>Ga0207826_1000638_pt1 | contig 9861 bp, 8 predicted proteins | sample LuqExpMetageno80_FD_187837 | JGI IMG/M metagenome (GOLD analysis project Ga0207826, IMG submission 187837) | Tropical forest soil microbial communities from Luquillo Experimental Forest, Puerto Rico - Sample 80 (SPAdes) | ecosystem: Environmental > Terrestrial > Soil > Tropical forest ... | reverse complement strand
TCCGGCAATTCCTTGGGTTTCCGCATGCCCTTCTCCTTTCAGAGAAAAGCATATCATAAGTTGTCAATAGATTGCAACTTAGTATAAGAATCTATTTTCATGATAACGCGGCGCGCAGCCGCTCTGGCAGTCTTCGGGGGCGCCAGTCGGGGCCGATGGCCACGAGAGTAGCAGTTCCCTCCGCCAGCAGTTCCTCCCCGGTCTCGGGGAAAAAGTCAAACCGGAAGATAATGGCCCTGGTGCGGATTTCCTGGATGCGGGTGTCGATGCGGAGAAGGTCACCATAGCGGCTGGGACGGCGAAACCTCGCCCAGGCCTCGGCGATGGGGAGGCCAAAGCCCTCGGCGGTGTTCCTGAAGGTCTCTTCGGGCGCGAGTCCCAACGCCCGCAGGAACTCCTCGATGGCCCGGTGAAGGTAACGGAAGTAGCTGACGAAATACACAATGCCGTAAGGGTCGGTGTCGCCGAAACGCACCCTTACGCTGGTGCGGTGCACCAGAGTCGGCCTCTCTTCTTCCTGAATGCTGAGACCCTCCTGCGGATATATTCTTTCCATTTTATTGACGCTCCTGCCCCCTTGTCCAATGAAAAACATCGGTTGTTCATAACCATACTGAAAAAGAGATAATTTTCTGGAAACGGGGTTGACATTGCCCCCAAAAGCACATAACCTTAGCGAGTCAAAGACTCGCCCCTACCATGCACATCTGCCCATCAATTTTCCCCTTGGTTACCGTAACAATCCTCAACAGCAGGGACGAGGGCTTATGTTGAAAAGGAGTCACCCATGAAAACTGTAGCTGAAAAGCTTCAGGAACTGAAGGAACGGGAAGATCAGATCAAGGCCATGGGCGGCGCCAAGGCGGTGGAGAAACAGCACCAAACGGGTAAGCTCACCGCCCGGGAGCGTCTGGACCTCTTTTTTGATCCAGGTACCTTTCGGGAAACAGATATTTTTGTCAAACACCGCTGCGTCAACTTCGGCATGGAGAAGGTGGAGATCCCTGCGGACGGCGTCATTACCGGGTTTGGCCGGGTGAACGGCCGGCCGGTCTTTGCCTTTGCCCAGGACTTCACCTCCCGGGCCGGCTCCCTGGGCGAGATGCAGTCCAAAAAGATCTGCAAGGTCATGGACCTGGCCTTAAAAGCCGGCGTGCCCTTTGTGGGCTTAAACGACTCCGGCGGGGCCCGCATCCAGGAGGGCGTTGATTCGCTTTCCGCCTACGGCCAGATTTTTTACCGCAATGCCGTGGCCAGTGGCGTCATCCCGCAGATTTCCGCCATCATGGGGCCCACCGCCGGCGGCGCGGTGTATTCGCCGGCCATGACGGATTACATCTTCATGGTGAAAAACACCTCCTACATGTTCATCACCGGCCCGGACGTCATCAAGAGCGTCACCGGCGAGCAGATCAGCCAGGAGGACCTGGGCGGGGCCATGGCCCACAACGAAAAAAGCGGGGTGGCCCACTTCGCCTGCGAGAGCGACGAAGACTGCTTAAACCAGATCAAGCGCCTGCTGTCTTTCCTGCCCAGCAACAACATGGAGGACCCGCCTCTGAGCCCCTGCGCCGACCCGGCCGGGCGGGAAGAGGCGGCCCTGGACCAGATCGTGCCGGACGACCCCCGGGCCTCCTACGATATGTACGACGTCATCCGGGCCCTGGTGGACGACGGCGACTTTTTTGAGCCCCAGGCGTATTATGCCCGGAACATGATCGTGGCCTTCGCCCGGTTAAACGGCCGCCCCGTGGGCCTCATCGCCAGCCAGCCCAAGGTCCTGGCGGGATGTTTGGACGTGGACGCGGCGGACAAGGCCACCCGCTTTATCCGGTTCTGCGACGCCTTCAACCTGCCGCTCCTCACCATCGCCGACGTGCCCGGGTATCTGCCCGGGAGCGACCAGGAACACCGGGGCATCATCCGCCACGGCGCCAAGCTCCTGTGGTGCTACTCCGAGGCCACCGTGCCCAAGCTGACGCTCATCACCCGAAAGGATTACGGCGGCAGCTACCTGGCCATGTGCTCCAGGGACCTGGGCGCGGACATGGTCTTCGCCTGGCCCACTGCCGAAATCGCCGTCATGGGGGCTGCCGGCGCGGCCAACGTAATTTTCCGCAAGGACATCAAAGAGGCGAAAGATCCCGAGGCCAAGCGCCAGGAAATCATCGCCAATTACGAGAACTTGCTCTATAACCCCTATATTGCGGCCTCCCGGGGCTTCGTGGACCAGGTCATCGCCCCCCGGGAAACCCGGCCCCGCCTGATTGAGGCCCTGGAAGTGCTGTCCACGAAAAGGGAGACCCTGCCGCCCAAGAAACATGGGAACATCCCGGTGTAGGAAGAGGAGTTGGTCAGCAGTCAGCAGTTAGTAGTTAGTAGTTAGTAGTTAGTAGTTAGTAATCAGCGAAGAGTCAAATCCCCCCTGACCCCCCTTTATAAAAAGGGGGGAAAACGGGCCGACGATTTTAAGTCCTCCTTTTTTAAAGGGGGATTTAGGGGGGACTTGGGATTTATCAGCTATCAGCTCAAAGTATTGTGGCTTATAGCGCTGGCCCGAGTGAGGAGACAGCTTATATGAGTCCCATCAAACCCCAGATCCTGGCTGCCATCAGCGGGGCCCTGAACGCCTATATCCAGGAAGAGGAAGCCATACTGGCCTGCGCCGCCTTGCCTCTGGGCCTGCCCCTGCCTATGCCCCCCGCCAATCTCTGGGGCATCAGCGGCCGCCAGTGGACCATGCAGACGCGGCAGCTCATGCAGCGCCGCGCCCTGAAGTAGCTTTTTAAACGACGAAGGAGTAACCAATGGCCGGAAAAAACCCCATCAAATTCACCGACACCACCTTCCGGGACGGCCACCAGAGTCTTTTGGCCACCCGGATGCGCAGCGAGGACATCATCCCCTTCATGGAGCGTATGGACCAGATGGGCTACTTTGCCCTGGAGGTTTGGGGGGGCGCCACTTTCGACACCACCCACCGCTTCCTGGGGGACGACCCCTGGGATCGTATCCGCGTCATCAAAGGTATTCTGAAGAAGACTCCCACCAGTATGCTGCTTAGGGGTCAGAACCTGGTGGGCTACCGCAATTACGCCGACGATCTCACCTACCGCTTCGTGCGCTACACCGCCGAGGCCGGGGTGGATATCTTCCGGGTGTTCGACGCCCTAAACGACATGCGCAACTGGGAGGTCTCGGTGAAGGCCCTCATGGACGCCAAGAAGGCGGGGCTCATGGCCCACTTCCAGGGCGCCATGTGCTACACCCTGACCCAGCGGCGCCTGGGCGGCCCCATCTTCAACCTGGAATACTTCGTGGATTTCGCTAAAAGGATCGAGGAGATGGGGGCCGACTCCGTCTGCCTGAAAGACATGGCCGGCATGTGCTCCCCCAACGACGCCTACGACATCATCAAGGCCGTCAAGGAGACCGTCAAGGTCCCGGTGGAGTTCCACACCCACTACACCAGCGGCCAGGGCTCCATGAGTTATCTTAAGGCCATCGAGGCCGGGGTGGACATTTTGGACACCTGTCTGTCCCCCTTTGCCCTGCGCACCTCCCAGCCCGCCATTGAGCCCATCCTGGTGGCGGTGGAGGGCACCGACCGGGAAACGGACATGGACCTGGCCCAGCTCATCGAGATCGGCTACGACCTGGAGAAGGTGGCGGTGAAATACCGGGATCTTTTGGACACCTCGAAGATGGCCCAGATTGACACCGGGGTGCTCCTGCACCAGATCCCCGGGGGTATGTATTCGAACCTGGTGAACCAGCTCAAAGAGGCCGATGCCCTGGACCGCATCCATGAGGTGATGAAGGACCTCCCCCAGACCCGGAAAGAGTTGGGCTACCCGCCGCTGGTGACCCCCACTTCCCAGATCGTGGGCACCCAGGCGGTAATGAACGTGCTCTTCGGGCGCTACGAGATGGTCCCCGCTGAGGTCAAAGGCCTGGCCTACGGCCTCTATGGCAAGACCCCGGCCCCCATGGATGCCAAGGTGCAAAAGAAGATCCTCAAGGGCTACGAGCGGGGGGAGAAACCCACCACCAAGCGCCCCGGGGAGATCTTGGAGCCCGAGTGGGACAAGGCCGTGGCGGACACCAAGGGGCTGGCCAAAAACGACGGGGATATTCTGATTTACGCGCTCTATCCCACTACCGGCAAACGCTTCCTCAAGTGGAAATATGGGCAGGAGGAGATCCCGGCGGAAGTCAAGGCGAAAACGCTGGAGCAGATCAAGCTGGAGGACGACGTTTACCTCACCATTAAGAAAACGAACCTCTTTAAGAAGGTCAAAGTGTATCTGGATAGCCTGGACAAACCCCTGCCCGCCAAGGGTCCGGGCCTCAGGACCTTCAACGTCTTCGTGGAAGGCCAATACTACGAGGTGGAAGTGGAGTGCACCTCCGGCGCACCGGTGATCACCGGGGTGGCCCCCGCCGCCATGGCGGCGCCCGCGGCTCCCAAACCGGCGGCGGCCCCGGCCGCAGCCCCGGCGGCCAAGCCGGTTGCGGCTCCGGCGGCAGGCGAAGCCCTGGCCCCGGGGGATGTGCCCTTGCGCGCCCCCATGCCCGGCATGATCATCAGCTATGCCGTCAAGGTCGGGGACAAGGTCAACACCGGCGACCTGGTGTGCGTGCTCGAGGCCATGAAGATGCAGAATTCCCTGCCCGCTCCGGCCAGTGGCACCATCAAGGCCATTCATTTCGAACCGGGCGCCAGTGTCGCCAAGGACGCGGTTATTCTGGTAATTGGGAAGTAACTAAAGCAAAGAGATAATCCCTTCTGTCACATTTAACGGGCGAGGCCCCGGCCTCGCCTTTTTTTATCGTATGGGAATAATATCTTTTCAGGCCAATTTACTGCTTCCTGCTCACTGCTCACTGCGTATAGCTATTTTCTCCCGCTTTTCTCTTAACATTTTCCTTCCCCGGCACATCTAATTAAGCAAAATCTGAGAGGCCAAGTCCTCAGGGGGAGGGAATCAATATGAAACTCAAGTCGATCCAGAGCCTAGTGCTGGCGTTTTTTTTGATGGCCCTGATCTCTCTGGCTGGGTGCGCTTCTACCGGCGCCCCCCAGAATTATCTTATGACCGGTACCGGTATAGGTACGGCTTTGGGGGCAGGCATTGGGGCCGCGGTCAACAGCAATAATCCCTGGAAAGGGGCGGCCGTTGGCGGATTACTGGGAGCGGCGACCGGTGCCATTGGCGGAGAGGTCTACCGGCGAACCCAACAGCCGGCCCAGCCTCAGCAGGGCTATTATGGGCCGCCGCAACCGGGTTACGGCAATCCACCGCCTAACCAGGGTTATAGCCGGGCTCCGTATTACGGCCAACAGCCTGGTTACGGACAGTCCGGTCCGCCTCCCGGTTATTATTCTCAGGAGGGGCCCCCCCCAGCGCCGTATGGAGCCAGTCAGAGCGGGGGCGATCCTTCCTACCGGTACGCCTACTGAGCTCGGGTGGGGAAAGGCTAACCATGGCATTGGGTGATTCCTTGCCATCGCAGTAGAACTTCCCATCCCTGCCAGGTAACAGGTATAATGACGAGCCAGGGTGCCATGCCCCCTGGCTCCTTTTTTGGGGCCAAAGATTCAATGACTACGTCGCCCTTCATTCAGGAGATTCACCTGGCCCGGGTGGATCTTGACGCCCACCCGTTCAGGACCGCCAAAAGCGGGGATCTGACCCGGCTTCAGGAGTCTCTGGCCGCGGTGGGCCTCCTTTCCCTTCCCCGGGTGCAGTCCCTGAATAACGGCCGATGGCAGGTCATCACCGGCTGGAAGCGCCTCAAGGCCGCGGCTCAACTGGGTTGGCAGAAAATCCCCGCGGTAGTCTTAGCCCCGGAGACTGCCGAGGCTCACCACCTCCTCCTCTACCTCCACGACAACGCCTTTACCAGGGCTTTTAACCCCCTGGAGCAGGCCTTGCTGGCCTCCCGGCTGCTGGTCTATTGGGACCGGGAAACCCTGGTGGCCAAGGGTCTCCCCCTCCTGGGGCTGCCGCCGGCCCGGGCCCATCTCGACCGCCTCCTGGCCGTAGCCAATCTCGAACCCCCCTGGCATGAGTTAGTGTCCCAGGAGCGCCTGGCCCTCACCGCCGCCGCCCGCCTGGCTGCCTGGGACCCCGTCGACCGCCGGGCCGCCCTGCCCTTCCTGGCCAACCTGCCTCTGAGCCAGAGCAAACAAGAAGAATTCCTCGCGGGCGTGGAAATCCTGGCCCGCCGGGAGGGGGTTTCCCTGGCCGCTATTCTTCTTAATGGGAAACTTCAGCAGGATTTGCAAGGGCAGGCCGCAAATCCCCAGGAGCGGGCCGAGGCCGTGCGCCGCCGGCTGAAAGATTGGGTATCCCCCCGGTTTGAGATGGCCAGGAAGGCCTTCGCCGCCGGCCTTGACCGCCTGGGTCTGGCGCACCATCCCCGTATGCGGTTAAAAGAGCCGCCTGCCTTTGAGGGTCCCGACTTCGAGCTTTCCCTCAAGTTCAAAGACAATAGCGAACTTCGAGGGCTTTTGCAGGAACTCTCCCGGTTGGCCAGCCTGCCCGAGTTTGAGGCCTTGATCGACCTTGCGTAATAAAAATCATGGAAAGTCTTTCCTGGTGTAAGGACAGCCGCCCTCGGCTGTCCACCGAAGGCAGGCGAGGGCGCCTGCCTCTACATTTTGCCTGTTCCCTTAGCTTGCCTCATCCTCCGGCTCACCTTGCAAATCCCCAGCCAGGACTTATGTTTTAGGAAACCTGCGGTTCAGGGCCCCTCTCCGCCTTGACATGGCAAATAATTCAGCAAAGGATTTCTGCTATGACCACTTCCAACCACACCAACCGGCTCAGCCAGGAAACCAGCCCATATCTCAAGCAGCACGCCCACAACCCCGTGGACTGGTACCCCTGGGGGCCTGAGGCTCTGGAGCGGGCCCGCCGGGAAGATAAGCCCATCTTCCTGAGCATCGGTTATTCCACCTGCCACTGGTGCCACGTCATGGCCCACGAGTCCTTCGAAAACGAGGGCATCGCCGCCCTGATGAACCAGCATTTCGTCAACATCAAGGTGGACCGGGAGGAACGCCCGGACCTGGACGAGACTTACATGACCGCGGTACAACTCATGACCGGCCGGGGGGGCTGGCCCATGAGCGTTTTTCTGTCCCCGGATCTCAAGCCCTTTTACGCCGGCACCTACTTCCCCCCGGAGGACCGGGGCGGCATGCCGGGATTCCCCCGCATCCTTCAGGCCTTGAGCGAGGCCTACCACCAGAAGCGGGACACCGTGGTGAAAATGGGCCAGGAAGTGGAATCCCGCCTGAAATTGTTGGCGGAGATGGTAGGCCAAGGCCGGGAGTTTACCATAGCCTCCCTCAGCCAGGCAGCGGCGAAACTCAAGGAAAACTTTGACCTGGTGCACGGCGGGTTTGGCGGCGCCCCCAAATTCCCCCGGGCCCTGGAGTTGGCTTTTCTCCTCATTCAGTCCCGCCTGGCCGGCGACCAGGAGGCCGTGAAAATGGTGGGTTTAAGCCTTGAGAAGATTGGCCGGGGCGGCATTTATGACCAGGTGGGAGGCGGCTTTCACCGCTACACCGTGGACGGCGAGTGGTTGGTGCCGCACTTTGAGAAGATGCTTTACGACAATGCCTTACTCGTGCCTTTATATCTCGCTCATTTCCAGCTTTCCGGCGATCCCCTTTCTCGGCTCATCGCCCGGGATACTCTGGACTTTGTGCTCCGTGAGCTCAGGGCTCCTCAGGGTGGCTTTTACTCCGCCTGGGACGCGGACAGCGAGGGGGAAGAGGGCAAATTCTATGTCTGGAGCCTGGAAGAATTTGAGAAAGTGGCAGGGTCCGACGCCCCCCTGGCCATGGCGGCCCTTGGCGTCACCGCGGCCGGCAATTTTGAGGGGAACAACATCCTCACCGCGGCCTTAAGTGAAAAGGAGTTGGCCGCCCGCTTCAATCTATCCCCGGAAGAGGCGGGCCGGTCACTGCAGAGAGCCAGGGAGCGCCTGTTTGCGGTGCGGGAGGGCCGGGTTAAGCCCCACCGGGATGAGAAAATCATCACCGCCTGGAACAGCCTGATGCTTTCCGCCCTGGCGCTGGGGACCCAGGTCCTGGGCGACACAAAATATTACGAGGCTGCCGCCCGGGGGGCCCGCTTCCTCCTCACCGAGATGTGGCGGGACGACCAACTGCTGCGCATCTGGGCCGAGGGCCAGGCGAGCATTTCCGGCTTCCTGGACGACTACGCCGGTCTGGCCAACGCCTGCCTGGACCTCTACGACACCGATTTTCACCCGGCCTGGCTGGAGGCCGCCATCCGTCTGGGGGAACGGTTGGAAGACCTCTTTCTGGATGCCGCTGACGGCACTTACTTTTACGTGGCCCGGGACCAGGAGAGCATCCTGGTGCGCTCCAAAAGCATGCACGACCAGTCGGTGCCGGCTGGCAACTCATTGGCCGCCCGGGTTTTCTGGCGCCTCTGGCGGATTACCGAAAAAGATCCCTATCAGACACGCTTCCAGGCCATCCTGCGCCGTTTCCAGATCCAGGCCACGGAGAACCCCTGGGGCTTTTCCCACTACCTCACCGTGGCCGCCCTCAACCTGCTGCCGTCCCTGGACCTGACCCTGGTAGGCGATCCCGGGGACTCCCGGATGCAGGGTCTTCTCGCCGAGGTTTATCGCCGTTTCCTCCCGGAGCGCCGCCTGGTCTTCAAAAATCCCGCGGACGCCGCCAGGATAGAGGGGCTGGCCCCCGCCGCCCGGGATTATCCTGCGGACGATACAGGGGCGGTGGCCTATCTCTGCCACCATTTCACCTGTCAGCCTCCCACCGGGAACCCCAAGGAACTGGCGGCCAAGCTGGAGGAAATTAGACCCATAACTTCTTAGTTGAGGAAGGGGGCCAGGGCTTGCCGCCCCCAGCCCCTTCCCTCAGGCACCCTCCCCAAAGGCCTTAACCAGGGTATTCCTTAGTCTTTTGTCTTATTTTTTCTCATAAATATTACTTAGGTGATTGCACCCATAATCTTTTGGCCCTATAATAGGCTCCGCGGAACCTGCCAAGGAGGGCCGGAAGATGGATCGAGACAGCCTGCTCGAACTGGTGCGCACCCTGACCAAAGATGTAATGACCGCGGTGCGGCCGGAAAAAATGGCCACCTTTACTGAGGACTTCGCCGCTTCGGTCATCGGCGGCGGACTCCTCCGGGTCGAGGAGAGCCTCGCCGTCCACCCGCCCCGGAGCCAGACCATAGATACTACCCTGGTGGCCGGTATGTTCTTCCAGGTTCTCCGGGAGGCGGAGAAGCTCCCGGTCAGCACGCCGGAACGCGTTTCCTTCATCCGGCGCCAGGCCAAAAGCTACCTGGCCACCCGCTTGGCCGGCCAGATTTCTTTGTCCCAATTTTTCCGCCTGCTCAATCTCATCGAAGAAAATGTTCAGAGCTATTTCGAGGAGGCCCGGGGCAGCTGGGTGGGACCCAAGGCTGTGACGGTCAAGGCTACGGCTCCCAGCCCTCCGGAAGAGAGTATCCGGGCCGAAGCCCTGCGCCAGGCCCTGGAAGCCCTGCCCTTCATCCCCAAGGGCCGGCGCAAGCTCACCAGCCATGTCCTGGAGGAGTTTTTCCGGGAGACCCGGGGCAGCTGGTTCAGGCTTCTGGACTTCGAAGAGCGCTTCGGCGTCAATAAAAAGACGGCCTGGGCCTATCTCAACCAGCTCCTCCAGGCCGGCATCCTGGAACACAACGGCGAAAAAGCCAATAAAGTCCGCTACATGCTGGCCAACTCCTTTCAACGTTGATATTGTTTTTGGGGGAGGGCCAGGGACCTGATGTCCCTGCCGCTCAAGCTCCCCTCCCAGCCCCG
>Ga0207826_1000637_pt1 | contig 9867 bp, 8 predicted proteins | sample LuqExpMetageno80_FD_187837 | JGI IMG/M metagenome (GOLD analysis project Ga0207826, IMG submission 187837) | Tropical forest soil microbial communities from Luquillo Experimental Forest, Puerto Rico - Sample 80 (SPAdes) | ecosystem: Environmental > Terrestrial > Soil > Tropical forest ... | reverse complement strand
GGTCGTTGTAGCGGGTGTCGCCGACATAGGTGGCGAACTCGGGCTGGGTGCGCAGGGTGTATTCCCACTCCGCCTGAATGGCGTCGCGCAACTGCGCCCGGCGGGCGTCGAGGCTCTTGCTGTTTTGGGCAGCGAGGCTGGTGGTGCAGACGATTGCGAGCAATACGGCGAAGAAGACCCTCATAGGTGCATAACCTCTCATGCGCTGGAAACGGAGATCTGGCCGAACTCAATTCGGTTCAAGAACGCTAACGAATATACACCGGGCTTGCGGTTACACTGTCTGGGCAGCGAGGAGACATCGCATGAAGCACACAATCCTGGGCGCGGGCGCCATCGGCGGACTCGTGGCCACCGCCTTGAGTTCGCTGGGCGAAGACATCACCCTCATCGTCCGAGCCGAAAAACTGGCCGAGCATCCGCGCGTGCTGACCCTTGAACATCCTTCCGGCACCATGACCGAGCCCGCCAAACTCGCGGCCCGCGTGACCGGGCCCGTTGACGTGCTCTGGATCGCCACCAAGACCTACCAGCTTGAAGATGCGCTGGCATTGGTTGACACCATACCCGGCATCGTCGTGCCCTTGCTCAACGGAATCGACCACGTCGCAGTGTTGCGGGCGCGCTTCGGTCACGATCGCGTGGTGCCCGGCACCATCGCGGCCGAGGCCGAGCGCAGCGGTCCGGGGCGCTTCGTGCTGCGTTCGCCCGCGCGTCTCAATATCGCGGCCAGCGGAGAGCCCGTGCTCAAAGACTGTATCGAGGGGCTGCGAGGCCTGGGCTGGACGTGCAACTTCATCGCCAGCGAGCCCACGCTGCTGTGGAGCAAGCTCTGCTTCCTCGAACCGTTTGCGCTGGTGACCTCCGCCTCGGGCAAAGACAACGGCGGAATTCTGGCCGACACCGAATGGAAGGGGAAGATGGACTCCGCCGTCCGCGAGGCCTGCGCGGTAGCGGCGAAAGAGGGCGCACAGATCGATCCTGACAAGTGGGCGCCCGCGTTTTCGGGCATGCCAGCCACCATGCGCGCCTCAATGGCGAAAGACCTCGACGCCGGACGCAAGCTGGAACTCGACGGCATCGCCGGGCCGGTGCTGCGCGGCGGCGTGCGTCATGGGGTGCCGACGCCTACGACGGCAAGTCTGGTCGCCATGATCGAAGCGAGGGAACTAAGGAGGTGAGGCAGTTGTGATCCCACAGTTGCCAAAAGCAATTGTGGCCCACGTGCCGGCGAGCAAAGCCTTCGGGGAACATAGGCTGTATGATCTGGATTGACGTTTAGTGTAATATGACATATCATACATATATACATACCTTCGGTACGACATTCTTGGCCAAGGCAAGGCATGCAGTGAAGAAGGAGCGCACCATCATGGCAAGCACGACACGCAAGGCGAGACGTTCGTTCACTCTCTCGCACGAGAGCGTAACGTACCTGGAGGTCGAGAAGCGCCAAAGACGCGCTCCTTCGGTGTCCGCGGTACTGGACGACATATTGCGCGCGAAGCGACGGGAGAGCGAGCGCGAGAAGCTGGATGCTGCCGTCAGTGCGTATTACGACTCGCTTCCTGATGTGCAGGTCGCCGAGGACGAAAAGTGGGGCGAGTTTGCAGAAACCCACTTCTCCGCGGAGTAACGTCGAGTGAGCGACCGGTTCCCCCAACGCGGCGAGATTTGGTTCGTCAAGTTCCCGACCGATCCGCCCGACAAGCTTTCCCGGCCTGTGGTGATCGTGTCCGCAAACGTCAGGAACAATCATCCACGGGCCAACACGGTACTGGTCATCCCGCTCAGTACGAGCGTGCAGAGAGGCGGCGTTCCGACTCATCTCAGTTTGGAGCCGGGAGAAACCGGGCTGAATGAGAGTGTGATCGCGAAGGCCGAAGACATATCCGTGGTTCGCAAGACGTCTCTGGAGCCCCCTAGACAGAGGCTCCGGAACCTCTCGTCCGGCCAAATTCGCACGCTTGCCGACATGGTTTGTCTGGCAATGGACTGCCATTAGCCGGTTCTCGAGTCCCCTCTTCGATTCCTGCATATAATCGTGAGATGCCCACCCGCCGAAATTGCGTTCTGTGAGGCTTGCGGACAACTTCGTTCGCGAAACTGAGTGGGCCAAGCATCCATGGATTTCAAGCTAGCCAGTCCCTACCAGCCCGCCGGAGATCAGGGCCGGGCCATTGACTCGCTCACCCGCGGCCTCTATGACGGCGAGAAGCATCAGGTGCTGCTCGGCGTCACTGGCTCGGGCAAGACCTACACGATGGCGAAGGTCATCGAGCAGATGAACCGGCCCGCGCTGATTCTGGCGCACAACAAGACGCTGGCCGCGCAGCTCTACCACGAGTTCAAGCAGTTCTTCCCCCACAACGCAGTCGAATACTTCGTTTCCTATTACGACTACTACCAGCCCGAAGCCTACATTCCAGCGGGCGACGTTTACATCGAGAAAGAAGCCACGGTCAACGACGAGCTCGACAAGCTGCGGCTGGCGGCGACGCGTTCGCTGTTTGAGCGGCGCGACTGCGTGATCGTCGCCTCGGTCAGCTGCATCTACGGCCTGGGCTCACCCGAGGCCTATTACGGCATGTTGCTGTTCCTGGAGAAGGGACAGAAAATCAAGCGCCAGGACATCGTGCGCAAGCTGGTGGAAATTCTCTACGAGCGCACCGAAGGCGACTTCAAGCGCGGCACCTTCCGGGTGCGCGGCGACGTGATCGAGATCTTCCCCACCTACGATGACAACGCCTACCGGATCGAAATGTTCGGCGACGAGGTGGAGTCGCTGGCGCAGATCGATCCGCTGTTCGGCACTGTCAAGCAGAAATATGCGCGCCTGCCCATCTATCCCAAGTCGCACTACGTGATGCAGCCCGAGCGCAAGACCTCGGCGATCGACAGCATCCTCGAGGAGTTGAAGTGGTGGGAAGCCGAACTCGAGAAGCAGGGCCGCAACATGGAGGCGGCGCGCATCCATCAGCGCACCCGCTTCGACCTGGAGATGATCAAGGAGATGGGCTACTGCCACGGCATCGAGAACTATTCGCGCCACTTCACGGGAAGATTGCCGGGCGAACCGCCTCCCACGCTGCTCGATTACGTGCCGCGCGACTACGTATTGTTCATCGACGAGGCCCACCAGACGGTCCCGCAGGTGCGCGGCATGTGGCACGGGGACCGTTCGCGCAAGCAGAACCTCATCGAGTACGGTTTCCGTCTGCCCAGCGCGCTCGACAATCGTCCGCTGACATTCGAGGAGTTCGAGCACCGCGTCAACCAGGCGATTTACGTGTCGGCGACGCCCGGGCCGTATGAGCTGACGAAATCCGCGGGTGTCGTCGTCGAGCAGATCATTCGCCCCACCGGACTCATCGACCCCGAAGTAGAAGTGCGGCCGGTAAAGGGGCAGATTGACGACCTGTTGCACGAAATTCGTGAACGCTCCAAGCGCAACGAGCGTGTGCTGGTGACCACGCTGACCAAGCGCATGGCGGAAGACCTCGCCGAGTACTACAGCGAGGTCGGCGTGCGCTGCCGCTACATGCACTCGGAGATCGAAACCCTGGAGCGCATCAAAATCCTGCGCGACCTACGCAAGGGCGAGTTCGACGTCCTGATCGGCATCAACCTGCTGCGCGAGGGCCTGGACTTGCCAGAAGTATCCCTGGTGGCGGTTCTCGATGCCGACAAGGAAGGCTTCCTCCGTTCAGCCGGTTCGCTGATCCAGACCATTGGCCGCTGCGCTCGCAACCTGGAAGGGCGGGCCATCCTCTATGCCGACAACATGACCGACTCGATGCGGCAGGCCATCGACGAAACCTACCGTCGCCGTGCCATTCAGGCGGCCTACAACGAGGAGCATGGCATCACACCGGAGTCCATTGTCCGGCCGCTCGATATGTCACTGGTGGCAGTCGCGGCCGCCGATTACGTTGACCTGACCAGCGAGGCAGAAGGTATGCCCGAATTCAAGTCGCAGGCGGAACTCGACACGTATATTGCGAAGCTGGAGAGCGACATGCGCGAAGCCGCCAAGCGGTTTGAGTTCGAGCAGGCGGCAAGGTTACGCGACCAGGTGAAGGACCTGCGCGGCAAGGAGTTCATGTTTAGCTAGCTCAGCCGGTTTAGCACCAACAAAACCGCCGGATGCGTTGCGCGCATCCGGCCTTCTCGTGTAGCCAGGCTTTACTGGGTAAGGATCATCACCGGCCGTTGCAGCGGGCAGGTCGAGACCTTGGGATCGCACACGGGATTCTGCTGCGGCGCGGGCATAGTCAGTACCACCGTGTTGTTCGAGGTCTGGATAATGCTGATAGTGCCGCTGCCGGAGTTCGCGGTATAGATCTTCGTGGACGATGGCTCGGCCGCAATGAAGACGGGATTGCTCCCGACAGGCACCGTGCTCAGGACGTTGAAGCTGCTCGCGCTCACCACCGAGACGTTATTCGAACCCGAGTTCGCCACGTAGAAGCTGAGTCCGTTGGGCAGGGCCACGACAGAGACCGGCGCGGCTCCGACGTTCGTCGTTCCCAGTACCTTGATCGGTGGATCGATGCCCAGAGCCACGCTGGTGGCATCCAGCACGGTGACGCTGTTCCCCGCGGTATTGGCGACGTACAGGCGATTCAGAAAAGTGTCGAGGCTGATCGAAGTGGGCCCCAGCCCGACCTGAACCGAGCCACCCACGGTGTCGTTCGCGGTGTTAATGATGTCGACCCATCCCGGGGTTGATCCGTTGCCCTGGGCCACTACGAACACGTAGGCCCCATCGCTGCTGGCGATCATGGCGACCGGATTAAGATGAAGGCCGTTGGCTTGCCTGATGGTGGAAGTTACGCTTTGCGTGGCCGGGTTGTACACGGATACGGTGCTGTCACCCTGGTTGGCGACATAGACCTTATTGTCGTTGTTGACGGCGGTGTTGGGGTTGGTGGGCAACTGCACGATAGGTCCGGGATTGGAGCCTACGCACTCGGTGCTGGTAGCAACCAGCGAACTCGCGCTGATGACGCTCATGGACCCGGAGTTGGGGCAAACCTGGTTGGTGCCGGAATTCGTAACGTACATGGTGGTGGAAACAGTCGAGGCCAGACCAACCGGCCGCGAACCGGGATACAACGAGATGTTGATCACGTCGGTCGTGCCCAACAGGCTGAACTGGCTCACCGAATCGGCGTCGCGGTTGGCGACGAAGATAGCGCCTTTGACGCCCCCCTGGTACGACTCGAAAACCGAGCCCGCGCCGGTAGAAAGCACTTGTTCGTTGGTGTCTCCGGAGACATCGATCTTGGTGCTGGAACCCGCTCCAACCGGATTGTAGTTCAGTACCCAGGCGGTATAGAGGTTCTGCGGCTGGCCGCCGTTGGGGAGGATGGGGTTGGCCACCGGACGGTATTGCCCGCCACAGCCAAGTTCGATCGCCAGAAACAGGAGGCAGGGTAAGATTGCCGTTGAACTACGCAAAAACTTCATCCAGATCCAGTCTTCCTAGTGGGGAATCGTCCGGCCAGAGCCGATTGAGCAAACCTCTATTGTATAGGCACGGTGCTGCCGGGGTACAGGCGCGGTGCTCGTTCGTGACGTAGTGTTGCTAACCCGGAATCGAACGCAGCGTTGCGCGACGGCCGCTGGTGTGGCCCGCAAAACAAAGCCCCGTCCGAAGACAGGGCTCGTGCTGGCAATCTGCCGAATTCGTTTAGACGTTGAAGGATGAGCCGCACCCGCAAGTGCTCTTCACGTTCGGGTTCTCGAACTTGAAGCCCGCGCCCTCGAGGGTCTCAATGTAATCCACGGTGACGCCTTTCAGGTACATTAGCGAGGTGGCGTCAATAAACACCTTCAGCTCGTCAAAGCTGAAGGTCTTGTCCATCATGCCGGCGCCGTTCTCAAACGACATGGAGTACTGAAAACCAGAGCAGCCTCCGCCAACCACACCCACGCGTAGTCCGGCAGGAACCGGGCTCTGCTGTGCCATGACTTCCTTGACCTTTGCGATCGCGGTCGGGGTAAAGGTGATGGGCGGGGCAACAACGCCAGGTGCTGCGGTTGCCGGTGTGGTGGTAGTGGTTGCCATCTTGTCTCCTCGGAACTGTGCTGAGATTATAACAAATCTGCCGCAAGCCAATCGCTGGGGCTGCCCAAGGCCGCCACATCCGGCAGTTCCATTACTCTATTAGATGTATGCGGCGGGTACGGGATGCAAGGTTGGATCAGGGCGGGCCAGGTTCTGGTGTAACACAGATCAGCACCTTGCCGAGCAACGAAATACTTGCAGACCACCCTTGGTAACAGGCATATAATGTTGCGCGTGAAGGCCCCCGAAGAGGCGGGCAATTAGCACCGACCTGCCGCCAATGGGAGGGGCCGGTTCAACGGAACCGAGGTGGCATATGTCCACGATGATGATGTTGGGCATTCTCTGGGCGGTCATCACTGCCGCACTGGTCATTGTTCTGATTTATCGCAGCACCCTCAGCATGCACGAAGATGACCAGCTCTTCCTGGATGAGTCGACGGCCAACATCCGCGCCGAACAGGAGGCACTGCTCAGGCGGATGAACTCACTCGCGCTGCCCGTGCGCATCCTGGGAGCGGCCTCGGGACTGCTGATCCTGGTCATCGCCGGACTTTGGGTGTATGCCCAGATGAACCGCTCATTCTAGGGTCGAGGACCGGTGCGCCAACGCCGGTCGATTGGCTCTGGGTGTAATTCGTCAACGTTGCCGCGCTCCGATTCGCGCCGTCCGGCGTGTCTGCTAAACTTGACCTAATTCTTAGTAAGTTTGCTATTCGTGGGGAAACTTCTCTGATCAGCCGTGGGCCGGAATGCGGTCTGCTCATGCCCCGTACTGCGCGGGCCGGAAATGGCCGAGCGAGACAGAAACCCGGCGGATGCTGTGCAGCGGAAGGCACAGGGAAAATGCAGCGTGCCTGCCGCCACAGCATCCTAAGTAAAGTAGTCATTGAAACAAAATCGATTCTTCGCCCAGCCTTGCTGTTCCTGGAGTCATCCCACGCAAGCGCTCAGGGCAGATTCTTGAGGTCACCGTGGCGTTGCACAAGTCCTTGAATCCCGTTATTGAGTTTCCGTTGCAGCCGGAGTCGGACTATCAGCAAGAAGTCGCTGAATGGTTGGAAGCCTTCGACCAGGTGGTGGACGATGAGGGCCCCAACAAGGGTACTGAACTGCTCGGTGCCCTGGTCCAACGTGCCCGCAGTCAGGGCGTCGATGTGCCGGTCCAACTCAATACACCGTACCTCAACACGATCCCGGTAGAGGACGAAGTGCCGTATCCCGGGGATCGCAAGCTGGAACGCCGCATCAAAAGCCTGATCCGCTGGAACGCGATGGCCATGGTTCACCGCCAGAACAAGAAAGATCCCGGCATCGGCGGCCATATTTCCACGTACTCTTCGCTGGCTACGCTGCTGGAAGTGGGATTCAACCATTTCTTCCGCGCCAGCTACGGAGACGAGCCCGGCGACCTCATCTACTTCCAGGGCCACGCCTCTCCGGGCGTTTACTCGCGCGCTTTCCTGGAAGGGCGACTCAGCGAAGAGCAGCTCAAGAACTTCCGCCACGAACTGCGCGATACGCCGGGCCTGTCGTCGTATCCGCATCCCTGGCTGATGAAGGACTTCTGGCGCTTCCCGACGGTCTCGATGGGCCTGGGCCCGCTCAACGCCATCTACCAGGCGCGGTTCATGCGCTATTTGGAGAACCGCGGACTCATCGCCAAGACCGCCCGCAAGGTCTGGGCGTTCGTAGGCGACGGCGAAACCGACGAGCCCGAGACTCTGGGTTCGATCTCGCTGGGCTCGCGCGAGAAGCTGGACAATCTCATCTTCGTAGTCAACTGCAATCTGCAGCGGCTTGATGGCCCGGTGCGCGGCAACGGCAGGATTGTGAACGAACTGGAATCCAGCTTCCGCGGCGCCGGCTGGAATGTGATCAAAGTGATGTGGGGCTGCGATTGGGACCCGTTGTTTGCCGCCGATGAGACTGGTCTGCTGATCAGGCGCATGGAAGAGTGCGTCGACGGCGAGCTGCAGAGCTTCAAGGCCAAGGGTGGCGCCTATATCCGCAAGGAGTTCTTCGGAAAATATCCCGAACTTCTCAAGCTCGTGGAGCACATGAGCGACGACGAGTTGCATCGCCTGACGCGCGGCGGCCACGATCCGCAGAAGGTGTACAACGCGTACTTGCGAGCCACGCAGCACACCGGTTCGCCAACGGTGATTCTGGCACAGACGGTGAAGGGCTACGGTCTCGGCTCCGCCGAGGCCCGCAACGCCACCCACTCCGAAAAGAAGCTGGCTGACAACGCGCTGTCGGCCTTCCGCACCCGCTTCGACATCCCCATTCCCGAGTCCGCGGCTCGCGACGGCTCGCTGTATCGTCCTGCGGACGACAGCGAAGAGCTGAAGTACATGCGCGAGCAGCGTCGCCTGTTGGGCGGATTCATGCCGACCCGTGAACCCAAGCCCGCCAAAATCGAAACTCCTCCACTGGCGGAGTTCTCGGAGTCGCTGGCCGGCTCGAAAGGGCGCGCGGTTTCGACCACCATGGGCTACGTCAGCATGCTGCGGCAACTGCTGAAAGAACCCAAGGTCGGCAAGCTGATCGTGCCCATTGTTCCTGACGAGGGCCGCACCTTCGGCATGGAATCAATCATCCGCCAGGTGGGCATCTACGCCAGCCAGGGACAGCTCTACAAGCCGCACGACCAGGACATGCTGCTGTACTACCGCGAAGAAAAGAACGGGCAGATCCTGGAAGAAGGCATCACCGAAGCCGGCTCGATGGCGTCCTTTACCGCATCCGGTACCTCGTACTCGAACTACAACGTCATCACAATTCCGTTCTTCACTTACTACTCGATGTTCGGCTTCCAGCGCGTCGGAGATATGGCTTGGGCCTTTGCCGACGCCCGCGGCAGGGGCTTCCTCATGGGCGCCACCGCGGGCCGCACCACCCTCCTGGGCGAAGGACTGCAGCACCAGGACGGCCATAGCCCTGTGTTGGCCAGCACCGTCCCGACCTGCCACGCTTACGACCCGGCGTATGTGTACGAGATTGCCGTCATCGTGCAGGACGGCATGCGCCGCATGTACGAGCTCAACGAAGACCGCTTCTACTACATCACCGTGTACAACGAAGACTATCCGATGCCCGAGATGCCGAAGGGTGTCGAAGAAGGCATCCTGCGCGGCATTTACAAGTTCCGCGAGTCGGCCAAGGGCAAGGCCGTGGTGCAGTTGTTTGGCAGCGGCCCCATCCTCAACGAAGCCCTTCGGGCGCAGGAAATTCTTGCCGAGAAGTATGGCGTGGCCGCCGACGTTTGGAGCGTCACCAGCTACAACGAACTGCGTCGCGACGCGCTGGCCATCGAGCGCTGGAACCGCCTGCATCCCGGGGAGCCCGAGAAGATGCCGTACATTCTCGATGCAATCAAGGGTGCGCAGGGACCGATTATCGCAGCGACCGACTACATGAAGGTCGTGCCCGATCAGCTCGCACCGTGGCTGGGCGACCGCCTGGTTACGCTGGGAACCGACGGCTTCGGGCGCAGTGACAACCGCGAGCATCTGCGGCGGCACTTCGAGGTGAACGCCGAATCCATCGCCACGGCGGCTCTGTCGCGACTGGCGCGTGACGGCAAGTTCGATGCCAAGAAAGCGAAGAAGGCATTCGAGGAACTCGGCGTCGCGACCGAAGGTGCCGATCCCGCGGGGCTGTAAGAAGCTGAAAGCAACTTGCAAGCAGCAGGGTACGGCTCACTCCGTGCCCTTTTCTTATTCAGATCACCAGCACCGCTGCGCCGTCGATCGCGTCGCGCTTCACCGCCAGCAGTGCCTCATTGGCCT
>Ga0207826_1000634_pt1 | contig 9879 bp, 5 predicted proteins | sample LuqExpMetageno80_FD_187837 | JGI IMG/M metagenome (GOLD analysis project Ga0207826, IMG submission 187837) | Tropical forest soil microbial communities from Luquillo Experimental Forest, Puerto Rico - Sample 80 (SPAdes) | ecosystem: Environmental > Terrestrial > Soil > Tropical forest ... | reverse complement strand
TGATGCCAAGGGCTTGTACGAAAGAATCGCGATCCGCGACGTGCAGGATGCTTGCGACATTTTCAAGCCGGTCTACCAGCAGACACACTACCGAGATGGGTACGTCAGTCTTGAAGTTTCCCCGTATCTGGCCAGCGACACGAAGGGTACGCTCGAAGAAGCGCGTCGACTGTGGAAAACCGTCGACCGGCCAAACCTGATGATTAAGGTGCCCGGGACGCGGGAAGGTCTGCCAGCAATCCGGCAATTGCTGGAAGACGGGCTCAACATCAACATCACGCTTCTGTTCGCCCAATCGGCGTACGAGCAGGTCGCCGAGGCATTCCTCGCAGCATTGGAAGCGCGCGCTTTGAAGGGGCTGGACATTAGTCATTCCGCGAGCGTTGCGAGCTTTTTTGTGAGCCGTATCGATACGCTGGTCGATTCCAAGCTCGACGAAATTGTAGGCAAGACGACCGGAGCGACCAAGGATCTGGCGGAAAGCCTGTACGGCAAAATCGCGATCGCCAACGCCAAGCTCACGTACAAGAAATATCAGGAACTGTTCGGCGGGCCGCGCTGGAAAGCACTCGCCGCCAAGGGTGGCCAAACGCAGCGCCTGCTGTGGGCCAGCACCAGCACGAAGAATCCGAAATATCGCGACGTGTTGTATGTCGAAGAACTGATCGGCGCGGATACGGTCGACACGATTCCACCGGCGACTTTCGACGCTTTCCGGGAGCATGGCAAGCTTCGCCCCAGTTTGACCGAGGATGTACCCGGAGCGGCCAAACACATGGAAGACCTCGCGAAGGTTGGCATTTCGATGAAGGAAGTGACCGGCAAGCTTCTCGTCGATGGCGTGAGGCTTTTCGCCGAGGCTTTCAAGACGCTGCTGGAAGCAACGGGGAAGTCTGCGGGCACTCAGTAAGTCCTCACAAGTAGTAAGTCAGGCGGACGATTTCCTGGGACCGGGACAGGACGCTCAAAGAAACCGACACTCTCGCAAAGGAACGCATACGATGCAACTTGGCATGATCGGCCTCGGCAGAATGGGTGCGAACATGGTCCGCCGCCTGCAAAAGGCGGGGCACAAGTGCGTTGTGTTTGACCGCAGCGCCGAAGCGGTGAAGCAGTTGGCCGGCGAAGGAGCCACGGGGGCTGCTTCGCTGGACGATTTCATCGCCAGACTGGAAAAGCCGCGCGCCATTTGGCTGATGGTGCCCGCGGCGGTTGTTGACGCGACTATCGCGGAGCTCATGCCGAAGCTCGCCAAGGACGACATCCTGATCGACGGCGGCAATTCCTATTACATCGACGATATTCGCCGAGCCAAGGAATTATCTCCGAAAAACATTCATTATGTGGACGTCGGCACGAGTGGGGGTGTCTGGGGACTCGAGCGCGGGTATTGCCAGATGATTGGCGGCGAAACCAGCACGGTACGAAGGTTGGACCCCCTCTTCAAGGCACTGGCACCGGGACGGGGCGATATTCCTCGCACGCCCGGCCGCGAGAAGGCGTCGGGTACATCCGAAGAGGGGTACCTACACTGCGGACCCTCCGGCGCGGGTCATTTCGTCAAGATGGTGCACAACGGCATCGAATACGGGCTCATGGCAGCCTATGCCGAGGGCTTGAATATTCTGAAGCACGCCAACGCAGGTCATGCAAAACGAGAAGTCGATGCCGAAACCACGCCTCTGCGTGACCCTGAGCATTATCAGTACGACCTCAACCTGGCGGAAATCGCTGAGGTATGGCGGCGCGGGAGCGTAATCGCCTCATGGCTTCTCGACCTCACGGCCATTTCGCTGTTCGAGCAGCCGGCCCTGGACCGCTATTCCGGCCGCGTCTCGGATTCCGGCGAAGGGCGCTGGACGATTCTAGCGGCGATTGAGTCGACCGCACCGTCGCCGGTTCTCACGGCGGCATTGTATGAACGCTTTACATCCCGAGGCGAATCCGATTTCGCAGATAAGCTCTTGTCCGCCATGCGATTTCAGTTTGGCGGTCACGTCGAGAAAAAATCCGGGCACTGAGGGCCACGCCCAGGCTTAGCACTGCCCCGACAATAGGAAGCCCTCGAATGAGCACGAATCACGTGGAAGCTCCCTCCGCGGCCGGACCCTGCGTCATGGTGATTTTTGGAGCCACCGGCGACCTGACAAAACGGAAACTGATACCGGCGCTTCTGAACCTGGCGCAGGAGAATTTTCTCTCGAAACAGTTCGCGGTGATCGGATTCGCGGGAAACGATATCGACACGGAGGCTTTCCGCAAGAATCTGGGCGAAGACCTGCCCAAATACACGAACGATCCCATCGACCTGAAGCAGTGGGAGTGGCTGTCGCAGAGGACGTACTTCGTCAAGGGAGATTTTCTCGACCCGCAAGCGTACCGGAGGCTCCAAGAAAAGATCGAGGAAGCGGACAAGAGCCACGGTACATGCGGCAACAAGTTCTTTTACCTTGCCGTGGCGCCGCGCTTTTTCTCCCCGATCGTGGAGCAGCTCGGCGCCTCCAATCTCACGAAAGAAGAACACGGGCAGTGGACACGAGTTATCGTGGAAAAGCCGTTCGGTCACGATCTGGCATCGGCGAAGCAACTGAATTGCGACCTGAAGAAGGTTCTTAGCGAAAAGCAGATCTATCGGATTGACCATTACCTGGGTAAGGAAACGGTTCAGAACGTGATGGTCTTTCGCTTCACGAACAACATCATCGAGCCGCTCTGGAACCGGAATTATGTCGACCATGTGCAGATTACGGCCGCCGAAACCGTCGGCGTCGAGCATCGCGGCGGGTTTTATGAGACAGCCGGAGCGCTGCGCGACATGGTCCCGAACCATCTATTCCAGCTGCTGACAATGAGCGCGATGGAGCCGCCGATTTCGTTCGATGCCGACGAAGTGCGGAACAAGCAAGCGGAAGTCGTGCATGCGATCCAGCCGCTCAGTCCAGAAGAAGTGTTGAAGTGCATGGTCCGCGGCCAGTATGGCGAGGGCAGAATCGACGGGGAACGCGTCGTGGGCTACCGCAACGAGCCGGACGTTTCGCCGACATCGAATACCGAAACATTCGTTGCACTGAAACTGCAAATCGACAATTGGCGCTGGGCGGGAGTTCCCTTTTATCTGCGGACTGGGAAGAGTCTTGCTCAGCGCGTAACGGAAATTGTGATCCAGTTCCGGCGCACACCGTTCGTGCTGTTCCGGAATACGGCGGTCAAGAATATTGAAACGAATCGCCTGGTCATCCACATTCAGCCCGATGAAGGAATTTCTCTGAGTTTCGGTGCGAAAGTTCCGGGCGCCGTCATGCGCCTTGGACTGGTGAACATGGACTTCGACTACAAAACGTACTTTGGGGCGGAGCATGGCACCGGTTACGAGCGCCTGCTGCGCGACTGCATGGCGGGCGACGCAACACTCTTCCAGCGCGCCGACATGGTGGAAGCCGGGTGGAACGTCATTCAGCCCATCCTGGACGTGTGGCACGCGTTGCCGGCGAGAGGCTTCCCGAACTACGCCGCTGGATCGTGGGGTCCCGTGGAAGCAGAGGAACTTCTTGAGCGCGATGGGCGGGCCTGGAGAAGGATTGGCGAGGAAGACATCGATGAGCGCGGGCGCATCGCTCCGCACGCAGGGGTAACCGCGATATGATTCCAGCGACGGCGCAACGCGAAGTTCAGATTCTCCCGGACGGCATCGCCTTAACCCGGCGCGCCACGCGAGAGTTCCTGGAGTCGGTCACCGAGGCGATCGCGCGAAAAGGGGCCTTTACCGTGGCGCTCGCGGGTGGTTCGACGCCGAAGGCGCTCTATTCGCAACTCGCGGAGGAGCCGCTACGCTCGCAAGTCCAGTGGGACAAACTCCATTTCTTTTTCGGCGATGAACGTCACGCGCCGCCAGACGGAGCCGACAGCAATTTCCGCATGGTGAACGAAGCGCTTTTTTCGAAGGGCGTGATCCAGCCGGAACAAATTACGCGCATTAAGGGCGAGTACGCAGACACAGAGAAAGCGGCACTGGAATATGAGCAGACGTTGCGCGCATATTTTAAGCTCAAGGAGGGTGAGTACCCTCGCTTCGATTTGGTGCTCCTAGGCATGGGCGAAGAAGGCCACACCCTGTCGCTCTTCCCCGGCACCAAAGCACTGCACGCCACCAATCGGATAGTGGTTCGGAACTGGGTGGGGAAGCTGTACACCGAACGAATCACCTTGACGGCTGCCGTCGCCAACCAGGCGAGCCGCGTAATTTTCATGGTAACCCGCGCCGACAAGGCCCGCGCTTTGAAGGGAGTCCTGGAAGGTCCGTACGAGCCGGAGCAACTACCGGCACAGTTGATTCAACCAGCCAGCGGCAAGCTGCTTTGGCTGGTTGACCAGGCCGCCGGCTCAATGCTGGCAACGGGAATTCACAGTTAACTAGGAGAGCATCATGGCAATCGCAACAGCTAGTTCGATCGAGCAACTCTTGGGCGCAAAGGCGGAATCGCTCCTCGGATTCAAGAATCCGAAGATTTCCAAGGAGCGGCTGCACGTGCCTGGTCCGGATTTTATCGACCGCGTCTACGCAGCCTCCGACCGAAATGTGCGCGTCCTGACGAATCTTCACCGCATTTTTTTCACGGGGCGGCTGTCCGGGACCGGTTACCTGTCGATCCTTCCGGTGGACCAGGGCATCGAGCATGCTGGCGGCGCTAGCTTTGCGAAGAATCCCGACTACTTTGATGGCGAAAACATCGTGAAGCTCGCAGTCGAAGGCGGCTGCAATGCGGTGGCTTCCACGTTTGGTGTGCTCGGTTCCGTTGCGCGCAAATATGCACACAGGATTCCGTTTATCGTGAAGGTCAATCACAACGAATTGCTGACCTTCCCGAACAAGTTTGATCAAGTGCCCTTCGGCACGGTCCGGGAAGCCTACGACATGGGGGCGGCGGCCATAGGCGCCACGATCTATTTCGGCTCGGAGCAGAGCGACAGGCAGATCATTGAGATCAGCCGCGCCTTCGCTGAAGCGCACGAACTCGGCATGGCGACGGTTCTCTGGTGCTACCTGCGGAACCCCGCCTTTAAAAAGGACAAGGACTATCACCTCGCGGCGGACCTGACCGGCCAAGCCAACCACCTCGGTGTGACCATTCAGGCCGACATCATCAAGCAGAAACTGCCGGAGAATAACGGAGGCTACGAAGCGCTCAACCTGGGCAATTCGAGTTACGGAAAATTCGACAAGAGGATCTACACGGAGCTTACCAGCGATCACCCGATCGACCTGACCCGGTACCAGGTGGCAAATTGCTACATGGGCCGCGCCGGGTTGATCAACTCCGGCGGAGCTTCCGGAGCCAACGATTTCGAAGAAGCCGCAGTCACGGCGGTCGTGAACAAGCGCGCCGGCGGGACGGGCCTGATCAGTGGCCGCAAAGCGTTCCAGAGGCCGATGGCGGACGGCGTGAAACTGCTCAACACCATTCAGGACGTATATCTTGCGAAGGACATCAGCGTAGCCTGAGGCCAGACTTTCCTGACCGACGGAATGTTAAGAGACCGGTCCGACGATGGGCCGGTCTTTTTCTGTCCAAACGGCAAATTATCCATGTACAGACACACGATTGAATTGAAAGAAGTTGCCCGGCAATCTGGCGGGCCGGGTACGCACGGGACAGGCACGGGACATCGAGATCAGGAAATCATAGAAATCTACCAATTTTGAAATGCGAGTACTTCTTCCGTTTTTCATACTCTCTAACATCAAGTAATCGAGCAAGTTGTGCAGCCACGAATGGTCTTTATCTTGCATTGGAGCAGGGCAGAGAAGGTCTGGTTGTTTCCGAGGCTCGGTTGGGTCTTGGCGGGCCGATTGATTTTCACTGGGGCTTTCTAGGTGTGAGGGTCCAAAAGTTAGGCGTGGTGGCCTTTAGGCAATGATGGAACGCGAGTGGAGGATAAAGCGGGTGGTCATGATGAAAAGAACTGATCTCTTTACGAGGGGAATCTTTAATCATGACAAAGACGTTGTTTGGCAGTATCGTCGTCGCAATTCTGCTGTGCTTGTTCCTTACTTGCACGGCTTCCGCGCAAACCATCGTTACGGGGGGACTTAGCGGTACCATCACGGATCCCACGGGCGCGATTGTTCCCGAAGCAACCTTAACGCTTACCAACTCTTCAACGGGCGAAAGCTTCGTCAGCACTTCCACGACTACCGGCGGCTATGTCTTTTCGCTCTTGAAGCCCGGCGACTACGTGCTGGTGGTCAAGAAGGATGGCTTCAAGACTACCTCGCAAAAAGTTTCCGTGCTCCTGGGCCAGAACCTCACAATCAACATAGCGATGGAGCTAGGTGCGAGCACCACCACGATCGAAGTAACGGGCGAAGGCGCGTTGCTACAAACCGAAAACGCCAATATCGCGACGACGTTTGATACGCGCACGGTGCAGAACATTCCGAACCCCGGCAACGACATCACTTATATTGCGCAGACCGCTCCGGGCGTTTCCATGAATACTTCTTCCGGCAGCAGCAACTACGGCAACTTCAGCGCTTTCGGTCTGCCGGGCACTTCCAATCTGTTTACTGTCAACGGGAACGACTACAACGATCCGTTCCTGAACCTGAACAACTCCGGTGCCAGCAACCTTCTCCTCGGCAGCAACGACGTGCAGGAAGTAGCGGTTGTCAGCAACGCGTACACCGGACAGTACGGTCGTCAGGCCGGCGCGCAGGTCGACTACTCAACTCGCTCGGGCAGCAATGCGTTCCACGGCAGCGCCAACTACTACTACACCGGCAGCACGCTGAACGCGGAAGATTACTTCTTGAAAGCGAGCGGTCAGCCAAAACCGTTCCAGAACAACAACCAGTGGGCGGCGGACTTTGGCGGGCCGATCAAGAAGGATAAGGCGTATTTCTTCGTCGACCAAGAAGGGTTGCGGTATGTATTTGCCACGGCCACACAGTCCTTCCTGCCAACGCCAGCTTTCCAGAACTATGTGCTTTCGCAAATCCCGGCGAGCGCCACCGGCTTCTATCAGCAAGCCTTCGCCCTATACAATGGCGCGAGGGGTGCGGGGAACGCCGTTCCTACGGCCAACACTTGCGGAGGCCTCGGAGCGCTACCGGGTGGCTCAACCGATTGTCTTGGGGCGGTCACGCTGTCTGGCTCGAGTGGGAACCAGGAATGGTTGCTCATCGGGCGTGTCGACTACTCCTTCAGCGACAAAGACAAGATCTTTGGTCGCGTAAAGTTCGACCGCGGCACGCAGCCAACCTACGCCGACCCCATCAATTCGGCGTTCAATGGCATCAGCCATCAGCCGCAAGATGAAGGGCAGCTGAACTACACGCACATTTTCAGCCCGACGATGACCAATAATGCCATCTTCTCGTACTTGTATTATTCGGCGGTCTTCGAATCTACTAACGTGCAGAAGGCTAACGCGACATTCCCCGAAATTCTGTGCTCCTCCGACACCAGTATGTCGTGTCTCGGCGCTGTCGGTGGGTTTTTCCCGTTCGCCGTCTTTTTCCCGCAGGGCCGCAACGTGAATCAGTGGCAGCTCGTAGATGACTTTTCGTGGCAACACGGCCGCCACGGCTTGAAGTTTGGCGTGAACTACCGTCATGACGCCGTCGACGATTTCCGCGCGTCGGAGCTCACGTTAACCCCCGGCGTTCTGACCGGCTTGGCGGGCTTCGCAACGGACACGGTCACCACCAGCACGTCCATGAATTTTGCCCTGACCTCGCCTCAACCTTTGTCTATTTACAGCTTGGGCTTCTATGGCCAGGATGAATTCCGCGTCAACTCCAAACTGAAGCTGACAGCGGCACTTCGGTTCGATCGCAACTCCGGCGGCAACTGCAGCTCCAATTGCGTGTCGATTCCCACCGTGCCGTTCCAGGATCTGAACCACAGTGCCTCGGTGCCCTTCAATCAGATGGTCACGACCGGACGCAGCCAGGTTTTGCGCAGTGTCGAGGGCATCGTAGTTGAGCCTCGACTCGGCTTTGCGTGGACCCCGGGTGGCGATCGGGGCAACACCGTGATTCGCGGCGGCGGCGGCCTCTTCAGTGACCTTTATCCCGGTTCAATCCTCGACAACTTCACCGTCAATTTCCCCGAAGTAGTGAGCTTCTCGGTTCCAGGCGGTGCGGTCGATCCGTCCGAGGCGAATAGTGGCGTAAGCAACACTCAAGCCTGCAACACAGCCTTCCGAAGCGCCTTCACCGGTGGTCAGACACTGGCGCAATATCAAGCAGCAGCGCCGACTTGCGCTTCTACGCTGGCGCCACTCTTTGACGTCAGCACCAAGACCCAGAATCCCAAGTTCGTGGAATGGAACCTGGAAGTACAGCACTCGATTACCCCCAACACGTTGGTATCGGTCAACTACGTGGGCAACCACGGTTATGACATCTTGCTAATTAATCCTTACCTGAACGGGTACTGCACGCCTGCTGTTTGCGGCACCGGCTTTACGCAACTTCCGAGTGTGGCCCCGGATACCCGGGTAGCGGCCGTTCAGCAGCTCACCAATAATGGCTTTTCGAACTACCACGGCCTGGTCGTTTCCATCCAGCAGAACCTCTGGCACGGTTTGACAGGTCGCTTCAACTACACGTTCAGCCATGCGACCGATAACGTTTCGAATGGCGGCATCTTGCCCTACAGCTTTAACGACAGCATCTTGACTCAAATTGACCCGACCAATCCAAACCTGAGCTACGCTTCTTCCGACTACGATATCCGGCATCAGCTCTCGGCCAACTATGTCTGGGAACTCCCGTTCAAGAGCTCGCATCGCTGGACGAATTCGCTGATCGGCGGCTGGCAGGTTGCAGGTACGTTCTTCTGGCGGACTGGATTCCCGTTCAGTATCCTGGATGGAACCCAGTCTGTCGGCCTCGTACCCAACAACCTGACGCAGAACGGGGCGCTCCTTGCTAGCGTGCTGTACAGGCCGGCGCAAGGAGTGCCGACCAGCTTCGGCGCGTCCTGCATAACTAATGCGTGCTTCACGACGAGCTCGTTCGCTACTCCGACCGATTTCAACGCCAGCGCCCGCAACGCCTTCCGCGGACCGGGCTATTTCAACACCGACCTGAACCTAAAGAAGTCGTTTGCGTTGACCGAGCGGGTCAAGTTCACCATCGGCGCCAACTTCTTCAATATCCTGAACCACCCCAATTTCGACAGTCCCGTCAGCACCAATCGCTGCCGCCCTTATCAAATGGGACATACAGATCATAATGCACTGCTCATGAATTCAATGGCTACCGGTAGTTTTGCTTAATCGTCCTTTTTATCCGGCTCTGTAACAACTCCTGAGCCGAATCCAGAGAGGACCTGAGGCTTCTGACAGGAAGCGGACGGGAGGGGATTAGATCCCGCAGCCTCATCGCCTCTCCCACTCGCCCCGCAGTGCCCCATGACAAGGATGGACCACGGCATGGTCGAGCACGGCCTGCTCGATCGCGGCCGACACACGGTTGGGATGGGGGCCTCTGGCTCCCGGCAGCCGGTCGATTAGGCCCTGGGCGCCATAGGTCCGGAAGTTGCGACGGATCTCGTAAAACTGCTGGCGTGAATAGCCCATCACCTGGCAGGCGCGGCTGACGTTGCCGAGCTCTTGCGCCAATTCGAGCAATGACAGCTTGCGGCGTGCTACTTTCTGTTCGGTGGTCATGTCGATGTCCTGAGTTGGATGGTCTTTGGCGATTCCATCCTGAACCCAAGAAAGCGGGACGGCCACGCCTGCCGCCATCGTGGGCACGCCGCGGCGGAGGAAGACCAAAACCACAACCATGACGAGCACGGTGCTTGCGATCAAGGTTAGTTGGATGTCGAGAATGCTCTGTCGGATGGTTGTGGTCCGGTCGTTCAAGAC
>Ga0207826_1000633_pt1 | contig 9882 bp, 10 predicted proteins | sample LuqExpMetageno80_FD_187837 | JGI IMG/M metagenome (GOLD analysis project Ga0207826, IMG submission 187837) | Tropical forest soil microbial communities from Luquillo Experimental Forest, Puerto Rico - Sample 80 (SPAdes) | ecosystem: Environmental > Terrestrial > Soil > Tropical forest ... | reverse complement strand
CAAGATAACCTTAGTTCCGCACCAGCTCGGCGCTATACAGAAAAGCCCCGTCCCGTTTGGTCAAGATGCCGTCGTGGTTCTCGATAATCCAGCCGCTTTCGCCCTTGCCGCCAAAGGGGAGTCTTAAGGGCGTGAAGACAAAGTCCGGGTTGTCGTAGGTCATGCCGAAGGTGCCGGTGAGCGGCTCTTTGGCCCCCGGGGGCGGGGTGCCGAACCAGACCGCCAGGAAGGGGTAGCGGCTCTGCAAGACCCGGGACACGGCCTCAGCGTCGCTCTTAACCTTTACCAAGGCCAGGAACGGCCCGAACAGCTCCAGGTCCGGGGGATCGTCCACCTCCACCAGGAAAGGCCCCTGCCACTCCCCCTCCCGGCGGGGGTCCAGGAGAAAGCGGGGGTGGTCCAGGGCCGCCAGGCCCCGTTCCAGAAGGAGGCGGGTGCGCTCCACTTTAATGGGGCCGATCCAGGTGTCCGGGTCCCCGGGGTCCCCCACCTTGATCTCGGGCATCAGTTTCAAGACCAATTCCTTGACGGGCTGGTAAATGTCCTGGTGGATATACATCCGTTTGAGGGTAGTGCAGTACTGGCCGCCGTTCAGGAAAGCCCGGCGCACCACGAAATTGACGGCCTGCGAAAGCGGCGCATCCCGGAACAGGATCGCCGGGGGCAGACCGCTCGGCCCCGCGAAGAACACCTTGTCAAAGTGAGCCGCCTCGGCCGCGTAGACGACCCCTACCTCGCCGCCGCCGGAGATGAACAGGACCCGGACCTCGGGGTCGAGGACGGCCTGGCGGCCGAAATCTCTGTTGCCCATCCCGGTCACCAGGGTCATCTCCGGAAAGGAGGCGATCACCTCCCTCACCACCGCGGCCGTGCGGGGCGTTTGGGAAGAGCAACTGAAGCGGAAGCGGTTCCCTCCCAAAAGCGCCGCGCCCCCTACCCGGGCCAGCATCACCGGCACCGCGTCGTAGGGGAACACCGCGGCTACAGTGCCGTAGGGAGACTTTCCCTGCACCTCGGGAACCTCCTTCTCCATGGACAACAGGTGTGCCACCCCCAGGTCTATTTCCAGCCCGGCCGTGGTACAGGGCGTGCCGGTGTCCTCGGCGGCCGCCTTCATCAGGGCCTGACGGTGGGCGGCCATCCGGTCACCCAGATGCCGGAGGCACACAAGCCTCTCAGCCAGATCTGTGGGTGCGGTTCTGGCAGGCATGTTTCACTCCCTTCTGCCCAAGATAATATCAGAATTCGGGGCGGGGGCGCCGGGGATTATCCTGGTGGGAGGATTTTCTTTGATCATGTGAAAAATAGTATTTTCAGTTTGACATGGCGGCCGGGGATTATATAATCGAAGCAAGTGGGAAAAGAAATTGTTTTGCTGGTAGAAATTTTTTATACCTATAATCAGGGAAAGGATTAGCAAATCGGCATTTAACATCGTGCTGAGTGCAAAATTGAGCGTATTTCGGACTTAAAGCCAGAATCGATCAGGTGGAGGAACTATGGCAGAAGAGGTAAGAGAAATAAAGGTTAACAGAAAGGACCGCAAAATCGGGAACATTGCTCCTGAAATTGCGGACCGCTGTTACACCTGCGGCACCTGCTCCGGCGGTTGTCCGGCCACGGGCCTTGTGCCTATTGAAGGCGGCGAAGGCACCTGGGATGCCCGCAAGGCCATCCGGGCCATCGTCTTCGGCATGGAGCAGGAAGTCATCGACTCCAAGTGGCCCTGGGTCTGCACCGGCTGCGGCCGCTGCCAGTACCAGTGCCCCATGGGCATCCAGCTCATGCGCACTTTCCGGGCCTGCCGCACGCACCGGGAGCGGGACAAGGTGCCCGGCCCCATCCACAAGGGCACCATGATGAACCTGGAGCGGGGCAACAACCTGGGCATTCCCAAAGACGACTTTCTCTTTCTCCTGGCCGACCTGGGCAAGGAAGTGGAAGAAGAGTGCTGCCCCGGCTTCTACGTACCGGTGGACAAGGAAGGGGCCAACGTCATCATCACCATCAACTCCAAGGAGCCCTTCGGCGAGCCGGACGACATGAAGTTCTGGTGGAAGATCTTCTACGCCGCCAAAGAGGACTGGACCGTGTCCTCGGTGAACTGGGAAGGGGTCAACTGGGGTCTCTTCTCCGGCGACGATCCGGCCTGGAAGGAGCAAACCCACCGGGTCCTCGAAAACGCCCGACGATTGAAGTGCAAAACCATTTTGCTCCCGGAATGAGGGCACGCATACTTTGCAACCCGGGCCGGGTTCAAAAATTGGTTTCCTGAAGCGTTTGAAGAATTCAAGGTGGTCAGCGTCCAGCAACTCCTGAAGGAGTACATCGACGAGGGTAGGATTAAGCTCGATCCTTCCATCAACCATCACACCATTACGGTGCATGATCCTTGTAACTATGTGCGCAAATCCCAATTAACCTTTGGGGACCACATGGGTGAACTCAATCGCTGGCTCACCATGCAGTGCGTCGACCCCTCACTCTACCGGGAGATGATCGACGATCCCCTGAACAACGAATGTTGCGGCGCCGGCGGCGGTGCCTGGGCCATGCCATACGACCATGAGCGCCTGGAATACGGCAAGACCAAGGCCAACCAGATTCGGGAGACCGGGGCCGAGATCGTCATGGCCCCCTGCCACAACTGCCGGGACCAAATCCTGAAGGGTCTGGGCGCCGAGTTCAAGAAGGGCACCCCGGGCTTTGACATGGGCAACTACAAAGAAACCGTCTACCTCTGGGAATTGGTGGCCAACACCCTGGTCATCGAACCCTGGAGCGAAGAAGAGATCGAAAAAGCCCATGCCCTGAGGGATGCCCAGTTCGAGCGGGACGGCATCGAGTTCGAAGAAGAAGAAATGTAACTGACTTTTCTTGGTGATAACCCAAACGCCTGGTGGACTAGAGGTTCACCAGGCTTTTTTTTGTGCAGGGCGCTCGTGCTTTTGTTATAAATAAAGGTGCAAGAGTCGTTCTGAAGGACGGGACCAGGGAGGACGGGCAAGTACTTCTGCTTTCTGGCCCTCCCCTAAAATTCCATTTGCGGAGGTCTCAACATGACCACCGACCTGACTGACCTGGAAAAGACCCTGATTCGCGAGAAAGTCAAGGAAAAGTACGCACAGGCGGCTGTATCCCCTGCCGGTTGCTTTTGCTACCCCACCGGGATAGCGGGCCTTCGGCAATTGGGCTACCCCGAGGAGTGGTGGCAGGATTTTCCCCCGGCCTTGCTGGAGTCTTTCCTCGGGGTGGGCAATCCCTTTAGCCTGGGGGCGCCTCTGCCGGGAGAGACAGTCTTGGACATCGGCTGCGGCGCGGGCTTCGACGTGGCGGTGGCGGCTCGCCTGGTGGGGCCGGGGGGTCGGGTGGTGGGAGTGGATATCACGCCGGAGATGGTGACCCGGGCCTGGGAGCTAGCTGCGCTCCTGCCTTACCGAAACCTGAGTTTCCAGGTGGCTTCCGCCGAAGACCTGCCCTTCCCCCCTCAGTTTTTTGAGGTGGTGACTTCCAATGGTATCTTCAACCTGGTCATTGACAAAGAGAAGGCAGCCCAGGAAATTCTTCGGGTCCTAAAGCCCGGCGGACGCTTGCTGTTGGCTGACATGTTGTTGGTGGCGCCCCTGCCCCCTGACCGTGCCAATCTCATCGACAACTGGTATCAGTGAATCGGGGGGGCTTTGCCAGGGGAGGCTCTCCTGGCTCTCTTCGAGAAAGTTGGCTTTCAGCGGTTATACCTGGCGGGCTACACCGGCATGAAGAGCTCCCCCTACACCGAGGGGGCCCTTATCCCGGGGGAAAAACCGGACCTGAGCCGGTCCCATGACACGTCCCGGCCCGCTCTGGCGCCCCTGGTGGCGAAGCCGGTGCCGACTGCCCCGCCGGCATCAGGCGGCTCCTGACCTCCTCGCTGATCCCGCCCGGTCCGGGCGGACGCGAAAAAAGTTATAAGCTGTAAGCCATAAGCTTAAAGCTTACAGATGGGCGTAGGGAGGAAAGCTAAGCGCATCCCGCCTTTTTAGTGCCTACCGGAAATGGGCTTATACAATAATTTTCGACAGGAAAATCGGGGATTGTCGGCTCCCACTCTTATTTTAAACTGCTCCGAACCCCTCCTCAGCCAGAGGTCTCTTCCCCAGGATTTAACAGGTAAGCCTCCACAAACCCCTGGAGGTCACCGTTCAGCACCCGGTCCACGTCCCCTTCCTCGTGTTTGGTGCGGTGGTCCTTGATCAGGCGGTAGGGCTGCAGCACGTAGGAGCGGATCTGGCTGCCCCAGGCGATGTCCTTCTGGGTCTCCTGGAGCTCCTGCTTCTTTTCTTCCCGTTTGCGGCGCTCGAGATCATAGAGGCGGGCTCGCAGGACCTTCATGGCCAGCTCCCGGTTGCGGTGCTGGGAGCGCTCGCTCTGGCTGATCACCACGATATTGGTGGGAAGATGCGTGAGACGGACCGCAGAACTAGTTTTGTTGACGTGCTGCCCGCCGGGGCCGCTGGCCCGGAAGGTGTCCACCCGCAAGTCCTTGTCCTGGATGTCCACCTGGATGCGGTCGTCCACTTCGGGGAGCACCTGCACGGCCGCAAAGGAGGTGTGGCGGCGGCCGCTGGCGTCAAAGGGGGAAATGCGCACCAGGCGGTGGATGCCGTGTTCGCTCTTGAAATAACCGTAGGCGTAGGGACCGCTGGCCGTAAAGGTGACGGATTTCACCCCGGCTTCATCCCCGTCCTGGAAGTCGATGGTTTCGGTCTTGAACCCCTTGAGCTCGGCGTAGCGTAAATACATGCGCAAAAGTATCTCGCACCAGTCCTGGGCTTCGGTGCCGCCGGCGCCGGCATTGATGGCAATGATGGCGTTCTTTTGGTCCTCTTCCTCCCCCATGAGGAGCTGCAGTTGCCATTCTTTGAACTCCCGGTCGAGTTTGGCAAGCCCCGCAGCCACTTCCTTCATGGACTGGGCGTCTTCTTCCTCGTGGGCCAACTCCAGGAGCACCTCCAGGTCCTCCACGCCGCGGGCTTGTTGCTCGTAGCCTTCCAGGGCGCTGACCAGGGCGCTTCTTTCCCGCTGGACCTCGGCCGCGGCCTGAGGGTCTTCCCAGAAGCTGGCGGCCTCCATTACCTTATCGATTTCGGCAAGACGAGCCTTTTTCTTGTCCAGCTCAAAGAAAACCTCGAAGGGCCGTGAGCCGGTCCTGGTATTCAGCTAACTTGGTCTTGTATTCTCCGTAAAATTCCAGCATAAATCCTCCTCGCCGGTGAAGGTTCTTGAGGGGAACACCGGGGGAGCAGTGGCTCCCCCGCCCTCCCCTCAAACTCCCCTCCCCACCCCCTTTAGGGTCCGAAAAAGGCGGGCCCTTTGGTCCCGACTTTTTCGGATTTCTCACCCTCAAGGATTGGGGGAGAGGGTGTGGGGGAGGGGGTAAGGGCCCCCCGGCCCTTAGCCCCTTCCTCCACATTCCCTTCTCAGTATTTCCAGCAACTCCCAGGTCCTGGCGGTCATGGCCGCTTCGCCTGCGGGAGTGTCGTGGTCGTAGCCCACGAGGTGTAATATACCGTGAATCAAGAAAAAATCGAAGAGTTCTTCCCAGGGCCAGCCAAATTCTATTGCCTGGCGCCTGGTGGTCTCAAGGGAAATGACCACTTCTCCCAGGACCGGCGGCGGCTGGGAAGGAATTTCGCGGGCTGGCTCGGGGGCAGGCGTCCTGCTTGGGGAACCTTCTTTTAAATCCCCCAGGTTATCGACGGGAAAGGCGATGACGTTGGTGGGCCCAGAACGTCCGAAGGTCTCCCGGTTCAGGCGGGCCATGGCCAGGTCGCCCAGCAGGGTGAGGGAAAGCTCGGCCTCAGCCCATCCCAAGGCGTCTAAGATCTTCCTGGCTTTTTCTCTGACCGTTGCCTGATTTAACGCCGTTTTTCTTTGTCGGTTGCTTATCCAAATCTTCATGAGCCCGGACCTTCTCGGCAGGGGTGGGGTACTGGACGCGATGGTGGAAAATGCCGCTCAGGATCTTAGTGCAGTGCTTGGCAATGAGATGGAGTTCCTTTAAGGTGAGCTCGCATTGGTCCAACTGGCCGTCGGCGAAGATATTGTTGACGATTTTTTGCACCATACCCTGGATGCGGGCCGGGGTGGGATCGGTCAGGGTCTTGCTGGCCGCCTCCACCTGATCCGCCACCAGAACCAACCCCGCCTCCTTGGTCTGGGGCCGGGGCCCTGGATACCGGTAATCTTCGATTTTGACTTTATCGGGGTCGGCGGCCTGGTTTTTGGCCTTGGTATAGAAAAAACTGATGAGGCAGGTCCCGTGGTGCTGCTGGATTATGTTACAGATGCTCTCCCCCAGGTGCTGCTTCCGGGCCAGTTCCGCGCCGTCCTTGACGTGGGCGGTGAGGATCAGGCTGCTCATGGAGGGGGCCAGCTTCTCGTGTTTGTTTTCCCCGCCGAACAGGTTTTCCACGAAATAGGCCGGCTTTTTGATCTTGCCGATATCGTGGTAGTAAGCCGCCGCCTTGGCGAGCAAGGGATTGGCCCCGATGGCTGCGGCCGTGGCTTCCACGATCTGGCCCACCACCAGGGAGTGGTGGTAGGTGCCCGGGGCCACCAGCATGAGCTCTTTCAACAGGGGCTGTTCCAGGTTCAGGAGCTCCAGCAGGCGAATGTTGGAGGTGTAGTGGAACGCCGTCTCAATGATGGGAGCGAGGCCCAGGGCCAAGATCCCGGTGAGAAAGCCGCCGCCCACGGCAAAGGCCTGCCCCAGGATCAGGTCCCGGGGGTTGATGGGGTACTCCAGCAATTTCAGGGCCGTGACCATAAGGAGATTGACCCCGCACACGGCCAGGCCGGTGTTGATCAGGGAGCGGCGCTTCTGGAAGGACCTCACCCCCCAGACCCCCATGAGGCCGGCGGTCACAAGATAAAGAAACAGGGGAAAAGGCTTGGGCAAAAGCAGGGCGGAAAGGGTGGCCAGCAAAAATGCCATGGCCAGGCCGGACTCCATTCCCAGGAACAGGGCGGCGTAGATGGGGCCCAGGGCGATGGGGATAGCATAGATCAAATTTTTCCCCAGCATGGGCTTGAAAGGAGAAACAATGGCGGCGAGGTTCACCAGGCCACAGTTGGCCAGGAGGCAAACCAGGATCAAGGCCGCCAGAAAGGCCAGGTCCCTTATGCGGCTGGAAAAGTTTTTGAGCGAGATGCGGGCCAGGTTATAGACCAGCCACAGGGTGAGGGCCAGACTCAGGAAGGTTCCCAGAAAAACCAGCAGGCTGCGGGGCGCGGTATAGGCCGCGTCCTGGGCCTTCAATTTGGCGAGAATCAGGGGAGTGACCCGCTCCCCTTCCTGGAGGATGAGCTCACCGGCCCTCACCTTAAAAAAGGTGGGTTGGAGCTCCTTCAAAACTTTTTGCTGGCGCTCCAAGGTTTCCGCCAGATTGTAGGAGATGTTGGGCACCACCAGATGCTGCACCAGTTCGCATACCAGCAGGCGGTCAGAAGGAGAGAAGTCGGCGGCGATTTCCCGGCAATAGCTGGCCGCATGCTTGTTCAGGTTGTCCACCTCGAGAAAAGGAAACGGGGCCTGGATGACTTGCTCCTTCCGGGAGGTCAGGCTGCGCAGAACAATCTCCTGGGGCCGGGGATGGGGCAGGGCCTGCTTGGCGATAACCCCCTGGCGGTACATCTGGTCAAGGACTTGAACCACCAGGGTTTCCAGGGCCGGCGCGAAGTCGGTCCTGGCCAGAAGCTGAAAGGTGGCGGCGGGGAGGCTGACGCCCAGGATCTGGTCAAACTCCGGTTTGTGGCTGTGAAGTTTTTGATAGACCACTGCAAAACTGGGCTTGGACGGAGACGCCTTGGCCCCCTGGGGCTGCATGAGTTCCTGGGTGATTCCCATGGTGGTCCGGCTCAGGAATTCCATGCTGCGGTGGAGGTGCTCCTGGATTTTGCCGGTGACCTGATCGTCCAGATCAAAAACCGGCGGCAGGGCGGCCAGCACCTCCCGTTGGTGGTTACGGGTGGCCTCCTCGTCTTCCACCTGAAAGTCCCCCGCCGCCCTGATGGACTCCTGGGCAATGGCATTCACCTTGTATGCGCCGAGGGGTTTTTGGGGCTGGGGGACGAGGATGATGGTGATGAGCAGGCTCAGGGCCACGAGCAGCAGAATCTTGACAGTCTGCTCGTGTCTCTTGGAGCGGAGGGACTTGCTGAGGCGGGAACAATAGCCGCACCTGGCCCAAAGAGCGCGCCCCCGGTCCCGCAGGCTGGAAATATTGATGGGCTGCTCTTTATCCGGCATGGCTGACATCGTCCCGGCGGGGGGTGGCGGCCCTCTGGCGGCGGGCCTCGTAGGCCCGGATAATGTCCTGCACCAGGGGGTGGCGCACCACGTCCCGCTCGCTGAAATGGATAAACTCGATACCCTCGATGGCGCTCAGCAACTGGCGGGCCTCCACCAACCCCGAGGTGACCCCGTTGGGGAGATCGATCTGGGTCACGTCCCCGGTGATCACCGCCTTGGCGCCGAACCCCAGGCGGGTCAGGAACATGAGCATCTGCTCCGGGGTAGTGTTCTGGGCTTCGTCCAGGATAACAAAAGAGTCGTTCAAGGTGCGGCCCCGCATAAAGGCCAGGGGCGCCACCTCGATGATCCCCCGCTGCACCAGACGGGTGGCCTTGTCGAAATCCATCATGTCGTGGAGGGCGTCATAGAGCGGGCGCAGATAGGGGTTCACCTTTTCATACAGGTCTCCCGGCAGAAAGCCCAGCTTCTCCCCGGCCTCCACCGCCGGCCGGGCGAGCACTATGCGGATGAACTCGTGGTTCATGAGGGCCGCCACCGCCATGGCCATGGCCAGGTAGGTCTTGCCGGTCCCCGCCGGCCCTACCCCAAAGACGATGTCATGGGTGCGGATGGCCTCGATATAGCGCTTCTGGGTGAGGCTCTTGGGGGTGATGCGCCGCTTCATGGCGGAGATATAGACGGTGTCCAGGAAGATGTCCTTGATGGCGGCATCCTCCTGGCCCTGGAGAATTCTCACGGCGTGCTGGACGTCCTGGGGGGCCAGGGCATAGCCGGTCTCCAAGAGCTGGTAAAGCTCCTCCAGGGCCCGTAAGGCCAGTCGCACCGGGGGTTCGGGCCCTTCTGCCGTGACCTGATGGCCCCGGCTGGCGAGCTTCACCCCCAAGAGGCGCCCGATGAGGCGGAGATTCTGCCCCTGCTCCCCGAAGAGAGCCTGGGCCAGGTTGTTGTCCGCCAGGGTAAGCTGTTCGGTAATCGTTGGTGAATGAGAAGGGGCGGGTTTCACGATGGTTATAGTTTGAGGCCCAGCACCTGACCGCTTATGCGGCGGCGGCGGGGGCGATTGTCAAAATCCAGGAGCACGATCTGCTGCCAGGTGCCGAGAGCGAGATTGCCGTCGGCCAGGGGGATGGTGAGGCCGGGCTTAAAAAACGCTGCCCGGACGTGGGCGTAGCCGTTGCCGTCGCCCCAGCGGCGGTCGTGTTCATAAGGGATATCCCGGGGGAAGAGGCGTTCAATGGCTGCTCTTAAGTCGTTCACCACGCCGGTTTCATATTCTATGGTGGTGAGGGCTGCGGTTGAGCCGGATATGAACAGGTTCACCAAGCCCTGGGTAACGCCCGAGCCCCCCACCAATTCCTGAACCTGGCTGGTGAGATCGAGGATGTCGATCCCGGCTGTGGTGCTCATTTCCAGGGAAAAAGTTTCCACGGTAAACATGAACGACAAAGGTAATTTTAGCAAAAATTTCTGTCAATATACATATATAAATAAAATTATTATGGGGCTACCAACAGGGAGCCTTTTACGAACACTCCTGCAAAACGGGGGCCACAGCGTTTGGTCATTCTGAGCGAAGCGAAGAATTT
>Ga0207826_1000632_pt1 | contig 9893 bp, 10 predicted proteins | sample LuqExpMetageno80_FD_187837 | JGI IMG/M metagenome (GOLD analysis project Ga0207826, IMG submission 187837) | Tropical forest soil microbial communities from Luquillo Experimental Forest, Puerto Rico - Sample 80 (SPAdes) | ecosystem: Environmental > Terrestrial > Soil > Tropical forest ... | reverse complement strand
GTGGCAGCTTCAACAGCACCCACGTCTATGGCACCCACGTGCCGGTGGAGGAGCCGTCCACAGCATCAAAAGCGGACATATGCAGTGCAGCAAAAAGCGTCGCATTCAATACGCCAGCGCCGGGAAGCGCCACGAATTGTTCTTTGCGCCTTTTGCTTCAGAAAAGCGTGCTGGCGGCCCCGGCCTGAACTGGCGGACATGGAACCGAGCCGTAGGAGCAGAAAACACAACATGCTCCCTGCTTCGGCCGCAAAGTCTCACCGCAGCCCGTACATTCGTAGGTGATTAGGCACGCATTCATCGGCATCCGCTCCGTCTTTGCCGTTCCGCAGATTGGACAGCGGATGGTGGAATCAACGATCGGTGGAGTGCTTCTTGATGTTTGGTTTAAGGAGGGTGGACAGCAGAAGACCATGGCGGCAACCTCAAACTTCATTTCATCAAAGCTTCAAATTCACATCGCCAGGGATGGAAACCAGAAGTAGTAAGCGTTCAACATGTATAGGCCAAAGACGATCAACGTGAGAGCGCCGAGAACCTCGACTGACTTTTGATACTTAGACAGCACCCAGAGATTCTCCGCCGCAGCACTCGATCGCATTTATTAGGGTAGGTAGTGCCGAATTTTCTCCAGCAGTTGGCGCGGGCTGTAGGGTTTCGTGACATAACCGTCGCAACCGGCCGCATGCGCTTTGTCGTCGTCGCCGCTCAAACCGTAGGAGGTCACGGCGATAACAGGAATGCTTTTTAGTTCAGGATCGGCCTGATGGTATGGGCTGGATTCTCGCCAAAAACAGCGGACGTTGTTACCCGTTCCACTCGTTTCCATAGATGCCGGTTGCAAGAATCTGTTCGGCGAGCAGGCGGTGTTCTTGCCGAGCGGGCGGAGTTAACGATCTACGCTTTCATCACCGCTTCATGGATCGCGCGACAATGGCGCACCAGGTTCGGCCGCGACGTGACGAATTGCTTTAACGGCGTGTCGATGTCGTAGAAGTAGATATTGGCCAGGAAGCCGTAGATGCCGGCATCGACGCTGGTCGGCTTTGGCCCATGCACATAACCTTGCGCCGGAATCAAATCGGCCAGCACGCGAAGATCGGCGAGCCCGCGGGCATAGGCATCGTCCGGCGCGTAGCGCCCAATGCCCGCGAAATAGTAGCGTTGAAAATTGAACTCTTGCGCTTTACGCAAACCCGCTTCGGTCACGTTCGGGTGTTCGCGCATCAGCGCGTCGCGAAACACCAGCCAGTAGCGTTCGTCCTTCCAGCGCGAATACGACATGACCCAGTAAAGGTCATCGAGCATGCGAGTGATGAGGTGACTGGTATCGCGCTCCCGCTGGTTGAGTGCGGCGTCGATGGTGAGCCGGTATTTGCTTGTCAGGTGAGCAATGATGTTTTCGCTGTCGCCGATCGCCACGCCGTCATCGACGATGTAGGGAAGCTGCCCGCGCGGCGCCGCCGATGCATCGAAAATGTGCTCATGAGTGAAAGGCAGGCCCGCGAGCCGCATGAAGGCAAAGACCTTCAGCCCATAGCCGTTGTTGTCGGCGACGCCGAACAGCTCGGGATATGAATAAAGTACGATCATGAGCCTTCTTTCAAACCACACTCATGCGTCGAATATCGTGGCAAGGCCGCGGACGAATTGGACATGGCGGTCTTCGGAATTTCGCCGATTAGCCGATGTGGAATCGGCAACAATGCCCAAATAGCGCTCTACAATGTCCGGGCGCCCGAGCAGTTCGCGTCCGCTTCCCTGCAACGCGATGCTTCCTGTCTCGATGACATAGGCGCGGTCGGCGATGGCGAGCGTCATCTGCGCATTCTGCTCCGACAATAAAATCGCAATACCGTTCGCGCGCAGGCGTTCGATGAGGCGAAAAATGTCCGCCACCAGCGCCGGGGCCAAGCCCAGCGACGGCTCGTCGAGGACAAGGAGCCGCGGTTCCGTCATGAGCGCGCGGGCGATGGCCAGCATCTGCTGTTGTCCGCCCGAGAGGTTGCCAGCCGGGTCGTTCATCCGCTCGCGGAGCGCCGGAAACAACTCGCATACAGCGGCGATGCGCCCGCCGATCCAGGTTTCGTTCCGCTGCCGCCGCAGCGCATAGGAGCCAAGTCGCAGGTTATCGGCGACGGTCAATCCGGCCACGACCTGGCGGCCCTCCGGCGCATGCGCCATGCCGAGGCGAATGCGCGTCCACGGCGGCAAGCGCTCGACCGACTGGCCAGCCAGGCGAATCTGACCGCGCCGTACTGGGAGAAGTCCCGCGATAGTCCTCGCCAGCGTCGTCTTGCCGGCGCCGTTGGGACCGATCAGCGCCACGATCTCGCCGGCGCGAACCTCAAGATCGATACCGCGCAGCACGGTGAGATCGCGATATCCGGCCTCGATTGCGGTCAGTTGCAACATTTCAAGATGCCTTTGCTTCGACGCCGAGATAGGCCTCGATGACACGCCGGTCGCCTTGAATCTGGCGCGGCGTACCGTGTGCGAGGAGTTGTCCGAGATCAAGCACGATGACCTGATCGGCGACATCCATCACCAGCGACATGTTGTGCTCGACCAAAAGGATCGTCAGACCGAAGTCGCGAATCGCGCAAAGCAGCGCGGCAAGCTCGGCGGTCTCCGCGTCGTTGAGGCCCGCCGCCGGCTCGTCGAGCAGGAGGAGCTGAGGCCGCGCCATCAGCGCGCGGCACACTTCGAGCAGCTTCTGCGCTCCCATTGGCAATGTGGTTGCCGCGACGTCGCGAAAACGGCCGAGGCCGACCAGGCCGAGCAGCGCCTCGCCGTGCCGGCGCAGCGATCGTTCCTCGCGCAAAGCCGACGGTAGCCACAGCATATTTTGGGCGGCGCCGTGCCTGATCTGGCGATGCGCGCCGGCAAGAAGATTTTCGAGAGTGGTCATGCCGGGAAGAACACGCGCGGTCTGGAACGTGCGCAGGAGCCCGAGCGCGGCGATGTCACCCGGCGTGAGGCCACGCAGCGAGCGCCCATAGAGCCGCACTTCGCCGCGGTCGGCTGGGAACAGATTGGTGATAAGATTGAACACTGTGGTCTTGCCGGCGCCATTGGGACCGATCAGCGCGGTGATGCTGCCATGGGGCACCGCAAAGGAAACGTCGGCGACCGCCTGGAGGCCGCCGAATCTCTTGGCAAGACCGGCGGCTTCGAGTGCCGGCGTTTTCTTCGCCACGACTTGCCGTTGCGGCTGTGTCGGCGTGTCGAGCGCTGCGACGGTTTCCGGCGCAAGCGCGCCCGGACGGCGCGTGCGCCCCAGGCGCCCGACCACCCGCCATATTCCGCCCACTATACCGTCTGGCAGATATTGAAACGCCAAGATCAGGACCGCGCCTTCGACCAAAGTCTTGTAAAGCGCGATGGGCTGGAATGCGATCGGCAACAGGGTGAGGAGAGCGGCTCCGGCCAGCCCGCCCACCAACGTGCCTTCACCGCCGACGATCAACATCGCGATCATCTCGAACGAGCGCGGCGTCGCTACCATCTCCGGTGACAAAAAATGAAAATCGAACGCCAAAAGACTGCCAGACAGCGAGGCAAGCACGGCGCTGATCGCAAAGGCGGCCATCTTGTAACGCAGCACACTGATGCCAAGCGCCTCGGCCGCGGTCTGATCGGCGCGGATCGCCTGCAGCGCCCGGCCGAAATCCGATCGCATGGCCCCGGCCAAGGCCGCGATCAGTACAACGACAACAGCGAGCGTGAGGTAATACATCGCGCGGGGACTTGCGAAAACGAAGGAGCAGAGCGCAAAAGCGGGAATCCCGACTAGGCCCGAGGGGCCGCCTGTCACATCGGTCAAAGCCACCGTCAAGGAATCGACCAGAAGGCCGAAAGCCAACGTGGCGAGCGCCAGATAGGCGCCGCGCAGCCGCATGGTGACCGCCGACAACAGCAAGGCGCAGAGCAACGAAATTGCGATTCCCGCGACGGTGCCGAGAAGCGGCGATACGCCGTAATCGGTCGCCAGGATCGCGGCCGTGTAGCCGCCTAGCGCCATAAAGCCGGCCTGACCGAGATTGGCGTCGAGCCCGAGCACTGCGATGAACAGGATCAGCATGATGACCAGCGAGCTCATGAAGCCGCTGCTGACCAAATACGGCAGCGCGATGAGCACGAGCAGGAGCGCCGGCGCCGTCAGCATCACACTGCTCGGGCGCGGGCGAACGACCGAGCGCGTGACGCGCAGCTCCTCGCGCACATCGCGACGGCGCGGGCCGCCGGACACGAACAAACCCTGCGGCCGGAACAGCAGCGTCGCCAACAACAGCGCCAGCGCCAATCCGCCCGCGAATAGCGACGAAACGTAGCCGGCCGCCAGTTGCTCGGCTACGCCGAGGAACAGCCCTCCCGCAACCGCGCCCGGCAGCGAACTCATGCCGCCTAAGGCGACGGCGATGAAGCCGGCATTGGTGAAGAAGCTGCCGGCATCGAATTGCAGCGACATGATCGGCGCCACGACCGCGCCTCCGGTCGCGCCAATAAGCGCGGCGAGCCCGAAACTGAAGAGGGTCAACCGCGCCACATCGACGCCCATGAAGCGCGCGGCAAGCGGATTCTCCGCGCAGGCGGTAAGCGCCTTGCCAAGCGCAGTGCGCGTCATCAGGAGCCAGATGCCGATGATGATGACGCAGGCAAAGGCGGCGATCCACAGTCCCTGGGACGGCACCAGAATGCCGAACACATCAATCGGCTGCTCGCCGGAGAACGCGGTGACGGCGTAGGCCTGGCTGCCCCAGACCACGAGCGCCAAACCGTCGATGAAGGTCAAAAGCCCGACCGTGAGCATCAACATGCTGCCGGTGGGCAGGCGCGACAGCGCCGGTACAAAGGTCGCCGCGCCAAGGACCAGGCCCAAAGCGGTCGTGGCCGCGATCGCCGCGAGAAAGGCTATGGGCAGCGGCCAGCCGAAGTCGCTTGCGAAGGAGTAGAGTGTGAGCGCACCAATGATGCAGAAGCCGCCCTGCACCAAATTGATAATGCCGGTGACGCGATAGACAAGGCTGATGCCAAGGGCGACAATCGCGAAGACGCTGCCCTGCAATACGCCGCCGACCAGAATTTGTGCGAACTGGTCCATCGTCAGCGGGCTAGCCCGCAATCGCCCGGCGCAGACCTCGGTTCAAAGGAAGCGGCCCCTATTTGCTAAGCGGCTCTCCGCCCGGTTGCGAAAGCCACACCCAGGAGTCGGTTTTTGGATCATAAGTCGTCACGGTCGACGATTCCGGACCTAGTCCGCGCTGCGGATATTTGTTGAAATCATAGGCGCCGTCCACACCGGCGAAGTCGGTCAGACCATCGATATACTGCCGCAACTGTGCCGCCGTGGCGCCACCCCCGAGCTGGCGCAACGCGGCAGCCACAATAAGGCCCGCATCCCACGTCGTTGCGACCATGTTGTCGGCTTTCAGTCCGTGCTTTGCCAATGTCGCATACATCGATTGTTGCGCGCTATCGATGCCGGGATCGAGCTTCACGCTCGGTGGATGCGGCGGATAAAGCGCCGAAGCGAGAATCAGGCGTTTCGGCAGGAAGGCCTGCCATTGCTTCATCGCGGCAAAGGTCTGGTTGCCGCTGGTTGGCGCCACCGGCAGATCGACTCCTTCCTGCGCCATGCTGCGAAAAACCGTCGCCGCCGGTGCGCCGGTTGTCCAGGCGATAATCGCCTGCGCGCCCGAACCCTTGATGCGCGCCATCTGCGCGGCGACCGAGACGTCGGACGGGTTGAAGTGCTCCTGGACGAGGAGGCCCATCTTGCCCTTGTTCTCGGGGTACTGCAGCACTTCGCCGGTCGCCATCCTGGCCGCTCGCGTCAGTAGTCATGAGGGTCGCGATTTTGGCCCATCCCATCATGCGGTAGTAGCGAACCACCGCTGCAATCTGATCGGTCGACGAGGAGCTCTTTGAGAACACATAACTTCCCGATTTCGGATGGATGCCAGGAGACAGGCAATACTGCAGCGGGCCGTTCGCCATCAGTGGCGCCATCGCAAGACACATGGCGACCAGGCTCGAGCCCATGACCACGGCCGGCTGCGAGCCGACGACTTGTGTGGTGAGCTGCACCGCAAGCTGCGGCTGGGTCTGATCGTCCTGGAAAATAAAATTGAGCCTGTCGCCCGCGATTCCGCCGGTCGCGTTGATTTGGTCCGCAAGCTCCAGCAACGCATCCCTTTCGCCCTGGCCAACGAAGGCGGCGCTGCCGGTAAGCGGCAAGACGACATTGATGTCGTACGTTCCGGCGGCCAGGCCCGCACTTGAAAGTGTCGTGGCCAGCGCGGCGGCCGTGATCAGCCCGGCACACGAATTTCGGATCGGATTCATTTTTTCTCCTTGCGCATAGAGCATCACGGTCCGGCCGGACACTGTCAATTGTCCGGGAGTTGCGCCACGGCACCGCAAATTCAATAACTTAAAGCGAGCATTCGTTACCGCGACTGGCATGTCTGCTTTATGCCATAAGCGGACGTTGCGATATATCCGCTAAAAGGGAGCGAACATAGCTGCACTTTCGCCGGCGCTAAGATCTACAGACGAACCTGGCAAAGTCAGCCGTGGCTGCCGGAACGCGCTTGCAAGCTGTGGTCAATGCAATAGGCGCGGGCTAGCCGCCTCGCGCCTGTCGAGCAACCACAGCGTTCGCCTCCCGGACGGCGCGACCCTCATCGCCGTTCCGTTCCAGACTTTCATTGGCAACTTTCGCCCAGAGCTCTTTCAGCTCCGACGTTGTCGCCTTGTGAGTGTTACTTTTCCGCGTCATTAGCAGTCCAGGGCATCTTGGCAGCTCCAATTTTAACTCTGGAAGAAAACGGGTCTTATCAGCCCTAGGTTCCAGGAGCTGTTCCCATTGCAGCCGCCATACGATTCGATCCAGCGAGCGCCTCTGCGACGTGACAATCATAGGAACGAATCGAATGCATCCCGCTTAAACGAGCATGACGCGGATTCCCGATTTCCACGAGGAAATGGACCGCTTCCAGAATCACATCCCTACTTGGGTCAGCCATAATCTGAACCGCCTTCGTGGCGAGCGTGCAAAATGGGTGCGGGTGCCCACTGGTGTCGCACTCATCGGTGGCGGGGTGCTTGGTTTCTTTCCGCTCCCGGTAGTAGGTATTTGGATGTTGCCAGTTGGACTTGCGCTGCTCGCTCATGACATTCCAAAGATGCGGAGGCCAATAGCTCGTCTCCTGCATTTCACTAATCGGAAGATTGAGAAGAAACGGAAGACTTGAGAATCGGTTGGTTTAAGCTGTGTCCAGACCGACTAGCAGTGCTACCCGATCCATACGGCAAGGCTAACTCGGCCGGCTCAACAATGCAGCCACTCGGCGCAGAGTCTGCCAACCACCTCACTTAGACACATTCGGGGGTGAATTTTAGCCTATATGCCCTGCGGCCAGAATCAGCCCTACAAGAACGAGACAGACGAACAGCTTACTACAGCGCACCAGCAGTGCATGTAGCCTAATTCTTTGAATCGCCAGGTTAACCGTGGTCAATGCCGGTCCTCGCTTCGGACCCCCAACTTCTGCTTATTACATATTACGCGCAGCTTTACGGAATGGTTCCGCTAGTTTGATGCTGCCCCACTGCCTCAAGCACGGCCGCACGCCACTCGCGTTTAATGGGCAAAATAGGCGGCATTGGAGAAGTGTCGGGCGCCGGTGTCGGTGCTGCCACTGCCGCGATGCAATCTGTGGCCGAACCCTTTCGCATGAACATGTTGTAAATCAGCCATTGGGCGCGATGACGCCGGCCTCGCTTCGGGAAGCGGCCCGCAATTGAGGATAGCGCATAGAACGTGCGATATGCCTGCGCTTGTCCGAGTCGCAACTCGTCGCCGGACATTTGCGCCGGACGGTAGACCACCTGACCTTGGTCATATTTGTTCCAATCGAAGGAAACGATGCGATTTGCTTTCTTCATTTCATACCAAGTGAGTGTGCCCGGATACGGCGTGAGGACAGAATAGGCACAGGCGTCGTAGTTGCTTTCGCGGTTAAACCGCACAGTTTCCTCGAACACGGAGCGGTCGTCGCCATCGAAGCCAAACATGAACAGTCCGAACACCATAATTCCGTAGGAATGGACCTTTTCGATTAATGCGGCAAAAGTTTCCGGCCTGTTCACGTGCTTATGTACGCTCTTCAGCGTGCTGCGCGATATCGACTCGAATCCGATGCTCAGCATCGTGCACCCGCTCTCGGCCGCCAGCTCGAGCATCTCATCATCCTGCGCGAGTTTTGAGGTGACGCCAGCCTGCCATCGGAACCCGCGGCCCTTCAGTGCACGCATCACTTCCTTCGGCCGCTCCGGTGTGCCGAAGAAATCGGCGTCGTTGATGGAAATGAAGCGCGACCCGCAATTTTCCATTTCTCGCACCACCTCACTGACCGGCCGATAGCGGAATTTCAGACCGTTCATCAGCGGTTCGGCGCAGAAAGTGCAGCCCTGGTGACAGCCCCGTGAAGTCTGGACGAAGGTGCAGTTCACGTACCGGTTCTTCTTCAAAAGGTCGTAGCGTGGCATCGGCATCCCAACCATTGGATGCAGGACATTGGATTTGTATAACCCACGCATGGACCCCTGCCGGAGATCGTCGAGCAGCCGGTCGATGACGAGTTCTACCTCGCCGATGACAACCGCATCGCAGTGCTTGAGTGCTTCCTGGGGCATGAAGCTCGGATGCACGCCGCCCATCACGACTGGAATTCCCGTGGTGCGAAATTGATCGGCAATTTCGTAGCCGCGATTGACGTAGCTCGTCATCGCTGAAATCCCAACCAGGTCCGTTTTCAAATCGAAGTCGATCTTTTCGATATTCTCGTCTGTGAGTACGACTTCGTAGCGATCACGCGGAATGGACGCAGCGACTGCTAGTAAGCCCGCAAGCGGAGAGTAGAGCGCCCGTTTCATGTAAAGCGGCCGGGTCGTGACAGAGTCAGTCTTTGGATTGATGAGATGAATTATGCGGCTGGCCACGAGGGTTCCCCTACGGAAGTCCTTGCCTGCCCAACGAAGTCGAGAGGCGGAGGTTTCCCTCATGGGCCCAAAAATGTGCCGTTGAGCAGAAAAACCTTATGGAACTTCCGTTCCCGAGAGCAGTCAACCGGGGGTGGGTAGTGCCTCACGTCGCAAAGGCTAGCGGCGGCATGAACAATGTTGATGTCCAGCCCGAGTGCTCGGGTTGCCTCTTTGACCTCGTTTACCTGATCTGAAGCGGCTGGCTCGGTGGGGTTGATCAAAACGGCGATCTCAGTAGCGTGGGGGACCAGTTCGTGGAGCAAACCCAGTCGTTTCGACTCCAACTGTGTCAAGAAGAAGCTAACTCCGGTGATGTTGCCGCCGGGTCGATTGAGGCTTTCGACCAGGCCCAGCTTCACCCGGTCGCCACCGATCGCAAAGACCACTGGAATAGTCGTTGTCACCGCTTTGGCAGCGAGCGCAGCGGAATTCGCCATGGCAACCAGCACATCGACCTTGCGGTTGACCAGGTCAGTGGCGAGCGCCGGCAACCGGTCGACCTGACCATCGGCAAAGCGGATTCGACCGCTACGTTTTAGCCCTCGACATAGCCGGCGTCGCCGATCCCGGCTCGGAACGCGGCGACAAAAGGGGCAAACGCGTCGGCCGCGGCGGCCCCCAGGAAACCGATCAGGCGCTGCTGTGTCCGACCCTCGCGTGGCGAAAATACCGCGCCGCCGAGGAGCACGATGACAAAATCACGGCGTCTCATTCGTTACCTCCCATTGCAGCCGCGCGGCTGCCGAGTAGGGGTCAGTCTTATCGAATTAGGAAGAAAAAGGGTCAGAGTCGACTTCTTCGGTGGAAATCCGTCCGGCCCTTCCCTTGTTAAATCGACTCTG
>Ga0207826_1000631_pt1 | contig 9915 bp, 6 predicted proteins | sample LuqExpMetageno80_FD_187837 | JGI IMG/M metagenome (GOLD analysis project Ga0207826, IMG submission 187837) | Tropical forest soil microbial communities from Luquillo Experimental Forest, Puerto Rico - Sample 80 (SPAdes) | ecosystem: Environmental > Terrestrial > Soil > Tropical forest ... | reverse complement strand
CGAAGTGCAACCGCGGAGCGCTCCTGATGGGCACTCCTCCTCAGTCGCCGCCTGCTTCGGCGCGGGGCCCGGCACTTCCGGTTTGGGCGCGCTCTCTCGCCGATCTTTACGAGAGTAATGCGGCCAATCAGTTCATTATTTACGGCAACATCAGTGACCGCATGGTTCTTCCCCCGCCCCCGACGCCGCGCCTTGGTGGACTGTCGGATTTCCTGCTTGGCGTCTTGCTGCCAAGCTTTGACGTGGTGCTTAGCTACGACGTCGGAAATGGCATAAGGGTCGAGAAGGGCGGCGAAACATTTTCCAAGTGGCCTCACTTTCAAGAGAGCCAGAAAGACTGGAAAGCGCCGCGCGCCGCTGTCGAAACGCTCACGCGCTATTTCCGGTACTGCGCCAATCTCACTCGGTTGAACCAGCCGGCTACGCAAGTTGGCTGCATTATCAAGAACGCTGACCTGTTGCTTCCCGCTCTGCAAGGGGGCTTTGATTACGATTTGAGCGCCCTTGCTTCATTGATTCGCGATTGGTCAAGCGACGCGCTGCTCGCGAACCATACGCTCGCTTCCTTTCTGCTTACGGAGAACCTGAATGATTTGCACCCGTTGATTGTGAACAATCCACGGGTCGCGAGGATGAAAATTGAGCTGCCGTCCCCAGACCAACTTCTCGACGGTTTCCGCACAATCCTGCCGTGGTGCTCTGTCGCGTTGGCGGATTTCTCATCGGATCTGCCAGCTTTGGCGGAGCAACTGTCGGGCGCGACGATGGGCGCCGTCGAAAGTGTCGTCAAAACGAAGGAGCACCGCAAGGAACATCTGGCTTCGACTCACCTTTCCGCGCTTAAAAAAGATCTGGTCGAGAAGGACACCAACGGTCTGATTGAGTTCATTGAGACTTCGCGCACCTTAGACGATTTGTATGGTCTTGACAAAGTCAAAGGGTGGCTCCGGCAAGATATTCAGTTGTGGAAGAAAAATGACGTCGGCGCGCTGCCCAAGGGTTACCTGCTCTGCGGCCCTGTCGGTACCGGAAAGACGTTTCTGGTGGAATGCCTAGCCGGGGAAGCCTCTGTGCCCATCGTGAAAATGAAGAATTTCAGAGATAAGTGGGTCGGCAGCAGCGAAGGTAATCTGGAAAAAATCTTTCGACTCATCCATGCTCTCGGCCGGTGCTACGTCTTCATTGATGAAGCGGACCAGGCACTCGGCCGGCGCGAGGCGAACGGCGGGGACTCTGGCGTCGGTGGCCGCATCTATTCCATGCTGGCTGAAGAGATGGGCAGCAGCAGCAGCCGGGGGCGCGTCATCTGGGTTCTCGCGTCCAGCCGGCCGGACTTGATTGAGGTGGATCTGAAGCGCCCAGGTCGCATCGACGTAAAGATTCCCCTTTTCCCGACGACTACGGCCCGCGAAGGATTCGATCTGCTTAGGATGCTGGCGAAGAAGCGCGGCCTTTCGATTCCGGATAGCGTATTTCCGGGGCTCGAATCGCGGATTCCTCCGCTGCTCACGCCGGGTGCTGCCGAAGCTCTGGTAATGAATATCTACCGGCAGGTACGCACAACCTTATCGCCAATCGAAGAGGTACTGTCCGTCGTCCTTCGCGAATATCTAAATCCCATTGCGGCTGAAGTCATGGCGTTCCAGATCCAACTAGCAGCGGGTGAAGCTTCGTCGATCGAGTTTGTTCCTGCCCCGTTTCGCCACAAGGCATGAGCCCTCTAGGGTTTCAGCCAGCAGTCCCGTCCTTCAGCCACGAATTGATCGTCATTCAACTCCGGGTAGGCACGATAAACGCGGTCAATCTCCTCCTTCTGTCCGGGACTGAGAGTTTCACGAGCATCCAGACACCAAATACCTTCAAACAGCCCCTGCCTTCGAAGCACTTCATGGGGACCCGCGATACAGCCCGCAAAATGGTTTGCCGGATCAAAGAACGCCGCATTGCAATCGGTTACCTGAACGTGTTTTTTGAGCAAAGATTGCGGCACAGGTGCGTCGGCGAGCGCCAGTTCGTGGCATTCCTTCAGGAGGGCAACGGCGCCCTTCGTCCAAACCGCCCAGTGGCCCAGTAAACCACCAACAATGCGGAGTTGGTTGGGCTTCCCGTCGAGGTCGAAACAATAGGGAGTCATCAGGTCCATCACGATGTTGTCGTCGTTGCCGGTGTAGAGAGCGATCTCTCGGCCCGACTCGGCCACGGCTCGAACGACATCTAGTGTGTGGTATCGATTGAAAGGTGCGATCTTTATCGCCACCACGTTCTCAATCTCTGCCAATTGGCGCCAAAACTTGTGGGAAAGCACCCGACCGCCGACCGCCGGTTGCAGGTAGAAACCGATAATCGGAACAATGCTGGCAATCTCTCTGCAATGACGGATGAGCGCTTTGTCATCCAAATCCCTTGCCGCGGCCAAACTCAAGAGACCCGCGCTATATCTCAAGTCGGACAACAGCCGTGCTTCACGCACCGCTTGCGAAGTTTTGCCACATATTCCCCCGACTCGCAGCATCGGCACAATTCGGCCGGTGTCCGCGCGGTCCAGTTCCTCGGCGGCCAGACGCAAAACAGGTTCAAACAGCCCTATGTGAGGCTCTCGAATTGCAAACTGAGTTGTGTGTACTCCAACAGCGACGCCGCCCGCACCAGCCGCGACGTAATAACGCGTGAGAGCCCGCTGCCGCCGCTCGTCCAACTTGCGGTTTGCATTCAAGGCAAGGGGATGTGCCGGGATTACAGTACCGGCCCTCAAGACCCGATGAAGTTGGTCGTCCATATTGTGGACCATAGACAGTCGCGGCGATTGCCCTCGCGAGCAGCTTAGAAACGGCCTACTCGCTCCTCAAAGTGAGTGGGCTTCGCGAGAGTGGGGCCGCCTCTGGTGATCCAGTCGGCGATCCAATCGATCATCTGTTGGACGCTCACGCGAGGACGGCCAAAGAGTTCGTACGACTTCGCGGCATTGCTTAGCAGGGCATCGTGCGACTCCGCTCCCTCGAAACCAGCCGGCCTCGCGAGTTTTTTCCCGAACTCTTCCGCAAGCTGACGGACACTGAGCAATTCAGGCCCCGTGATGTTGAGGACAAAGGGGGGCGACTTTGCACACCCGAGGGATTCCAAGGCCACCGCCGATGCGTCGGCCTGCCAGATTGTGTTTAGATGGCCCATCGTTAGCGACACGGGCTGACCGGCATGAACGCGCTGCGCGATATCGACGAGCACGCCATAGCGCAGTTCGGTCGCGTAATTTAGCCGCAGAATGGCCATCTTGGTTGTATACATTCGGCTGAAGTGCTCGAAAATCCGCTCGCGACCGACACAACTCATTGCGTACTCGCCCGCGGGATTCAAGGCGTCTTCCTCTCGAGAACCCCCACCTGCGACGGGCGAAAGCCCATAAACATTTCCGGTCGAGAAAACCGCAATTCGGCTGTCCCTGTATCGGTCCGCAATGAGTCCTGGTAAGAACGAATTCGTCGCCCAGGTTAACCACTCCTGGCCCGTTGATCCAAATTTCATTCCGGCCATGAAAATGACGTTTGCCGCATCGGGAAGCTTGGCCGGAAAACTGGGATCAAGCAAATCGCAGCATACCGTTTCGATTCCCAACACCTCCAATTGACCCTTGAGCGACGGAGACGAAAACCGCGAAACGCCGATGACTCGCCGGTGCACTCCGGCAAGCGCCGAGGCCTTCTTCGCCATTCGAGCCAAGGTCGGCCCCATTTTTCCACCAACGCCGATGACCACAATGTCGCCACCGAGGCTGCCTAGTGTGCGGATTGCACCTTCGGTTGGCTCACTGAGAAGATCTTCCAGTTGCGCAACGTCGCGAATCGAGGCCGGATTGGCTTGCATGGTGGCCACAATTTCTTTGATCGTTATCCTTTCACTGGCAAGCGATTGTACTCGAATTATTGATCGCCCGTCTTCCGGCTTCGGGTATTCTTTCCGCTCGGTTTACAATTCTCCGGGAGATTTTCTGGGGATGCGCCTGCGCCTCATGACCGAGCAAGATATTCCGGTTGGCCTCCGTCTGAACACTCTTTCGGGATGGAATCAGACTGCCGTTGATTGGCACCGCTTTCTCGACAATAGTCCCAACGGCTGCTTCGTGATGGAGCACGACAGCAAGGTCGTGGGGACGGCGACTACCATTTCTTATGAGAATCGGTTTGCCTGGATTGGAATGGTCCTGGTGGATCCCGAGTATCGAAAGCAGGGAATTGGAACCCAACTTCTGAGGAAAACTGTTGAGTACCTTGATCAGCGTCACGTTCCAACCATGAAACTCGATGCCACTCCCTTGGGAAAGCCGCTTTACCAGAAACTGGGATTCGTCACTGAGTTCGAGATCGAACGGTTGGTTTTGAAGAGGCCGTCGGAAGCGGCTTCGACAGCGCTGCGGTCGACACGCACTCACGTCGGTAAGGTCCAGCTGGAACCGGTCGTCAGAATGGATAGGGAAGTGTTTGGCGCCAATCGCGGCTTTTTGCTGCGCTCTCTTTTTCGTGAGGCTCCAGAATTGGCCGTGACTGTTCGGGAAGATGGGGCGCCGCACGCCTACGCTTTTGGCCGTCGGGGAGCGTTCGCCGACCATCTTGGACCGTGGACGGCGACAAGCCGCGAGTCCGCGGAAGTACTGCTTAAGGCATTTCTGGCTAGGTCTTCACGCGAGACTCTTATCGTGGACTGCGTAAAGTCGAATGTCGTGGCCTGCGAACTGCTGAGCGCGTGCGGTTTTGCACCTTCTCGTCCGCTCACGCGTATGACCCGCGGCCCGAACACTTTCCGCGGAAGGCCCGATTTGATGTGCGCAATCCTCGGCCCCGAATTTGGGTGAAAATCAACCTTCAATCAGGCTAAGCTTCGCTTCCATCGTCGAAAGCGAGATATCGACCAGGAGACGGATGGTCTCTACAGAATCAGGTAATTCCTCAAATGAAATCTATTACGGCTGGTGGATTGTTCTAGCAGCTTTTTTGAATCTTTTTTTTGTGGTTGGGATCATTTTCTACGGTTTTCCGGTTTTTTACCCATTTTTCGTAGAATCTCTTGGCTTCACGAGGGCCCAGGTCACGCAGGGCTTCTTTCTCGGATTTCTCTTCGCCGGACTCCCATTTGGCGTATTTGCGGGAACACTGATTGATCGCATTGGTGCGCGGCATGTAATTCTGGCGGGAGTGGGGCTGGTCGCACTGCCCTTATTGCTGATGGGTTCGATGAATCACTTCTGGCAGTTTGAGTTTCTTTGCATCGTGGAGGTGATTGGGTTCGTATTGGCGGGGCCAATCGCGAATCAAGTGTTGATCGCACGTTGGTTCCTTCGCCGCCGCGGCCGGGCAATGGGATACGCTTATTTGGGACTCGGCTTAGGCGGCGTGATTGCGCCGATGCTCATCAATTTTTTGGCGCGTACTTTCGGCTGGCGCCACGGACTCGAGATAGTTGGATCAACTATCTTAGTTGGGCTGTTGCCCATAGGGATTTGGGTCACGCGTTCTTCGCCTGGAGAATACGGAGTTATTCCCGAGGAGTTCGAACAAGGCGAACTGGCGAAAGGGAAGTCGGTGGCGTTAGTTGCGCCTCGCATCGGGGTGTTTGAGGCACTTCGCTCAGCTCCTTTTTGGCTTATACTCTCGGGATCATCTTTGGCTATCGGCGCAATTGGCGCTGTGATTCAGCATTTTATTTTGTTTCTCAAGGACGTCGGTTACTCGGCTACAGCTGCGTCACGCTATTCCTCGATCCTGCTGGCAGCTAGCCTGGCAGGCCGCGTGATCGTTGGCTACCTCGCAGATCGTTTTCGGAAGTCGTACATCATGGCGTTCTTTTATTTCTTGATCGGCGCGTCTGTATTGTTGCTTGCTCATTCTCATTCGCCCATTACTTTGTGGGCCTTTGCTCTTGTGTTCGGCTTCGCGATGGGCGCGGACTATATGCTCATTCCGCTAGTGACTTCAGAGTGTTTCGGCACGGCTTCGCTGGGCAAGCTTCTCGCACTTATAATCATGGGATACTCGATCGGCCAGTGGGCGGGACCGTGGCTTGTAGGCAGGATCTTTGACACACAGCACAGCTACGACCTGGCCTGGAAAATCATCGCCGTGAGTGGCGTGCTCGGAGCCGTGGCAATTTTGGCTGTGCGACCCACTCACGGTTCACCGGGATTGAACAAAACTGCCAGAAGGGAATAGGCGCGACTGGGCGTGAGATCCGTCAAGGGCGTCGGGCGGCTCACTTGCGCCGCAGATCAAACACTTCCTTTGACTCTTTGCCGTGGTCCACGAAGGTCCATTCTTCGGTGTGGTGGTTCGCGTCGATCATCGAAAACACTACGCGTTGCATGTGACCGTCGTCGGCGTGAGCGAGGTTCGTGGCATCGAGAAAGTCAAAGGTGAATACTCGGCCGTCGGGCGAAAAAGTCGCCAGCATGCGCGGCTGATTTCCGGCGCCGCAGTAGTGCGTGAGCAGCAAACGTCCGGGGCCGTCCATATGAATCATGCTGATCATATGTTCCTGGCCTTCGATTTCGCTGAGCAGCGCGGTTCCTCCGCCGGTCAGCCGGAAAGAAACGGCCACAGGCTGGTCGCCGTTCGCCTTGCCCTCCCACCGGCCGGCCAGTGATTTGAGTTGCTCAAACGCGGCTTGCGCATTGGGTCGCGCCACGATCGCGGCTGGGATGGAGATCAGTAATAACGCGAGAAGAGCCCGGGGATGGTTGACCATGAGTTCGTTCCTTTCTTCTTGGAGAGTTTTCGTGCAGCAGAATTCTTCTTCCCGATGGACGCCTGCAACTCCTGTGCAGGCTGTGCTTCGACGAAGGTCTTCGGGTTCAAGGGATGCGTCTCCCAGAATGCACGATATTGACTGACCCAGGAGTCCGCGGAGCGCGGGAGGTTGGCATTGAGATCAGAGACGCGGAGCCGCCGGTCGCGCTGCTCGTGAACGAGGCGCGCGCGCCGGAGAAAGCGCAGGTTTGGAAATTGCCGGGCGCGACACTGGAAGTGCCTGAGCGATGCGACCGGCGGCCATGCCCCCGCTGCGTAGCATGTCCAGAACCGCCCGGCGGGTGGGATCGGCCAGAGGATTGAATGTCGCGAAGAATATGTAACCATAAGGTCACGAATGATGCGTAACTGTACGGTTTCGCATTGTCGGTGTCAAGTTCTGTTTGGGCCTGTTGGCTCACCCAGTTGGGGTTCTTGGCCATCATTTGAAAGATGAGATCCCGAACCTCTTTCGGTGTTGTCTTCTACCGATGGGCTTTCTGACCTTCGAAGTGGCTCTCCAGTACGAACGGAAGCCCGCGCGGTGCTTTCCGCTGATTTTTCTAAGCCGAGCAAAATCAATAGGCTGCAAAACGGAAAAGATTCGCGCCGCATCTGGCCCACACGCACATCCCAACCAGGCCCTGTCGAGGAGGACTGGTAGAGGACCCTAGAAAAACAGCTGCTGGAGCCCGGGTGAGAATCTGTAAAAGGGATGTCGAAATGGGCGGGGGCTGTGCGACTAACCTATGGATGGCTTAGGCCGTCCAGATGCATAAAGGGAGAAAACTCGGAAATACCTCCGATTTGGGTACGAGTGTCCGGACAGCGGGGGTTATCTCAATGCCTCTAGAGTGACTTAACTGTGACGGTTAAAATTGACAGGAAGGCTGCAGCTTTGGCGGAATAGGGGTGAAAGCATGTCATTCGTCCGTGACCTCAAATTTGCGGTTCAATCGTTAACGCGTACTCCAGGCCTTGCCTGCGCCGTAATCCTGACACTGGCGCTCGGCATCGGCGCCAATGCGGCGATCTTCACCTTGGTGCGCGGGGTGCTGCTGCGACCGCTGGTAAACCGCGGCGAAGATCGCCTGATTTACATTCGACAGAGCGCCCTTGGCATCGGGGCGGAGAACGACCGTTTTTCGGTGCCCGAAATCCAAGACCTCCGCGCCAGTGTGAAATCGGTCAGCGAGTTTGGCGACTTTTCGACGATCGGGTTCACGATGATTGGGCTGGGTGAACCGCGTGAAGTCCGCGCCGGCGTTGTGGGCGGCTCCTATTTCGAGGTCATGGGCTTACGCCCTGTGCTTGGCCGGCTGCTGGACATGCGCGACGAGGGACCCAATGCTGCGGGTGCCGCGGTGCTTACCTACCGCTTCTGGAGCACGGTGCTGCACAGCGATCCTTCGGTGATCGGGAAGCAGGTTCGACTGGATACGCGCACGGCCACCATCGTTGGCGTGCTGGAGCCTTCGGTGCCTTACCCAGCGGACACCGAGCTCATCGCCAACGTGGTGACCAGCCCGCATCATCTCTCCGCGACGATGGTCACTGGCCGCGTTCATCGGATGACTGAATTGTTTGGGCGTCTGGCTCCAGGAGCTTCTCTCGATCAAGCACGAGCGGAGTTGCGGTCGGCATACGCTGCGATGAAGAACGAGCACCCTGAAGCATACCCCGCAGGCGGGCAATTCAGCATTGAAGCGAAGTTGCTGCGCGATGAGATCACATCGGGCGCCCGCACCGTGCTGCTGGTGCTGCTGGCTGCCTCCGGGCTGGTGTTTATTATCGCGTGCTGCAATGTGGCGAATTTGATTCTGGCGCGGACGGTGCGCCGCGAAGCGGAATTGGCGGTGCGTACTGCGCTCGGCGCAAGCACGGGTACGTTACGGCGCCTACTGCTGGCGGAAAGTCTGCTGCTCTGCGGCGTAGGGGCGATTCTGGGGGTGGTCAGCGCAAGTCCGATGGTGAAAATCCTGGCGCGGTACGCTTCGCGGTTCTCGGTGCGTGCACTCGACTTGAAGATTGACTCGAGCATGCTGTGGCTTGGCGCGAGCCTGGCGATCGGGGCGGCGGTGCTCCTGGCCTTCGTTCCGAGGCTACCCACTGCGAACACCTCGCAAGGTTTTGGCCTCAGTAGCGGCGGAGTGCGCATCACCGGCAGCACGAGTCGGCGGCTGCGCATCTTCGCGGTCACACAGATCGCGGCCTCGTTCATGCTGCTGGCCGGGGCGAGCATGCTGATCAAGACGCTGGTCACGCTGCAAGCCACGCAGACCGGTTTCGACATGCACCGTGCGCTGGCGATGGATATGCCGGTGATGTCGTATGGTAAGACTCCGGATCAGATCATCAATTTCTATCGGGACGTAATACGCCGCATTAAGGAACTGCCGGGAGTGGACGGAGTTGCGGAAGGGACCAGCGTGCCCTGGCGAGATGCGGGCGGCTTCGGCCCTGGATTTGCCTTCACTGGCGAAGGCCACGTGAGAGGCAATCATGAAGAGGATCCTCTGGCGCAGTTCCGCGCGGTTACGCCGGGATTTTTCGCGGCGCTAGGCGTGCCCATCGTTGAAGGCCGCGACTTTAACGATGATGACCGGCGCGGCGGCGAGTCTGTGGTGATCATCAGCCAGAGCGTGGCGCAGCGGATGTTTCCCGGCCAAGATCCCCTCAATCGGCACATAATGTGGACCGATCCGGTGATGGACTTCATTAGCATGAGCAAAGGACCGCGCCGAATTGTCGGGGTCGCGGCTGATGTGGATGATGAACACGTTGTCCCGGCTGCGGCACTCACGATCTACCATCCGTTCGGCCAAGTGCCGGATAATCTCTCCGACAACGGCGTGAGCATCTTTGGCGGGCGGCTGTTCGTGCACACGCGCATCGATCCCTACGCGCTGGTCACGCCCGTCACGCGAATCGTGCGAGAGATGTCGGTTGACCAGCCGGTTGAGCACGCCGCAACGCTCGAAGACATTCGCGCCGAAGTGCTCACTCCCGATAGGCTCAACACAATCGTGTTCGGCGGATTTGCCGCGGTCGCTTTGGCGATCGCCATCGTGGGTGTCGCGGGCGTGCTCGCGTTTTCGGTCAGTGCACGCACCCGCGAGTTCGGCATCCGCCTGGCAATCGGCTC
>Ga0207826_1000630_pt1 | contig 9919 bp, 9 predicted proteins | sample LuqExpMetageno80_FD_187837 | JGI IMG/M metagenome (GOLD analysis project Ga0207826, IMG submission 187837) | Tropical forest soil microbial communities from Luquillo Experimental Forest, Puerto Rico - Sample 80 (SPAdes) | ecosystem: Environmental > Terrestrial > Soil > Tropical forest ... | reverse complement strand
TCTCCGGTGCTTAAGGATTATCACTAGGCGTCAAGACCCGGCCCTTGCCGTTCTCGTCAAGAAGAGCCAGCCCAGGACCCTCCTTGGTCATCCTCAGAATGGCACGGGAGTTGCCCTCGCCAAGCAGAGCCAACACTGGCCCAACCTCAGTCAAGCCCATTGTGGCGCGGGCCTTGCCCTTCTCGTCGAGCAGAGCCAGTCCTGGCCCCTCCTTGTTCATACCCAGAATGGCGCGGGGTTTGCCCTTCTCATCCACCAGCACAAATCCTTTAGCCCGGGTCTCCCGGTGAGCCGTGGCGCCTCCCCGGGCTTGGACAGGGCGTCCGGTATCCATGAGCATTAAGCCCAGGGCCAGTATCCCCGCCATCAGGAGCCCGCTCCTGAGAAGCCAGAGGTGACGACGCCTCATCCGGAACAGTTCGGCCTTCGTCCGTGCAAGCTCCTTCTCCAAGCGCTTAAGGCGGTTGTCGGTGGACTCCTTCATGGGCCCCCTCCCAATATCCCGTGGCAAATCAGAGAGATCTATATATTACATAGATAATTTTTCGACATATCTCGATAAAACAAGCTGCCCACTTTTAAGCCCGCCAGCTTAGCAGTTATAGCTCTGGACTGAAAGGGATTCTGGAAACGGATTTGGGGCAAGTATGTGTGGTATTATGGCAAAACTGGGAAAAACCGCAAGATTTCGAGATCATGTCTGTGACCGCTACCCATACCCCCGTCCCCGGCATCTGGTGGGCAGAGGGTAGCTTCTATTATTCCCGCAGAACCCTGTTTTCCAGCTTATCTATGTTGTAAAGTGAAAAGTGGCACTTGACACTATATAAAAATCTGATATTGTTCTGCCATAGTGATTACCACAACAGAAGTTGGGAGAAACATGAAGAAATCCGGGAGCAAGACCGCCTCCCAGCAGGGCCTCAAGATGCAGGATGTGGTGGCGGCCACTGGCGTGCCCAAATCCACCATCCTTCATTATCTGAACGAGGGGTTGCTGCCGGAGCCGGTAAAAACCTCCCGCAACATGGCCTACTACAGCCCTGCCTGTGTAGAGCGGATTACCTTCATCAAGGTTATGCAGGGCAAATACCGGCTGTCCCTGGCCATCGTCAAGCAGCTCCTGCAAGATGGCAAAGTCGGCCCCGAGTTGGAACCTCTTTTGGAGTTACGGTCGGTTATCTTCGGCCGGCCCGAGGACCAGGGACTGCTGGACTTAGAGGCCTTCTGCCAGGCCACCGGCCTCTTGGCCCCGGAAGTGGAAGCACTACAGGAAGCCGGGCTCCTGCTGTCGTTGGAGCCGGACCGGTTCGACGCCGAGGACCTGGTCATCGGCCGCCTCCTCAAGCGCCTCCGGGAACTGGGCCTCGCGCCGGCGGAAGCCTCCTTCTATCCTCGCCTGGCCCGGGAGATCGTGGACCACGAAATGGCCATTCGTGACCGATTGGTCAAGGGGCTTTCCCTGGAGGACAATGCCGCGTTGACCCTGGAACTGACCCAGGGGGCTCGGGCCCTGCGCCCGTATATCATTGACCGGATGTTTCAGCTCCGGGTGATGTCCCGGGAACGGTTCGATGGAGAAGGGGAAGAATGACCTGTAGCCTGGTCTTAGTATTCAGCTAAGTATCTTAATTCCATGAAAAATATGACAGGAAATGGAGGGATTATATGTGCGAATTTTGTCATCAGCATGGGGACGGCAAGAAATGGTACCTGAAGGCAGAAAACTACTCCGACGAATTGCTCAATGACCTGGAGCGCCGCCAGATTCTGGAGGAATTTTTACCGAAGTACGGCCAGATGAAGGGAGCCGAGATTGAGGCCGGGTTCCAAAAGGCCATGAAATCTCCGGCCTGGCTGCGCAAGCTGATCTATTATTTTCGAGAGAAGCGCCAGCGCCGGGAGCACTTCGGGCAAGTGGTACCCCTGGAAGACCTGGCCCAGATTATGGACTTGACCACATCCATCGTCCGCATTCCCTGTATCTGCCGCAAGATGAATAAAGGCCGCAACGATGCCGAATATTGCTTCGGCTTTGGTCTCGACGCCGAAAAGGCGCTGGGTATACAAGAGGCCCTTTTGAAAACCTTCCAGAAAGGGCCGGAAGATGCCCATTTTGACCGCCTCTCCAAAGATGAGGCCCTGGAGCAGTTTCGCCGCTTCGAAGAGCAAGGGTTAGTCCACACCATCTGGACTTTTAAGACCCCTTTCATCGGCGGCCTCTGCAATTGCGACCGGGCCGACTGCCTGGCCATGTTAAGCGATCGTTATGATTTTCATGCCTTCTTCCGGGCGGAATACGTCGGCAAGGTGAGCCAGGAGGACTGCACCGGCTGTCAAGCCTGTAAAACCTTATGCCAGTTCGGCGCCATCGGCTTCTCGGTGGTGGACCAGAAGACCTTCATCGACCCGAGACGCTGCTATGGCTGTGGTATTTGCCGCACCGCTTGTGAAATGAACGCCATAGAATTGACCCCGAGACAGGAACATCCCCTGGCCAGCAATCTTTGGTGAGTCAGCCGCGGCCGGAGCGGTCTGGTTCCCCACCTCAAGATTGAGTGTGGGGTGATCAAAAGGAGGGCTTGCCGGACCTACAAGGCTAGACTTCCTTGACAGTTGATCAACTCCGGCTTTCTTGGTTGAGAAAAAGTTCCGTAGACAGATAGCGCTCTCCGGTGCTGGGTATGATCACCACAATCTGCTTGCCTTGATTTTCCTGACGCCTCGCCACCTGAAGCGCGGCAAAGGTTGCGGCTCCGGAGGAGATGCCACACAAAATCCCCTCCATTTTAGCCAAGTCCCGGGCCGTCTCAAAGGCCTGCTCGTTGGTCACGGTGATAATCTCGTCGATGATCTGGGTATTGAGGACCGACGGGATGAACCCGGCGCCGATTCCCTGGATCTTATGGGGCCCGGGTCGACCCCCGGAGAGCACCGGGGAGGCCGCCGGTTCCACGGCCACAGCCCGAAACGATGGCTTGCGGGCCTTGATGACTTCGGCGACACCGGTGATGGTGCCACCAGTACCGACGCCGGCCACCAGGATGTCTGCGCCGCCGTCGGTGTCGCGCCAGATTTCTTCGGCGGTGGTCCGCCGGTGGATCTCAGGGTTAGCAGGGTTGCCGAATTGATCGGGCATATAGGCGCCCGGGGTCTGGGCCAGGATCTCCTTGGCCCGGTTAATGGCTCCGGTCATGCCTTCGGCGCCTGGGGTCAGGACCAGTTCGGCCCCCAGATGCTGCAGCAGCTTTCTTCTCTCCAGGCTCATGGTCTCAGGCATTGTCAAGACGAGGCGATACTTCCTGGCAGCGCACACGAACGCCAGGGCAATCCCGGTATTGCCGCTGGTGGGTTCCACGATCAGGGTATCCTGGCGGATAAGACCCTGGGATTCAGCGGCTTCGATCATGGACACGCCGATGCGGTCTTTGACGCTTCCCAGGGGGTTCTGAAACTCCAGTTTGGCCAGGATCACGCCTGGCAGTCCCCGGGCGATGGTGTTTAACCGGACCAGGGGAGTGGCGCCTACGATCTGCAAGATGTCAGGAAAAATCTGTCCCATTTTGCTGGCTCGCTTTTCTAAGAATTTTGGCGCAGATCCTTACTTCGTTTTCCCTTTGTAGATCAGCTCCGGTTTTTTCAGGAAAACCCTGGTGTCCGGGGGAACAGAGTCCGTCAGCCAGACGTTGCCGCCGATGACCGCTCGGGCGCCGATGACGGTGTCGCCCCCCAGGATGGTGGCGCCGGAATAAATGATCACATCGTCCTCGATGGTGGGGTGCCGTTTCTTCATTCTCAAAGCATCCACTTTCTCTCTTGGCAGCGACAGGGCTCCCAGCGTAACCCCCTGGTAGATCCGCACGCGCTGGCCAATTTCCGTGGTCTCACCTACCACCACGCCGGTGCCGTGATCAATGAAGAAGCTTTCCCCGATGTGTGCTCCAGGGTGGATATCAATGCCGGTCTGACTGTGGGCAAATTCCGTCATGATGCGCGGCATCAGGGGAACTTGTTGCTCCCAAAGTTGATGGGCTATCCGGTAGACGGTGACCGCAAAGAGCCCCGGGTAGCTGAAGATGATCTCATCATAACTTTTGGCCGCGGGGTCGCCTTCGAAGGCGGCGCGCACGTCCATGGCCAGGACGGTCCTCAGGTTGGGCAGCGCCCGCATAAAGCGGATCGCTTCTTCCAGGCCCCGCTCTTCGCAGTGGGTGCAATCCAGGTTGTAACGCAGGCATTCATGCCGGACGCACAAGGTTATCTGGCCGGCCAGGGCTTCATAGAAGGCCACGGTTTCCAGGCCGAAGTAGTAGCCAAGATTGACCTCATCCACCCGCTTGCGAATAAAGTAGCCGGGGTACAGCAGGCGACAGCCCCGGTGAATAATGTCGATGGCCGCTTCCCGGGAGGGCAAGGGCTCGGGCCCGACATGGTCGAAACAATCCTCTCGCTTGCAGGAGAGGACCAATTCATCCACGATGTGGGGGAGTTCCTGGCGATATTCCTGGGCGGTTTTCACTTCTACTTTGCAACTCTCCGGCTGCTTGGCTGACTCATCCATGGGATTACACCCCTCCAAAGTCCCGTGTGGCGCAGACCTCCTGGCCCACTTCCCAATATGGGGATAGGGTCCGCAGCTCTTCGATGATGGGAGGAAATTTCTCGATGACGAAGTTGATTTCCGGCTCGGTGTTGTAAATGCTCAAGGAAAAGCGGATGGAGCCGTGGGCCATGGTGAAGGGGACACCCATGGCGCGCAGCACATGGGAAGGCTGCAGGGAACCCGAGGTGCAGGCGGAGCCCGAAGAGGCGCAAATGCCGAATTCGTTGAGCCGGAGCAATATGGCCTCCCCTTCCACGTATTCAAAGCTGATGTTGCTGGTGTTGGGCAGGCGGTCTTGCCGGTCGCCGTTCACCCGGCTGTTGGGTATAAGGGATAGCAAGGCGTTTTCCAGCTTATCCCGGAGATTTTTGACCGCGGTGTTTTCCTTCTCCAGGTTTTTCGCCGCCAGTTCAGAGGCCTCTCCCAAGCCGATGAGGCTGGCCACATTTTCCGTGCCGCCCCGGCGGCCTTTTTCCTGGTGGCCGCCGATGAGGAAAGGAGAAAACTTGGTACCCTTGCGCACATACAATGCCCCCACCCCTTTGGGAGCATGCAATTTGTGGCCCGACAGCGACAGCATATCCATGGCGCTCTGTCTCATATCGATGGGAATCTTGCCCACCGCCTGCACCGCATCGGTGTGAAACAGGATGCCTTTGTGGCGCGCCATCATGGCCATTTCCTCCACCGGGAAGATGACCCCGGTTTCGTTGTTGGCCCACATGGCACTGACCACCGCGGTATCGGGGGTGAGACTCCTGGCATAGTGCTCCAGGTTTAGCCGTCCCTCGCCGTCCACAGGGATCTCGGTCACCCGGTAGCCTTCCTGGGCCAGGTGGGCCACCAGAGCATGGATGGCAGGGTGCTCCACCCGAGTGGTGACGAGGTGCCGTTTGCCGGGATAGGTGGCCAGAGCCGAGCGGATGGCGGTGTTATCGCTTTCGGTGCCGCAGCTGGTGAAGACGATTTCCTCAGGATGGGCACCGATCAAGGCCGCCACCTGCTCCCGGGCGAGCCGCAGGCGCCGGCCCACCTGCCCCCCGAAGGAGTGCATGCTGGAAGGATTGCCGTACAAATCACGCAAATACGGCAGCATGGCTTCCAGGACTTCCGGGGCCACCTGGGTGGTGGCATTGTTGTCGAGGTAGATCGTGGTCACTGGGACACCTCCTCCACTTCCAATTCAGGCCACACCAATTCCCGCAGTTTGGCTTCCACAAAGTCTTTGAGGGTCAGGTGCACCGCGGCGCAGGAGGCGCAGGCGCCCCGGGTGGCCACCATGACCTTGTTGCCCACCACGTCAACGAGTTCGATGTCGCCGCCGTCTTGCCTCAAGGCCGGCCTGATTTCCCGCTCCAGAGTCTCTTCGATCATCTTGATCTTCCGGATATTCGTGAGCTTGGGCCGCAGCATTGCGGCAGGCTTAATTTCGGCCCGCACCCGGTCGATGATCTCCTGGATAGCCTCATGACAGCCGCCGCAGCCACCGCCGGCCTTGGTGTAATCGGTGACTTCCTCTATGGTCTTCAAGTTGTTTTCCCGGACTACCCGCTCAATCTCCGGTTCGGTGACGCCAAAACATTCGCAGACAACCTTGCCCTCCGTTTCGGCCACCGGCACGCCCTTGTAATGGGCAATGGCCTTTTCCAGGGCCTCACGCCCCATCACGGAGCAATGCATCTTCTCCTGGGGGAGTCCTCCCAGGTAGTCGGCGATGTCCTGGTTGGTCAGCTTCTCGGCCTCCTCCACAGTCATGCCTTTGATCATTTCGGTGAGGGCCGAAGCCGCGGCAATGGCACTGGCGCAGCCAAAGGTTTTAAACTTGGCCTCCTTGATCTTGCCATCCTCATCCAACTTGAAGGTGAGCTTGAGGGCGTCGCCGCAGGCGATATTGCCCACCAGGGCAGTGCCGTCAGGATTTTCCACTTCCCCTACATTCCGGGGATGGAGGAAATGCTCCAAAGTCTTTTCCGAATATTCCCACATAGTTTGCTTCCTTTCTCTCTGGAGCGATGCCCGCTCCAGCGCCTTGCACTTCCGAGGGGCATCAGCCTTTACTAAAAAATATGCACCATTATTGAACTTCGCAATAGGTGTTCCTGGACTACCACAAAATGAACCCCCCCAAAATACTTTCCTAAGCCCTGGTCATCCGGCAACCCAGCTTGACCTATCCAAGACTTGCCATGTTCGGAAATTAAAAATATTATCACCCAGGACAGGCAGGGCCTAACAGATAGCCCCGGGGGGCGTCTAAGCTATTAAACAGGGAATGGCAGCCTGGTGGCCGGGGAATAGCCTAAGAGGGACTTGTCATTCCTGCCGTTACTGAAAATTCCCTTAAGCAGGGCTCATGGTGAAGTAATGGGAAAAAAGACGGGAGTCAATATGGCCATTTTATCTTGGTCATTGATCTTGTTAATAGGCACGCTGACCGGGGCCGGTTGTGTGAGCCCAAATACTGGAGTAGCCCCCCCAGGCCCATATTATGGGGGCACTTACCAGGCACCCCCATCCCAGTATCCTTACGCGACACCGTGGGTCGGGCCCAATACGCCTTGGGTTTTTTACCAGGGAGATTGGTTTTATAATGGATTGCTGTATTATTTTTACGGCAATCAATATGGATGGGCTCCGTATTATGCTTATCCTCCGACCTATATTATAAGATCGGCTCCCTGGTATGAGACGAGGTGGAATATCTGGTATCAACAACATCCTCAATATGTGCAGACTTTTACGCAAAGATACCCCTATTGGCGCGACCACCATTATGGTCAGCGTTATGACCAGAATTTTTATAACAGGTATCATCCTGGCCAGGGCGGTGGGTGGCAGAAAGGGTTCCATGGTAGTGTACCTGCAGGACCTCAATCTGAGGGACGGAGGCAAGTCCCTCCTCAAATGCCCCCGCCTGAGGGACGAAGACCCGGTCCTTATCAAGAGACCCATCCTTCTCAGGTGCCCCCCCCTGAGCGACGGAGACCATTCCCCGGTCCAGTGACCCAGCCGGAGGGACGGGGAGCGGGTCCCGCCCAGGCAGTTCCACCTCAGGGACCAGGACCTGTCCCTGCGCAGCAACAGCAACAGCACCAACGGGAGCAGCAGCTCCAACAACAGCAGAAGCAACAGCACCAACGGGAGCAGCAGCTCCAACAACAGCAGAAGCAACAGCAGCTGCAGCGGCAGATCCAACAGGCGCCGCAGCCGCAACCACAGCAACAACAGCAAAAACAGTTACAGCAGCAACAACATCAACAGCAGCAGCAAAGACAGCCACAGCAGAGACCGCCGCAGCAAGAGAAGAAAGCGCCTCCGCAGCCAGGGCAGCCTTAGGCGTCACGCCGGGCCGACTCCACTGACCAGGCCGCCCTTTATCCCGGGGGCGACCTGGTTTCTCCTCATAAGTTTCGGATCAGGGCAGATAAAAGCTCCCGGCGGTGCCTTCTTGACAACGGCTCAATGGGTACTACCTTCTAATCAGTTTCAATCTTCCCCACCCTCAAGAGCCCTCTTCATGACTGATAAAAACCTACCCCCTCGCATCCACGTGCTGGCCAAGCCCACCGGGGCGGCCTGCAACCTGAACTGCTCCTATTGCTTTTTTCTGAACAAAGAGCAGCTCTACCCCGGCAGTCACTTTCGCATGAGTGACGCGGTGCTGGAGCAGTATATCCGGCAGCTCATCGAGTCCCATGGCGCCGATAAGGTGACGGTGGCCTGGCAGGGCGGCGAACCCACCCTGATGGGCCTCGACTTCTTTAGGCGGGCCATCGAGTACCAGAACCAGTACCGGCGGCCGGGCCTGGCCTTCGAGAACACCATGCAAACCAACGGCACGCTCCTTACCGACGAGTGGTGCGAATTCTTCCGCGCTCACGGCTTTCTCATCGGTATCAGTATCGACGGTCCCCGGGAGCTGCACGATGCCCACCGGGTGGACAAGAGCGGCAGACCAACCTTTGACCGGGTGATGCGAGGCCTCCGGCTGTTGCAGAAGCATAAGGTGGAATACAACATCCTGACTACCGTTAATCGGCTCAACGCCGATCACCCCCTCGAGGTCTACCGCTTTCTCCGGGACGAGGCCGGCGCCACCTGGACGCAGTTCATTCCGGCCATCGAACGCCTGAACGCCGAGGGAGTCTCCCTTTACCAGGAAGGGACCACCGTTTCGGACCGTTCGGTGCTGCCGGAACAGCTCGGTAATTTCTTGAGTGCCATTTTCGACGAATGGGTCCGAAATGACGTCGGCCGGGTGTTCGTGCAAACCTTCGAGGCCACGGTGCGGAACTGGCTGGGCCTGCCCTCCTCCGGCATGTGCGTCTTCGATGCCACCTGCGGCCACGGGCTCGCCCTGGAGCACAACGGCGACCTGTACTCCTGCGACCATTTTGTCGAGCCCAGGTATTTACTGGGGAACATCGGGCACAACCACATGAGCGATCTGGTGAGTTCCGGCCAGCAGCGTACCTTTGGTCGCGACAAACTGGAGAAGCTCCCCCGTTATTGCCGGGAATGCGAGGTGGGCTTTGCCTGTAAGGGAGAATGTCCCAAGAACCGGTTTCTCACCACCCCGGACGGAGATCCGGGGCTGAATTACCTGTGTGCGGGTTACCGGGCGTTCTTCCAGCACGTCGACCGGCCTCTGAAGATCATGGCGGGTCTCTGGCGCCGGGGCTACCCGGCCGCGCAGGTTATGCAGGTCCTCGCTCAGGAGGAGGGGAGATCAGCCACCGCGTTAGCCAAAGTAGGCCGCAATGATCCCTGCCCCTGCGGCAGCGGTCGCAAGTTCAAGAAATGTCATGGCCGGGAGGCAACTGGCGAAGCCAGGGGAACTACTCCGTAAGCCACCCGGTCCCACCCATGCCGGAATAGCTCTGCAGCAGGATTTCTGGCGTGATGATCAACTTCTAACCCATAACAGGAGGATTTATGGCAGCAGAGAAGAAACCGAACATTCTGGTCATCTGGGGAGATGACATCGGCATGTGGAACCTCAGTGCCTACAGCCACGGCATGATGGGCTACCGGACGCCGAACATCGACCGCATCGCCAGGGAAGGGATGATGTTCACCGACTGTTACGGCGAGCAGAGCTGCACCGCGGGTCGTTCGGCGTTTATCACCGGCCAGAGTGTGTTCCGCACCGGATTGAGCAAGGTGGGTATGCCGGGAGCCGACTTGGGCCTGCGCGGCGAGGATCCCAGCATCGCCGAGTTGCTGAAGCCGCTGGGCTACGCCACCGGCCAGTTCGGCAAGAACCACCTGGGCGACAAGGACGAATTCCTGCCCACCAACCACGGGTTCGATGAG
>Ga0207826_1000628_pt1 | contig 9937 bp, 10 predicted proteins | sample LuqExpMetageno80_FD_187837 | JGI IMG/M metagenome (GOLD analysis project Ga0207826, IMG submission 187837) | Tropical forest soil microbial communities from Luquillo Experimental Forest, Puerto Rico - Sample 80 (SPAdes) | ecosystem: Environmental > Terrestrial > Soil > Tropical forest ... | reverse complement strand
CACTTTCGGCAGATTTCGTCCACTTGCCGCATCAGCGCTTCGACTTCCGCTGTGGGCCCGTCGAGCTCAACCAGCAACAGCCCGCCGCAGTCAGGGTAGTTGGCGTGCACGGCCGCTTCAGCGGCTTGGATAGCCAGGTTGTCCATCATTTCAATCGCAGCCGGTAGCATGCCCGCGGCGATGATCTCGCTCACCGCGGCCCCGGCCTCGCTCGTGGAATCAAAGGCGGCCAGCAGCGTCTGGATGCATTCGGCCCGCTTCACGATGCGCAGCATTACCTTGGTGGCGATGCCCAGGGTGCCCTCGGAGCCGACAAACACGCCCGACAGGTCATACCCCAGCGCGTCGAGCGTTCTGCCGCCCAAGTGCGCCACCGAACCGTCGGGCAGCACCACCTCGAGTCCCAGCACGTGCGTGGTAGTAAATCCGTATTTCAGGCAGTGCGCTCCGCCGGAATTTTCCGCCACGTTTCCGCCGATGCTGCAGATGGATTGCGATGAGGGATCCGGCGCGTAGAAGTAGCCGTGCGGCGCAACCCGCTCGGTCACCTCCAGGTTGATCACGCCCGGTTCAACCACCACCCTCGCGTTCGGCAAGTCCACTTCGAGAATACGGTTCATGCGCGCCAAGCTGATCACCACCCCGTTTTTCACCGGTAGTGCTCCCCCACTCAGTCCCGTCCCCGAACCACGGGCCACAAACGGAATCCGCTCGCGATGGCAAACACGCACGATGCCCTGGACCTGTTCGGTGGATCGGGGCAGCAGCACAGCCTCCGGCACTACGCGAAAATTCGTCAGCCCGTCACACTCGTAGGTCTTCAATTCTTCCTGCGATGTGATCAGGCCTCGGTCTCCGGCGATGGTGCGGAACTCCTGGAGGATGCGGGCGTCCACTAATTTCTTCCCCTGGGTTTGCCCGCTGCCTCCCCGGTCGCGGGTTTCCAGGGAGGCAGCGTAGCGCCTGGGTGCACAAACGTCAAACCGGACGCCTTCCATGAAAGTCACAGGTCTGCGATTTAGCCGAAAGCGACATCGATTCCAATCGCGCCATGAACGAAATACACGCGTTCGCCACCCATATGAGAATAAGAATTGCCGCATAACAAATTCCCGCAAAAGCGTAAGCACTCATCTTGCGAAAAGCGCCTGCGTTTTCGGCCGCCTTGGGACCATACCGAACAAAAACTTGATCAACTTTATTCGCCGATGTGTCCACCGTTTTGGGGCTGCGGGTCGTCGTTCCTGGCGATTCAAAATCGAGCCTCCAAGATCGGGGGGCCAACCTTTATTTGTCGAATAGTTTTCGTTGATTGTTCTTTGCTTAAACTTAATCGGGAGTAGGCGAAGCGTCCCCGCTTTGCACCTCTTCGAAGGCGTGCAAACCGCGCAAACGGCTCCAATCCGAGATGCCTGTCCCACTAACTGTTATATTTCGCGAAAACCCTGAAACTCACTACCCCATCATCATCTGCACAGCATTCAATGCCCAAATCGCTCGATGCCCTGACGTCGCAAAATAACAAATGTGTTATTATCTCCGTACATTGTCCATGGACCTGGCGCTACTTCGCGGATTTCGACAAACTTCCAGTCACAGACATCAATGTCTCGAAGACCGAGGTAGTCCCGAACCGCAGGAGAGACATCTAGCCCTGCGCTCTGGTTCAAATTTGGTTTTGGACGTTCATCGCCAAACACATACTGCCAGTGATCCGTGCAGAAAGGCCCACAATCTTCCCACTGCGCATAACAAGCTTTGTTGCCGTGACGGATCGCGAGCCAGCGCCCCTTGAGAACGGATCGACCGTCGCGTGCAAAAGCATCCTTGAACCAAGGAATGACATCTTTAGCTTCCGGTTTGGTATGGCCGCCCTCGACATCGTTATAAGGGAGGGCGACGTAGAATGGATTCTGCCGCGGCAGAAAACTCATCGGGATAAAATCCTTGCGGGATTTAGAATTCGGATCGTCGTAGCCGCCGTAATTGGAGAACCAATTCGGATCCCACGAACTACGATCGTTGGGCACCGGATTGTTAGTGGTCGGACGCTCTCCGATCCAAAAGATCGTGGTCACGATACCTATTTTCCAAGGGCGCCGCTCTAGCCCGCCAATTTGCGCCAAACCTCGGCCACCCATCGTGGATCCGATCGTATTCCCAAAGGTGAGAAGTCCATTCTCGCGTAGCTTTATCGCAAGCTTAGCAAAGTCCGTACTACTTTGGTACTGAGACTGCGCAAATGCGTTCCAGTGGCAGATCGCAAATAGGCAAACCAAGAAGATCAACTCGAGCCCGCGGGTTTTGACAGCAAAGACCTTTGCATTTTTCGCTCCCTGGCTTCCGGGCGTAATGGAACTAGCGCTCAATGTTTTCGTGATGGGTGAGGAGTCGAATCCCGTACAGGCTGGAAGCCTATGCTACAGTAAGGGCTCAAGAACTCAAGCACTCGAGAACCCAGGAAGAACCGCCATCGCGCGCCGAGGTCCATATCGCAGAATTTCATCAAGACTGGGCCAGCCACAGCCGTTACACTGTCTCATGCGTGTGGGGTCGCTTGCGGACTTGATGATTCGCATCAGAGCATTTCAGGAAAGCCGGGCCCTGCTCACGGCTGTCGAGTTGGACTTGTTCAGCGCCGCTGGGCAGGGTTTCTGGCCGCCCAAAGGCTAGTTGGTCGCGCGTGGCCCCCGTCGTCTACTTGTAATATCAGTGCCATGGGTATCAGACTACGATCCAAATGCACGGCCAGCAACCGCGCCCGGCGTATCGGCGTATCGGCGGCCTGGAGGGGCGTTGCTGGCAACGCCCAGAGCCGCAGGCGACTCCCCTCCAAAAGGACCCTTTCATTGGATACCGGGATAGGTTCTAAGTCAGGCTTCAAGAAGCGCGCCGATTCTGGCAATGAACTCCGGGAAAGCCACCTTGGAATCTCCGCTTGCATGACACAGCCTTTAATGCGCTGAAAACCAAAGGAGGGCGGAGAATGCTCCGTAGTGGGTCTTTCGTTCCATTTACGATCATTGGTAGATGCTCTACGGATAGCCACTGCAAATAAAACTCTCGAATAGTCCGGCGCTGCCACCGCTGCTGAGCAGCCTGGAACACGAAAGGATACAACATCCATGGCAGTAGACATGTTCACTAATCGCTGTCAGTTTTGGGGACATAAACGTCGACAGTTTTACCAGTTGCCAAGAGTGAAAAAGCGGGGCGCAGACTATCAGAACACCGGCGACGCGCCATTGGCTGAGAGTGGCGAACGCGGACGGGCAGAAGAGGCGCTTCGCAAGAGCGAACAGTTGCAGGATATTTTGGATAACACCACTGCCGTCGTGTTCGTTAAGGATCTTGAGCTTCGGTACATTCTAGTGAACCGCGAATATGAACGCCGCCATCAGGTCCAGCGTGACCAAATCCGCGGGAAAACCGACTTTGACATTTTTCCTCCTGATGTCGCCGAAAGGCTCCGGGCGAACGATCGGCATGTGATCGAAGCGGGCGCGCCGATCCAATTTGAGGAAACCGTACCGATAACGGAGGGCGAGCGACAGTACGTCGTCGTTAAATTTCTGCTGCGGGATGGCACAGCGAAGCCGTATGCGGTTTGTGGCATCGCGACGGATATCACGGAATTGAAAAGGGCGGAAGAACTACAGGCCAGGCGCGCGCGCCAAGCGGCGCTACGTGCAGATCTTCATGCAGCGTTATCGAGCGGCACCGAAAGTGCATTGCAAACTATGCTGCAGCGCAGCGCTGAGGCCATAGTGCGCCACCTCGACGGAGCTTTTGCGCGCATTTGGACACTCAACGACCGACAGAACGTGCTGGAGTTGCAGGCCAGTGCAGGTCTTTTCACCCGATTGGACGGCGAACACGCCCGCGTACCGGTTGGCAAACTCAGCATTGGCCTGATCGCACAGGAGCGCAAGCCCCGCCTGACCAATGAAATTCTGACCGACGATCGTATAAGTCATCCCGAGTGGGGAGAACAAAAAGGGAAGTTATCCTTTGCCGGCTATCCTCTCCTAGTCGAAGGCCGTCTGGTTGGTGTCTTGGCGATGTACGCGTGTAAATTTCTTGGTCAGGACACGCTCGAGGCCCTCGAGGTGGTGGCTGACGGTATCGCACAAGGCATCGAGCGCAAGCGGGCGGAGGAAAAGCTGGCCAGACTGAACCAGACGCTGCAGACACTCTACCAATGCAACCAGGCACTCGTCCGCGCGACCGAGGAGTACGAGCTGTTGCGGTCCGTCTGCAGGATCCTTGTCGAGGTCGGTGGCCTTCGGATGGCATGGGTCGGCTACCGCGAATTCAATGAAGACAAAACGGTCCGCCCGGTCGCCCAGGCCGGATACGCGGCCGGGTACTTGGAACGAATCAACGTTACCTGGGCGGATACCGACAGCGGGCGAGGGCCCACGGGCACAGCCATCCGGACGGGTACCGCCTGTTGGACCAGGGACAATCTGACCGACCCGAATCTGGCTCCGTGGCGAGACGAAGACCTCAGGCACGGCTACGCCTCGTCCATTTCTCTTCCCCTGATGTCTCACGGCCAAGCGTTCGGCGCGCTCGCTCTCCACGCCGAAGAACCCGATGCTTTCACCAAGAGTGCGATTGAGCAATTTACGGATTTAGCGAACAACTTGGCGTATGGAGTGATGGCGCTCCGCACGCGCGAGGAGCGCAAGCGGGCAGAGAGCGAAATACGTCAGCTCAACGCGTCGCTTGAGAAGCGAGTGGCCGAGCGCACGATCGAACTCGTGCAATCGAACGACCAGCTCAAGCGAGCTGAAGAACAGTTGCGCAAACGCGGCGAGCAGGTGCAGAAACACCGCGACGTGCTGCTTGAACTGGCACGCTCCGACAAATCAGCTCTCGAAAAAGCCCTGCAGAAAATTTGTTCTCTATCGGCCGCAACGCTTGAGGTGGCACGCGTTAGTTATTGGTCACTGCAGGAATATAATTTAGCCATTGGTTGTGAAGTCCTCTACCTGCGCAACGCGGAAAGCTGTGATGAGCAGTTCAAAGGCACTCGGCTGGGCCTGTCCGATTGTCCTGCCTATTTTGAAGCGTTAGCCACCAAACGGACCATCGTAGCCGACCGCGTATTGACGCACCCGGCCACGAGCGGCTTGGCGGAAAATTACCTGAAGCCACTTGGCATTTCTTCCATGCTCGACGCACCCGTTTGGGTGTGCGGCGAGGTGGTCGGCGTTCTTTGTCACGAGCATACCGGCCCGCCTCGCCACTGGTCGGCGGAGGAAATTGACTTCGTTTCAGCGCTCGCGTCAATGGTTTCGCTCGCGCTGGAAGAATCAAATCGCGCACGGTCGGAACATCTGTTGCGCGAGTCCGAAGAAAAGTTTCGCGCGCTGTTTGAAGGCACCAGCCAGGCGGTTGTTTTGCACGACGAAAATGGAATTTTTGATGCCAATCCAAGTTGGCTACGGCTTCTGGGTTATTCCAGCTTGGAAGATGCGATCGGCAAACACCCCGCCGAACTCTCCGCACCGATTCAGCCTGGCGGGGAACGCGCTGATGCGCTGGCCAGAAAATACATCGCCAACGCGATAGCCGACGGCAGTGCGCGTTTTGAATGGATCGTGTTGCGCCGTGACGGCACTGAATTGCCGATTGAGGTGTTTCTTACGCCCATCCAACTCGGGGGCCGACAGGTTATTCAAGCCGTCGCCAACGACATCACCGTGCGCAAGCGCGCCGAAGAGGAATTGCGGCGGAGCGAGGCGCGGCTGCGAGAGAGTGAGGCGCGCTTCAGCACGGCCTTTCGCGCCAGCCCGTTGAACATTACGATTTTGCGGTTGAGCGATCCGATTGAATTCTTGCTTGCGGAAACACCTACCAAGGTGCTGGTCGACGAGCGCTTGCTGCAGCACATATTCACGAATGTGCTAACCAACGCGGTAAAGTATTCTGAAGCAGGGCAGCTGGTGCGATTCGAAATCGTGTGCGCCGGACCAGAAATTGTTTGCACCGTCTGTGACCGGGGCATTGGAATTCCAGAAGCCGACCGAGAATGGCTCTTTAGCGCCTTCCATCGCGGGCGCAACGTCGGTGACCGTCCAGGCACGGGTCTCGGTTTGGTCATCGTAAAGCGCTGCGTCGATCTGCACGGCGGCGAAATCAAAGTGGATAGCAAACTGGGTGAAGGTACCTCAGTGACTCTGAGGCTGCCTATATTCAGCCCAGAGTCCATCGCCGCCAACGATTGGGCAGACCGGGGGTGAAGCGTTCGGCGAACCGGCCCCCGAAGGGTCCTGTCGGCCGAAACTGGAATACACACACAATTATGAAAAAGATCTTGGTGATTGAAGACGAACCGGAGATGTGTCGCAACCTGACAACCATCCTCCGGCTGGAGAAGTTTCACGCGCTGCCTGCTGAAAACGGCCGCGTCGGCGTCCAGTTGGCGAAGAAGGAAAAGCCCGACCTCATTCTTTGCGATGTGATGATGCCCGATCTGGACGGGTACGGCGTCATCGCTGCCCTCCGTGCCGACGCAGAGACCGTCGCCATCCCATTCATCTTTCTCACCGCGAAGGGTGAGAAGCCCGACATACGAGCCGGAATGAATCTAGGTGCGGACGATTACTTGACCAAGCCGGTCGCCAAAGTCGACCTGCTTGCCGCCATCCACTCGCGTCTCGAACGCGCCGTCCAGCAAGCGGTACCGGAGTTCAAACCTAACTTCTATTCTGCCAGACCGCTGGAGGAAGTTCTCGGCTTAACTCCGCGTGCCGCCGAAACACTGCTGTGGCTTGCCCAAGGCAAAACCAACAGCGAGATCGCAACCATTCTCAGCAACAGCGAATCCACGGTGAAGAAACATGTCCTCGCAATTTTCGATAAGCTCGGGGTCGAGACCCGAACCGCAGCCAGTCTGCGCGCTCTGGAAGTGCTCAGTTCGCCAGCGGCTCAGTCACCCTGGCGCTAGCCTCTTAGGACTCTTAACCTTCACCAGCAGAAATCGAGAGGGTGTGCCGGCATGGTCCTCTCAACTGAAACTGGAAAAGGAGCCTCATTTGTAGCCTTGGCTTCCACGCTGCTGATTGCGCAGAAGTTTCGCGAAGTAGTCGGCGATCTTCAATCGGCCGGCAGCTGACTCAGCAACAGATTAACTAAGCTGCAACCTAGCCGCCCTCTCTTCGACGAGCCGCGCATACTGCTCCTTAGAGTCTTCTTTCAGAAAGCTAATGCCAATCAATTCCTTCCACCCCGGCAAACAATTGTTGAAATCGTCTATGACATCAGCAACCAGTTTGTCTTGTAGTTTTAAATAGGAAGGGAAGTACTCCAGCAAATCCTTCCGGGTCAGCTTTGACTTCTTACCGCGAATCGGCAACGCCACCTCTTCTTTTGCGGCGCCTGCGAGCGCTAAGGTCGAATTAACCAAGTCGTAGGCAGGTGAAAGCTCGTTCTTTTCGCTGGAAATCAGCGAAAAATTCTTCAGGTGCATATCTTCGTTGCCAACAAGGAATGAAAAAATCGTTCTTCTGAACAACTTGGCTCGTTCCAACGCCGGGAAGGTGCACTTTTCCAGAACCTTTGAGACATTCTCCATCGACGAATCGTATTTCGTATCTCTGGAGTTACCGGTAAGCTGAGCGAAATCTTCTACGGGAACCCGATCCTTACGACCCACACGGTCGAATCGTTTTATGAAATAGGTCAGGCTCCCATCCTTGGATCGAACCATTCCATGAAACGGGACTTCGATACCGGCTTTGGCCGCTAATCGCATTGTTAGATCCTCGTTTTCTGGAAGCTCCATATAATCGGTGCTTGGTGGCTTAAGCAGGAATCTTCCGCCTCGATCTACAAGATCGAAACGCTGCGCTCTCACGTTTAAGACAGCACTTAATTTGAGCTGAAGACCCTGAATAGACATTTTGCCTACTCGCCGTAACGCCTCTTGGCGTTGTTCCTCGGCAGAAAAAGGTAGATCCAACAAATTCGTCAGTTGCCTGTTCAACTGTCTTAAGCCTTGGATCGAATAAGAACTTCCTTTAGGAAGCTTTTCGTACGTAATCGGACAGAGAGTCATACTTCCTCACCTCCGATCGGTGGCTCCCTGACCACTACTATTCGAACTGAACCGACAACATCTTCACCGACGGCCAGCAACTGGCCCATCAAATCGCTCCGGTCGAGCTTGTTCGTTCGAAGCAAAGCTTCAAGTTGTCGGCCCTCAGGCAGCAGCCCTTCAAAAAAAGGTGGGAATATACCAAATTCGTACGGCTCTGGACGTACCGGCATGGCCAAAGAGACTGGGCGACCTTTATAGCCAGCCAGGTACTCGAACCGATAAGCCTTTGCATCCGTCTCCGTCAGATGCCCGGCTAAAGTGCCTGTTTGATACACCTCCGCCCTTCTCACGGTTCCTCCTTATCACCCGGATGACCCGCCTCGTCATCCACCGGAGAAAGAGGGCTTCCAAGTTTCACGCTGATATTCAGAGCATGCAGTACCTTTTGAACCACATCGAAACGAATCGTCTCTTTCTTGTGCTCTAGATCGAAAACCGTTGTCTTGCCAACGCCAGCTAGACGGCCAAGATCAGCCTGCGAGAGCTTGGCTACTTTGCGATGATACTTAACAACTCGGGCTATTTCAGCAATGTCCATATTACCGTGATCGAAGTAATATATGATGTGGTAGCCCTTAAGCAACCCCAAAAGCAGCCAAAACCAATTAAAATTACCTCGATAGCAGTAAATAGAAAGCGTTTCGGGCGAAGAAGCCCTGGGCGCGACGATTTGATTAGGCGATGCCGTCGCGATGGTAGGGCCGGGCTCCCGCGCGATCCGACGTCGCACGTCCCAAGATGGTGCACCATTTTCCAATTCTTTCCTCTTATCTTCTGACCTGTCCCTTTCCTGCTCTTCACTAACCCAGTGGGAGGAACGACGACGCGGTCACTTGCTTTGAGAAAAGTTGACGAGCGTATGCGCCGGAACTGCGTGTTCGGACCTGTTCCGGATGCCGGCCTCGAATCCGACTGTCCGCTCCCCTCTGCATCGCCTTCTGCCGCTTGGTTTAGGACATAACCCATCTCTTCGGCGCTGAGGCTTCGCTAAGTGAGATGTCCACAACCCTATAGGAATCGCTTAGCGGTCGCAAGTCAAACGGCTGAAACTTCGCCGCCTCACGAACAAGCGTCTCATGCTGAGTGTATCCTTTCCTTGCGGCGACCAGCGCGAATATTAGTATTTCCATTTTGTGAACGCGGTTGAAGCTGCGCTGTCGGACCATTTTCCATTGATTGGCTTTACCTGTAGAGCTTCTGCTGACCATCGTAAATGGAACGAAAGACCCGGAGCATGTATCGAGCCTTTACGGAGATTACGTCAACCAAAGGGGGCAGGTCGTCATGAAGAACGTGAAGTCCAACAAGGATTCTTAGCCCCGGGGAACAATTTTCCGGGGAGCACCCATGCCATACTTTCTCAGAATCCATGGAGGTATAGGCATGCACGCCGGGTACCTACCCGGTTATCCGGCTTCGCACAGCCGTATTCGTTTACCGGAGTGAATGGCGCGCAAGTTTTTTGAAAATGTCCCTGTCGGCACTCCTGTAGATATTCGTTAACCCGATGCTGAGTGCGCCTGCCGGGCAATTCGAACCGGTTCCAAACAATGACTTAAAACGCTGGGACGAACACAGTTGATGCTAACCGCAGAAACGGATTGTTGCGCGGTTCCGGCAGATGGCCCGTCGCCCAGCCCAGAACAGCCGGGGGCGCGGCGCACGTCGAGACCCGCCGTCGTTAGACGCTGCGACAACGCGATTGTGAACGGGCTGTTGCTGCCGTCGCCGTCCTGTGCCGTGGAGCCGGCCTTCGCCGAATAGGCGACCAGCGTGTTGGGACTGGTCGGCTCGATCTGGGCAAGGCCTCTCCCGATGCCGCGCGAG
>Ga0207826_1000627_pt1 | contig 9938 bp, 7 predicted proteins | sample LuqExpMetageno80_FD_187837 | JGI IMG/M metagenome (GOLD analysis project Ga0207826, IMG submission 187837) | Tropical forest soil microbial communities from Luquillo Experimental Forest, Puerto Rico - Sample 80 (SPAdes) | ecosystem: Environmental > Terrestrial > Soil > Tropical forest ... | reverse complement strand
GCCGTCATTCTCGATCCCGACAACATTCCGCGCGGTCTCGATGATTCCAAACGGCTCACGCCGGAACGCCGCGCCGTGCTCTACGAGCGCATATGCGCTCGCGCCCAGGTCGCGGTGGCGCTGGCGCCGCCGGCCCGTATCGACCGCGACAATATTCTGCGCGCGTCATTATGGGCGCTGGCGCGCGCGGTGGCGGCGCTGCCGGTGAAGCCGGCGCTCGTCCTTGTCGATGGCCGTGACCGCATTGATGCCGGCTGCGATTGTCAGGCCGTTATCGGCGGCGACGGTCTCGTCGCTTCGATCGCCGCCGCCTCGATCGTCGCCAAGGTCACCCGCGACCGGCTGATGGCCCGCCTCGGCGCTGCGCATCCGGGCTATGGCTTCGAACGGCATATGGGCTACAGCGTACCCGAACATTTCGAAGCGTTGGACCGGCTCGGTCCGACGATCCATCATCGGCGGTCGTTTTCGCCGGTGGCAATCGCGCTCGGCGAACTGGGCCTTGGCAATTTCGCCGACGCCGACGATGTCATCACCGACGTATTGCCGCTATAGTCCGGCGCGATCGGGTTCTCCGCGATGTTTTTTGTACCGCTTTATCTCGAACTCCTGCGCTCACGGCCGCAGCTGTTGTTCTGGTTTGCCACGCTGACGCAAGCCTTCATTTGGCTCGTGGTGCCGGCATTGTTCTATTTTGCGCCGCCGGGCGATCTCGCCCAACTTCTCGCCATCGGCCATGAATTCCGGCTCGCCAGCGGCGTCGGTCCGCCGCTCGCCTATTGGCTCGGCGAAATTGCCTTTCGCATCGCCGGATTATTCGGCGATTACCTGCTGTCGCAGGTCTGCGTGGTTGTCACCTATTGGTGCGTGTTCACGCTCGGCCGCGCGCTGCTCGGAACGGCGCATGCGGCGATCGCCGTCCTCTTGATGATCGGTATCGCGCTGTTGACGGTGCCAACGCCTGATTTTGGGCCGGCGATCCTGGCGATGGCGCTTTGGGCGGTGACGCTGCTGCATTACTGGCAAGCGGTGGTGCAGGGAAATAAACGTTCCTGGTATATCGCGGGCGCCGCGGCGGCGCTTCTTCTTCTGACCACCGACGCGGCGCTGATCCTCCTTGGCACGCTTGTCGTCTTTACCTTGCTGACCGAGCGTGGGCGCGCCACGCTGCAATTGACCGAGCCGTGGATTGTTGCCGTTGCGCTCGCTTTCTTTTTGTTTCTGAATCTGCTGTGGCTGGAGGGGATCGCCGACGGCCTCGTTCCGATCCTGCAAGCATTGCGGCGCGCCGCGACCGCGGGCGACAATACGGTGGCTTGGCTGCGCATCCTGATCGCGCTCGCGCTCGCCCATGCCGGGCTCGCCATCCTCGTCGTGCTCGCGGTGGGCTGGCCGCAAAGCCGCGCGGCGCCGGCGCCGCCTTTGCAGCGTCAGCCAGTGGATGCGTTTGCCGGAACTTTCGTCAAAGTCCTGGCGGTCATTCCGGCGCTGCTCGCTACCGTCATCGCGGTCGTGATCGGACGTTCGGCGCCGATCGGCGGCGCGGCGCCGCTCGTCGTGCTCTCCGGGCTTGCCGTTGTCATGGCGGCGGGCGACAGCATCGCGCTCTATCACCAGCGCGTGCTCGGCTTTGCCTGGGCCGGATTGCTGCTCGTGCCGGCGGTTTTCGTGCCGCTCTTGATCTTGCTGTTGCCGTGGGCGGCGGCAACGGATCTGAAAATCTCGCAGCCGGCGCGCGCGATGGGCCGGTTCTTCGGCGAAAGCTTCGAGCGCCGCACCGGCCAGCCGCTGGCGATCGTCACCGGCGATCCGCGCACTGCGGCGCTGATTGCGCTTGCGGCACCGAGCCGGCCCAGCGTCCTTTTCGACGCCGCGCCGGAGCGCTCGCCCTGGGTGGCGGCAGACGACATCCGTAACAAAGGCGCCATCGTGGTCTGGCTCGCCGCCGACACCACGCCGACGCCGCCGCCAGACATCAAAGCCTATTTCCCGGATCTCGTGCCCGAAGTGCCGCGCACCTTCGACCGTCCGGTACAGGGACGCATGGCGCCGTTACGGATCGGGTGGGCGGTGATCAGGCCCGGCAGCGTGGCCGCGGCGCCCGCTCCAGCGAATGCCGCGGCCGCATCGCGCTAGCGCACCATCCGCAAAAAGCCTGCCCCGGACTTGATCCACTTGGACGCCGGTTTCCCGGCTGCGCGAAGGCGATCGCGTCTCGTTTCGTTGAATATTCCGGCGGGCGAAGGCACGCCGGAAAAGGTCATGCACAGATAAAAGGCTCAAGTGAGATCGCGCGGCGCAATTCTTCTGTAATATACCGGTTCCAGGGCGAGGGGCACCATGGAGCAGACAACCGCCGGCAACTCGAAAAGTTCGCCGCCGCTACTCGAACGCGTGTTTGGCCTCGCCAAAGCCGGCACCGCTCCGCGCACCGAATTCGTCGCCGGGCTGACGACTTTCCTGACGATGGTCTACATCGTCTTCGTCAATCCGCAGATTCTCGGTAATACCGGAATGGACAAGGGCGCGGTGTTTGTCGCCACCTGTATCGCCGCAGCAGTGTCGACGCTGGTGATGGCGTTATACGCCAATTATCCGATCGCGCTTGCGCCCGGCATGGGGCTCAACGCGTTCTTCGCCTTCACCGTCGTTTTGACGATGAAATATACCTGGCAGCAGGCGCTCGCCGCGGTGTTCTGCTCGGGCGTGATCTTCTTTTTCATCTCGATCTTCCGCATTCGCGAATACATCATCAATGCGATCCCGCGGAACCTGAAACTGGCGATATCGGTCGGCGTCGGGCTGTTCCTTGGCATCATTGCGCTGGAAGAAGCGAAGATCGTGGTGGCGAGCCCGGCGACGCTTGTCACGCTCGGCGATCTGCGCAATCCGGCGGCGGCGCTTTGTTTGTTCGGTCTCGTGCTGATCGCGGCGCTGAACTACCGCCGCGTCGCCGGCGGCACGCTCATCGGCATTCTCGCCGTCGCGGCAATCGGCATTCCCTTGGGGCTTGCCACTTATGGCGGCGTGGTGTCGGCGCCGCCGTCGCTGAGCCCGACTTTGCTGCAGCTTGATTTCTCCCGCGTGCACGAGCCCTCATTTTTGATCGCGGTCTTCAGTTTTCTGTTCGTCGATGTGTTCGACAATGCCGGTACATTGATCGGCGTCACGCACCAGGCCGGTCTGGTCGATACCGATGGCAATCTGCCGCGGATGAAACAGGCGCTGGTCGCCGACAGTTTCGCCGCGATGTTCGGCTCGCTGATCGGCACCTCGACCACCACCAGTTATATCGAGAGCGCGGCCGGCGTCGCCGCCGGCGGGCGCACTGGACTGACGGCGTTTTTTATCGCGCTGCTCTTCGTGGCGGCGCTGTTTTTCGCCCCACTCGCCGGAATGGTGCCGGCCTATGCGTCCTCGGCGGCGCTGCTTTACGTTGCCTGCGTCATGGCGCGCGGATTGGCCGAGATGGATTGGGACGACATGACCGAAACCGTGCCGGCGGTGGTCGCCGCCGTGACTATGCCGCTCACTTATTCGATCGCGACCGGGATCGGACTTGGCTTCATCACTTATGCGCTCATCAAGCTCATCGCCGGCCGCTTCGCCGACGCTAAGCCGGCGGTGCTGGTGCTGGCGCTGATCTTCGCTGTGAAATTCGCGCTGGGATAGAGCTCAAGCGTCAAGCGCTTTCTTGAGCGCCACAAAATCCCGCCAGGCGAACCGCTTCTGCAACGGGCTGCGCAACAGAAAGGCTGGATGGAAAGTCGCCAGCGCGCGGATTTCGCGCCGCCCGGTGTCGTAGGCGAACCAGCGCCCGCGCGAACGCGTAATCCCGTCCTTGATGCCAAGCAACGTCTGCATCGCTGGTCCGCCGAGGCAGACCAAAATGTTCGGATCGGCGAGTTCGATCTGGCGACGAATGAACGGCAGGCAGATGGCGGTTTCCTGCGGGGTCGGCGTGCGGTTGCCGGGCGGCCGCCACGGCACGACATTGGCGATGTAGGAAGACGTGCGGTCGAGACCGATCGCCGCCATCATGCGGTCGAGCAATTTGCCGGAACGCCCGACAAACGGCCGGCCGACAATATCTTCGTCGTAGCCCGGCGCCTCGCCGACGAACATGACGCGGCTTTGCGGATTGCCATCGGCAAACACAAGTTGCGTCGCGGTCGCGCGCAGCGCGCAGCCCTCGAACTCAGCAAGCAGCGCCCGCAATTCCTCAAGCGTTGTTGCGTTCTTTGCCGCTTCACGGGCCGCCATGACGGCGGCGTCCGGCGAGGCCGGAGCAGCAACTGATGCCGGCCGTTGCGGCAGGGCTTGTGACTTCGTCATCGTCAATGGCGATTCGCTTCGGACCCGCCGTGCTGTTTTGTCCTCCGGTGCCGCAGACGCGCCCGCGCCAAGCCGCTGCGGGGCGATATCGTCGGCCATGCGGTTGACCGGCTCGTCGCCGAGAAGCGCATCGACCCCGGCATCGAGGTAAAAGGCGATCAGTTCGCGGGCGGCTTTGGGTCGGGACATCATGCGGCAAACTCAAGGAGCGATCGTCGCCGGGCCGGCTTTGCAGGCGCGCACCGATTGTCAGCGCGCGAGATTCGTGAACAATCGGCCATCGGCGTGCCGGGCTTAAAGTTAGGCCCATAGTTAGGCGCAAAGTTAGACTCATGAATACATCGGACCTTCCGCCGCGTGAAGCGATGGAGTTTGACGTCGTGATCGTCGGTGCGGGGCCGGCCGGGCTTGCCGCCGCGATCCGGCTCAAACAGCTGGCGCCGGAAAAGTCTGTTGTTGTCGTGGAAAAGGGATCCGAAGTCGGCGCGCACATCCTCTCCGGCGCCGTCATCGATCCGATCGGGCTCGACCGGCTGATCCCCGAATGGCGCGGCGAGGACACGCCGATCAAAACCGCGGTGACCTCCGACCGCTTCTATGTTCTCGGCGCCTTCGGCGCGCTGCGGCTGCCGATGCTGCTGATGCCGCCGCTGATGAGTAATCACGGCAACTTCATCGTCTCGCTGGGCGAGGTCTGCCGTTACCTGGCGCGCAAGGCGGAAGTCCTCGGCGTCGAGATCTATCCGGGTTTCGCCGCCACCGAGACTTTGTTTGAGAACGGCGCGGTCGCCGGCATCGCCACCGGCGACATGGGCCTCGCCAAGGATGGCCATCACAAATCCGGATTTGCCCGCGGCATGGAGCTGCGCGGCAAATACACCCTGTTCGCCGAAGGCGCGCGCGGCAGCCTGTCCAAGGTGCTGATCGAGCAATTCGGGTTGCGGGGCAATCGAGAACCGCAGAAATTCGGCATCGGGCTCAAGGAGCTCTGGCAGGTTGCGCCTGACAAACACAAACGCGGACTTGTGCAACACACGTTCGGCTGGCCGCTCGATAACCGCACCGGCGGCGGCTCGTTCGTCTATCATTTCGGCGACAATCTGGTTGCGGTTGGCTTTGTCGTCCATCTGAACTATCGCAACCCCTATCTCTCGCCGTTCGAGGAATTTCAGCGCTTCAAAACGCATCCGCTGGTCAAAGATACATTCGCCGGAGGAAAACGGATTTGCTACGGCGCGCGCGCCATCACCGAGGGCGGCTGGCAATCGGTGCCGAAGCTCGTTTTTCCCGGCGGTGCGCTGATCGGCTGCGCCGCGGGCTTCGTCAATGTGCCGCGCATCAAGGGTACCCATAACGCGATGCTGTCCGGGATGCTGGCGGCCGAACATGTCGTCGCGGCTCTGGCGGAGGGCCGCGCCAATGACGAGCTTTCGGGCTACGAGGGAGCCTGGCGCGCTACGCCGATTGGCCGCGATCTCTGGCGCGTGCGCAATGCCAAACCGTTATGGTCGAAGCTGGGGACGCTTGCCGGCATCGCGCTCGGCGGGCTCGATATGTGGACCAGCACGCTCGGCTTCTCGGTGCTCGGCACGCTCAAGCATGGCAAGCCCGATTTTGAAACGCTCGAGCCGGCCGCGAAATGCAGGCCGATCGCCTATCCCAAGCCCGACGGGCGGCTCACATTCGATCGGCTGTCCTCGGTCTATCTATCCAACACCAATCACGAGGAGGACCAGCCGGTTCATCTCTTGGTGCGCGACCAGGCTTTGCAGAAATCGTCCGAGCACGACGTCTATGCCGGACCGTCGGCGCGTTACTGCCCGGCTGCCGTTTATGAATGGGTCGAGGAAGCCGGCCAACCGCGCTTTGTGATCAACGCGCAGAACTGCGTCCACTGCAAAACCTGCGATATCAAAGACCCCAACCAGAACATCACCTGGGTGCCGCCCGAAGGCGGCGGCCCGAATTATCCGAATATGTGATCGGCGAATCGCGAATAGCGAATTATGGACCGGGCGTGCCGGATTGCCATTGCAATCGCTGCGCGCACTCGCCCCGATTTTGCCGCCGTTAGGGCCTAACTAGCCCTTCGGGCGCGAGAATAACTCGGCGCTGCCGGGTTTGCGTGCTTGCGGGCTAGCGGCAAAAAGTACATTCTCGCGGCGACCGAGCATAAAGGCGCGCCGATTCCCGTTCCGCCGGTCCGTTTTTGCCTATGGAGATGTCGTGATTCACTCGCTGCTGCCTCGGCATGCCGCCTTTCTCGGCATTGCCTTAGCTTTGAGCTTTCCGTCCTTTGCCGCGCAGGTGCCGGCGCAAGAACAGCTTTCGCCCGAAAACGCGGCCGGCAGCTATTTGGCGGCCCGCCACGCCGGCGCTGAACGGGACTCTGCCCGTGCCGCGGCCTATTACCGCGACGTGCTCAAGCTTGATCCGCGTAATCCCGATCTGCTCAGCCGCACATTCCTCTCCGTGCTGACGGAGGGCAATGTCGATGAGGCGAGCAAGCTCGGCGAGCGCCTGCTCAGTATGGATCGCAACGATCGCATTTCGCGACTGGTGCTGGGCGTGCGCGACCTGAAACAGAAACGCTATGCCTCGGCGCGGCAAAATCTAGCGCAGTCAGTCCGTGGTCCGGTCACCGACCTCACAGCCGCCTTGTTGTCGGCCTGGGCGCAAGCCGGCGCCGGCGACAGCCGCGCTGCGGTCGACACGCTGGATAAGCTGTCCGGCCCGGACTGGTACGGCATCTTCAAGGATCTCCATGCCGGGCTGATTCTTGATCTGGCTAACGATAGAAAGGGCGCCGGCAAGCGCTTCGCCAACGCGTACAAGGCCGATTCCCAGGCGCTACGCACCGTGCAGGCCTACGGCCGCTATCTGTCGCGCACCGGCAACAAGGATGAAGCGCTTAAGGTCTACACCGAATTCGCCAAACTCCTTCCCGATCATCCGGTCATCAACCAGGAGATCCGTGACATCTCGGCCGGCGCCAAGCTGCCGCCTTTGGTGGAGTCGCCGCAGGCCGGCGCCGCCGAAGCGCTTTATGGCCTCGGCGCTTCGATCGGCCGCCGCGGCGGCGAAGACCTGGCGCTGATTTATCTGCAGCTGGCGCTTTATCTGGAGCCGACGCACCCGATGGCGCTGCTTTCGCTTGGCGATCTTTACGAGCAGCTGAAAAAGCCGGACCTCGCAATCAAGGCCTATGAGCGGATTCCGGCGAACTCGGTGCTCGCGCGCAACGCCCAGATTCAAATGGCGGTGGATCTCGACGCGCTCGATCGTACCGACGAAGCCAAGAAGCTTCTCGAGCGCGTCGTTAGCGAACATCCCAACGACACCGAAGCCATCGTCGAGCTCGGCAATATTCAGCGCGCCCGCAAGGATTTCGCCGACTGCGGTGAAACCTACGGCAAGGCGATCAACAACGTGCCGAACCCGGAGAAGGGCAACTGGGTGATGTTCTACTTCCGCGGCATTTGCTACGAGCGCTCGCATCAATGGCCGGCGGCCGAAGCCGACATGAAAAAGGCGCTCGGCCTCTATCCGGATCAGCCGCTCGTACTCAACTACCTCGGTTATTCGTGGGTCGATCAGGGCATTCATCTCGACGAAGGGATGGATATGATCCGGCGCGCCGTCGACCAGCGTCCGGACGATGGCTACATCGTCGACTCGCTCGGCTGGGCCTATTATCGGATCGGCAATTACGACGAAGCCGTGAAGAATCTCGAGCGCGCGGTCGAGCTCAAGCCCGAGGATCCAACCATCAACGATCATCTCGGCGACGCTTATTGGCGGGTCGGCCGCACCCTGGAAGCGCATTTCCAATGGTCGCACGCCAAGGATCTCAATCCCGATCCGGAAGAACTGCCGAAGATCGAGGCCAAGCTTAAAGAAGGCCTGCACGCCGACACGTCGTCTTCGACCTCCGCGGCGGCCGCCGACAAGCCGGCCGACGTCGAGAAGACAAAAAAGTCCGACAACGGAGGCTAAGCGGCCTCCTTGCCTTCTGACCTCGTCGAAAGCGCGCCGGCCAAAGTCAATTTGACCCTGCGCGTGCTCGGCCGCCGCGCCGACGGTTATCACGACATCGAAAGCTTGGCGGCATTTGCGGATGTCGGCGATCGGCTGGCGCTGACGCCGGGCGACGCCTTGACGCTGACCGTGGTCGGACCGAGCGCGGCGCAGACTGGAGCGGAGGCCGATAATCTCGTGACCAAAGCCGCGCGGGCACTGGCCGCGCGCATTCCGGGTCTTTGCGCCGGCGCGTTTCGCCTGCAGAAAAACCTGCCGGTCGCGGCCGGACTTGGTGGCGGCTCGGCCGATGCCGCGGCTGCACTGCGGTTGCTGGCGAAGGCTAATAAGCTCGCTCCCGACGATCCGCGTCTGCGCGATGCGGCGCGCGCGACCGGCGCCGACGTGCCGGTCTGCCTCGATCCACGCGCGCGGCTCATGCGCGGCATTGGCGAAATACTTTCCGCGCCGCTGCCGCTGCCGCGCTTGCATGCGCTTCTCGTCAATCCTGGCGTCGCGGTGCCGACCAAGCTGGTGTTTTCCGGCTGGAGGCCTTCGGCAAATCCGATCCGCGCTTTGGACTCCACTGCCGATTTTGCCGTCCCGAAGATGCAGAACGAGGAGCAACTCCTTGATTGGCTCGCCAGCGAAGCAAACGATCTGGAAGTGTCGGCGATCGCGCTTGAGCCGGCGATCGCCGAGGTGCTGGCGTCGCTGCGCGCTGCCACCGGCTGCCGCCTGGCCCGCATGTCCGGCTCGGGCGCCACATGCTTTGCGCTGTTTGCTTCGGCCGCGGAAACCGCGGCGGCAGGCCAAACGCTGCGCACGCAATTTCCCGATTGGTGGATAAGCGAGACGGTGCTGGGCTAGCTTTAAAGCGTCATTCGCGGCCGTCCTGCGCGAGATCGAAAGTGAAAACGCCTTCGTGATTTGTGGGGCGTTCGAGCACCTCGAGGTGACGCGGCGTGCGGCGCGCGTCGTGATAGCCGGCGCGCCAATGTTCCTGCATGCTCAGCCGCGAGAATTCATAATCCTTGGAGTGGCCTTCGTAGTTTTTTGCCCGATAGATCAGATGCACGATATTGTACAGCTTGCGCTCGGCGACGGTGCCGAGCCTCCGCGCTTCCGGACCATTCTTTAGTTCCTCAGGCAGTTTTTCCAGGAGACCCGCCAAGGTGTGCCGAAGTTTCTGGATATGCTTGAACTGATTGGTGCTGGCGCGCGTGCGGCTTGAATAGCGGATCTCCTTCTCCCGCGTCATGACATCAAAGATGTTGCGGGGAAATTCGCCGCGTGCGCTCCACAGGTCGACCTGGAAGGTGAGCGTATCGCGCCACGGCTCGGTCTCGACCACCCATTGCAACGGCGTGTTCGAGACCAGCCCGCCATCCCAGTAATGCTCGCCTTCGATTTCGATGGCGGGAAAGCCCGGCGGCAGCGCGCTACTCGCCATAATGTGCTCAGGCCGGATCGTAGTGTGGCGTTGTCGAAGTAAGCGAAGTTGCCGCTGCGGACATTCACGGCGCCGACGCTGAGGCGTGTCGCGCCGGCATTGATGCGATCGAAGTCGACCAGGCGCTCCAGCG
>Ga0207826_1000625_pt1 | contig 9948 bp, 11 predicted proteins | sample LuqExpMetageno80_FD_187837 | JGI IMG/M metagenome (GOLD analysis project Ga0207826, IMG submission 187837) | Tropical forest soil microbial communities from Luquillo Experimental Forest, Puerto Rico - Sample 80 (SPAdes) | ecosystem: Environmental > Terrestrial > Soil > Tropical forest ... | reverse complement strand
GCGGGGCGGGGCCGGCTGACAGACTTCATGCAATCCCATCTCGTCGGCGGCGGGCTTATTCTGGCGGCCACGCATGGCGCGCTTGGATTGAACGACGCGCAGGAATTGTCGCTCGATCGACCCGCTCACGCCCCCATCGCTGAGACGCAGCAGCCGGCGGAGGCGGCGCCATGACGCCGCTCACCGCGCTCCTCGTGCGCGACATGCGTATCGCCGTGCGAGTCGGCGGCGGCGCGCTGATCGGCGTGTTGTTCTTTGTGGTCGTGGTCACGCTGACACCATTCGCCATCGGGCCCGATCTGGCGCTGCTCAGGCGCATCGGACCCGCCATTCTCTGGCTCGCGGCGCTGTTGGCGAGCCTGCTCGCGCTCGATCGCTTATTTGCCAGCGATCACGAGGACGGCTCGCTCGATCTGATCCTCACCGGCCGGGCGCCGTTGGAACTTATCATCGCCGCGAAAGGGCTCGCGCACTGGCTCACCACCGCGGTCCCTCTGATCGTGGCCGCGCCGCTGATCGGGCTCCTTCTCGACATCGAGCCGCCGGCGCAAGCCGGCCTGGTGCTGACGCTTCTGGTCGGCACGCCGGCACTGACTTTTGTTGGCATCGTCGGCGCCGCCATTGCGGTGACCCTGCGGCGCGGCGGATTGCTGCTGGCCATCATCGTGCTGCCCTTGACAGTGCCGGTCCTGATTTTCGGCGTTGCTGCCGCCAATGCCGCAGTGGCCGGCCCAGTGCCGTTCGGAACACCATTTACGGTCTTGTGCGCGCTCACTTTGGCCAGTCTTGTCATCGGACCTTTCGCCGCCGCGGCAGCTTTGCGGCTGGACATCGAATGAGCGCCGAAAAGAAAGCCACTGCAAAGCGCTGCCGTCGAATGAGGGCGCGTTGTTAAGGCGCAACGAAACGACTAGTGAGACGCGTAAATAGGACATCACCGATGCGTATTTCCGAACTGGCCAATCCGTCGCGCTTTCTACGTGCTGCGAATCTCGCCATTCCATGGCTTGGCGGCGCAACCGTCATCGTGTTCGCATTTGCGATCTATCGGGCGATGCTGGCGCCGGACGACTATCAGCAAGGCGCCACGGTCAAGATCATGTTTCTGCATGTGCCATCGGCCTGGCTTGGCATGCTGTGCTGGGGGCTCATGACGATCGCCGCGCTTGGCACGCTGGTTTGGCGCCATCCGCTGGCCGACGTTGCGGCCAAGGCCGCAGCGCCGCTCGGGGCCGCATTTACGCTGCTCTGTCTTGTCACCGGCTCGCTGTGGGGCCGGCCGGAATGGGGCACTTACTGGGTCTGGGATGCCCGCCTCACCTCGGAGTTGATCCTGTTGCTTCTTTACCTGGGCGTGATTGCGCTATGGCGCACGGTCGAAGACCCTTCGCGCGCGGCGCGCGCGGTCGCGATCCTTACGCTGGTTGGCGCGATCGATCTGCCGATCATCAAATTCTCGGTCGATTGGTGGAATACGCTGCACCAGGGCGCATCGGTGTTTCGGCTCGGCGGCTCGACCATCGATCCGACGATTCTCATCCCACTGTTGCTGATGGCGGCGGCGTTTACGTTGCTGTTCGTGACGCTCTTACTCGCGGCCATGCGCAACGAGATTTTACGGCGGCGGGTGCGGACGCTCCGCTTGCTGCAAGCGAGCGCGGCAGGCTGACGATGGCGGCGACGGCCCATATAGAATTCATCGTCGCCGCCTACGGCGCCGGCGTCGCGGTGATCGTAGCGCTGATCGCCTGGGTCACGCTCGATTACCGATTGCAGCGCCGCATTCTTGCCGAACTGGAAACGAAAGGGATCTCGCGACGCTCGGTACGCGAGTCAGCTGATGAGTAAGACCGCAAGTGGCAATAGCGAGAGGCGTCCGCGCCGGTTCATAGTCCTGGCGCCGCTCATTCTTTTCGCCGGCCTCACGGCTTTATTTCTGGTCCGGCTCAACGCCGGCGACCCGTCGCTGATCCCTTCGGCCCTGATTGGTCATCCGGTGCCGCAAACGGCGCTGCCGCCGATCGCCGGATTAAAGCGCGACGGCGCGGCGGTTCCCGGCGTCGACCCCGCAAGCTTCAAGGGGGCGGTGACCGTTGTGAATGTCTGGGCATCGTGGTGCGTGCCGTGCCACGACGAGGCGCCACTATTGATGCAGCTGGCGCAGGATCAGCGCCTGCGCGTGATCGGCATCAATTACAAGGACGATGCCGACAACGCGCGGCGGTTTCTCGGTCGCTACGGCAATCCATTCGCCGCCGCCGGCGCCGACCAGAACGGCCGCGCAGCGATCGAATGGGGCGTCTACGGCGTGCCGGAAACCTTCGTCATCGGCCGCAATGCGCGCATCGCCTACAAGCTCGTCGGACCCATCACGCCCGAGAACTTCCAATCCATTCTGGTGCCGCAGATCGACAAAGCGCTGGCGGCGGGATCTTAATCGTCATTCCGGATTGCCGCGAAGCGGCAAGTCCGGAACCCAGACTCACCGGCCAGTTCGGGCCGGACCCGTTGGCTCGGCCCCGGAATGACGAGACCGCCCTACTCGGCCGGCTCGACCGCATAGCGCTTGAGCAGCGGCACCTGCAGCGCGCCGAACAGAAGCGTCAACGGCACCACGCCGAACGCCTTGAAGGTTACCCAGGCGTCGGTCGACGCATTGCGCCAAACGATTTCGTTGAGCACGGCAAGCGCGAAAAAGAAGATCGCCCAGCGCAGCGTCAATTTGCGCCAGCCCTCGTCGCTTAAGTGAAACAACGAATCGAAGACGACGCCGAGCAAAGGCTTGTTGAAGACGAGGCCGCCCAGCAGGACGGCGCCGAACAATCCATAAATGATAGTCGGCTTGACCTTGATGAAGGTCGCATCGTGCAGGATCAGGGTGAGGCCGCCGAACACTACGACAATGATCGCGGTAACGACCGGCATGAGCGGCAACCGCCGTGTCACCACATAAGACACTAACAACGCGGCAAGCACCGCGACCATGAAGACCGCCGTGGCGGCGAAAATGCCGGAACGGGAATTGACGACAAAAAACAACACTAGCGGCCCGAGATCGAGTGCAAGCTTGACGATGGGATTGAGTTGCGGGCGTTCCGGCATTGGCGGCTTAGGATGACGAGGGCGGAAGCGCGACAATAGCGCGGGCAAAATCGCGGGCGGAGAACGGCGCCAGATCGTCGACTGTTTCGCCGACGCCGACATAATGGACCGGCATCTGGAACCTGGCCGCGATGGCAACGAGAATGCCGCCGCGCGCGGTGCCGTCGAGCTTGGTCATGGCCAATCCGGTCACGCCAACATCTTTCTTGAAGATCTCGACCTGAGACAACGCATTCTGCCCGACCGTGGCGTCGAGTACGAGGAGGGTGGCATGCGGCGCGCTGTCGTCGACTTTCTTGATGACGCGAACGACCTTCTGCAATTCGCCCATCAATTCGCTGCGGTTCTGCAAGCGTCCGGCGGTGTCGATGAGGAGCACATCGATGCCCCGCTCTCTGGCGGCGGCGAGCGCGTCAAAGGCCAGACCCGCCGCGTCGGCACCGGGCTCGCGCGCCATGAAGGCTGAGCCGGTGCGATCGGCCCAGATTTTAAGCTGTTCGATGGCCGCGGCGCGGAACGTGTCGCCGGCCGCGAGCATGACGCTGCGCCCTTCTCGGCGCAGTCTCGCCGCGAGCTTGCCGATGGTCGTCGTCTTGCCCGAGCCGTTGACGCCGGCGACCAGAATAACGAACGGCCGTTTTGCCGGATCGATGTTGAGCGGCTGGGCGACGCCGGCCAGTGCTTTTTCAACCTCCGCCGCCACCACTTCCTTTATTTCGTCGGCCGTGATCGCGGTGTTGAAGCGGCCATAGCGCAGTTCCGTAGTGATGCGCCCGGCGGTCTCGGCGCCGAGATCGGCACGGATCAGCGCGTCTTCAATCTCCTCGATCGTCGCCTCGTCGAGCTGGCGCTTGGCGACGACGTGCGCGATGGCCCCGCCCAGCGCCGAAGAGCTGCGCTTGAGCCCCGAGGTGAGGCGCTGCCACCACGGCGCCATGGTCGGCGTAGTTTCGGCCGTGCTGTCGTCCATCGCTGTCTCTGGTGGCGCTTGCTGTTGCACTGTCGTTGTCGGGGCGGTCCGTGATAGCGGTTCCACCATGCCCCCGGAAGACATCACCGCAGAAGAAATGGTGTCGCGGCTGCTTTATCGCGACGGCTTGATGCTGGTCGTCGATAAGCCCGCCGGGATCGCAGTGCATCGCGGTCCCAAAGGCGGCGAAAGCCTGGAAGATTACTTCCGCGCACGCGCTTCGGACTGCCGCGGGCGCCGGCGCTGGCGCACCGGCTCGACCGCGACACGTCCGGCTGCTTGGTGCTCGGGCGCCACCGCAAGGCTCTGGCGCAACTTGGTAAATTGTTCAAATCGGGAGCGATAGGCAAAACTTATTGGGCGGTGGTCGAAGGCGGGCCCGACGGCGACGAAGGGCAGATCGAGCTGCCGCTGGGGCGGCTCGATGTCGGACGCGGCTGGTGGATGAAGCACGACCCCGACGGACAGCCGGCCGTGACGAAATGGAAGGTGATGGGAAGGACCACACTCACCTCCCCCTGGAGGGGGGAGGTCGACCTGCCAGAGGCAGGTCGGGTAGGGGTGATGGATCGAAAAGCTTCACCCCACCCCGCCGCGCCTTCGCTCGCTTCGCGAGCAAAGGTCGGCGGCCCTCCCCTGGAGAGGGCGGGTAAGATCCTTTGCTGGCTCGCACTCGAACCGTTGACCGGACGCACGCATCAGCTTCGCGTCCACTGTGCCGCGATGGGTTGGCCCATCCTCGGTGACGCGATCTATGGGACCGCATCGCGCAAAGACGGACCAATGCTGCATTTGCATGCGCGGGAAGTCGTCGTACCGCTCTACAAAAATCGTGCGCCGATCCGCATCGCCGCTCCAATCCCCCCGCATATGCGCGCGGCGCTCGCTCAATGCGGCTGGCGCAACGACGAAGCCGGCAGCGAGTGTGGCTTGCTACCGGCTAGTACAGCGTCTCCTTAATCCGCTGCGGCTGGGCGCGGTCGTGCTCGGGACCGCCGATCTTGCCGCCCGAGATCTCGGCGAGAATGGTGCCGGCGCTGGGCAGGCTCTTGCGATCGATATGGCCCGACGAATCCCACAATTTCGAGCGCACGATGGCTTTGGTGCATTGATAAAACACGCGCTCCACCGCGACGACGATTATCGTGCGCGGCGCCTTGCCGTTGACGACGAAGCTTTCCGCAAGCGCCGGATCGGCGGAGATGCTGGCGCGCCCGATCACCCGAATAGTCTCGCCGATGCCGGGAATGAGAAACAACAGCGCCACCCGCGGATCACTGACGATATTGCGCAAGGAATCGATGCGATTGTTGCCGCGGCGGTCGGGAATGAGCAGCGTCTTTTCATCGGCCACGCGAACAAAGCCGGGCGCGTCGCCGCGCGGCGAGCAATCGAGCCCCTCCGGTCCGCACGTCGCCAGTGCAAAAAACGGCGCCGCCTCGATGAATTTCCGATAATGCGGATTGATGTGGTCGATCTCTTTGACGATCGCTGGACCGTAGGGCTCGCCATAGAGCGCCGCCAGGGCTTCGAGCGTGGTAACGCGATGATCGCTGCCCTCTTTCATGTGGTTCTCCTGATCCGCGACTTCGGACTTCACGCCGCCAGCAATTGCCGGCCATCGTGACCGGCGACCGTGCACTCGACGATGGTGCTGGGTGGTGACGCGCCGCGCAATCTCATCGTCGTGAATTGCTCGGTACGTCCGGTGTAATCCGATTCAACGAGGACGCGCCGCCGCGCACCAAGCTCCCGTTCCAGATGCCGCCGCAGTGCCAGCACACCAGTCTTGCGCAAGCGCCGCGCCCGTTCGCGCACGACCGTGGCAGCGACTTGCGGCATCCGCGCCGCCGGCGTGCCCGGGCGCGGCGAAAACGGAAAGACATGCAAGTAGGTCAAGCCGCATTCCTCGACCAAGTCGAGTGAGCGGCAGAACATGTCTTCGCTTTCGGTTGGGAAACCAGCGATCAGATCGGCGCCGAAGACGATGTCCGGGCGCAATTGCCGCAATGTCCGGCACAACGCGACCGCCTGGGCGCGATCGTGACGGCGCTTCATGCGTTTGAGAATGAGATCGTCGCCCGATTGCAGCGACAGATGCAGATGCGGCATCAGCCGCGGCTCGCCAGCGACGGCTTCGAGCAGCTCGCGGTCCGCCTCCACCGAGTCGATCGAGGACAGCCGCAGGCGCTGCAGCTCGGGGACATGTTTGAGAATCTGCCTAACTAGCGCGCCGAGCTTTGGCGTGCCCGGCAGATCGGCGCCGTAGCTCGTGATGTCGACGCCGGTGAGCACGATCTCGCAATAGCCGTTGGCGACCAGCCGGCGCACGTCCTCGACAACCGCGCCCATCGGCACCGAGCGCGAATTGCCCCTGCCGAACGGAATGATGCAAAAGGTGCAGCGGTGATCGCAGCCATTCTGCACCTGCACGAAAGCGCGGGCCCGGCCGGCGAACGCATCGACCAGATGCGGCGCAGTCTCCTTCACCGCCATGATGTCGTTGACGATTGTTTTCGGCGCGCCATCGATCGCGAAGGCAGCGCGCGCCTGCGACCAGCCTGCGGCGGACAGCTTCTCGCCATTGCCAAGCACGCCATCGGCTTCCGGCATCGCCGCGAAGACGTGCGGTTCGGTCTGCGCCGCGCAGCCGGTTACGATGATTTTGGCGTTGGGGCGGCGGCGGCGGAGCGACCGGATCGCCTGCCGCCCCTGACGAACCGCTTCGGTGGTCACCGCGCAGGTATTGATTACGACGGTGTCGGAAAAACCCGCCCGCGTCGCCTCGCGGCGAATGACTTCGGATTCGGCGGCATTGAGCCGGCAGCCGAAAGTGACGACGTCGACACTCATCACGCGGCTCCCAGATCGGCGAACAAGGCGGCGTCGAAGCGGCCCTTGTGTTCATACGCCACCGGGCCCGTCATCAGCACGTGATCGTCGCTTGCGCGCCATTCGATAGCAAGCTCGCCGCCCGGAAGGCTCACAGTGACGCGGCGCTCGGTGCGGCCAAGCCGCGCCGCAGCCACCGCGGCGGCGCAAGCTGCCGATCCGCAAGCTTGCGTCAATCCGGCGCCGCGTTCCCAGGTACGGATCAAAAGCCTCTCGCGCGAGGGGATTGCCGCCAGCGTGATATTGGCCCGCTCCGGAAACAGCGGATCGTGCTCGAGCGCGGGACCGATCGTGGCAAGATCGTAGGCATTGGGGTCGTCGACCCAGAAGAGGGCGTGCGGATTGCCCATGCTCACCGCGGACGGCGCGTGAAGGATCGGCGCGCCGGCCGGTCCGTAGCTGAGCTCGATCGCGCGCGTATCGGCAAATTCGCGCGAAAGCGGAATCTCGTCCCAACGCCAGCGCGGACGGCCCATATCGACGGTGAAAAACTCGCCCGCGCGCCGGCAGGAAATTACGCCGGCCGGTGTTTCGAAGCTCAAGTCAGTGCGGCCGGTCTCCGCGGCAATAAGCGCGGCAACGCAGCGCATGCCGTTGCCGCAGGCGCCCGCTTCCGAGCCGTCATTGTTGTAGATCCGCACCGCCGCATCGGCCTCCCCGCACGCAGGATAGAGCGCCATTAGTTGATCATAGGGCTCCTGCCGCGCGGCGGCGCGAGCGGCGGCCGGTTCGATCGGCTTTGGCGAGTGGCGCAGATCGATGACGACGATCTCATTGCCGAGACCGTTCATCTTGACGAACTCCCGGTTCGCCAAAGCGCCGATATAAGGAGCGCTCATGACCTAAGCTCGCAGTTTCCAGCCCGCGCACAAGCCCGTAAATATGCCCGAATGTCACGGTTTATATGAGCAGACACGCGTCTTGGTTCAAATGAAATCCACTCCTAGCAGCGGCGGAAATTTGGGCAAGGCGAAGTTGTGTAGCCGTGGTAAAGCAGATCGGGGCGACAAACTTAAAACGATGGGCGAGCCGGCGCTCGATCAGGAGAACGTGATGTCCTTTGCAGTGTTTCGCTCCGCTCTCGTGGCCGCCATTCTGGCGGGGTGGGTAGGCGCGCCGGCATTTGGGCAAACGCCACCGGGCCCGGCCCCCTCGGCAAAACCGGCACCGCAAACTACGCCCCCGAACGCGACGACACCGGCCGGCGACGCCTTCGGCGAAGACGCCGCTCTCACCGCCAAGACAATCGTCTATGTCAAAGGCAGCGGGACCTGGGACAAGGCCTTCGACATCATCAGCGGCTCATTCAAGAAGATCAAAACCTATCTCGACAAGGAAGGCATCAAGCCGGACGGCCTGGCGATGACGATCTTCACCGCGACCGATGACACCGGCTTTGAATATCAGGCGGCGGTGCCGATCGCGGAGGCGCCGAAAAACCCGCCGCGTGGCGAGCTTGCTGTCGGCCACTCGCCCGAAGGCAAAGCGCTGAAATTCGTCCATCGCGGCTCGTATGAGGATCTCGACAATACTTACGAAGCGATCACCAATTACCTTGATGACCAGCGGCTTGAAGCCAAGGACATGTTCATCGAGGAATATGAGACCGATCCGGCAACTACCGACGCCAAGAAGCTCGTCGTGCATGTCTATGTCCTGATCAAAGGCGGGCAGTCCTCGCCTGGCTAAACCTGGGTTTTTGCTTCGCCAGTGGGGCTTTGCCGCGATCCCCACCGAGGCCCTCGGTTGACAGCGGGAAAGCCCGTCACTAGGTTCCGTTCGCTCTCGCAAGAGAACAAAACTTAACCGCCGACCGGCCCGGGAGGCCGGCGGCAACCGCCCGACAGCGCGATGCGCCCTCGGGCGCAATTGTTGTTTTCTCCCTCTCCCCTTTAGCGAGAGGGTCGGAGTGAGGGGAAACGGAGTTATCGGTTAACAACGCCCGATCCCCCACCCGGCGGCTTTGCGGCCGACCTCCCCTCGGTGGGGAGAGTGAAAGGTAAAGATGTTCGACAGTCTTTCGGAACGGCTCAATGGCATCCTCGACCGGCTGACCCGGCGCGGCGCGCTGTCTGAAGCCGATGTCGAGACCGCATTGCGCGAGGTCCGGCGCGCGCTGCTCGAGGCCGATGTGGCGCTCGACGTCGCGCGCGGCTTTACCGATCAAATCAAGCAGCGCGCGGTCGGCGTCGAAGTGATCAAGTCGGTCACGCCCGGCCAGATGGTCGTGAAAATCGTCCACGACCAGTTGATCGAGACCTTGGGCGCGAGCGCCGAGCCGATCGATCTCAATGCACCGGCGCCGGTCGTCATCATGATGGTCGGACTGCAGGGCTCCGGCAAAACCACCACCACGGCGAAAATCGCAAAGCGCCTGACCGATGTGGCCAAACGCAAGGTGCTGATGGCCTCGCTCGACACCCGCCGTCCGGCAGCGATGGAGCAGCTCGCAGTGCTTGGCGGCCAGATCGGCGTGCAGACGCTCGCCGTCGTCGAGGGACAAAGCCCGGTCCAGATTGCGGCCCGCGCCAAGGAAGCGGCGCGGCTCGGCGGCTATGATGTGGTGCTGCTCGACACTGCCGGCCGGCTCACGCTCGATGAAGCGCTGATGAACGAGGCGGCGGAAGTGCGGCGCGCTTGCGGCCCGCACGAAGTGCTGCTCGTCGCCGACGCCTTGACCGGCCAGGATGCCGTCAATCTGGCGCGCGCGTTCAACGAGCGACTCGATCTCACCGGCATTGTGCTCACCCGCGTCGACGGCGACGGCCGCGGCGGTGCGGCGCTGTCGATGCGGGCGGTGACCGGCAAGCCGATCAAACTCATCGGCACCGGCGAGAAGCTTGACGCGATCGAGGATTTCCATCCGGCGCGCATTGCCGATCGCATTCTCGGCATGGGCGACATCGTCTCGCTGGTCGAGAAGGCGGCGACGACCATCGACGCCGAAAAAGCCGCGCGCGTCGCCGAGAAGATGCGCAAGGGTG
>Ga0207826_1000624_pt1 | contig 9949 bp, 20 predicted proteins | sample LuqExpMetageno80_FD_187837 | JGI IMG/M metagenome (GOLD analysis project Ga0207826, IMG submission 187837) | Tropical forest soil microbial communities from Luquillo Experimental Forest, Puerto Rico - Sample 80 (SPAdes) | ecosystem: Environmental > Terrestrial > Soil > Tropical forest ... | reverse complement strand
GTTTTGATTAACTTTGATGATGAAATTTTTATGGAAAAAGTCCAAAAATATTTGATTTCCCGGAAATTAGAATATAGAATAAAAGATTTACAAAATGCGACAATTTATTAAAGATCTTTGGGATAGATATGAATTACAGGAAACAGAAGTAAACAATTTTAAAATTAAAGTCATAGAAATGAATGAGGGCGAAGAAAAAGAAGAAGCTATGAAGAAATGGAAATATTTACAGCACAATCATGAGGATTTTTTCCATTGGATTTATGAACGAATGACAATAAATGAAATTGAAAATCTTGATTAAAATCTTTCCCGAATAGCTCAGCGGTAGAGCAGTTGACTGTTAATCAATTGGTCGTAGGTTCAAATCCTGCTTCGGGAGGAATCAAGATTCTCTTAACAACTTGAGCTAACATAGCTCAGAGGAAGAGCTGCGGTTTTGTAAACCGCGGGCCGGTGGTTCGAATCCATCTGTTAGCAAAAAAGCTTGACTTGATCTTTCCCCAGCCATATCTTTCATATGCAAGTTTCCGGTTTACAACAACATCTTTTACTTGCAGGAGCGGGCTTGATATTTAGGACAACCTGCCAGCTCCTTTACCTATTTTGGGAAAGGGCTGAACTTCTATTCGTAGAAAACCATTTCATTCAGCTCTTTCTCTTTTTTCTGTTTGGAATAAATAGCTTCATGGTTTATGAAAGCCTTGGGCGTATGCGAGGCCAAAGGAACAATGATCGGAGATATCGGAAGTTAAAAGACTGTACAGAATGTAAAATTCGCCTGTTTACTTGGCCTATGATAAACGATCGCACTTCAGTTGGTGTGGTTGTACATTTGAATAAGAAAATCGAATGTAGCCAGGATTAGACGCCTTCCTGGGCATTCCATAAGTGGAGCATCTATGGATTGCAGGCAATTTACCGAAGAACAACTTCTTCAAAAACTCGAATCTGAGTTTGATGTCGTCATCAATGACTCTTCTGAAATCTATAAGCATTTGTCGGAAATGCGAGAGTACAACAAGCTTGTAAGACTGTTTCGGGATAAGACTAATACGCTTTTCCAGCTATATTCAAAGCTTTGGCAAGAATATTTTCATTATGCATCGAAATGAACTAGTAAGGATTTCTTACATGTTCAAATTCTGTCGCAAGCAATGAATTCGTAAAAATGTTTTTCGCTGATGTCGAATACCGACTTGTCGTATTCACCATACTCAAATTCGTCTACGAGCCAAAGATACGCTTCTTGCTTAGACAAAGGGATGGATTTTTGCTCTGGTGGAGTAAAAACATGCAAAAACCAATCCCCCCTTTTTGTTAAATAAAGCTTTTCAAAACAATCTTTGTCTCTCCAAGTAATTATTAATTCTGAATGTTCTGGATTATATTTTTTGCCATTAATTACTTTATACATATCCATTTTTCCTCTTCTTTATATGGGACTAATGGATAGAAAGTCTTTTTCAATTCAGGATCTGCGTAATAGAACTTTTCTTCTTTCTCTTTTCGACCTGTATTTTGTCGATGATTTCCGAATTCTTGAACAAATTCATTGAATGAAACCAAAGTTTTCTTCTTTGCCATGTTTACCTCCATTGAAAGCATGGCAGGCTAAAACAGCCCGCCATTTTTCTTCAAGCTATAAATATTTCTTATCTGCTGAGTTTTCGTAGATGCTTATCTTGGCGCCAACTTTTTCCAAGAACCAGGATATATTTTCGAATTCATGCTCATTCAGAAAATTTTCTTCATGGAGAATGTCCATAAGCTCAAAAGCTTCAGCATTTTTTGGCTTATAGATCAGTCTGTTATGTTCTGCATCATAACACTCCCTGAATGCAATCGTTTTTTCTTCGGTCTTTAATCCATGCATACTCAACATTTTTCCTTCCTTCGCCAGGTGGGCTGGCTTTTTCAACATGTCAACATTATGATACGTCCGGTCATTTATGTCAACGGATGAGATTAAAAAAAGATAAAAAAAGAAAACCTTGACAAAATGATATAATGATGTAATCTAGCGTTATATACGCTACGAAGTGAATTTGGAAACAAAATGAAAGAAAAAGTTACCAAGAAGAAAAAAAAGAAAAGTAATGATCCATTGCGAGTCATTCGAAAATATAGGCATGCAAGCAGCATAAATGAGCATGAATTAATCAACATGTGCAAGGTTGGCTGTACCCTAGATGAAATGGCAACGATACTCGATTGTTCTGTACAAACGCTTGAAACACATTTTGGCGATCTCATTCGTAAACATAGGCAAGATGGCAAAGCTTGTCTCAGAAGAAAGCAATTTCAGGTAGCTATGTCTGGAAACCCAACGATGCTTATTTGGCTTGGGAAGCATAAACTCGGCCAGAAAGAAGACAGGTCTGAAAATGTCTATCTACCAGATGTGAAAAAAATGCTTTCGAAAGAAGAAGAGCTTTATGTTAAAGAGAAGAATTAGCCAAAGTCTTAGCCCAACCAGGAGGATATATGCAATCAGATAAGGAGAGTTGTCCGGAAAAACCGGATAACTCATTGGATTGGATCAAAGTGGATTGGGCCAAAGTCAATGATGATCTAGTTTCTCATTGGATGCATTTACCAAAACTACCGAAAGATTGTACATGTATTGCCCAAAAGTGAGACACAAATGAATAAAGTCCCAAGTAAACTAAAGTTTATAATATTAACGCTTCTTTCCCGCGGCTATGATATTGACATAACTTTTAGTCAACAAAAACATGACATAAAAACGATCAATTTGTCATGTGCTAACCGACTGATTGACATCAATGAGTTCTATGCGAAGCTGAAGGCAAACCCAAATTATTCAGAGACAACTTTTGAAGAGGCTATGGGATGGGTTGATAAAAACCCGACTCCTTCTTTAAGGGAATCGGGTTGAAACTTCAGTCCTTTTAGACCAAGCTTCTGTTAACCTACTAACTGATAATATCTGCGAAAAACTCGATCTAGATCATCTTCATTTCTACATTCTTCCAAAACATGTTTTTTTATCGGTGCAAGAAGCTTTAATGCTGATCTAAAAAACATACTAAAATTAATTTTAGTTAGCTTCTTTATTTCGGACATTACTTTTAATGATTCTTTTTCGCAATGAAAACTTGATTTCTTGTAAATATTTTTCTTACTCGATTTGATGTACTTTTTCTTTTTCCAAGCAGGTGACTTGCCATACATATCTTCTTGATCTTCAGTTTGATCTTCCATGGATTCTATAAGAGAATCACAGTCGGCTGAATCGCAAATATCGTCTTCATTATTCAAATGTTTTATTCCTGCATCGATTGCAGCATTTGCCTGCTCGACCATTTCTTCAATCACGGGATCTAGTTTAATAATAGGGTTGGCTTTGACATAGTTGACTGCCTCCTGATCTGTTTTAAATTTAGGAGGCAACCATCCATCTTTATGGATAAAATCGTGGCAATCTGCGCACAGAGGGACGACTACTTCTTCCGGATACTCCCACACTTGCCGATGGTAAATGTAACACTGATGGTGACCGCGCAAAAGCTTTGTACTGCTGCTGAACTTATTTCCGCAGCGCTGACATGTATAATTTAATTTTTCTTTTATCTTTGCAATAAACGAAAGCCATTTTGTATCTTTCCAGCAATCCGGAGCTCTTTCGAACTTTGGCTTACTGGGTTGTGTTTCTTCTTCCTCACTCATAAAAAATCCTCTTCTAAATGTTGTTGAATAATATTCATAAATTCATCTAATGCCTGCATCTTTTCATTTTGTTTTGCATAACAATTTAAAAAATTCCCAACTAAGTTTGCTAGTACATCAATTACTGTTCTGTCTTTCATAATAAATTTATTACCCACAAGATAATTATTTAATACTGAGCGCAACTGTATGTTAAGATCGTAACAATCTTCTTTGAATATCTTTTGTTCTTCTGGCGTCATCTTTCATATAAATAAAATTTTTAACAACTGATTCTTTAAATCTATCTAATACAAATTCCATTTCTTCTTTCTTAAAATCAGTTATACAAACATGAAAATCAGCGAAGATGATGGCAAATGCATCAAATAAAGTTTTGTAAGTTTCCTTTTTTTTATGCTTGAACTTTAAATAAGTTCCTATTACATTTGATAGTTCATTTGCCAATAATATAGTTGGAGTAATTTTCTCTTTTGTCTTTACCATTTTTGAAAATCCTTGCATTTTAGTTTCAACATTATTGGATTTTGATCTGGAAATTTAGGTAATTCGCACCAGTAATAATTATAATTAATTTTTTCATTATGTTCAGTTCCATCCCACCATTCATATTTTCCAGTTTTTTCAAATAAATCTTTATCTAATGATCTTGTATCGACAAAATGGTCTTTTCCATGAAGCAAAACAAGCTTGTCGAAACAAGGTAACTGTTCAGAGCATTTGATCCATTCCATCTCATACCCCTGTTATGAATTTGCATAGTTTCCCATCATCATCATCATCAAAAACTTGTGATGCATCTAGGAAATGACATCTTCCTGCAAGCCAATCTTGAAAAACCGCATTGATTGCGAATTGATAAGCTATATCAGTGTTTCTGTATCCGTCTTCATCGATCTTTCTATTAATCGGTTTAATCAAATAAATTTTGTCATAAGTTTTGGAATAGTTTTCAGCAAACTCCATCACGTTGATGTTTACAGCATCAGGATTTACGCAATGCAAGTAAACCAACGGGTCAATGACCGACCGGTCGCAAATGATGAATTCTGGATTTTTGTTTTCTGCTTCAAGTTCAAAAGCTATTTGTTGGCAAATGATCCATAAAGCTGTCGCTGCTGTTTGGTTTTGATGGATAGGCAATGGGCAGATGCGAACTACTTCATCAACCATTTCTGCTGGTTTCTGCATTCTATTGCAATAACCCCAAAGCTTTCGGCATAACTGAGTCTTTCCTGTACCATGCGCGCCTATTATGGCAATTTTTTGCATTCTGGCACGTCTGGTTCAGGATTTTTCCTTGCTTCATGCCTTTCTCTTTTGACTTTGAGCTCTCTTTCTCTATGTCTCATCCATTTAATCAGCGATTCAAGAGATGCATTTATCTGGTTATCAAGTTGGCTAAGCAGGTTCAAAATCAATCGCTGGCAAAATGCTCTATCTTTGATTATTCTTTGAAAATCATTTGAATGCCAAAAATAGTTTTTGTTTTCAAATCTGTCTTTGGTTGCTTTATGCAATGAAGCAAGGTAGCTTGTCAGGATTTCCGTAACCTTGCAAATATCGAACTCTTTGCCTTCTGGGACTATTGCAGCATGGATTTTTTTTGCTAGTCCGGTGTCTATAATCATAACTTCCTCCTCATTATTTTTATGACATTTCGCACTTTCTTTCTTTTCGCTTATTTTGTCCACAACTTTTTGTCAAAAAATTCAAATGTGCCAAAAAATCTTGTAAGCTTTATTGTAAAGAAAAGATTTAAAAGACGGTTCTTATGACATTATTTCCCCAATTATCAGATTCCTATTACGTAGACAATGACCATAATATTTTGAAGATGATGGACAATACGTATGCGAAATACATAACCATCAATCAATCTTTTTGGTCTGAAGCAGATATAGACTCGCGATTTGTTGCGGGTGATCAAACTCTTTGGAATGATATCTATGGCAACTTGCCTGCATTCCGAAAGAGACAGTTCAACTTCAACCGTATGCGTCGAGTAATAAACATGGTCTCAGGCTATCAGCGCCAGCATAGAAAAAGCACGATGGTAACGCCGATTGAGTCTGGAGCACAAGCTACAGCAGATCAGTTTACCAAATTACTTTACCATATCAACAACCATGGTCGCGTTCTAGAAACTATTTCTGATGCATTTGAAGGGGCGTGCATAACAGGAATGAATTTACTTTCAACATGGGTAGATTTCAGATGCGATCCAGTCAATGGGGACATCAAAGTCGATAATGTAAGCTACAATGGCTATCTAATCGATCCATACTTCCAGAAATCAGATTTATCAGACTGCAACTCCATTTGGACTAGGAAATATCTTTCAAGAGGGCAGATTGCAGCACTTCTTCCTGGCAGAGAAAATGAAATTAAAGGGATTGCTGGATGGGGAAATCGCGATGGAAAGTTTCAGTTCTTGCCCGAATCATATGCGTACGGCCAACAAGATCTAATAATCTATGATGAATTCTGGTATCTAACTACTCGCATGCAAAAGATCATCGTCGATACTGAAACTGGAGAAACAATCGAATGGAAAGGTCATGATGAAGACTTGAATGAATTTCTTCGCATGTATCCGCAAACCCTTGCTATGGATCATGAAATCCCAACGACAAATCTTGCTGTAGTTGTACAAGGAAAAGTCATGTACAACGGCCCAAATCCTTTAGGAATCGACAGATATCCATTCGTCCCAGTCTTTGCTTACTATCGACCTGAAATACCTTATTTCCCATGGCGAGTTCAAGGTGTAGCGCGCGGTTTGCGTGACGCCCAATATTTATACAATCGGCGTCGCATCATTGAGCTCGATATTTTAGAAAGCCAAGTTACAAGCGGGTTCAAGTACAAAGAAAATGCCCTAGTCAATCCCAAAGATGTTTTCCTTCAAGGACAAGGTCGAGGAGTTGCTTTAAAAGCTGAAGCGCAAATGACCGATGTTGAACCAATCATGCCTCCGCAAGTACCACCTAGCATGATTCAATTATCTGAGCTCCTAGGTCAAGAAATCAGCCAAATTTCAGGCGTTAATGAAGAACTGCTTGGAGCTGCCCAAGATGATAAGGCAGGAATTCTTTCTATGATGCGTCAGGGTGCTGGATTAACGACATTGCAGATCTTATTCGATCATTTAGACTCAGCCCAACGACTTCTTGGCGACTTACACATCGAAATGATTCAATCAAACTGGTGTCCAGGAAAGGTGAAACGCATTCTGAATGAAGAACCAAGCCCAGAATTCTACAACAGAGCATTTAGCAAATTCGATGCGATTGTTGAAGAAGCACCGCTTACTGCGACTCAGAAACAACTGGCGCTTCAGCAAGCTCTTTATCTAAGAGAAGTTGGAATTCCAATTCCGACTTCGTATTTAATTAAAAACATGCAGATCCCTGACAAAGACGAGCTCATCGAACAAATCAACCAGACTGAGCAAGCCCAAATGCAACAAGAACAAGGGATGGCCCAGCTTCAAATGCAGCAGCTTCAAGTCGATAATCAAACTAAGCTTTCATATGCTGAAGCCCAGAAATCTCTAGCAGCTGAACGATTAAATAAAGTTCGTCTTGATGCAGCAGTTTCCGCTGAACGAATCAATCGTGCTGATGCTGAAAAAACAGCTTCGGTTCTGAACTTGATTAAAGCAGCCCAAGAAATCAAAACAGTCGACATACAGCATCTTCAGCAGGCATTTGATCTAGTTAAAAGCATGGAATCTCCAGCAGAACAGAGTGTAGATCAAAATGTAAAAGCTGTTCAGAAAACTAATCCGAAAAATGCTTAAAAAATTTATATGACAAAAAAAATTTCTTTGCTTTAGGATGAGGCAAAGATCAACAAATTCCTTCAGGAGGAATAAATGAAAAAAGAAAGTTCTTTAAAAAGTTTTGGCCATGACAAATCTTCAGTAGCCAATTTACCCCAAGATGTTCATCAGCAAGCATATCCAAAGCAAAGCCAATATGGCTCTGAGCTGGATGATACCATGACTGGCGTAGATGAAGTACAAGAACATGGGAAAGGCAAAATCAGCAAATACGTTTCTAACCAAAAATGACAATGATACGCCCTTCCGGAAAGGCCCGGAAAATTGCCGACAAAATCATGAAGAGTAAAGGCGGCAAAATAGAAACAAAAAAAAAGCCCAAGAAAATGATTTTGACTGGGCCTTATTTGCAACATTAGAGGAAATATGAAAAGGGTTTCTCGTCATGATGATGCAGCTGAAGACAAGAAAATGTTTTCTAAAATGCTGAAGAAATCAATGCATTCAGGGAAAGTGGCTTCGCATCTTAAGCGCGATATCAAAGAGCAAAAACGCGGTATCAAAGAAGATAAAAAGCTTATGAAGTCGATGCATAGGAAAAAGGGCTATTAATCAGTCTTTTCACCATGGCAAATAAATCCTCCTTATTGCGTGGGTAGCGCGTAATTAAAACGTACGCGCTTGGCGGCTTTACCTTTTGGGCCGCCATTTTTTTTGCTTTTAGAGTAAAGAAATTAAATTGCTTTACAGGAAGTTCGTGCATGCAAGAAGAAAAACAGAAATTAATTTTACCTACCGATGAAGAAGTCGATAAGTACGATTACAAAAGATTCGGATGTAGCGCAAAAAGAGTTGGCCAAGCAGTTGCTGATATCATCAAAAAAGATAACCCAACTCAGACAGTTGGCGAGACTCTTGAAGCCCTATCTGATGATTATGCAAAAGCAATTGAGCAATGCATCGAAGCTAATAGGGAAAAACTAAAATCCCCGTTTTACATCTTTGTTCTGACAAAAAAGGAATTCTGGGCTGAGAATGTAGTCAGGAATTGGTTTGTAGCTAGACAGACTCCTCCTTATGCATTTCAGACCATGGAGGAATATCCCCATCACACCAAAACTTTGTATCTAGTTGATGCGCAAAAAGGAAAGATCAAGTTAGTTTGGTCTCTTCCTGGGTTCGAAGATTGCATCACAGTAGCAAAAAATCCTCATCTTTATTCTCCAGAACTAGTTCGCTGGATTGAAAAATGCTTTACCAAGCAACTTGATCTAGACATGTATATTTTTGATTCGGATGTCTGAAACATTTGCAAGTGACATTCCCAACAATTAACAACTTCTGAGAGAAAATCATCGTTTTTGGGAAAAAACAATTAACAAATGATATTTTTAACAATTAACATTTTGTCCAGAAATGCTGGACATTCTGTATAAAAGCCCCGAATTTGTGTGAGAAAACTCAGGGCCGAATACAACATGTATTTATTTTTAGAAGGAGCGTGTTGTATTCAAAATGTCAACTTGTCAAACGGAAATTTTAACCAAGTCTATGCATTCTTCTATGCTTTTTTGATGGCGGATCCCACATTGAGCTAGACATTTGCCCAAAATGCTTGCCTGAATCCATATGACTGATAAATTTTCCCTGTTTATCAAAAAAAGTTGTTGGTTTACATATTAAGCAATAGCATTTATGCATAGGTTTATGCTGCTTTTTATTTTTCCAAAAAGCTAGCCATGAAAAAAGTCCTTTCGGCATTCCTATTTCATCAGACTTTGTCCAATAATAACCTTTCGAATCTTTTTGTAGCTCCATCACTAATACGGGATGCCTTGTTTTTACATAAATTCCTTCTGTCATTCCATAGAGTGTGCTATGCCCAACATAATGGCGTTTAGCTTCGGCTTTTGCTTCAACTGGAAAAGCAAAAAAACATGCTGACAACAGCATTAAGAGCAAATACTTAAGTTTCATAACTTACCTCCATTTTCTGTTAAGATAATCTTATAGATCCATCAAGTCAACTATTCATTTCAAAATATTGCATAAAATATAAATTTGACAGAATTTTAAAAATTCAGTTATCAAGAAAAAAGTTGGATTAAAATATTCGCTTGACGGGCGTTACCCGTAAATCCAGCTGATTATAGGTGTAAAGCCGGTCCACCGCCGGAAGGAATGCAAGATGACTGAAGACCAAACGAGCGTAGTTGAGGCAGTCGCTCAGCCTGTCGAGGAATCCAAGCAGGACGCCCCGAAAGAAGAAATCCAGATGAGTCCTGAGACGAAGCGCGACTCGGATCAAGAGTACAACTGGAGAGAAGCTAGAAGGGAAAGGGAAGAGTTGCGACTAAAGAATTTGGAATTAGCAAATGAATTAGCTCGAATGAGAGCAGGCCCTCAAACTGATGATGAAGACATAGCAAAACTCGCAGATGACGACATCATAACGGTCAAGCAGCACAA
>Ga0207826_1000620_pt1 | contig 9996 bp, 9 predicted proteins | sample LuqExpMetageno80_FD_187837 | JGI IMG/M metagenome (GOLD analysis project Ga0207826, IMG submission 187837) | Tropical forest soil microbial communities from Luquillo Experimental Forest, Puerto Rico - Sample 80 (SPAdes) | ecosystem: Environmental > Terrestrial > Soil > Tropical forest ... | reverse complement strand
GCCGGTACCGTTGCAGGCCTCACAGTACTCTTGACGGGGGACGCGAATTTTCGTCGTGACGCCGTTGGCTGCTTCTTCGAAGCTCAATGTCATGTCATAACGGAGGTCGGCGCCGCGCTGCACACGATTCCGTCCGCGACGACCACTGGTGGCACCGAAAAGGTCCTCGAAGCCGAAGAAATCCCCGAAAATATCGTGGAAGTCCTGGAAGATGGTGCTGTTAAAGTCCGACGACGCACCGGCACCCGCCAAACCGGCGTGACCGTAGGTGTCATATATCTGGCGCTTCTGCGAATCGCTCAGAACGCTATACGCTTCCGTGCATTCACGGAAGCGAACCTCGGCCTCCTCCTTGCTCTCCGGATTGCGGTCGGGGTGCCACTTCAGGGCAGACTTTCGATAGGCACTTTTGATTTCCTCGACCGAAGCCGTTTTCGTGATGCCAAGTACTTCGTAATAGTCTCTTTGCGATTGTCTAGGCATGATTTGGGTGATGGTCCTTTTTCAAACGGTTAGGCGGCTCGAGAGCCAGCAAAAAACGAAAAGGAAGAAAAGCCGTCCAAAAAACATGATCGCATGAAGCGGGCGCACCGGCCAACAAGCACCGGTAGGATGCAATCAATTTACCACCGCATTCGATGCAGTCTTTGGATGCACCGCTACGCGAACCATGGCAGGTCGCAAAATGCGGCCGTAATAGACGTAGCCGGGCTGATAAACTTCAAGAATTGTCCCGTCGGCATGGTCGGTCGTTTCCACACGGTCCATAGCCTGGTGTAAGTGCGGATCAAAAGGCTGGCCGAGCGGTTCAACGCGCTCCACACCGAGACGCGTGAGATTATCGAGCAACTGCTTGTAGATCAGCTCGAAACCCTTGCGATAGTTTTCATATTCGGCCTCGCAGTGAGCAGCAAGGGCGTGCTCAAAACCGTCGAGCACCGGAATCAGGGCTTCGGCGACGCGCGCGGTGGCGCGCCTACCCGCCTCGCTGTTTTCCTTTTCGGCGCGCTTGCGGTAGTTGGCAAAATCCGCCTGGTGACGGACAAGCGTTTGACGCAGGTCCTCCAGATCGGCAGCAAGTTTCTTTACCTCGGGGTCTTCGCGCGCGGCCTCTTCGGCGGCGGCCTTCACGGCCGCGTCAGGAGCGAGCTCAGAACTGTCGGGAACGTTCGGTTTGATCTTGTGATCTTTCATGGCTCCTACCTTTGGATTCTTAAGACTATTCGATCTTGCTAAGCGCCTCGCTAAAAAGCTGCGCCACATATGCGACGGCGGTCATGGCTCGCTCGTAGTGCATGCGAGTTGGACCGAGCACGCCTAGAGAAGCCTGCACGAGGTCGTGACGCGAGTAGCGAGCGCTGATGAGGGCCAGATTCTCACCCGCCTGGGGAATTTCCTTGACGCCGATCTGAACGAAGACCGGTTCGGGTGTGTCAATACAAGCGTTCAGCACGGCCACGAGACGATGTTTTTCTTCAATTGCCGCGAGCAGGTCGCGCAACTGAGATTGGTCGGAGAACTCCGGGGCGGTGACAATCCGCGAGGTGCCTTCGACGTAGATTTCCTGGCGGGGAGACCCGCCGAGCACGGCGGGATCACAGAGGGTCAAGGCGCTGCGGGCGATGGTGTCATAGCGTTCCCGCTCAGTGACGAGTTTCTGAAGCAAGTCGGCGCGGATGGCCTCGAGGGTCCAACCGCAGTAATTCCGGTTCAAGAAGTCGGCGGTGGCGTCGAGTTCGGACTGCGTGAAGGGACGCGAGGGGCGAAGCACCTTATCGCGAGTGTCACCGCCCGGGGAAATCAGGACAACGACGACGCGACTATCGGGGAGAAGCCACATGCGAGCGTGTTCGAGAACGGTTTTGCGGAGCGGCGGAGAGACAATAATTCCGACGCCCTTGGAAACCTCTGCGAGAATGTGGCCGGCGCGCTCAGTTAATTCCGCGGGAGTCGTGCCGCCGCTCATTTCGGAGCGAATCCACTCGCGGTCCTCGACGCTCAGAGTAGCCTGAGAGCCAATCTCCTGGGCAAAGAAGCGGTAGGCTTCCGCGGTAGGCACGCGACCGGCAGAGGTGTGCGGCTGGTAGAGATAGCCCCCATCTTCCAAGTCAGCCATGACGCTACGGATGGTGGCGGTGCTCAGCGATTCTTCGAAGCGCTTGGAGATGGCGCGGGACGAGACAGGCTCGCCCGTTTCAATGTAGGTCCGGACTATGTCGGCCAGAATCTGTCGGTTCCGGCGTTCCTGGAGAGCAGGGTTGCGCATAGCGGCGCTGACAAAGGCGCGCTCACTACTATTGTAGAAACCCTGTCAAGCTGGGTCAAAGCGGATCGTGAGTGTCGGACTGGCCTAGCTGTTGTCAATTTGCGCGCGCTGCAGTTTGTCTGAGTAATCGACGTAGACCGATTTCCACTCGCTGAAGAAGTCAACAGCGGCGACAGCAGCTTCCCGATGGCCGTTGCCGGTCTGTTTGGTGCCGCCGAAAGGGAGATGGGTTTCGGCACCGATGGTCGGCGCGTTGACGTACACGATTCCCGTATACAAGTCCTGAATGGCAGCGAAGGCACGGTTCACGTTGCGAGTGTAGATGGAGGCGGAAAGTCCATAGGGCACGCCGTTGGCGACTTCAATTCCCTGCTCGAGGCTGTCGATAGGAATCACCGAGACGACCGGCCCAAAGATTTCTTCCTGGGCGATACGCATTTGGGGATCGCAGTCACCGAAGACCGTGGGTTCATGAAACCAACCTTTGGCGTATTCGCCGGTGGTGAGCTGGTGGCCCCCCGTCAGCAGTTTCGCGCTTTCTTGTTTGCCGACTTCAACGTAGGACATGACGGTGTTGAGTTGCTGTTCACTAATGGCCGGCCCCATGTCCACCGTTGGGTCGAGGCCATTGCCGATTTTAAGCTTTTGGGCACGCTCGACGAAATGAGCGACGAATTCCTTGTAAACGGCTTTGTGGACGCCGAGCCGGCTCGCGGCGGTGCAGCGCTGTCCGGTGGTGCCAAAAGCACCCCAGATCGCTCCATCAATGGCGAGAGCGAGATTCGCGTCATCCATTACAAGGATGATGTTTTTGCCGCCCATCTCGAGGCTGCAGTGTTTGAAGCTCGGGGCACAAATCCCGGCAATAATCCGGCCGGTGGAAGTGGAGCCAGTGAAACTGACGACCGGGACATCTTTGTGCTTGGCGAGAGGTGCGCCGGCGTCCGGGCCTTCACCGCTGACTAGGTTGACTACGCCGGGCGGTAAGCCCGCTTCCACAAGTGTTTCAACGAGGTGGTACGAGGAAAGCGGCGTGTCTTCGGCAGGCTTCAGCACAACCGTATTTCCGCAAATGAGGGCAGGCATCATTTTCCACGACGGGATGGCCATGGGAAAATTCCATGGGGTAATCATCCCGCATACGCCGATGGGCTGGCGGACGCTCATCGCGAATTTGTTGGGCAATTCGGAAGGCGTGGTTTGCCCAAAGAGGCGGCGGCCCTCGCCGGCCATGTAGTAGGTCATGTCGATGGCTTCCTGGACATCCCCGCGGGTTTCGGCGAGAACCTTGCCCATTTCGCGGGTCATATCTCGCGAGAATTCTTCCTTCCGTTTGATGAGGAGTTCGGCGGCTCGGAAGAGAATTTCAGAGCGCTTCGGAGCGGGAACCAGGCGCCACTTCGCGTAGGCCGCGCGGGCTGCGGCAATGGCTTCCTCCACGTCCGCTCCTGTCGAAAGCGGAAACTCACCGATAATTTCATCGGTATTGGCGGGATTGCGATTTTCGTGCGTTTTGCCACTTTTGGGCGCGACCCACTCCCCGTTGATAAAGTTCTTGAAGACGCGAGGCGATGCGGCCGCTTTCATGGTTCCTCCAGACGGGAAATGAGTCTAGCGGCGAGCCGAGAACGGCGTCAAACCCGTGGGAGAACCCTAAGGTTCGACGCAAGTGTCAAGCGTTCAGATGTTTCACTTCGGTGAAGGCGACACTAACGGAGACCTCCCGAGGCCGCAAGCGATTGCGTTGGAGGCGCGGGGCGGGATCGAACCGCCGATAAAGGTTTTGCAGACCTTTGCCTTAACCACTTGGCGACCGCGCCTCTGTTGCTGGTCTTAACGCAGAACCCTCAGGCTTTAAAGCCCCAGCTACGACCGCCGAGGCTGACCCGGGATGACAGGACACCTAGGCGCTCTGGCACGCGGCTGCCTCAGCGCGAGCGCTGGCAACATTCGGGTTCACGATGGGCGCTCCTACCAGGTTGCCCCACTCGGTCCACGAGCCGTCGTAGTTGCGAACGTTCTCGTAGCCGAGCAGATACTTCAGGACAAACCAGGTATGGGAACTGCGCTCGCCGATGCGGCAATAGGCGATGGTTTCGTCGGCGCCCAGGATGCCCTTCGACCCGTACAAGGCCTTCAGTTCATCATAGGACTTAAAGGTGCCATCGTCGCTGGCGGCTTGCGCCCAAGGGATATTCACTGCTCCTGGAATGTGGCCGGCTCGGAGAGCGGTTTCCGCAAGGCCCGGAGGAGCTAGAATTTTTCCCGTGAATTCGTCAACGGAGCGTACATCGACAAGTTGTGCGCGGCGCCGTTTCTGCTGAACCTCCTGAACGTGCTCTTTGCGAGCGCGGATGCTTTCGTCAGGATCAGCGGCCCGGTAGGTTGTTGGTTCAAGGTGAGAGGGATCGGTAGTGAGGGACAAGCCATCGCTGATCCATTTCTTGCGACCACCGTTGATGAGCCTAACTTCCTTGTGACCGTAGTACTTCAGTTGCCAAAAGGCGTAGGCCGCGAACCAGTTGTTGTTGTCGCCATAGAGAAGAATCGTTGTGTCTTGCGAAATGCCTGACTGGCCGAGCAGAAGTTCGAGCTCGGCCTTTTCGATGAGGTCGCGCCGGATGGGGTCCTGGAGCTGGGTCTGCCAGTTCCAAGCCGCGGCGCCGGGAATGTGCCCCTTGTCATAAGAGCTGGTGTCGACATCAACCTCGACCAGGCGATGGCCCGGGCGATTGAGATTCCGGGCCACCCAATCGGTCGCGACCAGAACTTCGGGATGCTTGTATTCAGACATTGTGGTTCTCCTTTTCGCAGCTTTGAATTCCGGCCAAGAAACAAAAAACCCATCGACCAGGGTCTCTGGCGATGGGTTTGAAATTCCGATCAGGCAAAGCTTGCTGGCTAGCCGGTTCGCCTCCCCACACCAGAAGAGACTTGTGCGCAACACATACAGCAACAACACGCGCGCGAGGTCTTCCGCGGATTAGCGAACATAGGGCGAGCATACGGCTGAACGGCAAGTCCGGCAAGTGGAAATTTCGAATCTGAAGGATTCGAGAAACGGGTCACTCGCGCGGTTCGGAGGGTTCGGGCGGAGCGGAAGCAGGGTTGAGTAAGCGGTTGGCGGAGTTAGGGGGAGGCGTGGGTGCGGCAAGGCCAGCCGTTTGCGAGCCGAGTCCGAGCTTCTGCAGGGTTGGGGCGTCTAGCTTGCCGCTTGGATTCAAACCGTTTGACGTCTGAAACTTCCTGATGGCGTTCACGGTGCCGTCATCCCACTTACCGTTTGGAGTGCCGGCGAAGGTGCCTTTCTTCGCCAACGCTTCTTGAATCTCGCTAATCCGTTCGGCGGTGGGTGCGGCCTGGCCTTTCACGCGCTTGCTCTTTCTCTTGCTTGAAGACTTGGATGTTCCTGTTTTTGCGGATTTTGGCGCCGAGGCTTTGCTTGCGGCGTGCGAAGACGAGGTGTGCGCACTCGGAGCGGTCGAACTCTTGTGGCCGCCCTTTGAAGTGTTGTGAGGAGTTGTTGTGCTCTTCTGCTCAGCGTCGACGGACACACAACAAGTGCCCGCCGCTATCGCGGCGAGAAGAAGACCGCCGAGGCTTCTCTTGCCAAGCAAAATGTTCGTTACCTAAGTATGGGCCTTATTGTTTGCCGTCGGCCGGCACGACGCCCGCGAGGAACACCGTCATGACACGATCCGTTGGGCTGTGCCGCAGGACCTTGAACACAACATTCTCACCGGCCTTGAGCTTGGAAACAGCCTTGCGATAGTCGTCGAGCGAAGCGACGGGTTGACCGTTTACCTCGGAGATGACGTCGCCCGGGGCGAACTGAATGTCGTCGGCAAAACTAGCGGGCTCGACTTCGCTGACGAGCACGCCCTTCTGACCCTCCACACCAACGCGCTGGGCCTTCTCGGGTGTCAGACTCTCGACGTGGAGCCCAAACTCCGCGGGCGCAGCTTCATCGGGAGTGTTGCTCACGCGTCCCGCGGTGTTCGGGAAGACATGCGTACGGTCTTCAACCGTGGCACTGGTTTCTTTTTCCTGTTTATCGCGATAGTAGGTAATCTTCACCTTGCTGCCGATGGGCGCCGAAGCAATGGGATTCACCAGGTCGTTACCGTTCTTGACCGCAGCGCCATTGACGGCGGTGATCACGTCGCCGCCCTTGAGACCCGCCTTTTCCGCTGGACTGCCCGGCTCGACGGCTTCAATCACGACGCCGTAGGGGGCACCCAGGGATTTCAGGGTGATTTGGTTCGTTCCGAGTTCTTCCTGGAAGCTCACACCGATAGAGCCGCGAGTGACCCGGCCGCTTTTCACAATCTGGTCATAGACGCTAATCGCGGTGTTGGACGGCATGGCAAAACCAACACCTTCATAGCCGCGACCACCGGTGAGGATTGCCGTATTGATGCCGATAACCTGGCCAGCCATGTCCACGAGCGGTCCGCCAGAGTTGCCGGGGTTGATGGCGGCGTCCGTCTGCAGGAAGCGCTGGAACTGGCGGCCCATGCCGCCGCGATCCTTCGCACTGATAATTCCAGCCGTCACGGTGGCATTCAGTCCAAAGGGACTGCCAATCGCGAGAACCCAATCGCCGACCTGAACACCATCGGAATTGCCGAGCTTGCCAAAATGGAGCTCTTTACCGGCATCAATCTTGATCACCGCGAGGTCGGTATCTTCATCGACGCCAATCACCTTGGCCGTGTACTTCGTGGTGTCACCGCTGATTTGGACCTGGATCTTCGAGGCCTGATCGACAACGTGATTGTTGGTCAGGATATAGCCGGACTTGTCGAGAATGACGCCTGAGCCCAGGCTACGTTCGGCTTGAGGCTGTCCCTGACCGCCAGGCCTTCCATCGAAGAAGTGAAAAAAGAAATCTTCGCTGGGATCGTCGGGATCTAACGGTGAGGATCGGCGGTGCCTAGACTTGCGGTCGATCACCTGAGTCGTCGCGATATTCACGACAGCTGGTTCGACGCGATTCACGATGCCATTAAAAGAATTTGATGACGGGATCGGATCCGGCAACGTCAACGCCGCCGCATTCGTCCCCGAAAACGAGAAACTTCTCATCGCGGAAACACGGTCGGAAACTAACGTTCCAATCATAATTCCGACGGTAAGCGTTGCCGCGACTAATCCGGCGGCGACCATCTTACGTCGCCGCGTCCAATCCACCATTCCATTTCGTCCTTCGTCCATCTTCCTGACTCCTGTGTCTTCCGTGGCCCAGTATACTAGCGGAAAGTATAGCACTCCAGCAGGGCTGGAGTTCGTCCCGCTATGCGGTGCGCGAGGCTTAACTGGCCATCCGGCCGGGTCCGCGTGAAAATCTGTCTATCGCCTATTGCTTTGACGCAAAAGAGCGGGAATATGTTGTTAGCCTAGGCGTCGGGAACTTTCGCCTTGACAATCACGTCAAGTTCTAGGATAAAAGGGGGTAGCCGTAAGCACGGCGACACGTGGCGATTTAGGGCGACTTGCTCCACGTAAAAAACTGCTAAAGAGCTGGTAGAGTTCAGATACAAAAGAAGTTCTGAGACCCTCCAAGCTTTTTGGCACGGAGGGTTTTTCATTCTCCCTCCGCGCTGCCCTCAGTCAACGTCACGTTATTTCACACAAGCGCCCCGTGCAGGCCAAGAGCCGAACGGAAGCCCGAGGCGAGGTGATTCGTGAAAGAACTCTATTTTCTGCGATGTAGGGAATGTGGCACGAAGTATGGAAACGCCCCTCAGTCGTTCTGTGAAGAGTGTTTTTCCCCTCTCGAAGTGAGCTACGACTACGAAGCGGTGGGCCAGACCGCCAAGCGTGAGGCGCTGTCCCACCGAGCCTTCAACATGTGGCGCTATGCCGAGCTACTACCCCTGCCGGCGGGGTTTACGCCCACGCACGCCATCGGGGGAACGCCGCTCGTCCGATCGCGCAAACTCGGGGCAAAGTGGGGCGTGAAGAATCTTTATCTAAAGAATGACGCGGTGTGCTTCCCGAGCCTGTCGTTCAAGGATCGCGTGGTGGCGACAGCCCTGGCGGCGGCGCGAAAGTTCGGGTTCAAGACTGTAGGTTGCTCTTCAACGGGAAACCTGGCGAACGCGGTGGCGGCCCAGGGGGCACAACAAGGGTTCGATACGACCGTGTTCATTCCCGCGGACCTGGAACCGGCCAAAGTGCTGAATACAGCGGTATACGGGGCACGGGTGATTCGCATTGACGGCAGCTACGACCACGTGAACCGGCTGTGCACGCAAATAGCGGACCGCTTTCAGTGGGGCCTTGTGAACGTGAACTTGCGGCCTTATTACGCGGAGGGCTCGAAGACACACGGATACGAAATCGCCGAGCAACTTGCCTGGGAACTTCCTGACAATGTGGTGGTGCCCATGGCCGGAGGCTCGCTGATCGGCAAAATCGCGAAAGCGTTTTGCGAGCTGGCGCACCTCGGATGGGTGGAGCCGAAGCAGGTCAAGTTCTTTGGTGCGCAGGCGACCGGCTGTTCGCCGATTGCGGACGCGGTGAAGCGCGGGCTTAGCCGCTTCGAACCCCAGAAACCCCATACCATCGCTCGCTCGCTCGCCATCGGAAATCCGGCCGACGGACCCTTTGCGCTGCGGCTGATACGGGAATCGGGCGGGTGGTCAGAAGATATTTCCGACCCGGAAATCATCGAGGCGATCAAGCTGCTGGGGGAGACAGAAGGAATTTTCGCCGAGACTGCCGGCGGCGTCACGACGGGAGTTGCCGGGAAGCTCATTGAACAAGGGCGGATTAAACCGGACGAGACTACCGTGGTTTGCATTACCGGCAACGGTCTGAAAACCACCGACGCAATCGCGGCGGACTTCCCCGTGGCCGAAGCAATCGCGCCTCGCATGGAAGCATTTGAGGCGCTTGTGCAACAGCGCTTATACGCCGCAGCCAAGACGAGGTAGGCCGCCTTTACGGCTATTCGGCGCTGGCTCCTAGCCAACCAGCGTGAGAGCCGCAGGAGATTGAAATATGACGAACCTGGAGAAAGAAAACATGGCAATTACGATTGAGATTCCCACGGCGTTCCGGCGCTTTACCGAAGGAGCGCCGCGAGTCGACAGCGGGGCCACCACCGTGGGGGAAGCGCTGAACGAGCTCACCACGCGATTCCCTGCCTTGTCGCGGCACGTGCGCGACGAACAGGGTCAAATCCGCCAGTTCCTGAACGTTTATCTGAACGAAGAAGACATTCGCTTCCTCGGCGGCGAGGCGTCGACGCTAAAGGATGGCGACCGCGTGCTGCTGGTGCCGTCGATCGCCGGGGGCTGATTCCGTTCTGCTTCAGGCTCAGCGAATCAGTCGGATGCGTTGCGGATGAGTTGAGCGTAGTACTGAACAGCCTTAGCAAAATTCTGCACGCCTATCCGCTCGTTTGTTCCGTGAATACGTTCAAGGTCGGCGGTGTCGGCTAGGATCGGGAGGAAGCGGTAAACATCCTTCGCGATTGGCGCATAGTGTTTGGTGTCCGAGGCCGCGATGTAGACGAAAGGAACCGAGGCTGCGCCCGGATAGATCTGGGTGAGGGTGCGTTGCAGACGCTTAAAGTTTGGCGATTCGGGGCTGCTTTGCTTCGAAGGCTCGGTTGGCGGCTCGCCGCTGATCGGCTCAAGTTTGACGCGCGGATCGCGGACAACTTCGCGGACGTGCGCGGTTACGCTGGCAATCGTGTCGCCGGGCAGGATTCGAAAATT
>Ga0207826_1000617_pt1 | contig 10011 bp, 7 predicted proteins | sample LuqExpMetageno80_FD_187837 | JGI IMG/M metagenome (GOLD analysis project Ga0207826, IMG submission 187837) | Tropical forest soil microbial communities from Luquillo Experimental Forest, Puerto Rico - Sample 80 (SPAdes) | ecosystem: Environmental > Terrestrial > Soil > Tropical forest ... | reverse complement strand
CTCCTCTGGTCGGTTCCAATCTTCGGCCAACGAGCGCTCGCTTAGGATCGCTGTCTCGTGCGCCAGCGAGATTGGTTCTTCGTCAAGAATCGTGACAAGCGCTCGACGTGCGCCGGCAACCTCGACTGGCTCAAGAAGGCGAACATTACCGTGCTCATCAATGACTGCCTCGGCGGTTCGAATCATTGATCCAAAGCGTATCCCTCAACGACAACGCGTGCAAACGCCAAAGGGATCGCGCCGCTTCTTTCGCGACACGCCTAGGCAGATGCGTTGACACTATATTGACAGATACACGGGCCTCATCGGCGCGTTTTCACGCGCTTCGGTTCGGCTTTCCTCCTGTGTAAGTGACTCTATCCAAGGCAATTACACGAGTTCTGTCCCCGTTAACCCAAACCGGCGGATGGCTTCTCCGCGAGTGAGAAGGCGGCTGAATCAGCTGCTCTCCGACCAAATTTCCGAGGTTGGTTTTGCAAAGTGGATTTCAGTGGATGTCCTAGCAATTTTGTTAGCAAATCAGAGATTGACATCCCGTTTCAATCCATACAAATAGCTTAGAATAAAGTACTTACGATATCAAGAGACCCTAACGGGATTCGAACCCGTGTTACCGTTGTGGGTGTCCAGTCGCCTTCGAGCCTACGCAACATTTGGAATTCCTTAACAGGCACACTTGTCCCGCTTCGCTCGACGAATTCGCCTTGGCAACAATTGATCTGCCGACGGTAGGACGTATTCGTTCTATCGCTACTCCGCAGAAGACGGCTCTGGCCGGCTCCTGCTTTCTGCAGGCATAGAACGGTTCGGTAAGGCGAATTCCAGTCGGGCAAGTCTCGGCCAGCCAAGGTCCATCCGAGGTTCCATCAGCCACGCCACACGCCGAACCCAGCACCTTTTCTAATCGTTTCTTTGCCAATCGGATGTCGAAAAACAATCTTGGATGTTTTTGGGTTAAACCCGTACGCAGGACTGCACGCTCACGATGTTGCCAATTCCATGATCTTGACGTTGCTCGCCTCGGCCTGCCCCAGAATCCCTTTTTGCTGGCCCCGCGCAAGCACAAGTACCCGATGAGAAAGGCCAAGCACCTCCTCGAGATCCGAGCTGACGATGACTACGGCCATACCGGCTCGAGCGAGTCCGGCGATGGTTTCGTAGATTGCGGCTCGCGCCCCCATATCTATACCGCGAGTCGGCTCGTCAAGAATGAAGACCTTGGGCGAGCGGGAGATCCATCTTGCGATGACCGCTTTTTGCTGATTGCCGCCGGAAAGAAAACGGGCTAACTGATTCGCTTGCCCTTTCACCCCGAGGCGCTTGATCGCGCCTTCGGCAAAGGACGTGACCTTCGATGGGAAAAGCCAACCATTAGGAGCCACCAGGTCGAAATTTCCAAGTGCCAGGTTAAAGGCAACCGTATGATCCAGCACGACACCTTGTGCTTTCCTATCCTCCGGGACGAGAACGACCCCGGCTTTGATCGCGTCGCTCGGCCCTTTGAAATGAACAGTCCTTCCATCAATCGCGACAGACCCGGATTTGATAGGATCAACACCGGCGATGGCGCGAACCAGCTCCGTGCGGCCTGCACCGACGATCCCGGCGATACCAAACACCTCGCCGACTCGCACGGAAAAGCTGACGTCCCGGAAAACGCTTTTGACTCCCGTTAGCCTGTCGATTCGAAGAACTTCCTTGTCCGTAGGCTCCTCAATCTTTGCGAAAATCCTGTCAACGCTTCGCCCTACCATGTTCTCGAGCAAAATATTCACCGGCACCTGAGCTGATTGATGCGTGGCCACGAGCCGACCGTCGCGCAGGACGACGATGCGATCGGCGATGCGCGCGATCTCTTCGAGCCGATGGCTAATGTAAATAAAGCTGACCCCCTGCTTCCGCAGTTGGTCAACCTGAGCGAACAGCCGATCCGTTTCCTCGCCGCCGAGAGCCGCGGTTGGCTCATCCAGAATTAAGAGTCTTGCCTTCAACGTAAGAGCTTTTGCGATCTCAACCTGCTGCTGTGCAGCCACCTTCAAATTGCGAACGAGGATCGTCGGAGGTACATCCAGACCGAGTCGGTGCAACTGCTCTGCTGCGCGCCGGTCCATGGTTTCCCGATCAATCCTGCCTCCCCGCATGAGCAACCGGCCAACAAAGACATTTTCTGAGATCGACAGGTCGCGCAGCAACCGCATCTCCTGATGGATGAGCCCGATTCCGGCCTCGATAGCCTCACCTGGCGAACCAGGAGCATACGGCTGTCCTTCCCATGACATCGCGCCGGCGGACGGTTGGATCAGTCCCGCGATGATCGACGAAAGCGTGGATTTACCTGCCCCGTTCTCTCCCAGCAAAGCAACGACCTCACCCTCATAAACGTCCAGGTCAATACCGGACAGGACCTGATTTGTGTCGAAGATTTTTGCGATTCCACGAACGGACAATCTCGGCACCCAACCCTTAGGCGGGTCAGGCGCATTGTCCTGCTCGGAAAGGAGGCTGGGAGAGTTCATCTGGAGCGATCTTAGCCTAAATTCCGAAGTTTGGACTCGTCCTCGTCCCCGGCTCGATGAATAGCTTCGGACCAACTATAAGGACGAGGACGACGACGAGCACGAAGGACGAGCCCTCAATTCGGAGTTTAGGTCTTTAGGGGTGCTGTTTGATGTACGGATCGACATTTTCCTTGGGGGTCAGCGCAGCCTCTTGGAGCTGTTCCTTAGGCAATTCCTTCTTGGCGATCAGGTCAAGGGCAGAATCCAGCGCCAGCTTACCCATGTACTGCGTTTTCTGGGTCATCGTCGCATCCAGGACGCCATCCTTGACGGCTTTGAGCCCTGCCACGTCACCGTCAAAACCAAAAACCCAGACTTTGTTGCCCAAGTTGGCCACTTTTACCGCGTGAGCCGCGCCCAGCGCCAGAGCATCCGCGCGACCGAAAAAGACGGTGATGTCGGGATGCCGCTGCAGCATGTCCTGCGCGATTGCAAAGCCCTCATCCTGCATCCACATCTTGCTCGGCTGCATGGCTACAACTTCGAGCCCGGGACATTTCGCGAGTGCCTCCTTGAACCCCTTGTCCCGATCCATTTCGGGCGTCGTACCAACTTGACCCTGGATGACAGCAACTTTCCCTTTTCCGCCCGTGGCTTTGCAGATGTATTCACCCAAGGTGCGTGCAGCGCTCACGCTGTCAGTGGCGATGAAGGTATCACCCGGAGCATCTGGAGCGTTGCGGTCAACGGCGATTACTGGGATTCCGGCTGCCTTTGCCGCTTTCACCGGCACGCCGGCCGCAGTTGCACCAGCGGGGATGTAGATCAGCGCATTTACCTTGCGAGTGATCAAATCCTGGATCTGATCCACCTGCGTCGCAGCATCTCCTTTTGCGTCGGCGACAATCAGTTGAACTCCCTTCGCCTTCGATTCGGCGTCTACCGATTGCTTGATTTGATTGAAAAAGTCTGCCTGCAGGTTCGCGACGGCCAGACCAACGGTGATTTTTTCCTGCGCCGAGCTCGAAAAGCTGGCGACGCAAAGCAGGCTCAGTGCTGCTACTGTCGTATTGAGATAGGAATTGCGAAGGAACATGTTATTGACGGGTTTTTTTGGGTTGGGTTTGGTTGGTTTCTTTCGGTTAAATCAGGAATGAGAGCTATTTTGGCCTCGGTTGCGGTCAGGAGCCTCGGCGGCGCAATGTGTCGGACGACACGGCCAGGGCGATCACAACGCCGATCACTATTTGCTGGATGAAGGGTGACACGCCGATCAGGTTCAGCCCATTGTGCAGAACGCCAATAATAAATACGCCCACTACGGTGCCTGCGATCCCGCCGACGCCGCCACTTAAGCTGGCGCCGCCGATTACCACCGCCGCAATTGCGTCGAGCTCATAGCCAAGGCCGGCGCTCGGTTGGGAAGAGTCCAACCGGCTAGCCATCACTATTGCCGCCACGGCCGATAGAATTCCGGACCCGACATACACCCACGTGATCATCCTTCGAACGTGGATGCCGGCCAGGCGCGCCACCTCCGGGCTGCCGCCGATCGCATAAAGGCTGCGACCCTGCGTTCGATAACCCAGGTGGATCCAGCTAAGGATCACCAGCACGATAAAGAGCGCGACTGTGATCGAGATAAAGCCGAAATAGCGAACGGTTGCAAGACTGTCGAACCAATCGGGATAACCAACAATTTGCCGGCCATCGGTTATGATGTTTGCCAACCCACGAGCGATCGTCATCATGCTGAGTGTTGCGATGAACGCCGGCAACTTGGCCTTCGTGACAAGAAGACCATTCGCCAGACCGCAGGCGGCGCCCACAACGATACCTAGCACGATCGCCAGGACGAGCGGCAATCCGCAGTCGTGGCTTAACCACCCCGTGACCATCATGGAAAAAGCGAGGACCGAGCCGACGGAAAGATCGATTCCGCCGCTCACGATCACTGCCGTCATACCGATTGCGAGAATGCCCAGAACCGTTACCTGATCAAGAACGTTCAAGGCATTTCGGAGAGATAGAAAGGCATTATTCGTGCTGAAGGAAAAGACCACGCAAAGCAGCAAAAGACCCACTAGGGGGCCTTGAACGCCAACGACTATATTTGCCCAGGAGGCACCGCGCCGAGGGGAGACTGCGGCGATAGTTTCCTGTGTATGGTTCTGCGGGGGTGCCATAGAGATGTTTGGCTTTAACGTTTTGCTAAGATGCGACGAGCTGTCTCCGCGAGGCCGGCACTATCAATTCCGTAATGCTTCAAGATCTCTTCCTGGCTTCCGGTCACCGTGTATTCATCCGGGAAACCAACAATCTTGAACGGAACGGAGACTCCTCGTTGCATGAGCAGGGCCGCACATGCCTCGCCGAGGCCCCCGTGGACGCTGTGCTCCTCAACCGTTATCACTCCGCCTGTTTCGGTTCCTGCTTTCAAGACCGCCGATTCGTCCAACGGCTTTATGGTATGCAGGCTCAGGACACGGCACTCGATGCCCTCTCCGGCCAATAGTTGTGCTGCTTCAAAAGCGGGTCCAACTGTTTCGCCACAGGCCAAAAATGCAACGTTTGTACCCTCCCGAATCGCAGACGCCCTTCCTAGTTGCATACCGGGCTCCAGCCGCGGCAAGTGCGGCATCCGCTTCTTTCCGAAACGCAAATAGACCGGTCCGGACGTTTTCGCGGCCGCCAGGACCGCTTCCCGAGTCTCAAAGTTGTCCGCAGGCGCGACGATCGTGACATTGTTTATCGCGCGTAGCGCCGCGAAATCATGCAACGAATGGTGGGTCGTCCCGAGCGCGCCGTAGCTAACTCCAGCGCTGATTCCCACTAGTTTGACCGGCTGATCGGAGTAACAGACATCGTTCTTGATCTGTTCCAGAGATCGCGCGGACAGGAAGCAAGCAGGCGAAACCGCGAATACCGTTTTGCCGGCGGCGGCCAGCCCGGCAGCAACTCCGACGAGGTTTTGCTCTGCGATGCCCACCTCCACGATTTGTCCCGGCGCCGCTTTACCGAACGACGCCAGTTTTGCCGAACCGCGCGAATCGCTGGTCACCACCAGCAAGTCGGAGTCTTGACGAGCCAGCTCGAGGAGAGTGGATGCGAATATCTCTAAATTTGCTTGTCCGGCTTCCATTAGACGATTGCAGCGTCCGCTGCCTCCAATTCTGCCATTGCCCGGCCAAATTCATCGTTGCTCGGAACCCCGTGATGCCATTTGGCAACGTTGTCCATGAAGCTGATTCCTTTCCCTTTGCGAGTTTTCGCCAAAACCAAGCTCGGTTTTCCGGGTGTGAACGGGACAGCCTCGAGTGTTCGCACCAAATCAGGTATATTGTTGCCGTTACAGGTCCGAACCGAGAAGCCAAACGCGGTGAATTTTTGCTCGAGCGGTTCAAGTTGAACTACGTCTTCGGTAGAACCAGTGATCTGCAATCCATTGCGATCCACAATGGCGGTCAAATTATCTAACCGGTAATGAGCTGCAGTCATCGCCGCTTCCCAATTCGAGCCTTCTGCTAGCTCACCGTCACCGAGCAACGCGAATACTCGGTAGTCTTTGCGATCCAGCTTTCCGGCCAACGCTATACCCGCCGCGACTGCTAATCCGTGACCAAGGGCGCCAGTGTTTTGCTCAACACCGTTTACCTTCCGAGTCGGATGCCCAATGAAATGAGATCCAAACCGGTTTAGGGTATCCAGTTCGCTCCGCGGAAAAAACCCCCGATCGGCGAGCACTGTAAAAAGCGCCTCCGCACAATGCCCTTTGCTTTGAATGTAATGATCGTGCTCACGACCTCGGAAAGTCTCCGGACTAACCCTCATGATGCGGTTGTAAAGCACGTTCAGGATATCGATACAGGAGAGATCTCCCCCGGTATGCCCTGCACCGCTGGCTTTGATGATGCTGAGAAGGGTTTTTCGGTACTCGACCGATTTATGCTGGAGCTCACGCTCATTTAACATGGTTTTGGAGGGTAAGCGGGTAAGGCGATACTGTTTAAATATACATGCATCGTTAAAAATAATTTTCAAACTAGAAACTATCGCCTTCCTTTGTCAAACTCTTTTCTCGTTTTCAGAAATAAAAATCCGTTTCAGGAGGCGTCAAAATGTAGGCGAACCGTCTCGGTTTGCACGCTTTCGAAGAGGTGCAAAGCGGCGACGCTTCGCCTACTCCCGCTTAAGTTAACGCCTATTGGATGCGCTCCCGCGCATCCCTACGTGCGCCACATGCCCCGGTCACGACATTATTAATCCACCATCCACATTGATCGTTTGCCCGGTGATATAGGCAGCGTCATCGGAAGCTAGAAACGCCACTAAACCTGCCACATCCGCCGCTTGGCCAGCTCGTTTCATCGGAATGTTTTTAACCCACTCCTGCATCAATTCTCCCGGTTTGTAGTTTCCCAGCAGCTTGCCCCACTCCGAATCGTTATAAGCCCACATATCAGTCTCAATTATTCCAGGGCAAAAAGCGTTCACCGTGATATTGTGCGGAGCTAACTCTTTGGCCAAGCTTTGAGTGATTCCGACGACACCAAATTTACTCGCTGCGTAGTGGGGAGTGTAAATAAATCCCTGTCGAGCTTGACCGGATGCGGTGTTAATGATTCTTCCGAAATTACGCGCCTTCATCCTGATAGCTGCAGCCTGGCAGCACAAAAAGACGCCCTTAGTATTAACCGCCATAACCCGATCCCACTCGCTTTCCTTCAATTCCTCGATTCGGGCTATCGTGATTACGCCGGCGTTTTGGATCGAGACGTCGAGCTTTCCAAACTCTGCGATCGCCCGATCGTATAAGCATTCGACCTCGGATTTTAGTGTCACATCGCAGACCAAAGAAATGGCGTTTACACCGGACGCTTTCAATTCCTTGGCCACTTCGTGGATGGCTTCCTCGTTGGAAGCCAGAATAAGATTAGCACCTTCGTCGGCGAACCGTTTGGCAATACCTTTACCGATGCCTCGACTAGCGCCTGTGATCAAAACACTCTTCTGTTCAAACCTATTCATGGTGGAAATTTGTATATTTATACGATTTAATCTATTTATTAATTCGAAGAATACCAGTGTCCGCATCGCTCCTTCAATGTGCTTTGCCTCGACAGGTTGCGCGATCCCGGATCCGCACCTCTTTTGGTAGGGACCCGCCCCGCGCGATCCGGGCCCGCACGTCCATTAAACCTGAACCGCGAATGCAAACGTCGAAACATGCCTATTGCAGGTCCGCTTTTAGAACGTATTTTGGTCACCCGCGGAAAGAGGCAAATTCATTCTTGACGCAAAAGCGTCGGCATGTTTTTCTAACCAATTGATTTGATAACGTTTATCGAATAAATAACCACCATTAGAAAACAAAGATTCGTCGATCCATGGTACGCGCATATTGCATATTTCGCCTGAACCATGCCTAATCTTCCAGATCTCCGGGTCATTACCAAGGTCGCCAGGCTTTATTACGAAGAGCGACTTACTCAGGCGGAGATAGCCGGAAGACTTGGGATATCACAAGTGGCCGTGTCACGCCTGCTGAAGAAGGCGGAAGAGTATGGCATTGTACGCACTACGGTAATCACCCCTCCGGGAGCATTCGCAGAGTTGGAGGGATTGCTAGAGGCAAAGTTCGGGCTCATGCAAGTGGTCATTGCGGAGGCTTCGCGTGACACGGAGGAAGCCGTTATTAAAGCAATTGGTTCCGCCGCAGCCCAGTTACTGGAAAGCACGCTTAAAACAGGCGAAGTGATCGGTATCTCATCGTGGAGCGCATCGTTGTTATCGATGGTGGATCAAATGCACCCAATCCGAAAGATTCAGAATTCCACGGTCGTTCAAATGTTGGGTGGGATTGGGAACCCGTCCGCGGAAGAACATGCAAACCATCTGGCTACTCGTTTAGCCCGCCTGGTGCAAGGCGATGCCCGCTTCTTATCTGCTCCTGGAATCGTGGGCTCGCCCGCCGCAGCTAGAATCCTGATGCGGGATCCTTACGTAAGCGAAACCTTCGCGCTTTTCGAGAAGATCACTTTAGCTCTTGTCGGGGTTGGTTCAGTCCAGCCGTCAGCATTGGTGGCCAGCAGCGGCAATACTTTTTCCGAGGAGGAATTGGAAACCATGCAAAAGAACGGTGCAGTCGGAGATATCTGTCTCCATTTTTATGACGCCAATGGCAAGGAAGTCAAAGAACCTTTGGGGAATCGGGTAATCGGTATCGATCTTGAAAGACTAAGCCGGGTTCGAACGACAGTTGGAATCGCCGGAGGGAAACGCAAATTCGCATCGATTCTTGGCGCCTTACGCGGAAATTGGATTAACACCTTGGTGACTGACCAGTACACAGCGGAACGGCTAGCTAAGAATAATGCCAGGGAAACAGGCTAAGACAAGGCTAACACAAGTGGCTGGTGACTTAGTGCCCGATGGGTTAGTGCCTGGTGCCTAGTGCCTACTTGCATAAATCAGAGTAATAACGTTTCATTTTGCTGCTGGTGCACTTCTGCCTTGGTCCATTCGAAGGGTGCCGCGTTCTGATTCCAGCTGGCAACAAAAGCTTCGATTGCCTCGATGAGCAGGCGGACACTGGTGAAGCTTGCGCCCTGCAGGGCGCTGCGGCTCAGGATGCTAAACCAGCATTCGATCTGATTGAGCCAGGAGCTATGGGTGGGAATAAAGTGAAAATGTACGTTGGGATGAGCTTTGAGCCAGCGGTCCTCTTTGGGCTTATGAGTGTTGAGATTGTCCAGGACTACGTGGAGCTCTTTGTCGGGGTATTTGGCAATCAAGTCATTCATGAAATCCAGGAACTCACGCCTACGGCGCCGGCGATAATGTCCGGCATGTACCAGCCCGGTAGCCACGTTAAGGGCGGCAAAGAGCGTCGTGGTTCCGTGGCGTTTGTACTCATGACTAAAGCCCGTTAGTGCCCGACCGTTAGGTAAGCGGATCCAGCCTTGGGCCCGCTCCAGAGCTTGAATGCAAGGCTTTTCGTCTATGCAGAGCACCAAGGCATTCTCAGGCCGATTCAAGTAGAGCCCTACCACATCGGCAGCCTTGCGGCTGAACTCCGGATCCGTGCTCACGCACCAACTCTGCCGGCGCTCAAGATGCAGGTCGTGCTTGCGCATGACCCGCCAGACCTGGTGCTGGCTCACATCGCCCAGCTGCTGGGCAAGCAGCCGCCCGTTCCAGCGGCTATAACCGGCAGGCGGCGGCTGGTCGAGCGCTTTTAAAATGCGCTCTTCAGTGGCGCCGGTGTACTTACGGCGCTTTTCTCCCGAGCGCGGACCGTCGTTAAGGGCTGCGATTCTTTCTGTGGCAAAACGCCTCAGCCACTTGCTGACCCGTGCCGCCCGGGTCTTCATCTTTGCGGCGATTTGCTTGCCGTTCAGTCCGCTGGCAGCCAGCAAAATCACTCTAGCCCTTTGGACCATACGCTGTTCGCTCTTGGAGCTTCGCATCCAACGCAAAAGCGTCTCTTTCTCTTCACTACTAAGCAGGATCT
>Ga0207826_1000616_pt1 | contig 10021 bp, 13 predicted proteins | sample LuqExpMetageno80_FD_187837 | JGI IMG/M metagenome (GOLD analysis project Ga0207826, IMG submission 187837) | Tropical forest soil microbial communities from Luquillo Experimental Forest, Puerto Rico - Sample 80 (SPAdes) | ecosystem: Environmental > Terrestrial > Soil > Tropical forest ... | reverse complement strand
GCTTGCATCATCGGCAATGCGCACGCGGCCACCGCTGTGATCATCAGAGTCGTTGAAAACCCGGAAATTATACTCATTGGGGGGACTCCTGTTCTTGCTTGCTGGATTACTCGATTACGCGAAGGTTTCGTTCGGCGCTGCTTGGCTATGAATTATATAGGCCCCAACCATAAACCTTTTTTGGCTATGATGAAAAAGCTAGGTTTCTGCGGCGACCTAGATATCAAGGTAGGCCCAGGCGCCTGGTTCCCCCCTCAAAGCCCCTCAGTGAACCGCCGCTTGGAAACCGGGGAGGCCGTTCATTCAGGCGGGCGGCCTCTCTTTCATTTCTGCGAACGAAATCGGGTGTAGCCGCGCTTCCAAACTGTCCGCCGCTCTCGATAATTTGTTCCAGTCGGTCTAACACTCCCGTCAACACTACGATTGTGGCTCGTTTTGGCTGCAGGCTTGTTAGTCGGCCGCCAACTAAGCGGCCACCCTACTTAGAGCTACGACGATCATCATCGAGGTCCGCAATCCGAAGTCGCTCGTGTACCTGCGGATTGCCAAGGGGACATTTTGAAAGCCGGAATGGGCGGAGCGATGCCGCGAAGTTGCGAGCGGCTATCGACGGCATGGTGCTAGAACTCTTCGATGTCGACGGCAGAAACGCGGCACAAAAAAGCGGCCCCGAGTGGAGCCGCCTAGTCAATGGACGTACGTATCCAGCTAACGCGCAAGGGGCCCTTTGGTTCTACTTGCAGCCGCCGCGCTTGCGTACGAGTTAGCGCCTGGAAGCTTCTCTCGTTGATGCGAGAATCGCGATGACTGAGCGCCAGAACATCATCACTGCGGTCGGCATTCCGATTCTGATAGTGATACTTTGGTGGTTATGGTCGTGGGTCGGCGGCGCTAGTTTGAAGGATAAGACAGGCGCATCAAGAACTCGCCTTCTTAGGGCTGCGCAGGTGGCATTCCGCGAGCCTATCCGGGCGATGGCGGCGTTCAAAGCGCAGTCGTAGTGGCGCGGGGATCAGTGTCGCCTTCCGTTCAAGCTACGGTTGGCGTAGCCGCCGTAATAAGCCCCGCCAGAAGCGCCGTAGTAGCCGCCAGCGCCAGAGCCATAGTGGTGTGGCGCGACGGACTTTGCATCCGCTTGCGAGATCAGACTGGAGCGTTCAGCCAACGATGTATTGTCGTTAATGAACAAACACACTGTTCCGGCGGCCGCCGCCAACGCAAAGCGCAAAGCATTTCTTGCTAGTTTCGTCATGCGCGTACTCTCGCCTGCGCATTCCGCCCTTGGCCCCATAACTAAGAAAACGCGCATCCGCGTTCTATGTTCGAAGGGCAACTTACTTTCTGTTCGAACCAGTGTGGCGTGAGGCTGCAACCTGACCGCCGACAGCGGCACGGCCGAGACGCGCGAAGCTGCGATGGACGCATTCAAGGCGCAATGGATAGCGCGGCGCGGGTGGGAGCATCCGTGGATCACGCGGCCCTAGCGGTTCTCTCCCGACCGTGCCGACGCAGGGCCGGTTAACATAAGCGATGTGATGCTCGCCTTTTACCCGTTCGATGCGAGGTCCTCCATATCGTGATTCGCTTTGTTGGCATTCCGAGAAATCGCCGCACCGTGTTGCAGAGTATTTGCAACAAAAGCCCGGCCAGCAATAGCCCGAAAAATCCAGCAAAGACGACGATTATAGAACGTATCAAATACCCGTTCGCCCACGCAGATGGAAAGCCGAAAAGGGAAAGCGCCAGTAAGCATGCGCTCGCTGCTAGAATGCCAGCGGAAACTCTAAGGACTAAGACCACAAGGACAAGAGTGAATCCGATCCACAATGGCGGCGAACTTCGGTGCGTTCTTTCGAAGCTAACGTTATAGCCCGTGAGCACGATCAGAGTCACAAGCAGCGCAATTCCTGATCGGAAAGCGGCTACTTCCAACATGCATCGCCCCGCTGATTGCCGTCGCTGCGCTCTATCGGTATGGGCGGCTTAAAGTGTACACGCCCTTAGCAACTTCCGATTACCGATTCATTGATGCCGGGCCGGGTGCGCAGCGCGCAATGAGGGTCCTACCGCGCCTTCATTCGCCCGATCGGCGAGTACCGCGCTGGCCGCGGCTAGGATTTCTTCTTGCGGTCCGCAAACTTCGCGCCGATCTCGCGCAGGCGCGGATCATTCCAATCGCTGGTTCTCATGCCACCACCCGCACCGGCTGGACGATGCGGGTCAGCTGGTTCTGTTCACGATTTTAGCGAGTCTGCTGGTACGTCAGGCGCTTGCCTTCGGCTTATCCCCACGCATCCACAAAAAACAAATCGGCTCCGGCAGCCGAGGCCGCCCAACGCTTATTTTCGACTGGATGGACCAAGACACCCGCCGAGCCCGCCAAGTACATCAGCGAGCGGCAGCGGCGCGCGTTGCTGCAGGAGCTGGAGCACCGGCACAACGTATCGCCTGAGCGACGGAGCCGATTTAAAGCCATAAAATCCATATAAAAAAGCGGCACGTCGAAACACAAATCACTCGCCGGAATTGGCATTTATCAAAGCGGTCCTGCCGACGGACATGTCACTTTTGTGACGTCATAGTTGCAGAGTTTGTGATGTGATCGCCCGATTCAAAACGCCTGCTGGCGAGCCGTGGACGTGCCCTAGATGTCTCGACGGCCAATTGCTTTGGTACAAGACCGACACCACCATCGACTTGAAATTTCTTCACCACAGAATCGCGTGTAATCGCTGTGGGTACGTCGAATGTATAATCGAGCCTCGCGAAGCGGGCGAAGAAATTTAAATGAGCGACGACCTAATTGCATGGGGGCTTGTATTCGCGCCGCTTGTGCTCGTGTACGGCGGCGTGGCCGCATGTATCTGCTTGCGTCGTCGCAGACGGTGAGTCTCTGCCTTCGGGTCGACGCGGCCATCGCAGCCGGTGATGCGGTCGAGGACGAGGCCGGACGGCAGGCGTGATCAATGACCACCTCGGTGATGTCCGATTTTTGCGGTAGAGCGGATATGTGCCGATCACCGTGTAAAACTCCAGAAAAGAATGTCGATAATTTTGACACTCGGGTTGGGGCGGGATTTGTAACTCGCTGAATTTGCAGCCTTCGGCAGAGCGGCACAATTCTTGCTTAAATTTCGGCAATCCACATTTTTCGGAGGGCATGCGATGACCAATTGGAGCCAGAACATGGGGCGTACCTTACGTACCGGAACCGCCTCCATCTTTGCCGCTCTAGTCCTTCTCGCTTCCGCCATTCCGCAGGTACACGCATCTCTGATCGGCGATACGGTAGACCTCTCGTGGCACGAACCCACCCCGACAACATTGCTAGAAGATGACGGGCTACAGGTGGCTGACCGGGTGTCGAATATCCCTCGGCCTTATCTGGTCTGTTCACCGCCAACGTTGGCGCATCGACGCTTACTGTTAGCCACACTGGCAACTTCTCAACGATACCTTTTCCGACCATCGCCTATTACGATTTCAGGTTAACCGATCTGACTGATCCGATCATCGCTGCGTCCATCGATCCGGCCAACACGGTAACCCTGCTTACTCCGGCGAATATCACGGTAGCAAATGGTGCTGTGTCAGTTGATCTTGTCGGTTACGTATGGGGTGCAAATCAAAATATGGTTCTTGATCTTGTTACTGCTGTGCCCGAACCGGGATCGCTGTTGCTGCTCGTCACCGCCATTGCCGGGTTTGGTCTGATCCGCCGCCGCAACCGGGCCTAACCAAGGAAGCCATCAGTCGGCGCATTCGCCGCGACTGGATCAGTCCGCGCTAGGCGTAGGGCCACCGCACAGCGTCGCTGCTAGCCGCCACTAGAGTCCCTAGGACGCGGGAGGCAATCTTGCTGGACGTTTATCGGGTCTGGCGGCTCGAAAGCATAAATTGCGGCCGGTGCATTGCGCGATTACCCCCAACAGGTCCGGCAGTTTGATGTCGGGTCCATGCTCAGCCAGCAGCCGAGACGTCCGCAGTCGACCGTGCCGACCGCACTTGGCGCATTCGATCTCGACCGTCGCGTGCGGATAGTCGGCCAGCGTGTAGTACAGAGCGTAAATGAAAGAGGTCGCCAACTAGGCAGCCTTCTCTTCCCTGTGCAGATGCTTGATGCGCTCGGCGACCTTCATCCATATCTGATGGCCCTTTGGGTCCCCGCTTCGCTTTAGAGACTCAGCTTGTTGCTCGGCCTTGGTCGCCCCTTCGCTTTGGTGTAGTGCCGCAAAATGCCGCGCGAACATATCTATCGCTTCATCTTCACTGGGAAACCACACGACTCCCCCACCACGGTCGCTAACCAGTCAAATCGGAAACAGTCGGGGAAGGTTCTACATTGTATGTCACTTAGATGACAGACACCTAAGGGTAGCCGAACAGCTTCCCGAAAGGGCAATTGCCGCTCGCGCCGTTTCGTGCCTTCAGGCACCTCGTCGTGGTCATTTACGGCGGCGCGGCTGGGAGCATCCGTGGATCAGACGGACTGAGTGTCCTATGCAGCGGCCGTGACGACCGCACTTGGCACATTCGATCTCGACCGTGTCGTGCGGGTAGTCGGAGAGCGTGTAGGACATGCGCGTCGCGGCGGGCCATTCGAAATACGGTTAGCCCGGCGTTAGCCCGATCCGAAGTCCTGCTCGGCGAGAACGAGAAAAGTGCCTGATTTTGCTGGCGCGCCGGTCGGAATAAAACTGCGAACACGTATGTTATTGAAATTCCACTGTAATCCTTGACTTGGATCGGCGAGGCTGCGCCATCCACAAGGTTACATGGGACGTTTCGCCCCGCTGTGGCGGACCAACGCTTCACCCATGGAGTGGCGCCGCGTTCCAGTTCTGCAACTATGCGCGCCACTTAGGCGGCCACCGGTTCAGGTCGGCGGGTTCTCAGGGGTTCACCTGTTAGCGAAGATTTGGTTTGGCCCTCGGGCTCGGGATCGTGCGGCGCTTTGACCCGAAACCATGCCACGTACAAGGCGGGCAAGAAAATGAGCGTCAGTGCCGTCGCTCCCGCCAGACCCCCGATGATCGCAAATGCCATTGGCCCCCAGAACGAACCTTAACTGGCGTTTTATTCGCGTGTCGTTATCTTTATAAGAACAGACCGTCTCGCGACGGTCTGTCGAGAATAGAAAGATTCGCTCGTCACTACGCTGCCTGTTTATTTTGAACCACGGTCGCTGCTTTTCGGATGACATCTAGCACAAAGTCAGGCTGTGAGAGCATCGGGACGTGACTGCTATCCGTCTCAAAGGTTGTTGCTCCCATACGCATTGCAACGAAACGCTCCAACTCGGGCTGGATAGTACGGTCCTTCGAAGCCACGATGTACCAACTCGGCTTCGATCTCCAAGCAGTGCCTTCTACCTTTTGGTTGAACAAATCTGCTACAGGTGCGGCATGAGTGGCCCACACCAGCTCCTGCTCACCCTCGGGGAGATCACCCGCAAAGGACGGTACGCCGTCGCTTTTCAGCCAAACGCGCCCGTCTGCGACCTCGATATGCGAAAAAATATCGGTCGGCGGAAACTTCTCTTGCAGACTCTGTGTTGTCTCGTCGGCATCCGGGGCAAACGCCGCGACGTAGACAAGCGCCGCAACTCGAGGGTCGGTGCCGGCCGCGGTGATCACTGAGCCACCGTAGGAATGACCAACTAAGATCGCGGGGCTGCTTACACGGCCCAACGTTCTTTTCACGCAGTCGACATCGCCGGCGTGTGAATCGAGTCCATGCTGAGAAGCGATCACTTCAAATCCTTCCTTCTGGAGCGTCGGGATCAGTTTGCTGAAGCATGAGCCGTCGGCCCATAGACCGTGAACAAAGACAATGCTGGGCTTGCGTTGTAAAGACATAGGAACCTCCGGAGTTTAGTTGCTGGTCAATCTAAATCGCATGATGCGCCAAGACGCGTTAGGCGTTGATTCATAGTCTCTGTCGAAATGGCCGTCTTTGAGGTACCCTTGATTTGTCCTGAGACTGTCCTGTTTCCTGAGATGAGGCTGCCGATCAACGCGACCTTTCAAGCTGCACATACGAGGACGGGCTAGGGCAACGTGTGTCGTGTATGCATGCTGCCGAATTACTGCACATCATGACAGATGGCGTCTGTCTGAACCCAAGCACAGCGACTGGGTGAAGAAGAGAAAAGAGACGCAGGCTGAAAGAGAGGCCGCTCCGTTGACGAACGGCCTCCCAGGTTTCCAAGTGCCGGTTCGCTGGGAGGCTTTGAGGTGGGAGTCTAAGCACTTGGGCCGACTTGAGCATCTAGGTCGCCGTAGAAATTGGCAAAGGGCCTCTCGATGCGTCAGCTAATCACATCCCTGCGATAGATCCGATCTAGCCTGCGGATTAGCGACGGGACGTTCTGAACCCCGAAGTTTCAGCGTGAAAGAAACAACCAGTCTAAATCACCCGTGCCAAAAGTTTCCTTGACTTCCACGTCACGCGCTTTCTGCGCATGCTCCTCGGCCTGCTTCGCGCGGTCGCGCTTACTGCTGTTTTGTTTCATCTCCCGCTTCCTTCGCACCTTTGCAGCAGGCCGAGCCGCTCGATCAACCGTAGCAACATGTCGCGGTGGAACCCAAACGGCGCGATAGGGATTTCAAATCCCTCTGGCCCCATCGATTCGAGGAGCACCGCAATTTGCTTGAGTCAATTGTCAGCCGCGGCATGCTGCACCATTGCGATTTGTACGCGCCATCTGAACGCCCAGCTGGACCAAAAGCCAATACTTACTACGGTTCCTTTCCATAGACGTTCGCTATCGATGGCACATGGCCAGTGGCGACACGCCTTTACGCCGAAAGCAGACATTTGAGCGGCTTGAAATGATACGTTCTGCATAGCGCACGCCAAATAAAGATTCTGTAAGGTGGGATTTCACACCGACGTGATAAGTCTGCGATTGTCTTTGACCCCACGGTGACGACCGAACACGCATTTGTTAGTTAGACTTGAGCGGTAAACGGCTTAACGATCCACCATCTACAGTGCGCATTCCGTCGCACAGTGAACCTGGGTCGTTTAGGATGATCAGCGTTTTGTTTGCCTTCCTTGCCGGTATCGCAACCATTGCTGCACCCTGCACGTTCCCTGTTTTGCCGATACTGCTCGGGACGTCGCTCACCAAACACGGCAAGTCGCGGGTGGTTTTTGTAGCACTGGGATTCGTCATTTCCTTCGCCGCCGTCACCCTTGGCTTCAACTTTGCGACGCGCCTTTTTGGCCTTGATCCAGAGCAATTGCGTACCGTCGCGATCGCTCTGTTTGCGATCTTCGGCCTGCTGCTCCTGTGGCCGCGGCTTTACGAACACCTGTCGATTGCGATCTCGGCTTTTGTCGGACGCATACCATTCGAGCGTGGCCGACTCTACGAGGGCGCTGCTGGTGGGCTTTTGCTTGGCGGCACACTTGGTCTGGTGTGGACACCCTGTGCCGGCCCAGTGCTGGGCTCGATCCTAACGTTGCTCACCACGCAGACGGATCCAAATTGGGCGGCGTTACTGCTTGTGTCCTATGCCACCGGCGCCGCCATCCCAATGCTAGCGATCGGTTACGGCGGACAATTCGCCGCGCAACGCGTACGTCGTATCGCACCGTACACAGGACGCCTCCAGCAGGGTTTTGGCGTCCTAGTCGTCGGTTTCGCCGCCGCTATGTACTTCCAGTACGACACCCTCATTACGGCGTGGCTTTCGAATTTTTATCCTGGCGGTCAAATCGGACTCTGAAGAAAGGAATCACCATGACACTGCGAACCTTATCGGCAACGGCGTTGGCAATCGGGTTGTTGTTTGGGCTTGCTGCAACGGGACAAGCCGGTGAATTCCACTTGGCCGCAACTAATGTCGCCGATGCACGCATCGCCCCGGAAATAACCGGCATCACAAATTGGCTAAACTCGGCGCCGCTGAAGCTAAACGATTTACGAGGCAGGGTTATCCTTGTGGATTTCTGGACGTATGGGTGCATCAATTGCGTGAACACTCTGCCTTACGTCACCAAGCTTCAGAAGAAATATAGCGACAAGGGTTTGGTTATTATTGGCGTACATTCGCCGGAATTTGCCTTTGAGAAATCGACAGCAAATGTCGCCGCAGCTATCAAGCGACACGGCATTACCTACCCAGTCGCCCAGGATAACGACTTCGCAACATGGAATGCGTATCGCAACCGATTCTGGCCGGCCCAATACATCATCGACAAGAGTGGCAAGATCGTATTCGAACACGCCGGCGAAGGTGCCTATGGCGAGATCGAGCAAACGATTGAGCGCCTGCTTAATGAAACCGGGTAAATCTCGACGGGCCTTTAGCAATAGCCAGCCGAATCCACACCGAGGCAGTCTCCAGTCGTTGGATCGCCGCGACGCCTTCGCGCAGCTGATGAACGAAAAGCGCGAAAGGCTTACATCTCGTCGACCGGTGGAGGTAGACGATCGGGCCATTCGGATCATGGTCGGAATAAAACTGCGAACACGTATGTTATTGAAATACCACTGTAATCCTTGACCTGGCGTCGACCTGGTTATGCCTTGGCAGCCGAACTCGTTGTACACGGCGCGCTCGATTGAATTGGTTCGTTTCCCCAACACGGCTTTTCGCTATTGCAGGTCCTTAAGGTTGCTAATCATCACCGGAATGTATTCAGACACGGTCGGATGGATGTGCACTGCCCTCTGCAAGACGGAGTAAGGTGCGTTTGCGTACATCAGGTCGAGAATCGAATGGACGATTTCGTCACCCGATAGACCAAGGAATGACGCGCCCAAGATTTGTTTGCTCGCTTTGTCGACCAAGATCTTCATAAACCCGAGCGTTTCCCCCTTTTCAAATGCGCGGCCAACAACCTCCATCTTGAGGGTCCCGATCATTGCCTGCCGGCCAGTTCGGCGGACTTCCGCCTCAGTCATGCCGACGCGGCCGAGCGGAGGATCAGTGTAGAGCGCGTAGGCGGGGATGCGGTCCGACACCCGACGGCGTTTGTGGTCGAGGATATTGGCGGCAACGATCTCGAAGTCGTTGTAGGACGTATGCGTGAAGGCGCTACGGCCGTTGCAGTCTCCCAATGCCCAGACGCCTGGCACATTCGTCTGCAACTGGTCATTTACTTTGATATAGCCGCGGTCGTCCACTGCGATGCCGGCGACGTCCAACCCGAGATCATCAGTGTTAGGGCGGCGCCCGATGGCGAGTAGCAGATGCGATCCAGCAATCTGCGAGGCAACTCCGTCGCGAACAATCTCAACCGCTATTTCGTTTCCGTGCCGCCGCACGCGCACAACCTTGCTGTTGAGGTATGTCTTGATGCCTTCGCCGTGCAGGATGTCCGTAACTGCGCGAGAAACGTCTTCGTCCTCGCGCGCAATAAGGTGTGGCGCGAGCTCGATTACTGATACCTCGCTTCCGAAGCGTCGATAGATTTGTGCGAATTCAAGGCCGATGTAGCTGCCGCCAAGAATGATCAGATGCGGTGGAAGAAAATCCACATCCATCATCGAGCTGTTGGTGAAGTAGCCGACTTCATCGAGTCCGGGGATCGGCGGCGCCAGTGCGCGACCTCCGACATTGATAAATATCCGCTTGGCTTTGAGGATCTCGCCGGCAACCTCGACCGAATGTGGCGCAGCAAATCGAGCATGGCTCTCATAAACCGTGCAACCCTTGAGATTTTTAAGCCATTGTTCAACGCCGTTACGCGAGCGGCCGGACACATGGTCCTTCCGGGCCTTGACTGCCTTCATATTGACGTTGATCTCGCACGGGATTTTCACGCCGAAATCGGCCGCACGCCGTGCCATGTGCGCGGCGTAGGCGCTGGCCACCAGTGTTTTGGTGGGGATGCAGCCGGTATTGACGCAAGTGCCGCCGAAGGACTTGCGTTCGATCACGGCAACGGTTCGTCCGGTATCGACCAGACGTTGCGCGAGCGCGGGCCCTGCCTGACCGGTTCCGATAATGATGGCGTCGTAGTGTTGCATTGGGTCACTCGTCGCTTAGCGGCCGTGCACACCGGC
>Ga0207826_1000615_pt1 | contig 10027 bp, 6 predicted proteins | sample LuqExpMetageno80_FD_187837 | JGI IMG/M metagenome (GOLD analysis project Ga0207826, IMG submission 187837) | Tropical forest soil microbial communities from Luquillo Experimental Forest, Puerto Rico - Sample 80 (SPAdes) | ecosystem: Environmental > Terrestrial > Soil > Tropical forest ... | reverse complement strand
CGATTTTGGAACGCAGCCGCGAAATATGCACGTCGATCACGTTGGTCTGGGGATCGAAATGATAATCCCAGACATTTTCCAAGAGCATGGTCCGCGTCACCACCTGGCCGGCGTGCTTCATCAGGTATTCCAACAGACGAAATTCGCGCGGCTGCAAGGTCAGCTCGTCCTTGCCGCGTGCGACGCGGTGCGACAGACGATCGAGCTCGAGGTCGCCGACGCGATAGGTGGTTTCCTCGGCCGGGCCGACATTGCGGCGGGACAGCACTTCGACCCGCGCCAACAGCTCGGCAAATGAATAGGGCTTCGGCAGATAGTCGTCGCCGCCGGCGCGAAGGCCCTTGATGCGGTCGTCGACCTGCCCGAGTGCGGAGAGAATGAGGACGGGCGTGCGGACGTTCTTCTCGCGCAACGCACCGATCAACGACAGCCCGTCGCGTCTCGGCAGCATCCGGTCGACCACCATCACGTCGTAGTCGCCGTTTTCTGCCATCGCGAGACCTTCCTCGCCGTCACCGGCGAGGTCCGCGACGTAGCCGACCTCGCGGAATGCCTTCACCAGGTAGTCGGCGGACTCGCGGTCGTCTTCGATGATCAACAGGCGCATCTGCGGCGGGGTTGCGGTCAAGTGGGTCGGCCTTCCTTCAACATGGCCCGGTCGGCTACGTCATGCAAGGCGACCGAAAGCCATTCGGTTAATCGCAAAAAAGCAGGCGGTGGAGCTGGGGGAACTCCACCGCCCTTAGGCCCTTCCGACGGAGGGGGGCGTATTTCCATCGGAAGGTAGATTGCAGGAGCGGGCTTTCGCCCGCTCCCCGGAAAGAGCCGTCGGCGGGGGCGACTGATGCCGGCGACACCCTCCATCTCGCAAAACCCATCAGCCCTTTGCCAGGGGGATCGCGACGAAGCGCGACTGACCGCCGCTCTTCACGCGCATCAGCACGACGTTCTTGTTGTCGTTCTTCGCGGCCGCGATCGCGTCGCGCACATCGTTGGCGGAAGCGACCGTCTTGCCGGCGACCTCGAGAATGACGTCGCCTTCCTTGAAGCCGCGTTCGGCCGCCGCACTCTTCGGATCGACCTCGGTCACGACCACGCCTTCCTTGCCGGCACCGGCAACGCTGTTGGCGGGGGCGACCGTCAAGCCCAGTTTCGGTACATCCGTGCCGCGAGTGGCGCCACCCCGGTCGTCATTGCCGTTGTCGGCCTTGGCCTCGAGCTGGTTGGGCAAGGTACCCAAAGTGAGATTGATGACCTTGTCCTCGCCCTTGTGCAGCACGTTGAGTTTGACCGCCGTGCCCGGCGCAAGGCCGCCGATGGTGCGCGCCAATTCGCGCGCATCCTTGACGGCCTCGCCGTTGACCGCGGTGATGACGTCGCCGGACTCGATGCCGGCCTTGGCCGCCGGACCGCTGGCCTGGGGCTCGGCGACCAGCGCACCTTCGGCTTTCTTCAGGCCGAGGCTGTCGGCGATCTCGGACGTGACCGGCTGAATCTGCACGCCGATCCAGCCGCGGCTGACCGAGCCCTTGTCCTTGAGCTGGGCGACGATGCTCTTCACTGTCGCCGCAGGGATCGAGAACGCAATGCCGACGCTGCCGCCGGAGGGCGAATAGATCGCGGTGTTGACACCCATCACCTCACCATCGGTGTTGAAGGCCGGACCACCCGAATTACCCTTGTTGACGGGGGCGTCGATCTGGATGAAGTCGTCATACGGACCGTTGCCGATGTCGCGGCCCATCGCCGAGACGATGCCGGCCGTCACCGTGCCGCCGAGGCCGAACGGGTTGCCGACCGCCAGCACCCAGTCTCCGATTCGTGGCTTGCCGTCCGAGAGTTTTGCAAACTGGAAGTTCGAGCCACCTTCCACCTTGATCAGGGCAAGGTCGGTGCGCGCATCGCTGCCGATCACCTTTGCGCTGTAGGTCTTGCCATCGTCGGTGGTGACCTCGACCTTGTCGGCGCCGTCAACCACGTGGTTGTTGGTCACAGCATAGCCGTCGGCCGAAATGAAGAAGCCGGACCCCTGACCGGTCACCATGCCATGCCCGCGCGGACGCATGCCCGGCGGCAGGCCGTCCGGTCCACCGAAGCGGCGGAAGAAGCGCTCCATCGGCGAGCCGGGCTGGAACGGCGAGTCGTCGCCACTATCGTCCTTCGTTATCTTCTCGTTGATGTTGACCTTCACCGACATCACGGAGGGTTTCACGCGCTCGACGATGTCGGCAAAACCGATGGGCTGAGCGACCTTGCGTACCTCATTACCCACCTGCGCCTGCGCGGTGCTCGAGAAGATGCTCACCGGCCCCGACGAGGGGCCAAAGCCGTAGACGGCCGCACCAAGCCCCGCCACGACGGAGGCCATGAGGGCGAATTTGCGCGCGGACAACAGCGAACCGCGCGGCTGCCGGTGGGACGAAAAGGACGAAAGATCGGTCGGACGGTCGGTCATTCAGCGTGTCTCCAGGGCATTGGAATCGAATCGGTTTTCTGGGATTTTCCCTTTTTCACCGATCAACATGGGGTTTGCAGCCTTACGGCGCGCTGGCGGCGGAGTTAAACTTTTGTAATGAAGCAGGGATCGAATGCGGCAGTTTATCGCAGGCCCGACCAACAAGGCCGAAGTCTTTGATTTGCTGCAGGTTCCATAGCCCACAATCGGGGCGTCGCTCAGCTCACCTTGAAGCTTAACATGAAGCCTTCGACCTTGTGTTTCAAGGTCAACAGCGAAGCGTGACGGCGCGATTGCACGGCGCGGTTTCTTGCCGGCCGCCCGTTACGAACGGAACCTTTCAAGGCTCTTTCGCCGGCGTCTCGGCCGATAGCAGCGCCGCCAGTCGCGCTTGCTCCTGCGCAGTCAGCGCCTTGCCTGCTTCTCCGTCTTTGACCCGCCGTCTTGCGTAAACCCATAGTGCGAGCCCGCCGCCCACAAGCAGCAGCGGCGGCACGAGCCAGAGCAGCAAGGTCTGCCGCTCGAAGCGCGGCTTCAACAGGACGAACTCCCCATAGCGGGCGACCAGGAAATCGATCACCTGGGAATCACTGTCGCCGGCTGCGATGCGTTCACGCACCAACAGCCGCAAGTCACGCGCGAGCGGCGCTTCGGAATCGTCGATCGACTGGTTCTGGCAGACCATGCAGCGCAATTCGCGCGACAATTCTCTGGCGCGCGCTTCCTTGGCGGGATCGGCCATGACCTCGTCCGGCAGCACCGCGCGCGCCGGCGACAACCCTATGAAAGCAACAAGGCACGCGGCCAGGACGACGCGCTTCATGTGTCACTCCGCCGCCTGCAGACCGCGGACCGCCTTCGCCGGCTTCGGCGCGCCGACGCGCAGCCGCCGGTCCGACAGCGAAAGCAGCCCGCCGAAAGCCATCAGCACCGGCCCGAACCAGATCAGCAGCACCAGCGGTTTGTGATAAATGCGTGCGGTGATGCCGCCGTCGGCGGTTGGATCGCCGAGCGAGATGTAGAGCTGGCTTGCGCCCCGCGTCAGCAGCGCCGCTTCGGTCGTCGACATGCCGCGCGTGGTGAAAGTGCGCTTCGACGGAGTCATGACCGCGAGCCGCTTGCTGTCGAGCCTCACGGTGAACGGCGCGACCAATTCGCGATAGTTCGGCCCCTGCTGTTGAATCAAGCCTTCCAGCGTCATTTGATATCCCGCGATGCTGATGGCGTCGCCGGGCTTCATCGTTCCGATGTACTCGCTGTTCCACGTGGTCTCGCAGACGATACCGATCAGCGCCACGCCAATACCGGCGTGGGCGAAGGCCGTCCCCCAAACCGAGCGCGGCAAGCCCATTGCGCGGCTTGCCGAGGTCGCAAGCGGCAAGCGGAACAGGCCGACACGCTCGGCGAGATCGCTGAGCGCGCCGGCAATGACGAACACGGCCAGTCCGATCGCAAGCGGCGCCAGCGCGCTGCCGCCGCGCGCCCAGGCCCACGCCACCGCGATCGCAAGCAAAGCTGCAATGCCGGCCACAAGCAGCCGCTGCATCGCTCCCAGGAGATCACCGCGCTTCCACGCCAGCATCGGCCCGAACGGCACCGCAACCATCAATGGAATGAACAGCGGGGCGAAGGTCAGGTTGAAGAACGGCGCGCCCACCGAAATCTTGTCGCCCGTCAGGACCTCCAGCGCCAACGGATAGAGCGTGCCGATGAAGACGGTCGCACAGGCCGTCGTCAGGAAGAGATTGTTGAGGACCAGCGCGCCCTCGCGCGAAATCGGTGCGAACAGGCCGCCCTGCTTCAGCGCCGAGGCGCGGCCGGCAAACAAGGTCAGGCTGCCGCCGATGAACACGCAGAGGATCAGGAGGATGAACACGCCCCGCGTCGGATCGCTGGCAAACGCATGCACCGAGGTCAGAACGCCGGAGCGCACCAGGAACGTGCCGAGCAGCGACAGCGAGAAAGTCAGGATCGAAAGCAGGATGGTCCAGACTTTCAGCGCGTCGCGCTTTTCCATCACCAGCGCCGAATGCAGCAGCGCAGTGCCGGCAAGCCACGGCATCAGGGAGGCGTTTTCGACCGGATCCCAGAACCACCAGCCGCCCCAGCCGAGCTCGTAATAGGCCCAGTACGAGCCCATCGCGATCCCAAGCGTCAGGAAGATCCAGGCCATCAGCGTCCACGGACGTACCCAGCGCGCCCAGGCCGCATCGATGCGCCCTTCGAGCAAGGCCGCGATTGCAAAGGAGAAGGAGATCGAGAAGCCGACATAGCCGAGATAGAGCATCGGCGGATGTACGGCCAGTCCGATATCCTGCAGCACGGGATTTAGGTCGCGCCCCTCGATCGGCGGATGGGGAAGACGCAGGAACGGATTCGAGGTCGTGAGAATGAAGAGATAGAAGGCGCCGGCGACCCAGGCCTGCACCGCCAGCACGCGCGCGCGCAACGTCAGCGGCAGATTGTTGCCGAAGGCAGCGACGAGCGCGCCGAACAACGCCAGGATCGAGACCCACAACAGCATCGAGCCCTCGTGATTGCCCCAGACGCCGGTGATCTTGTAGATCAGCGGTTTCAGCGAGTGCGAGTTCTCGAACACGTTGGCGACGGAAAAGTCGGAGGTGACGTGCAACGTCACCAGCGCCGCGAAGGAGGCGGCCACGAAGCCGAGTTGCGCGAGCGCGGTCGAGCGTGCGACATTCATCAAGGCGGGATCGCGCCAGCGCACGCCCACCAGCGGCACGATGGACTGGATCAGCGCCAGCCCGAGCGCCAGCACCAATGCGTAATGTCCGCTCTCGGCGATCACTGCGTCACTCTCCGTCCCTCGCACGTCGCGCCGCCCACATTCTCGGCGAGTTTCTTGCCGTAATCGTCCTTCCAGTGGCCCTGCTTCTTGAGCGCGTCCGCAACGTCTCTTGGCATGTAGGTCTCGTCGTGCTTGGCGAGCACCGTATCGGCCTTGAACACGCCCGACCCGTCGAGTGCACCTTCGGCAACCACGCCCTGCCCCTCGCGGAACAGGTCGGGCAGGCTTCCAGAAAAACTGACCGGCAATTTGGCGCTGCCGTCGGCGACCTCGAAACTGACGGTCTTGTCGCCGCATTTGAGCGAGCCGGGCTGCACCAGGCCGCCGAGCCGGAACCGCTTGCCGGGTGCGATGTGCTGTTCGGCTGCCATCGATGGCGTCGAGAAGAACACGATCGACGATCGCAATCCGTACAGGACGAGGCCGGCCGCGACCGCGAGCACCGCCAGCGAGCCGCCGATCATCGTCAATCTCCGCTGCTTGCGCGTCATGCCTGCTCGCTCTCGCCGCTGTCGATCCCGCTCATCCGTCGAAACCGAGGTTTTTCAAGCCTTCGTTGAGAAGACGCAGCCGTTCGGCATCGCCGCCAACGGCCTGTCTCGCGTCGGCGCGCGCACTCCTGGCCTTCTCCTCGTCGCCCATCACCAGATAGGCGCGCACCAGGCGCAGCCATCCATCGACGTCGTCGCCATTCTGTTTTAGCCGTGTCGCAAGGCGGTCGACCATGCCGCGGATCATGGCGGTGCGGTCGTTCTCGCTCATGTTCTTTGCCGCTGATATCGTCTTGTCCGAGAGCGCCGGCGCCTCGGTCCCGCCACCGCCGACCCGCGTCAACGCCTCCTGTACCAGAGGGCGCCACGGTGCATCGGCAGGCGCCTTGTCGAGCATGGCACGCCAGATGGCGACCGCATCGGCACTGCGGCCGTCCTGCTCGGCTGCGAGTCCCAGATAGTAGCTCGCCTTCGTCTCCTCGGCGTTGAGCGCCAGCGCGCGTTCGAACTCGGCCTTGGCCTCCGCGGTGACGACCCCGCCCGCGGCAGCCGTCATGACCTCGCCAAGATCGGCGCGGCGATCGGCACTTTCGCCGGCATAGGTGATCGAATTGCGAAAAGCCCGCACCGCGTCATCGAAGCGTCCGATCCGCGCCAGCACCGGTGCCAGCACCGTCCAGCCGCGGCCATCACTTTGGTTCTGCTCCAGATGCCGCTCGACCTGCGCCACCAGGTTCTCGAGCGGTTGGGTGGCATCCGGCGTACGGGCGCGCGCGGACAGCGGGAAATCGCCGAGCCGTGGCGAGCCCAGCGGCAGATACATCGCAACCGCAACAACGGGCAGACCGACGAGGGCCAGCACCGCCGCCGCGCGACGCAGTTTCGCATTTGGTTTCACGGGCCGGCCGCCCGCCTGATCGGCAGCCGCCAACAGACGACGACTGATCTCGACGCGCGCAGCTTCCGCTTCGGAGGGTCCGATCAAGCCTGCCGCGACATCGCGTTCGATTTCGGCGAGTTGATCCTTGTAGACATTGGTCTCGTCGCCGCCGGCACACGTTCGGCTGCCCAGCCCCAGCGGCAGCAGCACGGCGAAAATCGCCGCGGCTGTCATCAGCGCGAAGGCGAACCATAACGTCATCAGGCGAGTTCCGGCGATGCAGACAAAAGGACCCCGATGCGCGCTTTACACTACCCCCGCCGATTGCGGCAATTGACAATTATCAATTCGCCGTAAGCTGAGTTTTGCTGAAAAGGCCAGCCATAATAGTCCGTTAGCCGTCCGTCGGAGGTGTCCTAGCCGGCGCGGGATGGTTTGCGTTCCGCCTTCCGCTCGACCGTCAGTGCATTCTCGACCGCCCGCCTCATCAGAGTGGAATACTCACGACCGAACAGGACGTCGCAGAAGCGAATCGCCGCTTCTGCCTGCATGTGCCGGTAGTTGCGCAGCCTGGCGTCGCCGCCGCGCAGCGATTGCACCAGGGATTCGGTGGCTTGCTCGACATATTGCTGCAGATCCGAATAGGTCCGCAGCGTGACCTCATTGATGGCAAGCTCGCTGGCACAGGTGCGACACACCGCGACGAAGTCGATCAGCGAGGCGACCTCCTCGACTTCGGAAGCATCTATCCTGGCTCCCGCCGGAATATCCTTGTCGGCGCGCTGGCGCAGGATACGTCGGACGCGGCCGGGGACGCTTTCGATCTCGGATTGCAGCGTGTCGGAGATGTCGGCCCTGATCGAGGCCAGTTGCTTGCCCCAAGTTGAATCCTGGCGCAGGTCGAGTTCGGTCCGCAGGCCGCGAACGCCATCGTGAAGGGCCTTCAAATTCTCGCTGACTTTGGCGAACTGGCCGCGACGGATGTCCAGTCGCAGGCCCGCCGCGAGGCAGAACAGATCGTGCAGCGCGAGGCTCACGGCAATGCCATAGGGGGTCGCCGCCACCCGGAGTTCGTCGTCGGATGCGGCCATCTTGAGGGCGATGCGGATCACCTGCCAGGGCGACGCCAACCGTTGAATGATCAGCGACAGCGCGAACGGCAGCATCTGTGGCGTCTGCAGCGTCGGCACATTGAGCGAGCCGCAAACGGAGGCGACTTGAGAATCGCCGAACATGCGCAAATACATAGGCAGCCGGCCGGCAAGCCCTTCAAGCGCTTCGCGCGACTGCAACACCGAGCCGATCGGCAACAGGTCCTCGATCACCTCCGGCGAACCGATGCGCCCCAGCGCACGCTGGTTGTCGCCGCGCGAGGCTGGCCCCGCGATCTTGAAAATCGCCTCGGCCGCCGCGAATTGCAGCTTGCGGAGTGCGGCCTCGAGCGCCGGATCGTCATCCTCGCCCGAGCTTTGCGCCAGGACTGCCTGATACTCGCGCACCTGGTCGGGTGCGCCGTCGCGCGAGAGCCACTGCCATATCGGCAACAGCGAGCCGCGACGGAGCTGGCCCGGCCGCACCGGAACGTTGCCGTCGACCAGAAACGGCTCGAGCGGGCGGAACAACAGCCGTGCCTGATCCTCGGCGCGCGGCGGTGGCGTTTGCTTTTCGGTTCCCCGCGCCAGCTTGCGCAATTGCTCGAGCACGAGGGTGGCCACGGCGGTGTCTTCGCCGCGCTCGATGGCGCGCTCGAACTGCCGCATCAGCAGCGCCTGCGACTGCGGCGGGAGCTGCGCGAGATAGTTCCTCAGCCGCTCGTAAGATGTCTGGCCCATGCGCCCTGCAGAATTGCTCGCGAGACGGCAAAAGCGTCCACCCCGCACCATAAGTGCCCCGGCGTTAAGAAGTCGTTATCCGAAAAATACAGAAAATCAGCGGGTTATACTGCCTGGCTGGCGGGTTACCACAACTGAAACGAAGAGGAATTTTCCCGACTGCCGCGGCTTCACTTCGCGCGCGAGCACGCCGTCGGCGAACTGGCGCGATGCACCGGGCGGCATTGGCGGAAACAGACGGAGCGCTGAGAAGGCCCGAAGGCCAATCGAGAACACGTCGCGTCTGCTCCGATCGACCTACCCGCCGTTCCTGACGACGCGCTGCGCGGTGCCGTACAGCCGCAATCTGTAGCGCTGTTGTTCCGATTATCAATGCAGCCGCTCGCCGGCAATCAGTGCGGATCGGTGGCCGGACGACGTTCGGTTATCCGATACGAGAGGATCAGTTTACCTGCACAGCCCGCGGCGAGCGCGGCGCAGACGTGAGGCCGGGTGCAATAAAAAATATAGTCGTCGCGATCGCATGTCGTTTGCGAGCTCCGGATGGCGAGACCGCCTGACTTCTGTTACGATCGCAAAAATAAAAAAGAGCAAGCCTTCCGAAAGTGAAGGAGTACCGTGATGTTCACCTGGATTTTAATCTTGGGCGCTTGCATTTGGGTTGCATTGCTTCTGCTGATTTTGCATGACGTGACGAAAAACGACAATGAAGGCAGCGCCATTTTGATTGCCGGCAACAATATTGTGACGCTCGTCCGTTGGGCCACGCTGAAAACCGGAGAGTTGTTCCGTTGGTCCGCGCCCAGGGCCGGAGCGGTGCTTCGTCGGACCGTACTCAAGGCCGGAAAGGTGCGGAAAGCTCCAGGCCTCGGGTTTTCGCAGGCCACCGTCTCAAAACCGCGCGTGAGTTTGAAAGCGGCAGTTGAAACCGGCTCTTCATCCTCAATGCCAGTCCGACAAGACGCGCGACCTGTGATCGAGCAGATGCTCGCTGCGCCGACACCGAAGATCGAACAGATGCCCGCTGCCTCGCCACCGAAGATCGAGCAGACGCCCGCTGTTTCGCCACCGAAGATCGAGCAGACGCCCGCTGTTTCGTCACCGAAGATCGAGCAGACGCCCGCTGCCGCGCCACCGAAGATCGAGCAGACGCTCGCTGCGGCGCCGCCGACGATCGAACAGGCGCCCGCTACGCCGCCGCCGAGGAAGTGGTGGAGCAAGGACACTCGGGTTTCAAAAACAGCCGAAGAACTCGAATTGACGATCACGGAAGCGGTCCAGGCTGCGCCTGGCTGCGAAGCCTTCGTCGGCGTGATCATCCAGCGCACCACACCCAAATCGCGTCTGGATGCAAATTGGGAGCTTCGGGGGACAAAGTTTGGCCGGACGGATCGAAAAATAGCCAAGGAAGCTTTGACGCCCATCGTCGAGCGCATGCAGCGGGAATTTCGCCTTCCCGAACGTCCGACCAAGACCCCGTTTGCGCGGCATAAGGCTTCCGCCGACGTACGCCCGATCGCCGCAAGAGGCGGCAGTACGAGCGCCTCCGTGCATCCTCCC
>Ga0207826_1000613_pt1 | contig 10031 bp, 11 predicted proteins | sample LuqExpMetageno80_FD_187837 | JGI IMG/M metagenome (GOLD analysis project Ga0207826, IMG submission 187837) | Tropical forest soil microbial communities from Luquillo Experimental Forest, Puerto Rico - Sample 80 (SPAdes) | ecosystem: Environmental > Terrestrial > Soil > Tropical forest ... | reverse complement strand
GCGCTCCTGATTCATTGCCGCTACCCATGGCGGACTTAGCGCTGGGCCGCCACAGCCAGAAAACGATTGTTGCGAACCGTGCAGCGGTTGTCAACCATGCGGGACAAGGCAGCCTTGCCTGTGGAGGAAAACCGCAGCCCGGCGCGGAGGCGCGGGGAGGCAAAACTAATTGCTTGCAGTATGCAAGTATCTGGGGTACCCTGCAGGCATGAAGAAGAGCACGGGCGACGATGCCGTCAAGAGGTGGTGGGACGAGCTGGAGCGGCTGGCGCGAATCCTGGGCCAAATTGGCCCGGACGAAGTGTGCTGCGACGGCTTGAGCCAGCGACAAACGGCGATCCTGCGGGTGCTGGTAGCTAGTGAGGGGGCCCGATTGATGGACTTGGCGGCGCTGTCCGGAATCACCCCTAGCGCGATGACCCGCGTGCTGGAAAAGCTGGAAACGCGCGGGTTGGTAGAACGCGTACGCGGAGCTCACGAGGACGGACGCGCGGCCCAGGTGCGGATTACGGCGGCGGGACGACGCACCCGCAAGCTTCTCGATGAGCTGATGCGCAGCCGGACGAAAACCATCATGGACGCCATTCCCCAAAAACAGCGCACCGAGGTGCTGAGGGCTCTTGAACTTCTCAACAACGCGATAGAACAAGCGGGTTGCTGCGCGCTGAACGCGCCGGTGGCGACCCTGACCCAGATCAAGGAGCAGAAATGAAGAACGAAGCGATAACAGCAGCGGTGGAAGAGCACTATGCGGCAGTGGCGCGGGGCGAGGCCTCGGCCTGCGGGGCGCCGGTGGAAGACGTGGCGCGGTCGATCGGCTACAGCGAAGAAGAACTGGCGCTGGCGGGCGACGCAAACCTCGGATTGGGATGCGGGAATCCGCTGGCCCTGACGCAGATCAAGCCGGGCATGACCGTGGTGGACCTGGGCTCGGGCGCGGGGTTCGACGCGTTTCTGGCGTGGCATCGAGTGGGGCCGACGGGACACGTCATCGGCGTGGACATGACCGACGACATGCTGGCCCTGGCGCGCGAGAACGCGGCCAAGCGGGGAGCAACCAACGTCGAGTTTCGCAAGGGACACATCGAAAGCCTGCCGGTGGAAAGCGGCACGGTGGATTACGTCATCAGTAACTGCGTGATCAACTTGTCTCCCGACAAGCCGGCGGTGTTTCGCGAAATCGCGCGGGTGCTGAAGCCGGGCGGGCACTTTGCAGTGAGCGACATCGTACTGCTGAAGGCGCTGCCCGATGCTCTGGTGCGCGACATCAGCGCTTACGTGGGCTGCATCTCGGGCGCGAGCTTGCTGACGGAGTACCTCAGCGCTGTGCTGGCGGCAAGCCTGCGCGAACTCAGCATTCCGAGCATTGCGCATGGTTGCGACCTGGTGAAAGTGCTGGCGCCGGAGGGATTCGTCACGGCACAAGGCAGCTCCTGCTGCGGTTCGACGGTGTCGATTGCATCACTGAAGAATCCGGACGCACTGGTGCAGGAAGCGGCGGCGGCGGTGGCTTCCATCAAGCTGCATGGACGGAAATGAGGAGGGATCGGCATGAAGGACAGCTACAACGTGTTGTTCCTGTGCACGGGTAATTCGGCGCGGTCGATCATGGCGGAAGGCATCCTGAACTTCAAGGGCAAGCCGCGTTTCAAGGCATACAGCGCGGGCAGCCATCCTTCAGGAAAGGTGCGCCCTGAAGCGCTGCGTGAGTTGGAAGCGGCACACTTGCCCACGGCCGAGGCACGCAGCAAAAGCTGGAACGAGTTTGCAAAGCCGGGTGCGCCGGTCATGGATTTTGTGTTCACCGTCTGCGACAACGCCGCGAATGAAGTGTGCCCGATCTGGCCGGGCCAGCCGATGACAGCGCATTGGGGGATCGCCGATCCGGCAGTTGCCACGGGGTCACCGGAAGAAGTTCAGCGCGCGTTCCGCGAGGCATTTGTGGCGCTGGACCGGCGCATCGGATTGTTCCTCAGCCTGCCCCTGCAATCTCTCGACAGGCTGGCGATCCAGAAGGAGATTGACCGCATTGGCAAACAGTAGCGCAGCCCAAGCGGCCCTGCTTTCGGCTGCCGCAAAGACCGGCCGCCGTCTCAGTTTCCTTGACCGCTACCTCACGGCATGGATTTTCGGCGCGATGGCGCTGGGGGTGATGCTGGGGTGGCTTGTGCCGGGCGTAGTTCCTTTCCTCAACCGCTTCAGCGTGGGCACGACTTCCATTCCGATCGCCATCGGTCTGATCGTGATGATGTATCCGCCGTTCACCAAGGTGCGCTACGAGGAACTGCCTGAAGTCTTCCGCAACAAACGTGTGCTCGGGCTGTCGCTGGTGCAGAACTGGGTGATCGGTCCGGTGCTGATGTTCGTGCTGGCTATCGTGTTCTTGCGAGGCTATCCAGAATACATGGCAGGGCTGATCATGATCGGGCTGGCCCGCTGCATTGCGATGGTGATCGTGTGGAACGAGCTGGCCAAAGGCGATACGGAGTACGCCGCCGGACTCGTGGCATTCAATTCTCTGTTTCAGGTGTTCTTTTACTCGCTATATGCGTGGGTGTTCATCACCGTCCTGCCGGCGAAGTTCGGGCTGAATGGCGCTGTAGTGCATGTCTCCATCGGCGAGATTGCGAAGAGCGTGTTCGTCTATCTGGGCATCCCATTTCTGGCGGGCTTCCTCACACGTACCGTGCTCATGCGGGCGAAGGGGCGGGAGTGGTACGAGCACCACTTTGTGCCGCGGGTCAGCCCGCTGACGCTGATTGCGCTGCTGTTCACCATCGTGGTGATGTTCTCGCTCAAAGGCGAGTACATCGTGCGCCTGCCAGTGGATGTGGTGCGGATCGCCGTGCCGCTGCTGATTTATTTCGTGGTGATGTTTCTGGTGTCGTTCTATATGGGGCACAAGCTGGGGGCCGACTACTCGAAAACCGCCACACTGGCATTCACCGCGGCCTCGAACAATTTTGAATTGGCGATCGCCGTGGCCGTGTCGGTGTTCGGCATCAACTCGGGAGCGGCGTTCGCGGCAGTAATCGGCCCGCTGGTGGAAGTGCCGGTCATGATCGCGCTGGTGAATGTAGCGTTCTATTTTCAGAGGCGGTATTACGGAAACGAAGATCTGTGCACGGACGACAGCCGGGAGAACGAGCGGCGGCAGCGATGAGGCTATCCGTACTTATCGCCACCCGAAACCGTGTCCACGGGATTACGCCATGCTTGAATTCGATTGCGTCGGCCTTCACCAACGCCGGATCCACGGATGATGAAATCGTGGTTGTCGATAACGGCTCGACCGACGACACCGCAGCTGTCTTAAAGGCGTGGGCCAACGCCAGCGGGGTTCGAGTAAAGCTGCTTCACGAGCCGCGACCGGGTAAGTCACGCGCGCTCAATTGCGCCCTCCGGGCCGCGCAGGGCGAAATACTCGCATTCACCGACGACGATTGCCGTTTGAGCGGAAACTATGTGAACGACCTGTTGCGCCACCATGCCGCCGACAGGGAACCGGTCTTGCGCGGTGGACGGATCGAGTTGGCCGACCCCACCGACTTGCCCTTCACCATCAACACCGACCCCACGCTCCAGCGCTGGCAACGGAAGCTGAAGTCGGCGCGGTACGAATCCTTTCGTGGCCGCATCAATGGGTGCAATATGACGATGCGCCGTGCCCTGGTTGAGCGCCTTGGGCCCTTCGACGAGGATTTCGGCCCCGGCTCTGCGATCGGCGCGGGAGAGGACGCCGATTACATCTATCGCGCCTACCTTGCCGGCGTCACGCTTGAGTACGTGCCCGACATGACGGTGTTCCACCACCATGGCAGAAAGACTGCCGACGAGGGCAAGGTGCTCTTTCGCGGCTACATGATTGCCGCCGGCGCTTTATACGCGCGGTACCTTTTCAAACATCCCAACCTGTGCCGGCCGTTTTATTGGGACTGCAAGAATGCGATCAGAGAAATCGCTGCCGGCACAAACACTTTCTTGCCCAACATCGCCTTTTCTCACCGGGACAGCGTGGCCTGTTCCGTCCGGGGAGCCGCCAGATATTTCTTCCTGCGAAAACAACCTGCTCCTAACCTGAACCACCTGACGCCCGCCGAGTTCGCAGAGCGTGACCGGACTTCCTCCGAGCTCCCGTAGCGCTCCGGAGGCTTCCCCGGTGATTCTGAACTTCTCCAGCTCTTCAGGGCAGCCTGAGCGCCAGAAGTTTCATCGCGTCAAGATACTCGCCGTTCCAGCGCACGGACATGTGCAGGTGCGGGCCGGTAACGCGACCGGTGCCGCCACTGAGCGCGATAGTCCGGCCCTTCTCGACCTTGTCGCCTTCCTTCACGTCGAACTGCGAGAGATGCATGTACATGGTCATGAAGCCGAGGCCATGATCGATGACGATGCAGTTGCCTTCGTAATAAAGCTCGCGAGCCAGCACGACTTCTCCGGCGTTGGACGCGTGTACGGGCGTTCCTAACGGCGCACGGAAATCGGTGCCGCGATGCACGCTGGCCAACTTGCCGTTGAAGGTGCGGCTGGTGCCGTAGTTCTCCGAGACCTCCATGGGCACGGGCGCGACGAAGTTGCCGGCCCAATCCGGCGATGGGATGAAGTGAGCAAAGGCGGCGTTCTTGATCTCCTTTTCGGCTTCGATGCGCTTGAGGGTCTCGGGGTCAGGCGTCACGTATTTCTGCGGCACGGTGAGGCGTGAGGTCTTGTACTTGGCGGCACGCACCGTAACAGGCTTGGTGGCACGAAGCACATGTCCATCGCGCATCACAGCTTCGAGGGCGAGATCGTAGGTACCGGGCTTGGTTTCGTAAGCGACGCCGGCCAGCGAGAACCAGGTGCTGCCTGCTCCGGGCGAGAACGTGAGGTCGCGGCCCAGCCATTTAGCGGTCACCTTCTGCGGCGAGCCCTTGACTTCGACCGTGAACAGGCAGACTGAACCGTTCACCATGATCTGCGGCTGCCACGACACGCGGGAGATGACTGCCGGCTCGGCAGCGCTTAAGGCGACGGAACAGGCCATCAGCAAGACGACGGGAAGAATGCGAGGCATGGGCTGGCTATCAGGTTACTTGGGAGCGAATGGTTTAGGCCAGTCTGCCGGGTTGCTGAAGCGGGTGCGTACGACTTGCGGTGAAAAAGACAACAGGCCGGGAAGGGGAATCCCGGCCTGCGGGAGCTGGCCGTTGCGCAAACGTTCGACTACCGGAGCGATGCGACGACCTTCAGGCTCCCAGTCTTCTTCGCAGAGGTCTGGGAGGACGCACCCTGCGAAAAACTCACGCCATTGTTCCGTGCCTCGATGTCGGAAAGCACATAGGTCCCGCCGCCCACAGAGCTGAGCTCAACCACATCGCTTCCGTTTCTGCGGTCGTACCCCGACGACGCGTATTCGATGGGCGTGGCCATCACAACCACCGATTTTCCGGTGGCCTGGTTCTGGATGGTGACCGCATGGTTTTCGCCGTTCACAAGAAACAGGTAATCTCCGGCCGCCATATGCTGGTCTGCCGCAATGAAGTCAACGGGAATGCTGGCTTGCACGCGATGGGCGAATTCCTGCGCCGAGGAAAATACGGCGAGCGCCATTGCGAAAACCGCCAGCAGTGCGAGATTGCGAACATTTCGTGTCATGACAGACTCCTCTCACATTGTGTTGCCCACATCGGCCTAGAACAACAGGCTGGGTTTCGCGCATTCTCGGTCCGGCGTGCAACGATGGTGCGTGTATGAACGCGAGGGTGCGGAGGAAGTTTCCGGTGCGCGAAGCGGTTGTGACGTGCGCAACGAGCGGCGTCACGAACAGAGAGGTCGGCGGTGCCAATTGCAAATCAGGAGTGGTAGTACGAGTCTTGCGAAAGATGATGGCTTTCACGCGCAGAATTTGCGGCACGCGACGAACACATCAAGAGCGAAGGTGAGCGTCGCGGATTGCACAGTGGACGCTTCGAACCCAGCCTAGTTGTCACGCTTCAAACGAATGTGAGCGGGAGGCCCCGGCAGTGCGTCCCGACGCTCCTGTTGCCACTACTTCGCGAACGAACGAACGTAGTTGACCAGGTTCCACAACTCGTTCGGGCTCTGGCGAATGTTCTCCTTGGGCATGTGGTTGTGGCCCGTCTTTAGCAAGCAAAACATCTGACCGTCCGTGACGTCCTTCATCGCGGCGGCATTTGTGAAGTCGAGCAATTTCTCGCCCGGATCCACTTCTCCTTTGCCGTTGCCGGTGGCGCCGTGACACATGGCGCAGTCGTAGCCGTAATACTTCTTGCCCTGTGCAAGAGACTCAGAAGTCGGCTTTACGGGGTTGACCAGATTCTTGGCATCTGCGGGATTCGAGCAGGAATCGGACGAAGCAGTCTGGGCCAACAGCGCAGCGGCGGAGAAAAGAAAAGCGAACACAACTGCAGGCATGCAGAGTTTACGCATGGCGGCCTCCATAAGAATGATGACCTGCCACCCGGATCTCTTCCCCGAGTAGCAGCTAAATTCTACTCCCGCCCAGCAAGCGAATCTGTGAGCTGTGAACATGGCGGCCGGGCGCTGGCCATCGGCGAACTTCGACTTTGCAACCGAACAAAGAACGGGGGATAATGAAACCCCCCGAAAACTGGAGGCAAGTATGCGTTGGACTCCGGGCGGCGTCAGCGACAACATCGAAGACCGGCGGGGCAGCAGCGGCGGGTTTGGGGGCGGAGGCGCCCGACTCGGCCTGGGCGGGCTGCTGGTGCTGGGCGTGCTGAGCTTGATCTTCAAGACCAACTTCTTCTCACTTCTGGGCGTCGGAGGTGGCGGCATGGCCGACGTCAGCCAACCGGGCATGACGCAAAGCCGCCCGCTCAATGACCCAGCCGAGCAGCGGGAAGTGCAGTTCGTCAGCTTCGTGCTGGACGATGCGCAGAACACATGGAAACAGGTACTGCCCAAGTACGGGGCGCAATATCGCGACGCAAAATTGGTGCTGTTTCGCGACGTAGTGCAGTCCGGTTGCGGAACGGCGGAGTCGGCGACCGGGCCGTTTTATTGTCCGGCCGACCAGAAGGTGTATATCGATCTCGGGTTCTACGACGAACTGAAACAGCGCTACGGTGCGAGCGGTGATTTTGCCCAGGCTTATGTGCTGACCCATGAAATTGGCCACCACGTGCAAAATCTGCTGGGCTTAGACAGCAAGGTGCGGCAGTTGCAGCGAGCAAGACCGGACCTGGCTAACCAACTCTCGGTGCGGTTAGAGTTGCAGGCCGACTGCCTGGCTGGAGTCTGGGGCCACTCGACGGACCAGCGCAACATTCTCGAAGCGGGCGACGTGGAGAAAGCCATGACGGCGGCGTCGGCTATCGGCGATGACCGCCTGCAACGCATGGCGGGACGCGGCGTAAACCCCGATTCCTTTACCCACGGCAGCTCAGCCGACCGCGTGAAGTGGTTTCAAACAGGATTCACCAGCGGCGATGTGGCCGCGTGCAATACCTTCGGGCAATGAACGCGGCGCCGGAAAGAGTAGTTCGGAAACGAGTAATCCGCAATTGTTGGCGGCCAACTGGTTCCGCCGCAAAAAGATCACCCTGCCCGGCCACGGACAGGGTGCGCAACACACTGAAACTGTCGTCGGCTACCTAATCATCTTCTCCCCAATCGACTTGCCTTGGGTGAACAGCAGCAGGTAGTCCTGGCCGCCGGCCTTGGAGTCAGTGCCGGACATATTGAATCCGCCAAAGGGATGCGCGCCAACAATCGCGCCGGTACACTTGCGATTGATGTACAGGTTGCCGACATGGAACTCACGCTTGGCGTATTCGATCTTGTCGGGCGACGAAGTGTAGGCGGCGCCGGTAAGGCCGAACTCGGTATTGTTGGCGATCGCGATGCCGTCTTCGAAGCTGCTGCATTTGATGACGGCAAGCACCGGCCCGAAAATCTCTTCCTGCGCGATGGTGGCCTTGGGGGCGACATCGGCGATGACGGTAGGCTGCAGGAAGTAGCCTTCGCCGGCTTCCTTGGCCGGGCCGCCGCCGGTGATGAGGCGTCCGCCTTCGGCAATTCCCTTCTGAATGTAGCCGAGGATGGACTTCATCGACTTCTCGTTGATGACCGGGCCCATGCCAGGGTTGGTCGTGGGATCGCCGACAGTGATCTTCTCGACGCGAGCCTTGAGCGCCTGCAGGAAGCGATCGTAGATGCGTTCATCGACGATGATGCGCGAGCAGGCCGAGCACTTCTGTCCGCTGAATCCGAAGGCGGCTTGCGCGGTGCCTTCGACGGCCGCGTCGAAGTCGCCGTCGGCATCGAGCACCATGGAATCCTTGCCGCCCATCTCGAGGATGGTGCGCTTGATCCAAAGCTGGCCGGGCTGCTGCGTCGCCGCGGTGAAGTTGATGTGCAGACCGACTTCTTTCGAGCCGGTGAAGGCGATGTACCGCGTCTTGGGATGGGCAACGATGGCGTTACCGAAGCTGGAGCCGTGTCCGGGACAGTAGTTGACCACGCCGTCAGGCAGGCCGGCTTCCTCGAGGATCTCAAAGAACTTGGCGGCGATGGTGGGCGAGTCGCCTGAGGGCTTCAGCACCACCGTGTTGCCGCTCACAACGGAGGCCAGCGTCATGCCGCCCATGATGGCAGCGGGGAAGTTCCACGGCGAAATCACCGCGCCCACGCCGAGCGAAACGTAGCGAAACTGGTCGTGCTCGCCGGGCAACTGCACAACGGGCTTGGCCTGGCCGAGACGCAATGCTTCGATGGCGTACATGTGGCAGAAGTCGATCAGTTCGGCGATGTCCGCGTCGGCCTCGAAGTAGTTCTTGCCCACTTCGAACACCAGCCAGGCCTCCAGTTCGAACTTGCGTTGCTGCAGAAGCCGCCCCACGCGGAACAGGAGTTGCGTGCGCTCCTCCAAGGTGGTGCGGCTCCAGCTCTCGTAGGCCTTGAGCGCCGCCTGCATGGCTGGTTCAACTTCAGCCGGGCCGGCCTGATGATGTAGGCCGACGATTTCGGACGGTTTCGCCGGATTGAGTGACGGCGCGGTGTCGTTGGTCTTGATGCGCCGCCCGCCGATGACCAGGTCGTATTCGCGACCGAGTTCGCTGCGGACTTTTTCGATGGCCGCATGCATGCGGCGCAGGTTATCGGGATTGTTCCAGTCGATCATGGGCTCATTGACGAAGTTGTCGGGAGCCGTGATGTAGTTGCGGTTCTCGTGGGTGCGATTCGCCTCGCGAACAGGATGGGTCAGGGATGCCATAAGTGCGTCCTTTCGGGTGTTCAGGATGGGAGCCGGAAGTTACCTGTTCTAGTTTTGATGTCACGCAGCGGCCAACGACTCACCGTAGGGTCAGGCAACAGGTTTCTACCGGCAAACGGGCTATTTTACAACGCGGAAACGGTTAGAGGTTGATTCCCCGCCCCAGATTATTTTGCCGCAGCCCGTCGATTTTCACCTGTCGCAAACGTCAAAGTGGTAGAAAGGCAGACGGACAATCGATCGCCAGGCCAAAGCACCATCAAATCTTCGCGAGGCAAACCAAATGGCAAATGCTTTTGTGCACATGGAACTGAACACGCAAGACCTGGGCAAGGCAAAAGAGTTCTACAGCAAAATGTTTGACTGGAAGCTGGAGACGATGCCGGGACCGATGGAGTACATCATGATCGATACCGGTGAACGCCCCGGCGGCGGCATGATGAAGCATCCCGTAGCAGGGGCTCCGTCAATGTGGCTAGCCTACATCGGCGTGGATGACGTCCGGAAGGCGACGGAAAAGGCCAAGGCTCTGGGCGCCATCGCGCTCCAGGAAAATCATGAGGTGCCGAACTTCGGCTGGTTCAGCATTCTGACCGATCCGGCCGGCGCCGTGTTTGCGTTGTGGCAGGCGAAGATGTAGCGGAATCAGTCGGACACTAGATAATTCCCCACCCTGGATGACAGGGTGGGGAGTGCCGTCAAGGCACGACGCCGAGTTCTTGCGGCGATGAAACTCGGAGAGTCGTCAGCAGGTCAGACTAGGGGCCGACCTTAACGCATGAAGCGGTGTGGT
>Ga0207826_1000612_pt1 | contig 10036 bp, 4 predicted proteins | sample LuqExpMetageno80_FD_187837 | JGI IMG/M metagenome (GOLD analysis project Ga0207826, IMG submission 187837) | Tropical forest soil microbial communities from Luquillo Experimental Forest, Puerto Rico - Sample 80 (SPAdes) | ecosystem: Environmental > Terrestrial > Soil > Tropical forest ... | reverse complement strand
ATCGGGTGACACAAAAAACGGTAGATCGCCAATCAACGCGATCCCTTTCTCATGGGCATGCTCCCTGAGTCGCTGGGCTTGTTGAAATATCAAGAACTGAGCGAAGCGTATCTGATCAATTTGTTTCGACAACTCCCGTCGAGCTCGAGTCATCGCCGCAGGTGTGCGATGAACCAATTCCGCCGGCCAATCCAGATACGAAACACCGTGGCACTTTTCTTTCAGTGCGCGGAATAGGGCATAGTTCTCAAGCCAATGCGCCTCCTGATGACAGAACCGCTCGTAGGCGGGGCGCAGATCTCTTCTCACACCAGCCTTGAAGCTCCCCCATACCTGACTGAGTAGTCGGTGCTTGAATCTGATGACCGCGCCATAATCGATAAAATTGGATGAGAAGGACCGCGCTTCACAGCCAATTTCGTGCAACAAGCCATCGGCAATCAGAAATTCTGGGCTGATGAGTAGCCCGTTGCTAGCAAAAGATGACAGGGACTGGTAAGGTGAGTTGCCGTATCCGGTTGGACCCAACGGAAGCGCCTGCCACCAGCTCTGCTCCACTTCATGTAGCCGATCGACCCATTCAAAGGCTGCTGGTCCCATATCACCGATGCCGTACGGCGACGGGAGCGATGTGATATGCAGGAGAATTCCAGAAGAACGGCGTTCGGCCGTAAAGGGTATAACGATTGTTCGTCGCGCATTGCGTTTCATGCTACGTCGTTCATGGTTACACGGACGTCATAAGACAACCATGCCCTGGGATGACTTCTCGCCCTCCTCCCTCTTCCCGGTTCGGCCGGTTTTTCCCACTTGGCCGTCAGCCACGCAGTATATCCCATGATTGAAGTTGACGTGCTACGTCCAGAAGTCCGTTTAGCTTTACTAATCGCTTGCATTCTCCTTCATCAATACCGTCCGTCGGTTGAATTGCTACGTACAGCGGTTTGCCACATGCCGAACAAACTGTCCCTCTCTGAAAGAATTTTTCAAAGTTCTCCCAGCCGGACAGCTGGGTAGATTCGATTTTGCTCTGTGCTACCGCATGTCCCGCCGCAAGGACCCTCCGACGAAAACCATCCAAAGACGGATTCAGATAAGAAAGACTGCACACCGCGTTTTGGCAAATGCCATAAGAAACCATGTCTTGACTCCTTCCCCCTATCTAACTTGCGTGAGGCTAGCTGGTTCCCTTAATTGAAGGCAAGTGGCTCCACAGATTCCGAAAGATCAATCGGATTCACTAGTGTCATCCACCCGCTCCGCAGGGATCAGACTCCTCCCGCCGGCGGCACGGGGATTCGATCTCTGCTGAGCCCAAAATGCCAAGTCAATCTTCGGACCGATTTCGCATGGCCGAAACAGCTTTACGTGAAGCATGGATATCGACGAAGCGCTCCGACTGTTTTCCAACGACTTTTTCTCCGCAAAGTTTGTCTCATTTTTATTGAAACTTTCATGTAGCCTTAACATTTCGGCCAAAAGAATAGTTGGGTTCGAATTTTGGTACTGCTCCTCGAGTTTTGGGCCCCAAAAAAGACTAGGGTTTTTCCTAGGTGCGCTGCGAATCGCATCTCCACAAAATCTTCGCGTCAGTTATTGAAGGCCACAAAACAGCCGCCCAGTCCCTCGTAAGAAAGTGAGGCCAGCAATGGCTACGACGGCCCAATCCCCACAGGCATTGAGTGCATATGGCAAAGCACGCTCAACGGTTCAAGGCACTCCCCTAAGTGCCGAAGAATTGCGGAAGACCGAAGCCTTTTGGCGAGCGTGCAACTATCTGATCCTGGGCATGCTCTACTTGCAGGACAACCCTCTCCTGCGCGAGCCACTGAAGCCCGAACATATCAAGAATCGCCTCCTAGGCCACTGGGGATCCAGTACCGGACTCGCCTTCATTTACATTCACCTGATGCGTCAGATCAAGAAATATGATCTGGATATGATTTTTCTAGCCGGGCCGGGGCACGGCGCTCCCGGTGTTCTCGCTCCGGTCTATCTGGACGGGACTTACTCCGAGGTTTACCCGGAGAAGGGGGAGGACGAAGAAGGCCTTCGCGAGTTCTTCAAGCAGTTCTCCTTCCCAGGCGGAATAGGAAGCCATTGCACTCCGGAGACTCCTGGTTCCATTCACGAAGGCGGCGAACTGGGCTACGTACTCTCCCATGCTTGTGGTGCCGCGTTTGACAACCCGGAATTAATTGTAGCGGCTGTCGTGGGCGATGGGGAATCCGAAACCGGGCCGCTCGCGACCTCATGGCACATCAACAAGTTCCTGAGCCCGATTCGGGATGGCGCGGTTTTGCCGATCCTCCATTTGAACGGCTACAAAATCAACAATCCCACGTTGCTGGCCCGCATCACCCATGAGGAACTCGAGAGTCTGCTCAGCGGCTACGGGTGGACGCCGTACTTTGTTGAGGGCTCCGACCACGAAAGTATGCATCAGGCCATGGCGGCGACGACGGAGCACTGCGTCACGGAGATCAAAAAGATCCAGCAGCAAGCCCGCACCACCGGCACTGCCGAACGCCCGCGCTGGCCCATGATCGTCCTGCGCTCGCCGAAGGGCTGGACCGCTCCCGGCAACGTCGATGGCCACAAACTGGAAGGTTTCTGGCGCGCCCACCAGGTGCCCATGGCCGACGTCAAGAAAAACCCGGACCGCCTTCGCGAGCTGGAAAACTGGATGCGTGACTACAGGCCGGAAGAGCTCTTTGACCAGAACGGAAAGCTGCACGCTGAATTGAGGGCGATTGCGCCGACCGGCAATCGCCGTATGGGCGCCAATCCACACGCAAACGGCGGCGAATTGAAACGGGGTCTGCGGCTGCCGGATTTTCGCCAGTATGCCATCAAACTGGAGAAACCCGGCGTGGTGCAGGTCGAAAACATGCGCCCGCTGGGCGCTTTCCTGCGCGACGTCATGAAGGTGAACATGAGCAATTTCCGGGTGTTCGGCCCCGATGAAAACACTTCGAACAAACTCGACGCCATTTACCAGACCAGTAAGAAATTTTGGATTGCGCAATATTTTCCCGAGGACATGGATGGCGGAGAACTGGCCCTAGATGGACGGGTGATGGAAATGCTCAGCGAGCACACCGTCGAGGGGATGCTCGAAGGCTACCTGCTCACCGGGCGCCACGGTTTCCTATCGACCTATGAGTCCTTCGTGCACGTAATCGATTCCATGTTCAATCAGCATGCCAAATGGCTTTCCATCTGCAATCACCTGCCGTGGAGAGAGAACATCGCCTCGCTGAATCTCCTGATTACTTCAACAGTGTGGCGCCAGGACCACAACGGTTTCACGCACCAGGACCCTGGCTTCCTCGACGTCGTAGTGAACAAGAGCGCCGCGGTGACGCGTATCTACCTTCCTCCAGACGTCAACTCGCTTCTCTCGGTTGCCGACCATTGCCTGCGCAGCGAGAACTACGTGAACGTGATCGTCTGCGACAAGCAGATGCACCTGCAGTACATGAATATGGACGAAGCGATTAAACATTGCACCAAGGGCATCGGTATCTGGGAGAAGGCCTGCAACGATCAGGGCAGTGAACCCGATGTCGTGTTCGCATCGGCCGGCGATATTCCCACGCAGGAAGCGTTGGCAGCGATCGTATTGCTTCGTGAGGAGTTTCCTGATCTCAAGATCCGCTACGTAAACGTTGTGGACCTTTTCAAACTACAGCCTAGCCACGACCATCCGCATGGGCTCTCTGACCGGGACTTCGACTCTCTGTTCACAGTGGATAAGCCCGTGATCTTCAACTTCCATGGGTATCCCTGGCTGATCCACCGCCTGACCTACCGCCGCAAGAACCACGAGAATCTCCACGTCCGCGGCTACAAGGAGAAGGGCAATATCAATACGCCGATGGAACTGGCGATCGAAAACGAGATCGACCGCTTCAGTCTGGCGATTGACGCCATCGACCGCGTACCAAAGCTGCAAAGGATTGGCGGACACGCCAAGGAGAAGTTCCGCAACCAGCAGCTTGACTGCCTGCAGTATTGCCACGAGTACGGCATCGACAAGCCGGATGTTGCAGCTTGGATCTGGCCATACTAACTACTGAACTCTTGTGCCTGACGCAGGTCGCGCCGAGGAAGATCACTCGAGGATCAGATTAATGGTGGTGTTTGAACAGCGCGACTAGGTCTTTGCAAATGAAAGTCCTTGTACTTACCCCGGGAAGTTCCAGCGTGAAATTCCAGGTGCTCGACAATGATCCTGACCAAATTAGTAAGACTAATGATGAGGTACCGCGGATTGATTGACCGGATCGGCGGGGACGCAATCACCACGCTGCAGACACGTAAGAGTCCAAGGCAGAAGTTCAACGCTTCACTCCCGGACATACCGGCCTCATTGGATTACCTCGTGCACCGGACAATTTCAGACCCATCGGGAATAGATGCTCGAGCCGAGGTGTTGAAAGGCATTGAGGACTGCATCGATTTAGCGCCGCTCCACAACCCAACAACATCAAGGGAATTCTCGTGGCGCGGCACGGATTCGGTTCTCCCCGGAGTTGCTCATCGGCCGCGATATAGTCCGTTGCATCTTTTCCGCCCTTGCGGAGCAGATATCGAAAGTCGAGGACGTGTGGAGTCAAAGTTGATCGCGGCCCGTTTTCTCCGGAGTTGCCGATATTCGATCTGGCTGGCATTTGCACTTCAGAAAGGACAACTGCAATGGGTACAAAGAGCGTCAGGGCGACAGGGAAAACTGCAGCGCGGGATGTATCGGAGCTGCTCAAGCAATACGAGTGCGGCCCTATCCAACTTATGGGGGACGATGGGTTGTACGAAAGGCACCTCCTTTTCGACAACCTAAAGCACGCTAGCGCGATTGTCGACAGGGAGCGTTACGAAGCGATCGCACGCTCCCTGCGAGATGTTCTCTCGCAGAGATGGATACTCACGGAGAAAACATACGAATACGAGAACCCGAAACGAATCTATTACCTTTCAATGGAGTTTCTTCTCGGCCGGTCAACGGCCAACAACTTCACCAACCTTCTCCTTGACTCGTATGTATCGCAGGAAGCGAGAGACAAGAACATTGACTTGTTCTCCGTGCTCGAACAAGAGCCGGATGCAGGCCTGGGAAACGGGGGACTTGGGCGGCTCGCCGCTTGCTTCCTTGACTCCATGGCTACCCTGCGGCTTCCAGCTATGGGTTACGGATTGCGATACGAGTACGGTATCTTCAAACAAACCATCCAGGACGGCTGGCAACACGAACAAGGGGACAACTGGTTGCGCCGTCCCGATCCCTGGGAAATAGGTCGGCTCGAGGACGCGGTGGAAGTAAAGCTGAATTGCGCGTTCGTATTGGACGGCGGGACGTTTCGGGCAATAGCCAGCCGGCCGTCCACTCTGCTCGGCATCCCTTATGATCGGCCGGTTGTGGGTTATGGCGGAAAAACCATCAATACACTCCGGCTGTGGGCGGCGGCCGCTTCCAATTATTTTGATTTTCAGGAATTCAGCAGTGGCGATTTCGCCGAGGCGATGGCTGAAACTCACGGGGCCGAGTCTCTAACCTGTGTTCTCTACCCCGATGACTCGACCAGTAAAGGTCAGGGACTGCGCTTTTTGCAAGAGTACTTCCTTGTCGCATGTTCGCTGGCCGATCTCGTCCGGCGATATCGCCGCAACAACACCGACTGGAGCGGTCTTGCAGACAAGGTCGCGATCCAGCTCAATGATACTCACCCAGCCATGGCGGTTCCCGAGCTGATGCGGATCCTGCTGGACGAACAGCATCTTGGATGGGACCAAGCTTGGGGTCTGACACAAAAGGCCCTGGCATATACAAATCACACCCTTTTGCCGGAAGCGCTGGAGAAATGGCCACTCGCGTGGTTCGAGATCATGGTACCGCGTAACCTTGAAATCATCTTCGAGATCAACAAGCGTTTCCTGGATACAGTTCGAAGGAAATTTCCGGGCGACGAGGGGCGCGTTGAGCGAGTCAGCCTGATCGAAGAGGGCGGTCAGCGAAAGATCCGCATGGCGAATCTTGCGATCGTGGGCTCGCACAGCACCAACGGAGTGGCCGCAATACATTCTGATCTTCTTCGGACGGTAACGGTCAAGGAACTGGCCGAACTGTTTCCGGAGCGATTCAATAACAAGACCAACGGGGTGACCCCGCGACGCTGGTTATGGCTCTGCAATCCGGCGTTGGCTAACACAATCACCGCGGCCATCGGTGATGCCTGGGTCAGCGACCTTGACCAGCTCCAGAACTTGAAGCCGCTTGCGGAGGACAGCAGCTTTCGCGACGCTTTCCGCCGAGCAAAGCGTGAGGCCAAATCACGATTTGCCAACTGGCTGAAGAGCACCTCAGGTCAGGTCGTTGATCCGGAAAGCATCTTCGATTCACAAATCAAACGCATTCACGAATACAAACGACAACTGCTCAATGCGCTGCGTGTCGTCGTGCTTTATAACCGCGTGCGAGAAAATCCGGATCTTGAGGTGACTCCCCGCACATTCTTCTTCGCCGGGAAGGCAGCACCGGCCTACCGGCTGGCTAAGCTGATCATCAAACTCATCAACAACCTTGCCGGCACGATTGACGGTGACCCGGCCGTGCGCGGCCGCATCAAGGTGTTATTCTTGCCTGAATATTGTGTTTCTCTCGCGGAACGGTTGATCCCGGCTAGCGATGTGTCCAATCAAATCTCCACTGCCGGTTACGAGGCCAGCGGCACCAGCAACATGAAGTTCATGATGAATGGTGCCCTAACGATCGGTACGCGCGACGGCGCGACCATCGAAATGGCCGAAGCGGCAGGCGAAGAGAACTTTTTCCTATTCGGGCTGACAGCGGATCAGGTGGCAAACAGCCGCGGATGGTACAACCCGCGCTGGCACTATGAAAATGAGCCTGAAACGCGCGCGGCTTTGGACTTGATCGCCTCCGACTGCTTCAGCCGCAATGAACCGGGAGTCTTTACGCCACTCCTCGATACGCTCTTGACCCATGGAGACTACTACATGCACCTGGCGGACTTCCGATCTTACCGTGAGGCCGACCAACGCCTGTTGGATGCGTACGCCCACCCGGACGACTGGGCGCGCAAAGCCATGTTGAATATCGGGAGTTCGGGAAAGTTTTCTAGCGACCGGACGATCAAGGAGTACGCCGTCGACATATGGAAGGTGGAACCCTGTCCAGTAACGTGAGCGCAAGATCAGTAGGAGCGTTGTATCGAGTTGTGACTGGCCGAACGGGATTGGTGAGAAATACTAGAAACTCTCTGCAGCGAGTATGAGGTATGAAATGGAAAACAGAAATGCACAGGAAGCTCGATCGATCTCTGCCGTGCTGACGGATGTAGATGGAACGCTTCTGACAAAGGATAAGGTACTGACTGAGCGTGCTCTTGGAGCCGTCAAGTCTTTGCGCGAGCGGGGGATCATCTTCACCATTACCAGTGGACGTCCCCCGTTCGGGATGAGGGCGCTAGTCGAACCCCTCGGCCTAACTATGCCCATGGCTGCTTTCAATGGCGCCGTGATCGCGTTGCCAGACCTCTCCATACTTGACGAGCGGCAACTGCCGGGCTATCTGGTGCCTGCCCTGATCGACATGATTCAGGCGCACGGCCTGGACATCTTTCTTTTTCGTTCAAACGATTGGTACGTTCGCTCTCTGGACGTTCCGCACGCCAGCCGCGAGGCGTCAATCATCCAGCGCCCGCCGGTGGTAGCGTCCAATTTCGAAAGTGTATTGACTGGCGTGGTGAAGGTCGTCGGTGTCAGCGACGATCACCCCCGTGTTACGGCGTGCGAAGCGGCAGTTCAGAAACAATTTGGAACACACGTATCCGCCGCCTGCTCACAGCCGTACTATCTCGATGTGACACATCCTTCTGCCAATAAGGGCGTAGTGATCGAGCGGCTGTCTCGGTACCTGAAGATTCCTATGGATCGCATTGCTGTGCTAGGCGACCAAGCAAGCGATGTGTTGATGTTTAGGAAAAGTGGCCTGAGCATTGCGATGGGCAATGCAAGCGACGAGGTCAAGCGGCAGGCCACCTTCGTGACAACCTCTTTTGGAGAGGAGGGATTTGCCAACGCCGTCGAGCAGTTTATCCTGCCCCGCGCAGAACCCGCGGGAGGACCGGCCGTCAAAGCCACCGGACAACTGCATCGCTTGGGTCAAAGTCTCTGGCTCGACAACATAACACGCGATTTGCTCGACAGCGGCACGCTCCAGCACTACATCGATGAGCTGTCGGTGACAGGACTGACCTCAAATCCCACGATTTTCGAGCATGCCATCAAGAACAGCAGCACGTACGACACAACAATTCGCAAGAAGCTTGCCGAAGGCAAATCTGGCGAGGCGCTCTTTTTTGAGGTGGCGCTGGAAGACCTGACACGAGCCGCCGACATGTTCCGCCCCATCTACGACCGGACCAACGGTGTGGACGGATGGGTCTCGGTGGAAGTCTCTCCGTTGCTCGCGTACAACACGGCGAGCACCTTGGCCGCGGCTAAGGAACTGCACGCGCGGGCAGATCGACCCAACCTATTTATCAAGATTCCTGGTACCCCAGAAGGCTTGCCTGCGATCGAAGAGGCCATCTTTGCTGGCGTGCCCATCAACATCACACTCTTGTTCTCCCGCGAGCAATACCTGGCGGCAGCGGAGGCCTTCTTGCGGGGCGTTGAACGCCGCGTTGATGCTGGGCTCAAGCCCAATGTCGGGTCGGTAGCATCGGTTTTTGTCAGCCGTTGGGACTCCGCGGTGGCAGCTAAGGTGCCCGCTGAGCTTCGCTCTCGCCTGGGCATTGCCATGGCTCAGCGCACCTACAAAGCGTACCGCAGCCTGCTGAGTTCGCCCCGCTGGCAGCGGATCTACAACACCGGGGCCTACCCTCAACGCTTACTGTGGGCTAGCACTGGGACCAAGGACCCGGCAGCTTCTGATGTGTTGTACATCAAATCTCTGGCCGCACCGTTTACAGTCAACACCATGCCCGAGGGTACTCTTAAGGCCTTGGCGGATCACGGCGCTATTACGACACTCTTGCAGGCGGATGGAGGCAATTGTGAAGAAGTATTGGCGCAGGTCGCGAGCGCAGGGGTCGATGTCTACGCTCTTGCTGTGGAGCTTCAGGACGAAGGGGCCAAGGCGTTTGTGAAGTCCTGGGATGGCTTGATGTCTCAGATCAACTCCAAGACCGCAGTCCTGAAGAAAGCTGCAGGTTGACGTGGGAAGGCGCGAGCACTCGAACGATCGCTTAAACGACAGTTGGATTGCTCGCTCTAGGTGAAGGAGGCCGGACTATGACAATCGGGTTTAACGCGGATCTGTACATTCTTCCCTTTGACCACCGAGGCTCATTCCAAACAAAGATGTTCGGTTGGACGGGAACGCTGACTCCGGAACAGACTGCACAGATCGCCGCGGCCAAGCAGGTGATCTATGAAGGGCTCAAAGCAGCCGTTTCTTCCGGTGTGCCACAGGAAAAGGCGGGCATTCTGGTGGACGAGCAGTTTGGCGCGGCGATCCTCCACGACGCGGCGAAAGAGGGATTCATGACCGCCTGTCCCGCCGAGAAAAGCGCCCAGGATGAGTTCGACTTCGAGAACGGCAAGGACTTTGCTGCGCATATTGAAAAATTCAATCCCACATTCTGCAAGGTCCTGGTGCGCTACAACCCGGAAGGCGATCGCGCACTGAATCAACGACAAACAGCACGTCTCAAGCTTTTGTCCGATTTCCTTCACGACAATAGTCGCAGCCTGCTGATGTTTGAACTGTTGGTCCCGGCGGAAAAAGAACAGCTAGAGCGGCTGAAGGGAGACAAAAATGCTTACGACCTTGAGATTCGTCCGAGGCTAATGGTCCAAGCCGTTCAGGAACTCCAGGATGGAGGTGTCGAGGCAGACGTCTGGAAAATTGAAGGGCTCGACCGCACGGAGGACTGCGAGAAAATCGTTGCAACCGCACATCAGGGCGGTCGGGACAAAGTTGGTTGCATCATCTTGGGCCGCGGCGAAG
>Ga0207826_1000610_pt1 | contig 10047 bp, 8 predicted proteins | sample LuqExpMetageno80_FD_187837 | JGI IMG/M metagenome (GOLD analysis project Ga0207826, IMG submission 187837) | Tropical forest soil microbial communities from Luquillo Experimental Forest, Puerto Rico - Sample 80 (SPAdes) | ecosystem: Environmental > Terrestrial > Soil > Tropical forest ... | reverse complement strand
TCAACGAGGAACAGGAAATGACGTCCGTCGCTTCCGGCGCCGATATCGATCTCAAGGTCGGCCCGAACGATCCAAAACCCAAGCTCGACCAAGAGACGAGCATTCAAAGCATCCTCCTGTTTCTCGCGATCCTGGCGCTCGGACTAGGCTTCACCGCCTACAGCATCTGGCGCGACGTCCAGGAGACGGGCGCGCCGGTCACCACTTATCTGCCTTTCGTGCTGCTCGGCGTCGCGCTCTTGATCGCGCTCGGCTTCGAATTCGTGAACGGCTTTCACGACACCGCCAATGCGGTGGCCACCGTCATCTACACGCATTCGCTGCCGGCGAATGTCGCGGTCGTATGGTCCGGCTTCTTCAATTTTCTCGGCGTGCTGTTCTCGACCGGCGCGGTCGCTTTCAGCATCGTCTCGCTGCTGCCGGTCGAATTGATCCTGCAGGTCGGCTCCTCGGCCGGCTTCGCGATGGTCTTCGCCTTGCTGATCGCGGCGATCATCTGGAACCTCGGCACCTGGTGGCTGGGGCTGCCGGCCTCGAGCTCGCATACGCTGATCGGCTCGATCATCGGCGTCGGCATCACCAACGCTCTCATGCGCGGCCGCGATGGAACGTCCGGCGTCGATTGGCACAAGGCGACCGAGGTCGGCGAGGCGCTCTTGATCTCGCCCGTGGTCGGCTTCGTCTGCGCGGGGGCGCTGCTTCTCCTCATGAAGTTCGTCATTCGCAATCCGGCGCTCTATTCCGAGCCGAAGGGTCAGACGCCGCCGCCCTGGTGGATTCGCGGCCTGCTCGTCCTGACCTGCACGGGCGTCTCCTTCGCGCATGGCTCGAACGACGGGCAGAAGGGCATGGGCCTGATCATGCTGATCCTGATCGGCACGGTGCCGACGGCCTATGCGCTGAACCGCTCGCTGCCGGCAAGTCATATCGCCGATTTCACGAAGGCGTCGGCAGCAGCGATCAAGGTCGTCCAGGCGAAGGAGGCGGGGCATCAGATGCTCGGCAATCCGCGTCCCGCCATTTCGACCTACATCACCTATCACGGCGACGCGGGCTTCAAGCCGGCGGAAGGAACCTATGTCGCGCTCGCCGCGCTGATGAAGGAAATCTCGCAGGAAATCGAGCAATATGGCTCGCTCTCGAAAATTCCCTTCGCGGCGGTCGGCAATACGAGGAACGACATCTATCTCGCGTCGGAGGCCCTGCGCTTCCTCTCCAAGGACGAGGCCTCGGAGTTGACCGCCGGCGAGAAAAAGATCCTCGCCGACTACAAGACGCAGATCGACGCGGCGACGAAATTCATCCCGACCTGGGTGAAGATCTCGGTCGCGGTCGCGCTTGGTCTCGGCACGATGATCGGCTGGAAGCGCATCGTCGTGACCGTCGGCGAGAAGATCGGCAAGGAGCATCTGACCTATGGCCAGGGCGCCGCGGCCGAGCTCGTCGCGATGACGACGATCGGCGTCGCCGATACATTCGGCCTGCCGGTCTCGACCACCCATGTGCTCTCCTCGGGCGTTGCCGGCACGATGGCGGCGAACGGGTCGGGCATACAAATGAGCACGGTGAAGAGCATCGCGATGGCCTGGGTGTTGACCTTGCCTTGCGCGATGTTTCTTGCCGGACTGCTCTACTTCCTGTTCACCAAGATCTTCTGAGCGCCTGGTTTTTGGGCCGCCAACTCAGTTGCGGGTTTCGCCAGTCGATGCCTTCCAGCATATAGGCCATCTGCGCCGCCGAGATCGAGACGACGCCTTCCTTCGCCGACGGCCAGATGAACTTTCCACGATCAAGCCGCTTGGCGTAGAGCGACAGGCCGACGCCGTCGTGCGGGAGGATTTTGGCGAAATCGCCGCGGCGACTGCGAAAGATGTAAAGATCGCCCGCGTGACGATCGCGCTTCAGCTGCTCCTGAACCTGAAGCGCCAGGCCCTGCATGCCGCGCCGCAGCGAAGTCGTTCCAGGCATGCTCCGGTATCCTATTGGCACGGTAACTCTTGGGCCTAAGCAGATCATTAGGGAGGCCCATCTGGACTCTTTTTGGCGCATCAATGCCCTTCGCGAAGGTGACAGAGTGACCCAACGCCTATCTCTTCGGCGCGATCTGTCCGGCCAAGGGGAAGGGCGCAGCGCTGGCGCTTCCTTACATCGACACAGAGATGATGATGCAGCTCCACCTCGACGAAATCTCGCGTCATGTCGAAAAAGGCGCGCACGCCGTTCTGCTGCTCGATCGCGCCGGCTGGCATACGACGGGAAAGCTCGACGTTCCCAAGAACATCACGCCGATACTGCTGCCCTCGCACGCGCCGGAGCTGAATCCGGTCGAGAATGTCTGGCAGTATCTGCGCCAAAACTGGCTCTCAAACCGCGTCTTCGAAAATTACGACGCCATCGTCGACGCCGCCTGCGACGCCTGGCGAAGGCTCATCGCCCAACCACAGACAATTACCTCAATCGGAATGCGGGATTGGGCCCATATCGGTCACGCCTCATGACCATAAGTATTAGCCGCCAGCGACGGTTTCAATTTGCCAGTTTACGCTTCGTCTTCCTCAGAGCACCCCGGGGAGCTGGTTTTGGTTGCGCTTCCGCCTCCGCGGCGAACAGGGGCTTGTGGCGCTTTCTCCGCTTTCTTTTCACCAGCGCGGAGAGCCGAAGAATTTGCGGCGTCGCCATCGCGGCTGCGCCAAGCGCTACGCCCGCGAGCAGCTCGACTTCCACCAGCGCCACGCCGATGGCGACCAGCCCAAGCGTTACGACTGGAGAAGGCCCATCGACGACTACCTTCGCGGGAAGCTCCTCGATGGGCGCTTTCACGGGTGGCAAGACTCCAAAAATTTCTTCATATCTGTTGGCGTAACAGGCCATGAGGTGTCGAAAAGTTTCGTTCCAACTGAAATGATGCTCAACGTAATCTCGGGCGCGAGGGCCCATCTTCGATCGCTCCGCAGCCGCCTTGACGATATTGGCCGCCATGGTCTGCGCGTCGCCCACCGGCCCCAAATATCCCAGCCCTTCAAGAACGCGTTCGCGCAGCGCTCCCGCATCGACCCCCACCACGGGCAGACCCGACGCCTGCGCTTCAATAACCGATAGGCCAAAAGTCTCGTAGGGACCCGCCGTCACATAAATATCCGCCGAGGCGATCAATTGTGACAGATGACCAGGGTCAGTCTCGTAAGGAAATACATGAAGACCCCTAATGTGACTGGCTCTTGCCTTGATGTTGTCGAGCTGCGGTCCGTAACCAATCATCCACAACTGCGCCATGAGATCTTTTGGCAGCATCTCGAACGCGTCAACTAACAGCGAAACATTCTTTTCGACAGTTAATCTGCCATCATAGATCAACACCAAGCTCTCGGGACTGGCGCCATGAGCGGCGCGAACGCTTTCGCTACGATGCGCAGGATTAAACAGCGCCAAGTCCACGCCAAGCGGCGCAATGTCGGCAGGCGGCGCGCCATACGGCTGGAGCCGCGATATTTGGGTCTGAGAACTCGCGACTACGAGATCGCAGCGATCAAAGACGGCGGCGAGGTATTTTTCGCCTCCTATCTCGGCGAGGTCGGCGAAGCTCTCGCCAATCTGAGCCAAAGTTCCGCTCCACGCGTCGAACCACTCGTGCGCGGACGCTCGAATTTGCGCTCCCAAAAGGGCTTTGGCGATATCGGTATGAAAATACGCGGTGATAAGGCACTTTTGGCCGCTTTGCAGCGCCTGATCCTGATACAGGAACGCGGCCCACGCCTCGAGGTAGTAGCTTCCGAGTTCAATGACATCGGGGCGGTATCTTGATAACGCCTCCTGAATCTTATCAGGTCTCGTGAATACCCTATAGGCGTCCTGACCCGGCAGAAACGGGCTTTCGATTTGTACGATCGTCAGCTGACCGGAGCTCGTAATCCTATCCTTTTCTCCCGGAACAATCAGCAGATGCTCATGCTCTGTCTGCTCACGAAGAAAGCGACGCTTCTCCTTTATATATCTTCGGATGCCGCCGCTTCGGTCGTTATAGGCCATCGTGACGTCGCATATTCTCATGGGGTGACCTCGGTCGATGGGGCGGGTTCCGGTTCAAGGAAAACGGTTTCACCGAACATCGCTTTGAAGGAGACGGTTCCTTTGGGACCCCGGCTGGAGCCGGCCACGGAGCCCTCAGGTAATACGTTCAAGTCGATCAGAAGCTCGTGACGCGGCAAGTTGAGTGAAAACTGGCAGCCTTCGGCTTGGGGGGGAAATCTGGGCGCGATTTCAATCCCGCGCGAGCCACAGCGCAGGCCGAACAAGGTCTCGATCAACAGCGTGTTGACGAGGCCAGACCAGCCAACAAAGTTTGCGACGGGCTTTGCGCCGAGCGTCAATCGCTTCCACAGATTTCCGCGTTTCCGATGTAATTTCTCGACGCCGGGTCGTTGCGGATCATAAAACTCGTAGATGCGACCAGTCTGCCAGAAGGTGCGGTAGACGCCGTCACAGAGCCGAAAAGCAAGGTCCGCCGCCTCGCAGTGATAGCCATAACGCTGAAGCCCAGAGATGACGCCGAAAGCGACGTTTAGCCACACAGGGCCACGCCACATGTCATTCTCGAAGGCTTCGTCGTTCAGCGCCACGGACGGCAGCGGAACGACGGTGTTGAACGCCGCCGGGTCGAGGATATGCTGACAAAGGCGTTCCGCTTGCTGCGGGTCGGGGATCCCAGCCCAGAGCGGTAAGAGGGAGGCGATGGTTCGGCTTTTGACAAACTCCCCGCTCTGCGCGTCGCGATCGAAATAGAGTCCTTCCGTTTCCTCCCACAGATAGCGATTGGTCAACTCTTTCAAGATTTGCGCCTCACGCTGATGCGCGATCGCCTCGTGCTTCTTGCCGACGCACTGGGCCAGAACACAGAGCGCTTCGCCGCTCAAGACCATGTAAGCGCAGAAATCAGGAGCCGCGAGCTTGGTTGTGTCGATCAATCGACGTTCGTCGCGCGAGCCGAAGCGCGGCGCATTTTCCACTCCGGATTCATAAGGATGCGCCCAGGCGAAGAGACCGCTTTGAAGCTGCCGATGCTCGTAAAGCCAGTAATGATAGTCGCGAAGGGGCGCATAAAGACTGTGCGCCCAGCGCCTGAATGTATCGTCATCGACCTGAGGCTTCAGTCCGACCAAAGCCCAGGCCAGAAGCGGTGGCTGCGTGAATTTGGAGCCGCCGATATCGGAGACATAGTGCTGGAGACGTGCTCCCCGGCGGAGCGCCACGACCGAGTGGAGAACCTCAAAGGCGACCTGAGGATCCCAGAGTTTCCATATTTGCGCGATGAACGCGGAATCCCACAGGTAAATCGCCCGGAAGGCGGGCGCCGGAAGCGCATAGCGGCTCGGCGACAACAAATCGGGCTTTTGCAGGTTCAACAACAAGACTGCGTTGACGGCGGAAAAACCCTGCGACCAAGCCTCAATGGACACGCCGGCGCTGCGAACCTCCAACTCCGGCGGCAAAAAATGGACGGACTTGGAAACGAGAAGGCCAAGATTTATTTGCGTTACACCCCGGCAGCCCCTGAAAATCTTGGACCAGAGCAGCACGTAAAGGCCAAACCCCAACAACCGCGGGACACGAACGAGGGCCGCGACCAAGTATCGACATCTGCTGCGAGCCTGCCCCGAAAGACCGGCGAGTCTGCTCAGCATAATCGCCCTCGCGCGCGAGACCACGGGCCGCGCAACGCCCCGCTGGCGCGCCGGATAACGAATGAGGGGACGGAACCGCTGTTCTGACGAAGCACAGGGACGATCGGCCTTCCATCGGGACTGACCCGCCAGTCTTGCTCGAACTCATGACAAGCGTATGCCTTGCGCCGAGCGTTACGGTTTCGGACCGGCCCCTCGAGAGCGCTGGCGGCGGCAAGGGCGACAAGTGAACCAGGGGAATCAGGTGAAGGATTTCAGGCTGCGACGAGGCTAGCGAGGAAGTCGTCGTCCCAGGCGGCGGTTATCGGACCGAGTTCGCTGAAGGTCATCATTCCGTTCACCGATCCGGTGATCGTCGGCAAGTTCGTCTATCATTGCCAAGCCGTGGATCATGAGGACAAAGGAAAGATGGGCGTCGTCGAGGTCGTAGCGTGAAGCGCGGCACGTCTGCGCTGCGCGCCGCGTAAAGGGCGGGCTAGAATCTGCCACTCGAATTTGGTCGCGAGCTGAGAAATTGAAGCAGTCCATGATTAGTTGCAACGCGGCAGTCGCACGCAGTGCCTGACGCTGGGGCCTCGAGAATCAGAAATGCGTCGGCTTACACGTGCTTGTGCGTCATCAACTCGTGAGGAATTTCACGCCGTCTCAATCCGCCGCCCGCGATCCACGCGTTGGTGCTCTGCGTGGCGCGTTCGATCAACTCACCGGTCATCGCAAAATCGTAAGGCGAACTGCGCAGCGGACAAAGCGGTGGCGCAACGCAAAAGTCGATTTCCGGGGCCAGGCTGTTGAGCTCGTGCAAGAGTTGCCGCGCAATCAGCAGCGTCAGCGCATGCAAAGCGGTGGCGAAGGCGCCGCGCGGTGGGCCTTCCAGAGCACAGCCGTAGCCCGTCGGCAGCACGACGAGACGCCGCGCGCCGAGCGCCACTGCAACCGTAACCGGCGTGTTGCTGCTGATCGCGCCGTCGGCGAGGTAACGGCGCTCGAGCAACACGGGCGGAAAAGCCGCTGGGATGGCGGTCGAGGCCAAAATCGCTTCGGCCGCAGAGCCTTTGGACAACACCACCGGCTCGCCCGACAATAGATCGGTTGCGACCACGTGCAGTGGGAGCTCGGCATCTTCCAAATTGCGATACGGAAGATAAGCATCGATCAGCCGGCGGACTCCGTCTGCCGGAACCAGAAAGTCGCGCCGCAGCAAGAAAGTGACCATTGTGCGCCACGTGAAGGGAAACACGTCCTCTCGCCGCAGGCTCAGCCAAATTTCCGCTAGTCGCTCGACGCCCTCCGGCGTCGGCGCACCGGCGAAGTAGGCTGCGTTGATGGCGCCGACGCTGGAGCCGACAACCATGTCCGCGGTGACGCCGTTCGCTGCGAGAGCCCGCAACATACCGACCTGAATCGACCCCAAGCTGCCGCCCCCGGCGGAGACGAATGCTGTTTTCTCCATTCGGTCGACCACGAGCTGCTCCTCGGCTCTTGCCCCCAGCAGGCTCATGTCGCGGCGCGGTCTTTCAGCGCCCACGCCACATCTTCCTTCAGAAAATAGATGGAGACCGCAAGCAGGACGACATCCTTCTTCAGGAACGGCACATTGCCGGCCACGAAGCTTTCGCATGAGGCGGAGCCTGAGCCTCGACATCCGCGCCGACCACGATCCTTTCTCCAGAGGAAAGCGTGATCTCTATGCGGCAGACCGTCATCTCGCTCTTGCAATGTTCTAAGCGGTGATGCCGGAGTCGGGGGGCGGAGAGCCGCTTGGTTTCGGGCCCGCGGAGGAGACCGCTGTTAACATGAGAAAGGCTGGGATCGACGCACAGATCGATTGAATGAATCTGTTAAGGGAGCGCCGGGAGCGGGCATTGGCTTCGCCAATAGCAGCTCACGTCGGCGGGGCACGCTTCTCGCCTTTAGGCCCTGTCGGCATCGCGTTTCACCTCGCAAATCACGGTGCCGGTTTGGTCCTTAATAGAACAGAGATGAGCGCGTTTGCCCTCGAAAAGGACGTTATCCATAGCGCTGCGAACGTAAGACAGCGCTAGGTCGGCGGATTTGATGCGTCGCTTTTCGGTCGCGAGGTAGACGCGGTCTCCATCGCCCTCCGGTGGATGGTGGTAGAATTCTAAGACGTAGATCACGCGGCGTCTCTGTGCATGCCGGCCAGCATAGCACAGAATCAAGAGGGCGAGAGCACGCGTCAAGGTCCGAAATTTTCAAACTGAGACACTACCAGGAGCCGTTGCAGCGCCGGGCGCCTATAGCGAGGCCCTCTGCATAACTTGCTAGGAGGTCGAGAACCTCATCGCCAGGCTCAAAGATTGGCGACGCATCGCCCGCCGCAAAGCTCGGGAATTCGCCCGCCAGAAATCCATATGCGGGTTCGACCTCTTCAATCCTACGACAAGCTGCCGCTGGCGTCGAACGAAACTAGAACCTGTCTCGAACGTTAAAGTTCCGCCGGACGGAGGTGGGCGAGGGCCCCGGGCATGTGCGTCAAAGTGGTGTGGCGTGGGCGAGGCAAAGTTCAGAACAGGTGGAGCCGCCCGATGAGCTACGTCTTTCAAGCGACGCTGATCGACACGATGTAGCAGTACGCCATGCTCGCGGCCGAGGAATATCTGAATCCCGCCGGCGCGAGAGATGAGGCGGCGCAGCGCGAGCGTCTCCAAGCTGAGACTGACGCCGAGTTAGCCGAGGACGCGATTTGCGCGTGGGGCCTCGATGACATCGACGTCAAGGCGTTGAGAGCCGCTTTCGCCGACTTACGGCGGCAGTTGTGCTCGTGACCCCAAAGCCGGGGCGTAAAATCCTCAGCCGAACATCGTTAAGACGCCGCGCTTGTCAATGCGGCGGCGAAGTTCGACTCGGGAGCCAACCGGAGCCGAGGCCCAAGTCGGGAGATGAGGAAGGCCGATGCGCTCAGCGCATTCGCCTTTTTCCGGCTGCGTTGGCTTCATCGCTCTGCGTCGACGCGTAACAGACTCACAGCGCGGACATGGGCTACGCGGGTGTCCCGAAAGTTTTGTCTTTCGTGACAAGCCACGCCCATCGCGACGAGTCAAAGTAGCGATCAGGCCTTCTCCGTGAAGGGGATTTTCGGCGTATCTGCGCCATTCGCGATGGCGACAGAGCGGCGCTTCTTGCGTAATCAGCGCGCTGAGCCTGACGCCCGATGCTCGCGGCAGTCACGGAAATGTCATCGAGGCGCATTCGAAAAGTGCTAAGCACTTTCCCTTAGGGGGCGAGGAGCACGATCCAATGCCACTTCAAAGAATCGAGGGCGAAATCGTGCGGGAGAGGCACGGCTTCGCTTTCCCCATGCGCATCGTGGGAACTGCCCAAAGCGTCCAGGTCGTCGTCAAGGATGACGCGCTCGTCGTGACGACGTCGAGGTTGGCGGGCGACGAGCTGAGAGCGCAACTCGAAGCCGACCTGCCAGCACTCGAGTCTCTGGCGGCCGAAAAATTCGACCACGGGCTAGCAACGGCCGACGGGGCTGTTCTCATCTCCGCGAGCGACGTTCTCGGTTTCTTCAATTGAGAGACCGAGCGCCTGCGGCCCGGAGCGACAAATAGCGGCTTGGCCCTTGTCGCTGCCGCGCTCGTCGCGGGGGCGGGGACGGCGGTTGTGATGCTGATCCGTGCGATTGCCCCTAGCGCGCTCGCACACGCATCCTAAGTTATAGAGCAACCTCCCTTGGGTGTCTGAGGCCCGATAGAATTTAGTCGGGCCTCCTTTTTGGCTGGCTGCCCAAAAGCAAAAAACGCCGTGCCCCTACATCCGGCGTTGAGGCTTTCCATGGCGACGGCTGAAACCGTCAGGTTGTTGAGGATAAGGTCAGACTGGGCCTGACCTCTGACGGCGAGCCCACGCCGTTCGATGAGCGCGGCGTCACGCTGGGGACGCTATTATTGTCACCTGATGCGGGCCTGCGTCACTTTGCGTGCTCGCCCCGGATTAAAAGGTAGCGCGCTCGTTTGCGGCCGATCTGAGGGCCGACTGCCAACTTCCAAACGCCGATTCTTGGCTACCCGCGAGGTCTCCGGCACCGTGAAATGCGCAACCCCGAAGGCCAGGGCACGCAAAGTCACGCAGACCCGTTTTTCAGCAGCATCGGTCAATGTTTCGGGTTGCTCTGTCTCTTGCAGGATCGCGATCGGTCGAGAACACGCGCCTCAACGGCTAGAGGGCTTCTTCCATCGCCGTATCCTCGTCCTCGGCGAGCTTCAGCGGATCTGCGTTGGCGATGTTGGTCTCGATCGGCGGAAGTTCGAGCGCCTTGCGGATTTTCTGCAACATGTGCAACGTGCGCGGCTCCATCTCTTCGATCGCGCCGGCGACATACTCCACGGCGCCGATGGCTCTTTCT
>Ga0207826_1000609_pt1 | contig 10056 bp, 9 predicted proteins | sample LuqExpMetageno80_FD_187837 | JGI IMG/M metagenome (GOLD analysis project Ga0207826, IMG submission 187837) | Tropical forest soil microbial communities from Luquillo Experimental Forest, Puerto Rico - Sample 80 (SPAdes) | ecosystem: Environmental > Terrestrial > Soil > Tropical forest ... | reverse complement strand
AAGGTGACGCGCCAGGAGGAAATAGCCAACTCATAGTAGGTTTCGAGAATCTTCTCCCGACCGGGATTTGGCAGCTGGCCGTCCCCCACCAGGATGCCCAAACCGCCGGCGTTCAGAAACGCCTGATGCACTCCTGAAATTTCGTTCACGATGCCGGCAAGGCCGAAGCCCCAGCGTTTGCCCGCTATAGAGATACCTCCCGCCACGGTCTGGTCTATATCGGTGAATTCGTACGGTTCGATCTGACCATTTGCGACGCCGGCGCGAGCAAAGATGCCGACACCCGGTACAATCTGCTGCTCCAGATTAACGCTTACCCCGCTTCGGCTGGCATATCGACGTACTGCCGTGATGTCTGCCGGCGGTCCGGTGATTTGCGCCAATTCGATGGCGTCCTCGAAGCGGCCCATGCGCCCACGGCTGAGAAATCCGGTGACCGCGACCCTTCCATTTTGTCCCCAAATCGAATGGCGATGCTCAATCTCTCCGATCCACTGGAACTGCTGAAAATGTGGATCAAGATCGGTGCTATTGGGCACGACCGAGAGATCGAAGATGCCGCCGCGCAATGCCCAATCGCCCTGGTACCACTCCACGGCCGCGCCATAGGTATAACCCCACGCATCTGCGGCATAATCGAATGTTCCGGTATCAAGCAGCGCCCAGTTCATGAAATCGCTGCGGGGATCGTGTGCATATTTGTTGGTGTCGAAAATATCCGTGGCCGCGAACTTGCCGATTGTGATCACGACCTGATTGGCCGTCTGCGTATCAGCAAACTGGTTGATGGCGGACTCAATTTTCTTCGTGTCACCCCCGAGATTGATGGTCTGTCGCACGAACATGCGCTGGATGCGCGCATAGGGAACCGAGAATCCAACCTTGTAGGCTTCGCCACTGGTAAATCCGGCGATTCCCAGCGAGGCCGACAGCCCGAAGCCCTGGTCGATCTCCGGGTTGATCCAAAGCTCGGCGCCCTGCCACAGGCGAACGCCGGCGTAGAAGGTCATGTCCCAGGTTTCGCGCCCATGATTGGAATCGAGGCTGTTTTCACCGTGGTAGGGCGCGTGAAATGGGGGGGCATACTGGCCCAAGAAAGTGGTCTCCCCATGCAGAGCGAACCAATCCATTTCCAGCGCATTGATTGGTTTGGTGAAAACCGCCGGATCGACGCCTTTGCCGCCGATTCCATAATTGAATCCGAGACGAATGCTTTGAACGTTGAGATTGGAATCGAATGCCTGCGCAGAGCCCGGAAAATAGACGTCGCGCACGCTAAACTGCGTGTAGAGATATTCGAGCCGCGCAGTCCAGTTGGAACGCAGCGCCATCTCGATGCCGCCCCCGGCGGTCCATCCCCTGCGGCCCAGGATGTACTTGGGCTCGACGGTTCCAGGACTGGGGACGAGGCTGGATGTGCCAGGTGGGTTGTTGACCTGCGTGCGGGTGAACTGGTCGTAGGTCCAGGCTAGCCCACCCGTGGCATAAACCAGCCAATCGGCCGGTGCATAGCCGATGCGGCCGCGCAACGTAGTGGACCATTGCACCATTTCCTCATACGTCGTCAGCCCGTTCAACGCCGAGGAAAGCGTCTGTATGCCGTGAATGTTGCTAGGAAACGATGCATCGGCCTCGATGCCAATTAGGAGGCGCGAGGGAAGCATGTAATTGTAGCCGCCCTGAAGCCCTAGATAATAGCTTCCGGTCCCTTTGAAGCCGTCGAATGCTTTGAAAAGGTCCAACGAGCCGGCGAACGCCGGAACCGCCATGCCCGGCTCGGTTGCGGACCAGCGGGAATAGCCGGTGGCATAACCGAAATGGTTGCCGACGTAGAACCCGGTCCAGTCATAGTCGCGCGCAGCGACGCGGGGTTTCACCTGCTTGGCAACGGGACGCTCGGCGCCAATAGCACCGTCGCCGCTCGCCATCATTGCAATGAGGCCGCCAAGGAGAAGTGTTTTCAACACGACACGGGTTCCCCCAAGCCAGACTCCTTCGCAATCTACCGAATGAGCAGAGGGCCAAAAATGACAGTTCTTGACGGCGACCGGGATTGCAATGACGTGTTGCCATGGCGCCACATATGCAGTGAACGTTCACTCGGCCACCGTTTGGTTGCCCTGGCACCACGGTGAAGGATGAGCCTGCAAACACCGACTATGATCCAGGTCCTTCAGAAGAAAGCTGTATCGTTTGGCGAAGGAAGAGAGCACGCCGCGCGATGACGCTTGCGGTCAGTGATTTGTTCCGTGTGCCCCAGTCGGAGAGCCGGATGCCGGAAATCCGCACGTCCCTTTCGAGTGCAGCGAGGCTAGCTGCCATAAGCCGTCTCAAGTGTGGTCCGAAGAATCTGGGCAGGCCATGGCCTATCTGTGCCGTCCGCCACATGACTGTCATCACTTCCGGATAGGCATTGCGCTGCGGCAACGCTGGTGCGTTGCCGCGCCCTCCTTGGGCGTTTCCTCCCTAGACTGGGCCGCTCACAACGAGCGGCCCTTTTTCTCGGCAGCCGCAAGGCCACGTCCGCTCCAGCAAACCTGAAGACCCCGCGCTTCTCCGCATCACTCGTGAGCACAATGCTTCTCTTTTCATCAGCGCACCGGTAATTGGCCGCTACCCCTTATTCTCCAATTCAGTGCATAGTACGCGCATGGACCCCGACCATCCCCGGGACTTTTCCTGCCCGCGCTGTCAGGCGCGGTATAAGATAGTTCGCATGCGGTCCGAGCCGGGCGTCGCTCACCGGATGCTGCAATGCACGGTCTGCGACCAGCTTCTGGCTCCAACGGAAAACGATCACATTCTGAAGTATTTTCTCATAAGCCGCCCAAGACGCGAGGGCCGGCCATGACGAACGGCTGCGGAACGGCACATCCTCGGCCTGGCGTGTGGCATCTCGGCCACGTTTGCGTGCTGAAAACGACCTGGTTCAATTCATCGCCCCCTAATGCCCGCGAGGGGTCGGGGGGTTCGTCAGGCTTCGCGCCTTGGCCGAGACATTGTGGGTACACGGGTGACCGTCGAGATCGACCGGACTTCGACCCATGATGAAGATGTGCAGGCCTTCTCGCCGCCGCTCTGCGCGGGCGAGAGCCTGAGCTGCCAGCTTCTGGTCGCAGGCGGTGGCCTCTCCGGATTGAGCGCCGCGGAGGCAGCGATGCGGCGCGGCCTCGATGTCATCGTGATCGAGAAAGGCATCTTCGGCAGAGAGGCGGCCTCCGGTCTCAATGCAGGCCAATTCCTGACCGGCTGGGTGAGGCCCGTTCCGGCCATGCTCTCCGAGCTCGCTCGCCAGGAGCAGGAGAGAGGCCTGCGCGGCGATCAGGCGCAGACGCGCGCGGAACGCAGGGTCAGGGCCTTCCTGCGACGCACCGTCGAGGGTTGCCAGCGGCTTGCGGCGCTCGATCACGATTACAATCTGGGCGCCTCGGTGCTGCACGGGGCCGCGATCGGCGCCATGAACGAAGCGGGTATGGCCGACGTCGAAGCCAGCTACCGCTTCATGGAGAAAGGCAATTTTAGGACCATGATGCCGGCTTCGCCCCAACGCCGGCAGCCGTTTTACCAATTTCTTTCCGCGCGTGCGTTCCAGAAACGTCACGGCACTGCCGAGGGCTTCTATGCCGGCGGCGTGGTTGATCGTTTTGGCGGCAGCTTTCGCCCGCGCAAATTGCTCCATGCGCTGGGCCACGCCCTGCAGCAGGGCGGCGTGCGCTTCTTCCAGCGCACCGAAGCCCAGGCGCTCGACTTCTCCGACGATCACATGACGGTATTCTGCGACAACGGCGCCGCCATCCGCGCACACACCCTGTTCATGGCCAATGCCTATGCACGTCACATCAACGGTGACGTTCGCGAACGCACGATCTTCAATTACAACTACGTGGTGGAAATCGAGTTGCCCAAGGGGGCCAATATTCTTCCTGCCGAGAAGGTGTTGTCCGACACGCGCGAGCCCTGTTTCTACGCGCGCCGCCACGACGACCGCCTCTACATGGGCTACGAGGAAACCGCCGAGACGTCAGCCGAGATCACGCGCGAAGTTGCGCGAAGAACCCTGGAGGAAGGACAAAGAGTGTTTCCCGCTCTGCGCCCCCTCACTGTGCACGACATAAAGCGGGCGTGGTCGGGGGCGATCTATTACACGCTCGACGACTACCCTTTTGTGGAGCGCCGGCATGGAGGACGGGTGATCACCTTCGCCGCGCCGTCGGATCACGGAAATTCACTGGCAGCAAGAGTCGGGCAGCTCGTAGGCGATCTTGTCGCTGACTCTGTCCTGGCTTCCCGCACCGACGAGGATAATCGTCGTCGACGGCGGGACGAGGAGCAGCTGCGGCTTTTCGAAGACTTCCCGAAGGGCCTGCGTCTGCGCCCCGGCATGCGCTACCAGGAAGCGGCATCCCCCGATCCGCCGGCACAGTGACCAGAAGAATCGTAGACAGACGTTCGACTGCGGGCGAGCGATTGAAAAATTTCGCGGCCGGGTGTGGAATTTTCTTGCAAGTCGCCGCAAGACTGACTATGTCGCGCGTCGCCCAATTTCGCACGTGGCTATCCAGCGACCCTGTCTGGGTTCGGTAGTGGGCGGCTCAGTGTGATATCGGCGGGTACTTCAGAATGCCATTCGGGTGTCGTATTCTATGCTGAGCCTCGGTCAGCGTTCTATGCTGAGCCTCGGTCAGCGGCTGAGGGTTCTAGTTTTGAGACCTGAGAAGCGGAAAAGCCCATGCCACTAGAGATTGAACGTAAATTTTTACTTGCGAACGATGGCTGGAAGAGCCGGGTTACGCAACAAATCCGTATTCGTGATGGGCTGATTGCGAGCAACAATGGGAACAAAGCCAGGGTGCGCATCGCGGATTCCAACGCAACGATTACGCTGAAGAGCCGCAGACGTGGACCAATCCGGACTGAGTTCGAGTACGCCATTCCGTATTCTGACGCCGTGGAAATATTACGAACCATGTGCGACGGTCATGTTATAGACAAAGTTCGACACGTCATCACCCACGCTGGCGCGGTGTGGCACGTTGATGTCTATGAAGGCATCTTAAATGGTGTAGTGATTGCAGAGGTTGAGCTGCAGCACGCGGATCAAAAACTCGACCTCCCCGGTTGGATCGGGAAAGAAGTGACGGGTGATCCGAGCTACAGAAAGTTCAACTTGCTAACACAACACATCGTCGATTCGCGCGGGAACCAGGCTGCCCCGCAGATGACCCTGAATTAGCTTCAGGGGAATACGCTGACAACTTCGCGAGTGAAGCGCACTGGAGATGGTACGCGCATAATAATCAGGGCTGCCGGCTGCAAAATAGCAAGTTAGTAGTTCACTAATCAGCAATTATGCTGCTCTGGTACTGGCATTCCGCTCTCGGAGACAACGGATTGCACCATTGGCGATGTGCAGTAAGTTACGCTCGCCCGTCTCCAGCATCTCAAAAATCACACGAGCCAGCTCCGTTTGTAGCTTTTCGCGATCGTAACTCTCAAAGATCGGATCTCGCTCAATAAAATTCCAGGCCCTTGAGAAGGCCTCCGAAGCAACCGTCAACGCTTCAGGGCCAAAGTAGCCCCGCTGCATCACCATCGACATGACAAAAACTCATCGCTGCGCGCCGTACCCATCTTTTGAGAAAAAGATGACTCTCTGATGTGACAGTTGTATTACGAGATTATCCCATTTGGTGGATAACTCCGATGCAGGCCGCTGAGAAGCATGATGAACTCGTCCCCACGGCGGGCGCCGGATGTCAGAGTGGCCGTTAGAAAATCGTAGCGGCCCGATCTGCTTGCTCCGAAGAGGCCGCGCTCGAACCGGAGGTCGTAGCTTCAATAAACTGTAGCAGTGCCCGATCGACTGCCATTGCGATCGACCGCAGAGCCGCGTTAGGGGACTCTCGGCCGGTCCGTCCAGTCGCGGACAACGAGACGAAGCCATCGCGTTGCGGCAGCACCGCATCGAGGCTAGCGATGTCGTTCATTGCCAAGATGGAGCGCGCATATTGCGCCTGTCGCGCGGATCCCCCGGTGCGGCAGAACACGACGGCCACGCGCGACGATGGAATTCCCACCTTGCGAAGACCTTCGACCCCCGTGAGCGTCGGGGAAATATCGTCTAGCGAGAAGCTTGAGGGAAGGAAGATGACATCCGATGTTATCGCAAGATCAAGGCTCAGCGAGTCAGTCTGCCCACGCGTATCCATGACAACGTCGTCATAGTCATGAGAAACGTGATCGAGCTTTGCTTCCTTGGAGAATTTTGCGACGGCAATTGTGGGCTCCAGGCGGCGCGCTTGGCGTTGTGCCTGCCAGCGTAAGCAGGTTCTTTGCTCGACGTCGAAATCAGCCAAAAGCACCTTGCGGCCCGCACAGGCGAGCGCAACGGCGGTCGAGCGCGCAAGCGTGGATTTTCCGACACCACCCTTCTGGGAGGTGAAAAGGATGTGGCGGGCCATGGCTGCTGCTGTCCTGGCGGAAGGGGGTGCTCACGCTGCGATTGCCCAACTGTCAGCTTTTCTGATGACAAATGTCAACCATTAACGACAAGGCCGGATCTTTTAGGTCCCGCGCCGAAAGGTCACGACGAAGCTCGTCAAGGATGGCGGCATAGCTGGTGCCCTCCTCGGATAGCCGTCTCGCAAGCGTTCGGTTGCTCATACCTAGATTGCTTGGAGCTGAACAATCTCATTCTCGACCATCGATCGCAGCGTGCTGGAGATCTTACCGCGCTTGGCCAGAACCTCCTCGCAGGCATCCTTTAGGATCTGGAGCAAATGTTTATCCGATGTAAGGATGGGTATCGAGAGAAACTCTGTCGGAAAGATCATAGTATCTGCGGTGGCGTTGAACCTCACTGGGCAGCCGTAGAAACGGTCGAACTCTGCCTTATTGGTGTTGCGACCGTGAATAAACGTAACGGCTTTTGGGGAAATATTTCTGTCGGCTAATTCTCGGCAGGCACGTACAACGACCGCGTAGCCATACTCCGCGAACAGTCGGTCGGTGTGCCTCGGGATTTTATAGTTGACGGCGAGAACCGTACTCTTTTTCCTCTCGGAAACGCCGAGGCGAATGCCCTCATTGGAGACTGCGAGATAGCGAGCCAGGTTGCGGATGGCCTCTCCTAAATTCGGAGAGGCGGCCAAGACATAGTAGAGCATTCCGCACTCGCGGAGGTCGAAGTGCTGAGCGAGGTGAAGGCCCAGCGCCGAGTCACCGAGCGCCTCTGCCGCAATCTCCAAGAACCGAACTTGGCTTTCTGCCCCAACCCGCTTCGGCTCCTCCCCGAGTTTCAGCAGCGAGATACCAGCCTGCGCGAGCAGGGGCCCCGGATCGATCTTCGCCTTCTTCAATTCTCTAATCGCTAGCCGCGTCGCAATGCCGTCCGCGGTGAGGAACACATCCCTCGTCGGAACCTTCACGCGTCTAACCATTTCCAACTCCGGGCGCAGCAGATTGCATCCGTTGGCCCAAAATAGCAAAAAATTGGCAGCGCCAAGCAAGCCTCAGGGGCCGGCAGTCGATTACATATTTAGAGCGGATCCCGGGCAAGGGTTTGACCTGATACCGCCGCGCCCCAAGAAGGCCCGCCAAATCGGTGGAGAGTTTCATGAGCAAGTTGGAGAACCGCTGCGCACACTGTGGGGGAAAGTTTGGTCTCGTCTACCACAACCATTGGGGCCTGCGATTCTGCCGAAAAGCCTGTAAGGACGATTTCCTTGCGAAAACAGCGAAGGGCCATGCGCGCATGAGAAAGTGGTTTGGACGGGCCGCATCCCGATCGCAGAAGGATCTTGCTGGAAATATGGGGAGAGTGTCATGCATTTGGATATAATTCTGCTCGTAGTCCTTGCTGCTCTCGCAGTTTGGACAGAAGTCGACAAACTGAGAAGGCGGAGAATGCCGCAAGAAAAGGCCGCGTTTCGCTCTGTCCGCGGTGAGATTGTTAGGACGATCGGCAATCAGCAAGGGATCCAATGAAATCTCCATGTACCAGCCAACCCTCGGGGGATGACAGTAGGCGCACGAAGCCCGCTGCGACTGTTCCGACGGAATGGCTCCGTGCTCGGGTGGTGCTCGCAAAGGTTTTAGCGATCATTCGCTGATCCCTCGCGGCCATGCCCTCCCGAGCTTGAGCGACAGCTTAAGCGAAGGGAGGCACCGATGGCCGCCTTTGTTGATTGTCCGATCCTGCCACAGGGATCGCCATTTCTGGCCGAGGCCGTTCTGGTCCACGACATTCCGGGCCGCCTGCGGCTCGTTGCGCCCGCGCTCAGGAACAAGCCTGATGGGATTGCGATGCTTCGCACACGTTTGGGCCAACTGGACGCGGTGCGTGCGATCCATTTCAACACGCTGAGCGGTAGCGTGATTGTTGAGTACGTCACCCGGACCGGTTCCCGGGAAGCCGTGCTCGGAGCGCTGGTCGAAGCCGGTTGCCGGCTGCGAAGGTCGCGAACATGCGCGCCCGCCGGCACCCCGGAGTTCCCGGCCGCGCGGGCAGCGCTGACGGCCGTCGCCCACTGCGTGCTCAATCTCGCCCTCGAGAGGGCGATTGTGGCCTTGATCTGACACATAAGCTGGCGCGGCCGGTTCAACCAACCAGCCGCGCCAGCCGCCGAGCTGACCGAAGATCGGCCCGAACTCGCCGCTGCGGTGGTGCCGCAGGCGAGGCTGTCGGACAGCAGATTGCGGACCTCGATCGCAAGGTGATGCGGCTGGCACGTGATGATGCTCAGGTGCGACGGTTCATGTCCACACCCGGTGTCGGCCCAATCACGGCTGTTTGCTTTCTAGCCACGATCGACGACCCTACTCGCTTCAGCAAATCGAGAAGCGTCGGAGCCTATGTCGGGCTTACAGCCCGACCATCTCGCCATTTTGCAACAATATCTGCCACGAGCCGACATTAACCAGGGCACTGGATTACTTCATCCGCTACTTGAGGGCTCACCATCAGCAGCTATTAGGACCTAGCAAGCAAAGATACTCCCATGTAATAGTCGCGCCGGCCAGTGCGGTAACCTCAGCAATATCGTAGGGGGGACACACCTCGACGAGGTCCATTCCGACGAATTGCAACCCACGCAGGCGCCGCATGATCGCTTGCACCTGCCAGCTTACTAGACCCCCGATTTCGGGGGTCCCTGTCCCCGGCGCGAAGGCAGGGTCGAGCACGTCAATATCGAAGCTCAGGTAAACCGGGGCGTTGCCAATTACTTGGCGTATCTGTTCTGCCACGGCAGCGGGACCCTGTTCGTACACGTCTTGAGCGGTGATCATCACGACACCCCGGGCAAGTGTCCAATCATGCACCCTACGCTCGACGGGAGATCGGATGCCGACCTGAACCATTCGACCCGGCTGTACCAATCCTTCTTCAATTGCGTGATAAAAGACCGACCCGTGGGCATACATTTGACCGAAGTTCTCCGGCCAAGTATCCAGATGAGCATCGAGATGGATCAATGCGGGCGGGCCACTTTTCTTTGCAAGCGCGCGAAGGAGCGGGAGCGTGATGCCGTGGTCTCCGCCTAACGCAACGAGGTGCTTAACTCCGGTAGCCTGCTCCTCAATCTCGGTCAAACTCCTGGCGAGATCTCCCAGCGCAATCGTAAAGTTGCCAATATCCGCTAAAGGTAGAGCAGACGGATCAACCCAGTGCAGCGGATGTTCGCCATCAATCAGCATCCGGCTTGCCTGCCGGATCGCGGAAGGTCCAAACCGAGCTCCGGCCCGATTGGTTGTGCCGAGGTCGAAAGGAATGCCGGCCACACAAATTGGAGAGGCTGGATCAGTGCGATCGGTGCCGAGGAATGTCGGTGCAACAGCGAAAGGCGCGACACCGGCCATCGTTATGCGGAAGGTGTAAACAGAAACACTGCAGCTGCAACTACGCAGGTCCAATCGCCACGGGGTGCTCCCTCGGCCGCCGCCACAATGGAATGCGTGTCAACGATGAGATCGCTCATTTCATAGACCCGCTTGCGCTCGTCCCAGGCCGCATCTGGGTTGAACTCGATGCCGAGGGTCGAGGCGAGCATGGTAGCA
>Ga0207826_1000607_pt1 | contig 10063 bp, 9 predicted proteins | sample LuqExpMetageno80_FD_187837 | JGI IMG/M metagenome (GOLD analysis project Ga0207826, IMG submission 187837) | Tropical forest soil microbial communities from Luquillo Experimental Forest, Puerto Rico - Sample 80 (SPAdes) | ecosystem: Environmental > Terrestrial > Soil > Tropical forest ... | reverse complement strand
CTGCGGCCAAAGTCGTCAGGCGCCGAGGCAGCCGCGCATGAACCTTCCGTTATTCATCCTGCTGCTGTTCCTGCTTGCCGTTCTCACGCTTGTTTCCTACGTCGATCGCCTTTATCACGAGATGGGCAAGTTCCTGTCGCGCGAGTTCCAGGAAAACATCACCGCCTACGAGACGCTTGTAGAACCACGGCTGGGGTTTACTTCCGCTCGCGCCTCGCTCTCCATGGCGATGCTGACGCAGATGAGTATGGCGTCCATCGGCGTGCTCATCGGCTACTTCCTGTTTCAGGAGAACCGGTGGGTGGGTCTGGACCTGGTGCAGGCGGCGGTTAGCCTGATCTTCATCATCGTTATCTTCAATCGGCTGCTGCCCCACATCTTCTTTGTGCGAACCAAGGGCGAGTGGCTGGCGAAGTTCGTTCCTGTTCTGCGGTTTCTCATCTATCTCGCCATGCCGGCCACCATGATTGTGGGATTTGCCCTGTCGGTTGCCTCGCTCTCGAAGGACCATGCCCAGCAGGAACCGGAGCACCCTTCCGAGGCGGTCGATGCGCTCATCGAGGCCGGCCAGGAAGAAGGTATTCTCGAAGAAAGCGATCGCGATCTCATACAGTCAGTGGTGGAGTTCGGCGACAAAACTGTGCGCGAGGTGATGACGCCACGGCCGAAAATCGCGGCCGTTCCCATCACCATGACCATTGCCGAATTCACCGAAATGCTGAACCAGTCGCCCTATTCGCGCATTCCCGTGTACGAGGGCAACATCGACCACATCAAGGGCGTCATGTACTCCAAGGACCTGCTGCAGGTAGCCGATACCGACGCGGCCTCCACGACCGTAGCCGACCTGATGAAGCCCGACGTGCACTTCGTTCCAGAAACCAAGTTCGGCAGCGAACTGCTTCGCGAAATGCAGCAAGAGAACATTCGCCTCTCGATTGTGGTGGACGAATATGGCAGTGTGGCTGGACTCGTAACGATTGAAGACCTGGTGGAAGAGATCGTCGGAGAGATTCGCGACGAGCACGAGAAGTCCGACGTAATCAAGGAGAGCGACTCGTCCTACATTTTCAATGGCAACACCGACCTCGACCTGCTGGAGAAAATCCTCGGCTTCCGCCCTGACGAGAAAGAGGCCACCACGATTGCCGGTTTGGTCAGCGAATTGGCCGGACACATTCCCAAAGCGGGCGAGGTGTTCGAGGAGGATGGCCTGCGATTCGAAGTGTTGGAGTCCACCGAGCGCCGCGTCGAGCGAGTTCGTGTCACTCTGCAGAACGTTCCCGATCCCAAGCAGGTGAAGGCCTGATATGGCGTTTCGCTCAGGCTTCGTCTCCATCATCGGCCGCCCCAATGCTGGGAAATCGACTCTACTGAACGCGCTGGTCGGCGAGAAACTTGCCATCGTTACGCGCAAGCCCCAGACCACCCGCAATCGCATCCAGGGCATCGTCAACGTAGCCAAGAAGGGCAAGCAGCCGGCGGGACAGATCGTCCTGATCGATACGCCCGGCGTACACAAGCCCGTTAATTCGCTCAACCGCCGCATGATGAAAGAGGTGTACGACGCCCTGGAAGGTTGCGATCTGCTGTTGCTGATCGTCGATGCCGGTGAGAAGTTCGGCTCAGGCGACCAGTTTGTGCTTGAGATCGCCAAGCGGACCAAGTTGCCCTGTTTCCTGCTTTTGAACAAGATCGACACGTTGCAGAAAGACAAGCTGTTACCGCTGATCGCGCAATATCAGGAGATGCACAGCTTCGTTGAGGTCATCCCGATTTCGGCGTTGAAAGAAAAGGGCCTCGCAACGCTCCTCGATTCTATCGTCCGGGCGCTGCCCGAAGGGCCGCATTACTTTCCCAAGGACCAGATTACCGACCAGCCCGAGCGCTTCCTCGTTGCCGAGTTGATTCGAGAGCAAGTCCTTCAGTTCACCTCGCAGGAAGTCCCGCATGCGACCACCGTGTTAATCGACAACTACGAGGAGGGCGCCAAGCTCACTCGAATTGCGGCTACCGTGTATTGCGAACGCGAAGGGCAAAAAGGAATCCTCATCGGCAAGCAGGGCGCCAACCTGAAAAAGATCGGCACCCACGCGCGGCAGCAGATCGAGCGCTTGCTGGGAACTAAGGTGTTCCTGGAATTGTTCGTGAAGGTGCAGGCTGGCTGGCGCGAGTCGCGCACGTTCGTGGAAGAGTTGGACTGGCGCCGCCAACTGGAACATCTTTCCGACGCCCAGCGCTCAGAAGAAGAGTGAATCCGATCAGCGATTGAAACCTAGCTCTCCGCCAGTTATCAGCAACCACTTATTGCTAATTGCTTTCCTTCACCGCAATCCCCAGAGCCTTCATCTTGCGATACAAATGACTTCGCTCTAGTCCGAGCACCTCTGCGGTGCGAGCGACGTTGCTGCTGTTTTCGTCCAGCTTCTTCAGGATGTAATCGCGCTCGTAGGAAGCGCGGGCTTCGTGCAAGCTGGAGAAATCGCCCATGCTGCGGCGTGCGCCATCTCGATAAACCAGGCTGGGCAGATGCTTGCGCTCCAGGCGGGGCACGGCCGGGTTCATGATCACGATGCGCTCAATCAGGTTGCGCAGTTCGCGAACGTTGCCCGGCCAGGTGTACCGCACCAGAACGTCAATCGCGTCCTCGGCCATTTCCCTGGGTCGCCGGTTGTACGTCTGCGAGAACTCGCGCAAAAAATGGCGCGCCAGCAGCGGAATATCTTCCCTGCGCTCGCGCAGCGGCGGCACATAGAACGGGATTACATTCAGCCGGTAAAAAAGGTCCTCGCGGAAGTTGCCCTTCGATATCTCGTCTTCCAGGTCCTTGTTGGTGGCCGCGATGACTCGGGCATCGGCCGTAATCGGCTCTTCCTCGCCCACCGGAGCGAACCGCCCTTCGTCGAGTGTGCGCAGCACCTTCGACTGCGTCTTGAGGCTCATATCGCCGACTTCGTCGAGGAACAGCGTCCCGCCGTCGGCCTTCTGGAACTTGCCTTCTTTCTCGGCCATGGCGCCGGGGAACGACCCTGCACGGTGGCCGAACAACTCGCTCTCGATGAGGTCCTCGGGGATGGCGGCGCAGTTCACCTCGACAAACATCTCGTCTTTGCGCAGGCTCTGCGCGTGGATGGCGCGCGCCACCAACTCCTTGCCCGTGCCCGACTCACCATAGATCAGCACCCTGCCGTTTGTCGGAGCCATCAGCGCAATCTGCTGCCGCAGCGCCTTCATGGGAATGCTGTCGCCCACGATCACGCTGCGCGCCTGGAACTGCTTGCGGTACTCGAGGTTTTCGCTGCGCAGCCGCTTGGCGTCGATAGCGTTCTTCAGCACGATGAGCGTGCGGTCAATGGAGAGCGGCTTTTCCAGGAAGTCGAAGGCCCCTAGCTTGGTGGCGCGCACGGCGGTCTCAATGTTGCCGTGGCCTGAGATCATGATGACCTCGGGAGGGTCCTCCATGGCGACAATGCGCTCCAGCGCTTCCAGGCCGTCGATGGCCGGCAGCCAAATGTCCAGCAGGACGACGTCGACGGGCTTGCGTGCCAGAGTCGACAGGCACTCCTCGGCACTCCCGGCCTGCAGCGCTTTGAACCCTTCGTCCTCCAGAACGCCCTGCAGCGAACTGCGGATTTCCGACTCGTCATCCACGATCAGGATGGTGTGCATTGTGTACGGGGGCCGCCTCGTTCACCGGCGACGCTACCGGTAACTCTACGATAAACCGCGTTCCAATGGGAGAGTTCTCCTCCACCCGAATGGAGCCGTGGTGGTCTTCGATGATGCGGCTCACAATTGCCAGCCCCAGGCCGGTGCCTCGTTTTTTGGTGGAGAAGTACGGCAGAAACAGCTTTTCTTTCACTGCGGGTGTTACGCCGTGTCCGCTGTCCGCGACCGTGATCTCCACCACGTCGCGCTCCGCTGCCAGCGCGGTGGTGATGGCGATTTCCTTGACCATCGCCTGTTGCATGGCCTCGGCGGCGTTATCCACCAGGTTGGCGATGGCCCGCTTGATGGCGTCGGGATCGGCCTGCACCGGGGGAAGGTCGGCGGACAGCAGTTTGTTCACGCGAATGCCGCTCAGGCGGCCGTCAAACATGAGCAGCGCGCGGTCCACAATCTGGTTGATGTCTGACGGAACCGGTCGCGCGGTGGGAAAGCGCGCCAGAGTCGAAAACTCATCCACCAGCATCCGGACCGTCTGTACCGACGAACCGATCGTTTCGGCGCAGTTGCGGATGATCTTCAGCGATGCGTCATCGGGCGGCGTGCCCCGCTCCAGGTGGCGGCGGATGCGTTCGGCCGACAGCGCTATCGGCGTCAGCGGGTTCTTGATTTCGTGGGCCACCCGACGCGCCACTTCGCTCCATGCGGTCTGCTTTTGCGCACGCAGCAGGTCGGTGATGTCTTCCAGCACCACAACGTAACCCATGCGCTCCGCAGCCGGGTTCTTGGTTTGCGCAGGCGGATCCAGCGACGCCACTGTCACGGCGACGTTCAGGCTGACGCGAGAGGTGACGATCTCCATCTGGCTGGCCGTCATCCCCATGCGGTCGGACTTGCGCACCAGGTGCTCCAGATCGGCGGTCACGTCCTCGGGGAACAATTCGCCCAGCTGCTGCGATGGCAACGAAGTCTCCGAATCAAGGTGCAACAGGCGCCGCACCGCGCTATTCATCTGCACCACGCGGCGTTCAGCATCGAGCGAGAGCACGCCAGTGGGGATGCTCTCGAGGATGGTTTCAATGTGCCGGTTGCGCTGTTCCAGTTGCACATTGATATCGGCCATGTCGGCCCGCGAAGCCTCGATGTTGGCGCGGCTGGTCTCCAGGTCGGCCGCCATGCGATTGAACGAGTCCACCAGTTGGCCGATCTCACTGCCGGCCTGCACCTCCACTCTTGTGTCGAGCCGCCCACGAGAGATTTCCTGCGTGGCTTCGGCCAGCGCCAGCAGGGGGCGCGTCACCATCTTCGACAGGTAGAGCGCCAGCCACGTGGAGGCGAACAAAACGCCGACCGTCAGCAGCAGCAGGTAGCCAAGGTAGGTGCGGCGCAACCGGCGCCGTTGCTTGCGCAGCTCGTCGTATTGCTGTTGGGCCTGCTCGATGTCACGCAACGCAGTGGAGTAATTTACCGGCAGCGGCGTACCCACCAGGATCTGGCCATTCAGCCCCACCTGGGCGCGTCCCAGCATGTAGGTTTTCCCGAGAATTTCGAAGGGCTTTTCCTTGCCGTCTGGCGGCGGAACCAGCGGCAAGTGATCTCGCAGCAGTGGCCAGGCCTGCGGCGCATGGTAGCTGGCCTCTGCGCGATCGTCAGACAGGGCCAACGCAAACCCTCCCTGCAGACTCACCTCGCTGCGTCGGAACTGTTCCAGAACCCACGTGAAATTGCTGGTAGCGAAGGACTTCTTGGTATCGGCTGCGGCGGCAATGCGCTCGGCTTCCACCCGCGCGTTGTCGGCGGCGTAATCGGTCAGCAGCGACGCCACCATGTTAGTGCGGTACTGCACATCTTCCACCGGACGGGAGAACCACTTCTCGATCGACCGATTGATCAATCCGTACGAGAACAGGAACAGGAAGATTACCGGCCCCAGCGAGAGCAACAGCGCGCCCAGCACCATGCGGCTGCGCAAGCGCGAACCCATTACCCCGCTTCGGCGCTCCACGTAGAGGCGGACGAGAGTGCGCAGCAACACAAACGTCAGCGCTACGAACAGAAGAAAAATGAAGGCCGACAGGGCCGCAAAGATCAGGGTCTCTTCGCTGGTGTCAGGCTGCAGGAACGACAGCTTGAATGTGGCCTGGGCGAATATCACCCCAAACAAAAAGAATATGGCGATGCAAAGCGCAATGATGGCTGGGGTGCGGCTGCGCTTCTTGTCCGGCCGGGTTGGGAGGGTTGCAGGCGACATCGGTGGCAGCTGCGGGATGGACGGCTGCTGGGTTTGGGTCTGATTATACCCGCGATTTCCTGGAAAGTTGCGCTGCCGCTCGACCCGTCGGCTTCACCTGGCGGCGTCTCTTGACCGGAGGTTCTTCCACTATCGGATGGGTCAGCATCCCCTTCAGGGGACAGGTTTCGCAGTTTGGCGCCCGCTGGCTGCAATAGTGCTTGCCCAATTGCACAAAAAGGCCGTGCATCTCGTTGAAAACCTGTACTCTTCCAGGGCGAGCCGCCGCGCTGATGGTCGATGGCGAATGCACGGCAGGGCGTTCAGCGGCAAGGGCCTTCCCGTCTGGCGCAGGCAAAGGTTTTTCGGCTTGAAGCGCGCCCTCGACCAACTCGCGCACCTCGTCGTACCCGGCGGAACGGGCCACGGCGTCGTGGCGTTCCAGCACCCGCCGCGTGTAAGCATCGACAACGAAGATCGGCTTTTGCCCGGCGTACAGCAAGATGGAGTCAGCGGTTTCGGGTCCGATGCCCTTTTGCTCGAGCAGTTGTTCGCGAAGCTGCAATGTTGGCGTGGCCAGCATCGCTGCCAGGGATCCCCCGTAATTCCCGTCGAGGAAGACGACGAACTCCTTCAACCGCGCCGCCTTTTGGCGGAAGTATCCCGAGGGACGGATGAGCTGCTCCAGTTCGGCGATCGGCAACCCGCGAATTGCCTCGATGTGCAGCGCGCTTGCCTCGCGCAGGTTCGCGATCGCCTTTTCCACGTTGGTCCACGAAGTGTTTTGCGTGAGGATCGCGCCCACGACGACCTCGAACGCCGTGTCTGCCGGCCACCAATGCTGCGGTCCCCATCGCCGGGACAACTTGCGATAGATGCGGCGGACCGTCTCAGTCGGCTCTTGCTGGTGACGCTGCGGCTTCACGGTTGCTGGGTCTTGCCCCGCTTCAGTTGCTGCTTCCAGCCCAACACGCGTGCCTTGGCGGACTCGGCCTCCGCCTCGGGCACCATGCCCTTGCGCTGATACAGGATCGACAGACTGGTATGGGCGAGTACGTCCTCCGGGTCGAGTTCGGTAATGCGCGTAGCGACCGCAATGGCCTGATCGTAGGCTTCGCTGTCCTGGTAGGCACGCGCCAGCCCGTGCATGGCGTCGAGGAACATGGGGTCGCTGGCCAGCGCTGCCTCGTAGTCAGCGATGGCCTCGGACAGGCGGCCCTCGGCGTAGTGGTCGAGCGCCGAATAATAGCGGCCTTCCGCGGCCTGCCGCGCGGATTCCGAATGGCTGCTCATGCGAGCCGAGTGTAGCACGCGCTCCCGCTATACTGATTCTTTCGGAAGCCCTTACGGAACCAACTTCATTGAAACACTTCGGCTACATCGTGCGATTTCTCTGGAACGCCACCCGCGGACATCACCTTGCGCCGTGGCGAAGCCCTTACCTTTGCTGGCGCATCGAAACCTACACCGGCATAAAGATGCAGAGGATCGGGTTCCTGGAGTTTTTCGGATTCAGTTGGCGTGAACGGCGCGAACTTCTGCGCTTCCTGAAATGGACGGGCGAGATGGAGCGCTACGCCCGCGTGAGGCCGAAGAACCCTTAGCTCTTAATCGCTCAGGATCACGCTCACCGGTTCGCCGACACCGACACACAACTTCTCTGCGGCTGACGCTTGACGCGCAGCGATCTCCAGATAACCCGAACTGCCCACGATGGCAAAGAATTCCTCATCGCCGCCTTCTGCGTAGGAGCGGCAAACGTGCGTTACCTCGCGCCCGGCAATCACCAGCTTCACGCTTGGCGCAGAACCGGTGAACAGTTCAGGCACATCCAGATCGGTCAGGTTCGTGATCAGGTTGCCGAACTTGTCCACTTTCAGCACCGAGGCGCACAGGCGGTTCGGCTCGCGGTGTTTCATCGATGGCAGCGGCAGGCGAACGTAGTCCGTGATCTCCGGCCCAAATTCCGAAGGAACCACTCCTTTGCTCAGCCAGCCCGCGACCGGCGAGAAAATGTCGCGGCCATGGAACGTCTGGCTCACCGGCTGCAGAAAATACCGCTCGGCGGTGATATGCCTCACGGTGAAGCGCGCCTCGCGCTTCTCCACCAGCGACAGCACTCCATTGTCCGGTGCGATGAAGATGAAGTCGTCGGTCTCCGCCAGAATCGGCCGCCGCTCGCCGCCCACCCCCGGATCGACAATCACCACATGCACGCTGCGCGGCGGGAAAAAGCGGTACGACTGCGCAATGGTCCACGCGCCGTCCAACACATTAAACGACGGCACTGCGTGGCAGATATCGACAATGCGGGTCTCGGGGTGAATGCTAAGCACGACGCCGTGCATAATGCCGACGAACGGGTCTTGCAGCCCGAAATCAGTAGTGAACGTGACGATGCGCGGCTCGGCCATTCCTTGCAACCTATTCGGAATGGAATCGCGAGTCAAGCCGAAGAATCCCGGCCCGACCTGACGCATCAGATCAACACACAGTTGCGAAAGGGCGAACCCATGCACATTGCTGAACTCTGGCGTTATCCGGTCAAGAGTCTGCGCGGTGCCATGATCCCATCCGCCGAAGTGCTAACCACGGGGATTCGCGGCGACCGCGAGATCGTTGTGTTGTCGCCAGCCCGTCGCCGAGTCGTCACCTCGCGCACCCATCACCGCTTGCTCGGGCTTCAAGGCGGCATCGCCCCCGACAACGGGAAAGCCACCATTAACGGCATTCCCTGGGACGATCCCTCAGCCCACACTCTGGTCGAGCAAGCTGCCGGCGAGCCGGTTGAACTGATGCATATCGACGGCGCCGAGCGCTTCGACAGGCTGCCGCTACTCGTCGCTACCGACGGCGCTATTGCCGCCATCGGATTCGACCGCCGCCGCTTTCGTCCCAACATCCTCATCGGCGGAGTCGAAGGCCTGGCCGAGCGCCAGTGGGAAGGGAAGCATCTTCGCCTTGGCGAGGTAGAAATTTATGCGGCGCGGTTGCGGGCGCGATGTGTTATGACCACCTACGACCCCGACACTCTTGAGCAGGACGGCAACGTCTTGTTTCGCATCGTCAATGAATTCGGCGGCACCATGGCGCTCGACTGCTCCGTGACCAAGCCTGGGCTGATTCGAGTCGGCGACCCGGTCACGTTGCTCGAATAAGCTCTAAACAAAAACAGCCGCCCCTGAGGACGGCCGTTCGCAATTCCCACAGTGTTTATCGTATGTCGATGTCGCCGGAACCGGTGGAGACGTCCACTTCCGGACCTCCGCCGCGCACCGATCCCTTCAGCTCGTGCTTTCCCATGGTGCCCTGCACCGTGATCGGTAGGTCCGAGTGAATCGATCCCGAGCCGGTGTGGAGGTTCATGTCAAAGCCTCCGCCGGAACCCAGTGCCAGCCGCACCCCGCCCGAACCGCTATGCACCTGCCATGGCCCCTTCACGGTGCCGTCGATGCCGAGGTGCCCACTGCCGGTTCGCGCCTTCAGGCCGCCGTTGACGCCCCGTACATCGATGCTCCCCGATCCGGTGTGTACGTCGACGTCACCGCTGCCGGTGAGGTCAGCCTGGATCGAGCCACTGCCCGTGCTTGCGTACATCGGCGCCGCAACTGAATCGGCATGAATGCTGCCGCTCCCAGTCTCCAGCCTTGAGTCGCGTCCCAAATCTCGGGCGCGAATGCTGCCGGAGCCCGTATGCAGCTTCGCGGCGGCTCTCACGCCCTCTGCAGAGATATCGCCAGAGCCGCTGTTGACCTGCAGCGTAGTATCCGGCGGAACGGTAACCTCGTAGGAGATGGCAACATGGTGCTTGGCGTCTTCCGGCAGGTTGTAGCCAATGCGAATGGAACTTCCGTTCTGCTCGATCGGCGGATTCGATTCGACGCTCTTCACCGCCCGGTCTGAATCTCCGCCCCACCAGTCTCCGCTGGTCACATGGCCCTGAACGACGACCTGGTTGGAGCCGCCGGTCTTCACCGTCACCGAGCCTGAGCCGGTCGTTAGATCGAGATTTACCGCGCCCGAAACCGTCAGAGTACGTTCGAAATGTCCCTCACTGCGCGCGAAGGCTGGAGCCGCCGCAATCGAGAGTAGGGAGAGTACGAGTACGAGAGAGATGCGAAGTTTCATGGTTGGCCCCAATGTCGAAAAATTGCGTGGAACAAAAAT
>Ga0207826_1000606_pt1 | contig 10068 bp, 8 predicted proteins | sample LuqExpMetageno80_FD_187837 | JGI IMG/M metagenome (GOLD analysis project Ga0207826, IMG submission 187837) | Tropical forest soil microbial communities from Luquillo Experimental Forest, Puerto Rico - Sample 80 (SPAdes) | ecosystem: Environmental > Terrestrial > Soil > Tropical forest ... | reverse complement strand
GAGCCGCGCCGCAGCGATGAAAATGTGAGTAATATCCTGGCACACGCCACGGCCCAGGGCGTAGGCCTCAGCCGCAGTCGTCGCAGGGTGGGTCGGATCGGTATCGAAAACAATGTCGCGATGCAGTTTCGCCAGCAGATAATGCAAGGTACCGAGCCGACCGCTACTTGACGCGACGGCATTGCCGGCGAGACGGGTCAGCGCCGCGTCCGGCGCGGTAAGAGCCGTCTCGCGCAGATACAGAGCCGGTGGGAAACGCTCGACCGCGCCGGCCACCACACCATTGGTATCTTGCGTCTCGACCTCACCTTCAAAAGAGACTTTTAAGTCGTTCAGTTGACCATCTGCGGTGAAGACGTGGGTGACGTTTCCGAACGCATCCTCATGCTGGTGCAGTGAGCAATTCGCCGAGACGTCGACGCGCGACGACACCACGTACTGACCGTCGTGGTTGCGCGGCGTAAGACGCAGCACCTGCGTAACGCTCTTGGCCGGCGTGTCGTACCGGTAGGTCGTTGCGTGGGAGATACGGATGCGCATGTGTGTATTCGGCGATTCTCAATCTGATCAACGAATTATATCAGGAATTGCTCGGCGATGGCCGCGCCAAGGCGGTTATTTTCGGTGATGAATTCGCCGAGGAATTCGTGCAGCCCGCGCTGAAAGATTCCGTCCATCCGGCTGTTCTGGAGGCGCGTACGGATTCCGCGCGCCTGGCGCTGTGCAAGACCCTGCCGGCCGTAAGCCCCGGCAATGCTGTCGAGGTTGCGCACGATCGCCTCATAGCACGAATTGAGTGAGCGCGGCATTTCCTCGCGCAGTATCAGCAAATCCGCGACGAGCCAGGGTTTGAGACTCTCTCGGTAGACCCAATGATAGGCGGTGAGCGCCGAGACCGAGCGCAGGATCGCCGACCATTGGAAATAGTCGAGCGCGCCGCCGACCCATTCGTTTTCGGGAAGCAGCAGATGATATTTCACGTCGAGAATGCGCGCCGTGTTGTCGGCCCGCTCGATATAGACGCCGAGCCGCGAGAACCAGTATGCATCGTTGCGCAGCATTGTGCGATAGGCGGAGCCGTCGTAAAGCAGCGACGATTCGCGGACCCAGCGCAGGAAGCGCGAGAATTCCTCACGCGAGCTCACGCCGTTCCCGAAGTTCTTCAATTCCAGCCATGTCCCGTTGATTGCGTCCCACATCTCCATCGTCAGTGCGGTGCGTACGGCGCGCGCGTTCGTTCGCGCGAGCTCAAAACAGGAGCGAATGGACGACGGATTATCGGTGGAGAACCCGAGGAAATCGCTGACCGTCGTCTCGTTGGCTTCCGCATGCACCTGGTAAAACGCGGTCACGCAGCCGGCGCTCAGCAAGGCGGATTCCCATTCATTACTGGTGCCGGCATAGGCGAGCGGAAGCTTGGAGAGGCGCTGCGTCGAATCGAGGATGCGCGCGAGGTATTCGGCGCGCTCCATATAGCGCGAGAGCCAGTAGAGATTGTCGGCGGTGCGTGACAGCATCGGCTAACCGTCGAGTACCCAGGTGTCTTTGGTGCCGCCGCCTTGACTTGAATTCACCACCACCGAACCCTCCTTCAATGCTACGCGCGTCAGTCCGCCCGGCACCACGCATTCGCGATTGCGCCCGCTGAGGACAAACGGCCTGAGGTCGACGTGGCGCGGAGCGACACCGGATTCAACGCAGGTGGGGCAGGTGGAGAGCGCGAGCATCGGCTGCGCGATGAAATTGTCCGGAGCGGCTTTCAGTTTCGCGCGGAATTGCTCGACCGCGATCTTGGTGGCGGCGGGACCTATGAGCATGCCGTAGCCGCCGGAGCCGTGGACTTCTTTCACCACCAGTTCGTCGAGCCGGTCGAGAACGTAGCTGAGATGCTCCGGCTCCCGGCAGCGCCACGTGGGTACGTTCTTTAAGATCGGTTCTTCGCCGGTATAGAAACGGATCACCTCCGGCATGAAGCTGTATACCGCCTTGTCGTCGGCAATGCCGGTGCCGACCGCGTTTGCCAGCGTGACGTTGCCGGCTTGATAGGCCGTGAAAAGCCCTGGCACCCCCAGCGCGGAATCGGGCCGGAACGTGAGTGGGTCGAGGAAATCGTCGTCGAGCCGGCGATAGATCACGTCGACGCGGCGCGGACCTTGCGTCGTTCGCATGTAGACGACTTCGTCTTTGACGAAGAGGTCGCGTCCCTCGACCAACTCGACCCCGAGCTTGTCGGCCAGAAACGTATGCTCGTAATAGGCCGAATTATAGATCCCGGGCGTCAACAACACCGCAATTGGATCGCGCGCGGCGACGCTCGGTGCGACGGATTGCAAAGTCGCGAGTAATTCGTCGGGATAGTTCTCCACCGGCGCGACACGATGCTGCGAGAACAGCTCCGGAAAAAGCCGCATCATGATTTCGCGGTTTTCCAGCATGTAGGAGACGCCGGAGGGCGTGCGCACGTTGTCTTCCAAAACGTAAAATGTTTCCGCATCGGTGCGGACGACGTCGATGCCCGCAATATGAACATAGATGTCGTGCGGCACGCGCAGGCCGCTCATTTCCGGACGGAAGGCAGGATTGCGGAAGATCAGATCGTTGGAAACGACACCCGCGCGCAGGATCTCACGCGCGCCATACACGTCTCGGATGAACGCGTTCAGCGCGCGGACGCGTTGCGTGAGGCCCTTTTCGAGCAGCCGCCATTCCGATCCAGAGAGGATGCGCGGGATCACGTCGAACGGAATGAGCCGTTCCTGCGCCTGAGCCTCGCCGTAGACGGCGAAAGTGATGCCGATGCGTCGGAAAATGAGTTCGGCTTCGCGGCGCCGATACTCGAGGACGTCCGGCGCGATGTCGCGCAGCCACGTGTCGAGGGCCTTGTAACCGGAACGCACCGTCCCGCCATAGGCTCTCATTTCGTCGAATGCCGACAACATACACCAGGTCCGGCCTGCCTGCGAAGCTCATTCAGGATACATGCAAGCTCCGGGCCATATGCGGACATTTTTGCTGAATCGGTGGGCAGGTGCCGCTCGTTCGGTCAGGGTAAGCAAGGCGCTGCCTAATTGTGCGGCAGGGGCGGGCCTGACAGGCACGAAGCCGTGCTGGAATCAGGGTTTGGCTGAGTGCCAATCCGCGGCGGATGTCGCATCCGCCTCGGCCAACCAGCGGCCGGGCTTGCCGGCGAGACGCACGGCGTCGGACAGACGCGCGAGATAGTCGCCGCGCGGCACGTCGCGGAAGCCCATGTCACGATAGGTCGGGGTCATCCCCTTGCCGTCGTCGAAGGCGAAGCCCCAGCGCGCCAGATCAAAACGGTGAAGCCGATTTTCGAAACGGCGGTGGAGGCGGTGTCGGGCAAGCGCCGGCAATGCCTGCGGGCGGTGGTGGCGAGGCGCCGCATGCGGCTGGTGGCGGCCGCGGTGACGAAGGCAGCGATGGCGACCATCTTCACTGAGCACTGAACAACGGCGTGCCGCCCACAAGTTGCACGGACGGCAGGCTTGACCCTTAGCCTTTTGCACCGCAAATACACGGCCTCCCACGCGGCCGTTCGCGCGATTCTTACAACCGTTCGCGGTCCGTCGGATCAACCCGCGGCGGACCATGCACGACAAAATCCTCATCGTCGATTTCGGCTCCCAGGTCACCCAGCTCATCGCGCGCCGGGTGCGCGAGGAGAAGGTCTATTCCGAGATCGCCCCGTTCCAGAAGGCGGAGCAAGCGTTCCGCGAGATGAAGCCGAAGGCGGTGATTCTCTCCGGCGGACCTGCCTCGGTGCACGAGGCGAACGCGCCGCTCGCGCCGCGGGCGATTTATGATTCAGGCGTGCCGGTGCTCGGCATCTGCTACGGCGAGCAGGCGATGGCGCATCAACTCGGCGGCAAGGTCGAGGGCGGGCATCACCGCGAATTCGGCCGCGCCGAAGTGGAAGTCTCGGCCGAAAGTCCGCTGTTCGACGGCGTCTGGGAGAAGGGGCAGAAATATCCGGTGTGGATGAGCCACGGCGACCGCGTCACGCAACTGCCGAAAGGTTTTCGCGTGCTCGGCACCTCACCGAACGCGCCGATCGCGATTATCGGCGACGACGAACGCAAATTCTACGCGACGCAATTCCATCTCGAGGTCATGCACACGCCGCACGGCGCGGCGCTGATCCGCAATTTCGTGCGCAGAATCGCCGGCTGCACCGGCGACTGGACCATGCGCGCCTTCCGGCAGGAGGCGATCGAGAAAATCAGGCGCCAAGTCGGCAAGGGGCGCGTGATCTGCGGGCTCTCCGGCGGCGTCGACTCGGCGGTCGCCGCGGTGCTGATCCACGAGGCGCTCGGCGAGCAGCTCACCTGCGTCTTCGTCGACCACGGCCTCTTACGCCTCGGCGAGGCGCAGAAGGTCGTCGCGCTGTTCCGCGACTCCTACAACATCCCGCTGGTGCACGTGAACGCCGAGGAGACGTTTTTAAAAGCGCTCGCCGGCGTCGAGGACCCCGAGCAGAAGCGCAAGATCATCGGCAAACTGTTCATCGACGTGTTCGACGAGGAGGCGAAGAAGATCGGCGGCGCCGATTTCCTCGCGCAGGGCACGCTCTATCCCGACGTGATCGAGAGCGTCTCGTTCACCGGCGGGCCGTCGGTGACGATCAAATCGCATCACAATGTCGGCGGACTGCCTGAGCGCATGCGCATGCAGCTCGTCGAGCCGTTGCGCGAACTGTTCAAGGACGAGGTGCGCGCGCTCGGCCGCGAGCTCGGGCTGCCGGAGGCCTTCGTCGGGCGGCATCCATTCCCCGGTCCCGGCCTCGCGATCCGTTGCCCAGGCGCGATTACCAAGGAGAAATTGGACATCCTCCGGCTCGCCGACGAAATTTATATCGAGGAGATTCGCCGCTCCGGCCAGTACGACGACATCTGGCAGGCTTTTGCGGTGCTGCTGCCGGTGAAGACCGTCGGCGTGATGGGCGACTTCCGCACCTACGAATACGTCGTGGGCCTGCGCGCCGTGACCTCGACCGACGGCATGACCGCCGATTTTTATCCCTTCGACATGAAGTTTCTGGGCCACGTCGCCACCCGCGTCATCAACGAGGTGAAGGGCGTCAACCGCGTGGTTTACGATGTGACCTCGAAGCCGCCAGGGACGATCGAGTGGGAGTGAGACGATGTCCATCAGCCTCTACGGCATCAAAAACTGCGACACGATGAAGAAGGCGCGCGCGTGGCTAGACAAGCACGGCGTCGCGTACGATTTCCATGATTACAAATCGCGCGGAATTGACGAAGGGCGCCTGGAGAGCTGGGCGAAGAAGGCCGGCTGGGAGACGCTCCTGAACCGCGCCGGCACGACGTTCAAGAAGTTGCCCGACAAGGACAAGGACGGGATCACCGAGGCAAAGGCGATCAAATTGATGTTGGCGCAGCCCTCGATGATCAAGCGCCCGGTGCTCGAACTCGCGCGCGGCAAATTGCTCGTCGGCTTCAAGCCGGAGGCGTACGAAGAGGCCTTCTCGCAAAACTGAATTGCCGTCGTCCTGCGGAGGCGGGGAACCATACGCCGCAGGCTCTCTCCACCTCCTGGTGAGGAGGCGCGAAGCGCCGTCTCGAACCACGGGGCCGCCCATCCTTCGAGACGCATGGCTGCGCGATGCTCCTCTGGATGAGGCGGATTAAGGCTGCGGCGTACGGCGCCTGGGTCTCGCTCCGTTCGCCCGGAACAGGCGGGACAAACCCGGCCATGACACGGTGAGGCAACCTCGGCGTGCCGCCGCCTCTTGATCCGGCGGGGTTTCCCTGCCACATGCGGCTCACATGAACAGGCCCCTCGCCCCGTCCGATTCCATCGCGCAGTCGCCGCTCGCCGCCGAGGTCGAGCGGCGCCGCACGTTTGCGATCATCTCGCATCCGGATGCTGGCAAGACCACTCTCACCGAAAAGCTACTGCTGTTCGGGGGGGCCATCAATCTCGCGGGGCAGGTGAAAGCGAAGCGCGACCGGCGCTCGACGCGTTCAGACTGGATGGCGATCGAGCGCGAACGTGGCATCTCGGTCGTCACCTCGGTGATGACCTTCGATTACGACGGGCGCGTGTTCAATCTGCTCGACACTCCGGGCCACGAGGACTTCTCGGAAGACACCTACCGAACTTTGACCGCGGTCGATTCGGCCGTGATGGTGATCGACGCGGCGAAGGGCATCGAGGCGCGAACGCGCAAGCTGTTCGAGGTCTGCCGGCTGCGCGACATCCCGATCGTCACCTTCATCAACAAGATGGACCGGGAGGCCCGCGATCCGTTCGAGATCTTGGACGAGATCGAGAAGACGCTTGCGCTCGATACGACGCCGATGACCTGGCCGATCGGCATGGGCCGCGATTTCGCGGGCACCTACGAAGTCGCGACCGGAGAGATGCGGCTCGTCTCCGAGGACGGCAGGACGGTCGAACGCCAGCAGCTCGATCTGAAATCGCTGGCGGCGAAGAACCCGATGCTCGACGCCGATGCGATCGCGCATGAATTGGAACTCGTTAAGGAAGCCTGCCGGCCGTTCGAGTTCACCTCGTTCCGCGAAGGTCATCTGACGCCGGTGTTCTTCGGCTCGGCATTGAAGAATTTCGGCGTGAAGGACCTCTTGGACGCGCTCGCCGCGCTTGCGCCGCCGCCGCGCGCGCAGGAGTCGAACAAGCGCCGGATCGACGCGCACGAGCCGACGATGACGGCCTTCGTGTTCAAGATCCAGGCGAACATGGATCCAAACCATCGCGACCGCATCGCGTTTGCACGGCTCTGCTCGGGCAAGCTCACGCGCGGCATGAAGGCGCGTCTGACGCGCACCGGCAAACCGGTGACGTTATCGGCGCCGCAGTTCTTCTTCGCGCAGGACCGCTCGGTGGCGGACGAGGCCTTCGCCGGCGACGTCGTCGGCATTCCGAACCACGGCACCTTGCGCATTGGCGACACCTTTACCGAGGGTGAGGAACTGGCCTTCCTCGGTGTGCCGAACTTCGCGCCGGAAATCCTCCGCCGCGTCAAGCTCGGCGATCCGATGAAGGCGAAGAAATTGAAAGAGGCGCTGCAGCAGATGGCGGAGGAGGGCGTCGTGCAGGTATTCCGCCCGCTCGACGGCGCGCCGGCGCTCGTCGGCGTCGTGGGGCCGTTGCAGCTCGACGTGTTGAAGGTGCGGCTGGCGGAAGAGTACGGGCTCGAGATCGGTTTCGAGCAGCCGGAATTCCAATTGGCGCGCTGGCTCTCGGCGGAAGACGGCAAGGCGCTCGATGAATTCGTGCAGGCGAATTATTCGAGCTGCGCCGAAGACCTCGACGGCGACCGTGTGTTCATGGCGCGCAATCAGTTCATCCTTGACTACACGCGCGAACGCGCGCCCGGCATCGTGTTCACGGACATCAAGGACGTGAAGCGGGCCGGTTAGGGGCCCCGTGCCCCGGATGCGGCGCCGCGCTCGAGACAAGTACCATCAATTCAGCTTCACATCTGCTGCCTTGATCACCGGCGCCCAGCGATCGATCTCGCCGTTCATCCTCGCGCGCAACTCGTCCGGCGTGGAGCCGACCGGCTCCATTAATTGCGCCCCGAGCTTGTCCCGCAAGGCCGGCGACTTCAACATCTCGACAGTATCCTTGTTGATCCGTTCGACCGATTCTTTCGGCAGTCCGCTAGGCCCGATCAGCCCGACCCAGGCATCGGCTTCGACGTCGAGCCCGCTTTCCTTCAGCGTCGGCACGTCGGGAAGGTAAGGCGAGCGCTTCGCCGTCGACACGGCGAGCAGTTTCAATTTTCCGGCCTTGGCCTGCGGCACGACGGACGCCGCCGGCAGCATGCCCATCTGCACGTCGCCCCGCAACACTGCGAGCATCGCCTCTGGCGAGCCGGGGTAGGGCACGTGCACCATCTTGCCCTTCGCCTTCTCCGCGATCGCCTCCATCGCGAGATGCGACAGCGAGCCGTTGCCGACCGACGCGTAGGAGTACTTGCCGAGATTGATCTTCAGCAGCTTGATCAGATCTCCGAGATTATCGACTTTCATATCCGGATTGACCACCAGCGCGCTCGGCTGGGTGACGAGCTGCGTGATCGGCGTGATGTCCTTCCGCGGATCGTAGGAGAGATTTGAAAACAGCAGCGTGTTGATCGCGAGCGGGCCGCCGATCGATACGCCGATGGTCGATCCGTCCGGCGCGGCCTTGGCGATCGCGTCCGTGCCGATATTGCCGCTCGCACCGGGGCGGTCCTCGACGACGAAGGTCGCATCGGGATATTTCTTGCGGAGGCCGTCGCCGATGATGCGCGCGACCGCATCCGGTGTGGAGCCGGCGGCGAATGGTACGATGATGTGCACCGTCTTCGGCGGCCAGGAGCTGAAGGGCGCGGATGTGCTCTGCGCCGCGGGTTCGGTACTCTGGCTCTGCGCCAGACCTGGGATCGCGGACGCCGCCACCAGCAGCAGTGGCAAAGCGAACCGTTTCATGTGCTCTTCCCGCTTTTGTTGTTCAGGACGCGGGCGGATCATTTGCGAGAAACGCGCCGCCGCGGCGCAGCAGAGTCTGTAGCTCCGCAATCGAAATATCCGGACAGCGCGCGCCCTCGGCAAGCGAAAGATGCGCCGCTGTCCCGGCCGCTTCGCCCATCACAAAGCACGCGCCGGAGACGCGCGCGGCGGATTGGCCTTCGTGCGTCATCGAGGCGCAGCGGCCGGCGACGAGCAGGTTGTCAAACGCGCGGCCGTCCGGTTTGAGCGGCGTGAGCATGCGGTAGGGAAGCTGGTTGTAGCCGCGCGAGGCGGGGATCTCCGGCCAGCGCCAGACGACGTCGCCGGCGACATGCAGTTCGAGCGGCCAGCCGTTGACGCCGATCGTGTCGCCGAAGTCGGCGCAACCGAGCACGTCTTGGGCGGTAAGTTGGTAAGCGCCGGCGATGCGGCGCGTCTCGCGAATGCCGAGCTGCGGCGGGATGTCGACGATATAGGCCTCGGCGAAGCCCGGCGCTTGGCGCTTGAGGAATTGGAAAAAGGCGTGCACTTGGGCGCGGCCTTGCGTCTCGCCGAACGAGAGCTCCCGGGCGTCGGTGCCGTCGACGGCACGCCCGTCCAGATGTTTGACCTGCGTGACATTGGCGCGCCACTCGCTCGTGTGCAGCTGCGGCCGCACGATCGCGCCCTTGCGCGGGAATGTGACGCCGCGCGCTTCCGCCTCGCGCATCAGCTCAGGGATAGTGCGCCAGGCTTCACCGGCCTTTGTCGCATCGACATTGGCGATGCGGAACATCATTGTCGGATACAGCATCTCGCCTTTCTCGAACGCGGCGCCGGAGAAGGCGGCGAGATCGCCGTCGCCGGAGCAGTCGATGAAGACGCTGCCGCGCATCGCCATGCGGCCGGATTTTGTCTCGACCAGCAGGGCGCCGACGCGCGTCTCATTCTCCATCGCCACGCCGACCGCGAGGGCGTGGAACAGGAGATCGGCTTTCACGTCCGCGAGCAGATTGTCGGCGGCGAGCTTGTAGGCGGCGGTGTCGTAGGCCTGCGCATAGGTCTTGCCGAGCACGAGGTGCGGCTTGTTCAGCCCGCCGAGCGAATCGATGCGCGCGAGCAGGTCGTCGGCGATGCCGTGCACGACCTGCCTGATCTCGCCGAACACGTTGGCATGCAGGCCGCAGAAATTGGTCACGCCCGCGGCCGTCCCCATGCCGCCGAGAAAGCCGTAGCGCTCGATCAGCAGCACGCTGCGGCCGTGCCGCGCGGCGCTCGCCGCGGCCGCGATGCCGGCCGGCCCGCCGCCGAGGACGATGACGTCGTACGCGCCGCCGACCGGGGTTTCGCGGGCGGGTTCAGTAAGAAAACTCATGCCTGCTCCGAAGGCCTCGCAGCTTGCATCGGCCACGCCTATCCTCTAATGCGGCAGCCAAAGCGGCAAATTGGCGGTTATCTCACATGGGTTTGCCCATCCTCATCATCGGGCTGGCGCTGTTTATCGCAAACCATATGCTGATCACCTTCCGTGAGCAGCGCGCCGCGCTGATGACGCGGCTCGGCCGCCCGCTCTACCACACGCTGTTCG
>Ga0207826_1000605_pt1 | contig 10086 bp, 8 predicted proteins | sample LuqExpMetageno80_FD_187837 | JGI IMG/M metagenome (GOLD analysis project Ga0207826, IMG submission 187837) | Tropical forest soil microbial communities from Luquillo Experimental Forest, Puerto Rico - Sample 80 (SPAdes) | ecosystem: Environmental > Terrestrial > Soil > Tropical forest ... | reverse complement strand
AAGGCGCTCCGGAAAAAAGGATTTGCCACGCGCGTTGTTCATCGCGACATCAGCAAGTAGAGCCTGGCGCAGAAAGTGATTTTGGGCGGGGTCGAAAACTTGACACATTGCGCTGCAGCCGAATAGCGTACCAAGAGGGGTGTTGCAGAGTTTTTCCGGGAGCAGGGAGTGGGTTCTCTTTTTTCGCCACAACTGAAACGGTTGCTGGGTTACGTGAGGCCGTATAGCGCGCGGCTGGTGGTGGGGATCATCCTAGTCGGGTTCGTGGCAGCCGCGGAAGGAACGATCGCGTTCATGGTGCGGCCGGCGGTCGACTTTGTGCTGCACCCAGAGAAATTCTCCTACAACCTGCCTCTGGTCACGCTGCCCTGGAACGGGCAAGTCATTTACCTGAACAAATTCTTTCCGTCGAGCATTCACAACGTCTGGACGATTTTTTCCATCACGCTATTGATCTTGTACGCAAGCAAGGCGATCGCGGAGTACATCGGGCTAACGCAGATCCAGTATGCGGGATTAGCGGCGATTCGGGATTTGCGGAACGCGTTCTACGAGAGAGTCATCCGCCAACCGATGGGCTTTTTCCAGCACAACCCGACGGGCCGCTTGATTTCGGTGGCAATCAACGACGTGGACCGCACGCGGTTTGCGATGAGTGAATATCTGGCCGACCTATTCATGAAGAGCTTTACGTTTCTGGCGTTCGTTGCGGCGATGCTGATCCTGAACTGGAAGCTGGCGCTGGCCACGACCGCGCTGCTGCCGGTCGTCATCCTGCCGGTGAACAAACTCGGAAAGAAAATCCGGCTCTCGGCGGAGAAAAGCCAGACAAGGCTCAGCGACTTGAGCCAGATTGTAGAAGAGACCGTAAGCGGGAACCGGGTCGTGAAAGCGTTCGGTATGGAGGACTTTGAGGTCCGGAAGTTTCACGAGATTGCACGGCGGCTTTTGCGGGAAAACATGCGATGGGTGCGCGCGGCGGTCATTACTTCACCGCTGATGGACCTCGTCGGGGGAATTGTGATTCCCCTACTGCTGTTCTACGCGCGCAATCAGATTCAGCGCGGGGAGATTACAACGGGCGGGTTCTTTGCATTCCTATACGCGATGTTCAACGCGTATATGCCGCTAAAGCGCATGGGATACGTCTACCAGCAATTCCAGGCCGCGCAGGGAGTGAGTCAGCAGGTGTTCGCGTATCTGGACCGGGAAGAGGAGGCCATTGATCAGGCAGGAGGGAAGACGCTAGGGAAGCTGAGTCGCGAGATTGCTTTCGAAAACGTGGCGTTCACCTACGATCCCATCAGCGCGCCGGTTTTGCAGAATATCTGGCTTAGAGCGCGCAAGGGAGAAGTGGTGGCGCTCGTGGGTACGAGCGGAGCGGGGAAAACAACCCTCGTGAACCTGATTCCGCGGTTCTATGAACTGACTGGCGGGAGCATCCAGATTGACGGAGTGGACATCCGGGAAGTGACACTGCGGTCGCTGCGAGCGCAGATCGCGATGGTGACCCAGGAAAATATTTTATTTCACGATACGGTGCTGAACAACATTTGTTACGGGATGAGCGGGGTGCCACGGGAGCGAGTAGTCCAGGCGGCTCAAGCCGCGCTCGCACACGATTTCATCATGGATCTGCCGCAAGGATACGATACGGTGATTGGAGAGCGCGGTACGCGCCTAAGTGGAGGGCAGCGGCAGAGAGTCGCGATCGCGCGCGCCATTTTGAAGGATTCACCGATTCTGATTCTTGACGAAGCGACCTCGGAGCTGGATTCAGAATCAGAAATGTATGTGCAAAAGGCGCTAAGCAATTTGATGGAGGGGCGCACCGTATTTGTGGTCGCGCACCGCTTGGGAACCATCCGTAAAGCCGATAAAATTCTTGTACTGGAGGAAGGGCGGATACGGGAAAGCGGAACACATGCAGAGCTGCTGGCAAAGGGCGGGAGCTACGCGCGGCTGCACGAACTGCAGTTTGCCGATGAAGAAGTACTGGCGCCGGCCGAGGCGCCGAACCCTGATCCCGCCGGACCGAGCGATAAGAGATGAGCGCAAAGGATTCAGTCGAAGCACGAACCTCGACGGGGGATAAACCGGAATGCCGGTCGATGACGGGATACGCAATGGTTCGCGGGGATTTCAACGGCTGGGCGATCCGGGTGAGCGTAAAAAGCGTGAATCACCGCTTTTTGGATGTGAAACTGCGAATGCCGGATTCGCTCGAGCCGTATGAACATCGATTACGACAGGCAGTCCGCGAACAAATTCACCGCGGGCACATCGATATTCACGTATACGCGGAGCCGGGTGGGGCTGCGCCAGTGCACGTGAACCGGGAATTGCTGAAGGCTTACGTGAGTGCAGCGGAAGAACTACGGGAGCAGACCGGCGGCAAGGCTGAACTGGATCCGGTGTCTTTGATGCGTCTGCCGGGAGTGATTACGGGACTGGCATCGGCGCTGCCCGACACCGACGAGGAGCAGGAAGAGTTCGGCAAGGAGCTGGAGCGATATTTGCACGAAGCCTTGACCAAAATGGATGAAATGAGGCGGACGGAAGGGCGCCATCTGACGCGTGAGCTGCGAGGGCGCGTGACGCGAATCGAAGAGCGCGCTGAGCAGGTCCGGGGGCTTGTTGGAACGTTGCGGCCAGCGTTCACGAGAAGGCTGGAAGCGAGGTTGAAGGAACTGCTGAATGGAACGACCGTGGATCCATCGCGGCTAGCGCAGGAGGCGGCGCTGCTTGCCGAACGAAGCGACATCAGCGAGGAGTTGGACCGGTTGCAGAGCCATCTGCAGCAATTCTCGAGACTCCTGGACGGCGCTGGCGAGTTGGGAAAGAAACTGGATTTTCTGCTACAGGAGATGCACCGGGAAGCCAACACCATGTTGTCGAAAACGCCCGGAGTCGAAAGCGAAGCATTGGCGATCACGGGGCACGCACTGGAGATCAAGGCTGAGATTGAAAAATTGCGCGAGCAGGTTCAAAACATCGAATGAGTGGCGGAACCGGCGTTGAACCGTTGGTGCTGATCGTGTCCGGTCCCTCGGGGTCGGGAAAAAGCACTCTGGTGCAGAAGGTTCTGGAGTTGTCGGGAACCATGCCTTCGATTTCGTACACAACGAGGCCGAGGCGGGGAACCGAGGCGAGTGGAAAATGCTATGATTTTGTTACTGAGGCGGAATTCGTCGCCATGGTGGCCCGGGGTGAGTTTCTCGAATACGCACAGGTCTTCGGGAAGCATTCCTACGGAACACCAAAAAAATGGCTCGAAGAGTCAAAACTCCGTGGACTGGACCTGGTGCTCGAAATAGACATCCAGGGCGCAGCGCAGGTGAAGCAAAAGTTGCCGGAATCGGTGGCAATCTTTATACTGCCACCCTCGCGAGAGGAGCTCGAACGGCGATTGAGGAGCCGCGCGCAGGATTCGGACGAAGAAATCGCGCGGCGGCTTTCGAAAGCGCGCGAGGAAATCGCCGCGAGCGAGACGTTGTACGATTTTTGCGTGGTGAACGATGACGTGGAGCGGGCGGGCAAAGAGGCGCAGGCGATTGTAATCGCGTTGCGATGCTCGAGTGCACGGCGGCGCGATCGCGTGAACCAATTACTGGCATCATTTGGAGGGTAAGATACTCATGACCGTGCAAACAAAAGCTCCGGAGAGCCAGTTTGCTTACGTAGTGCTGGCGGCGCGGCGAGCGCGCCAGATCATGGCTGGAGCGCCACCGCTGGTGGAAAACCTTCGCACACTGAAGGCGACACGGATCGCCTGCGAAGAGGTCAATCAGGGCCTGATCGAATACGATTTCACAGAGCCAGGAACGACCAACGAAGAAAAGGAAGCGAGCAAGCGCCGGAAGTAGGAGCGCGAGGAATTCATGCGCATCACCCTGGGCGTGACGGGCGGGATTGCAGCGTATAAATCGGCGGAATTGGTTCGCCGGCTTCAGGATGAAGGGCACACGATCCAAGTGGTAATGACGCGTGCGGCGCGCGAGTTCATTACACCCCTTACTTTTGCGGCCCTGAGCGGGCAGCGGGTCATTACGGACCTTTTTTCGAGCTCAGCGAGTGGCGAAAACAACCTCGAATCAGCCATCGACCACATTGCCGTGGCTCAGCGAACCGATCTGCTGCTCGTCGCGCCGGCGACAGCGCACATCCTTGCGAAATTTGCGCGAGGGTTCGCTGACGACTTTCTGACTACGCTGTATCTGGCGTCGACCGCACCGGTTGTAGTGGCTCCGGCAATGAACGTGAACATGTGGCAGCACAAGGCGACGCAAGAGAACCTGGCGACGCTACGCGCGCGCGGCGTGCGGGTCGTGGAGCCGAACGAGGGCTACTTGGCGTGCGGAATGACGGGCTCCGGGCGGCTTGCGAGCCAAGAAGAGATTTTGAAGGCCGTTGAGGAAGTGCTGCAAGGACAGCAGGACCTAGTTGGGGAAAGGGTTCTCGTGACTGCGGGACCGACGCGCGAGGACATCGACCCGGTGCGCTTTTTGACTAACCGATCATCGGGGAAGATGGGATACGCTGTGGCTGAGGCGGCAGCCCGACGTGGAGCAAAAGTCGTGCTGGTCAGCGGGCCAACGGCTCTTGAAACACCACAGAGTGTGGAACGTGTCGATATTCGCAGCGCCCAAGAAATGCTGCTCGCGGTTCAAGCGCAGTTTCCAGGGTGCACGCTGGCGATTTTTGCCGCGGCCGTAGCGGATTACCGCGTGGCGGAACCGTCAGAGTCCAAAATTAAGCGTATGCACGATACGCTGACTCTTCGGCTGGAGCCGAACCCGGATATCCTGGCCACGGTAGCACGGGAAAAGGGTAACCGGCTGGTGGTGGGATTTGCCGCGGAAACCGAAAACGTGGCGGAGAACGCGAGAAAAAAGCTAGTACAGAAAAATGCGGACCTTATCGTGGCGAATGATTTGACTACGGAAGGGGCCGGATTTGACGTCGATACAAATGTCGTGACATTGTTTTCACGCGATCAGCGCGATTTACCGTTGCCACGTTTGACAAAAGCTGAAGTGGCGCAATGCATTCTGGACGAGGTTCTACGGCTGCGGGCCGCGCTAAAAAGCAAGCCCGCAGCGCAACGCGGTGGCAACTGACGAAACATGCCTGAACAGATACCTGAATCCCTGCAACAGAAAATCGAAGAGAGGTTGCGGTATTACGAAGACCTTGGCATAGGTCTGTTCTACCGGGACAGGCGCGGCAGTCTGATTTCCACAGTCGAGGGCCATCCTGAAACTTCGAAGGAACCGGCGGCCCGCGCCGCTCGAGAGGTCGTCGTGCCCAGACCCATTGCGTTACCGAACGCTGCGGCGATGCGGCCCGTGGAGCGTATCGAACCCGTGATTTCGCCTTCCGGTCCGTCGCTATTTGAGGCCGTCGACAAAGTTGCGGACGACACACTGCCGAAGATTCGCGAAGACATTGGCGATTGCACCCGCTGCAAACTGCATAAAGGCCGGCACAAGATCGTTTTTGGAGATGGTAGCGTGAAGGCGCAGCTTGTGTTTGTAGGCGAAGGACCCGGCGCGGATGAAGACGCTCAGGGACTGCCTTTCGTCGGGCGAGCAGGAAAGCTGCTGACGCAGATGATCGAGGCCATGGGATTGCAGCGAAAAGACGTGTACATCTGCAACGTGGTGAAATGCCGTCCGCCGGAAAACCGCGCGCCGGAACCGGACGAAGTGGCGACGTGCTCACCATATCTGCTTCGTCAGATCGATGTGATTCAACCGAAAGTCATCGTGTGCCTGGGCGCAGTGGCGGCGAAGACGCTGCTGCAGACGAACCGCGGCATAACGCAATTCCGCGGGCAGTGGCTCGAATGGCGGGGACGCAAACTGATGGCGACATACCACCCGGCGTATCTTTTGCGCAACCCGAACGCCAAGGGAGAAGTGTGGAAAGACCTGCAGAAGGTCATGGCAGAGCTGGGCCTGCAGCTGCCGAAAAAGAAATCCTTGTAACCTCATGGGAATTTTGCTGGGGCTGGCGTCGGCGCTTTGTTGGGGCAGCGCAGATTTGTTTGCGCGATTTGCCACACGAAAAATCGGGACCGTGCACACGATGCTGTACATGCAGTTGACCGGGTTCGTGCTGCTGACTTTCGCGATGCGCGCACTCGGCGGCTGGGGACACCTCACGGACGGTTCGGGTTGGCGGCCCTGGGCGTGGGGCATTCTTGCGGGGGTTTTGAACACATCGGCGACGCTGGCGTTATATCGATCATTTGAGATAGGAAAGATGTCGGTGGTTGCGCCGGTTTCCGCGAGTTATCCAGCGCTGACCATGCTGCTTGCAGCACTGACGGGAGAACGGCTGACGGTGCTGCGGTTCACGGGAATCGCGTTGATCGTTGTCGGCGTGATTCTGGTCGCGCGAGGCGAGAAGATTCCGGATGATGCCAACGAGCTCGATGAGAAGGTGCATCCGGGGAAATGGAAGCTGGGTGTGGGCTGGGCGCTGTTTTCAGCCGTAGGATTTGGCGTGATGTTCTGGCTCCTGGGGATACGGGTGGTGCCGCTGCTAGGCAGCGCACCGTCAGTTTGGTTGATCCGGCTAGCCAGTGTCGCGATGACGGCGGCGGTCGTGCTGATCTTGCGGCAGCCGTTCATGTTACCTGGGGCGGGAGCAAATCGGTGCATTTTAGGTGTCGGTATTCTCGATACGAGCGCGTACGTTTTGAACAACCACGGGATGCAACATGAGCAGGTGTCTGTGGTGAGCGTGCTGGCGTCACTCTATGGAGCAGTGACGGTAGGGCTGGCGGCAATTTTTTTGGGTGAGCGCGTCTCGAGGCTGCAATCGGCGGGTATTGTGTCAATATTTGTCGGGATATTTTTGATCAGCCGATAAAACGGCCAGTTACGAAAAAACCGGCCTAAAGGCTGGCCACCACAAAAACATCATGGCGGAACTTTATTGCAACGTGGCGCTGCCGGTGCCGTTGCGCTCGACGTTTACGTACCGAGTGCCAGAAGCGCTGAGAGGGCAGGTACAGGTAGGAAGCCGCGTGCTGGTGCCTCTCCGAAAAAAGTCGCTTGTCGGCGTCGTCGTGGAAATCGGTGCAACCGCGCCAGAAGGAACGCAGATCCGAGACGTGAGCCGAGTTTTGGATCTGGCGCCGGCACTGACGTCGAAGCTACTCGAACTAGGGCGATGGATCGCACGATATTACCTCGCCCCGATTGGCGAAGTGTTTCGCGCGATGTTGCCGCCACAGACCGAAATTGCGTTGAAGCGCCAGATTTTGCTGACCGATGCGGGGAAGTCGCTTGCAGAAAACTTAAGAGACAGAAACGCGCTGACAACCCTTGCGCGCGACGAGGCGGAATTCCTGGAACGGCTGTTCGAGAAGAAAAGTGTGCTGACCCTGAATCCCAGCAGCCAGCCGGGGATATCAGCGCAGGCGTTGCAGCGGCTGCAACTTCGCGGCTACGTCGAAGTCCGCGAAACGGCGCAAGGACGGAAGCGAAAGACCCAACAGGTGGCAGCCTGGAAACAGCAGGGCGATCCGAAACAAGAGCTGGGAGAAAAAGAGGAGCGAATTCGAACGCTTCTCGAAACAGAGCGCGGGCCTTTGCCGGTGGTGCAGCTTCTGAAGTTGGCTCGTGTTTCGCGGGCGCTCATCGAGCGAATGTTGCGGGACGGTTTGCTCGAGAGTTGGGAAGAGCCGATCGATCCGGCAGAAGACCCGTTTGACGCGGGTTATCGTCCTCCGGGGCACGCTTTGAATGAAACGCAGGAGAATGCATTCAAGGCGATTCGCGGACGTTTCGAACTAAACGCATTTGGGGTGCAACTACTGCATGGTGTTACCGGCAGCGGGAAGACGGAAGTGTATTTGCGGAGTGTGCAGGAGACACTGGCGCGGGGAAAGACGGCCATCGTGCTGGTGCCGGAAATCGCACTGACGCTGTGGATAGGACGCCAGTGCCGCGCCTGGTTTGGAGCGCGATTTGAAGGCGTGGCGGTGCTGCATTCGGCGCTGACCGAGATAGAACGCGCTCGGGAATGGTGGCGAGTGCGGAACGGGCAGGCGCGCGTGGTGGTGGGAACGCGTTCGGCTGTGTTCGCTCCGGTAGAAAATCTTGGGTTGATCATCGTCGATGAAGAGCAGGAAAACAGCTACAAGCAGGAAGAAACGCCGCGGTATCACGGGCGCGATGTGGCGATCGTAAGGGCGAAACTCGAGAACGCGGCGGCACTGCTGGGCTCGGCGACGCCTTCTCTCGAGACGTATCACAACGCGGTGAATGGCAAGTATGAACTCCTGAAGATGGCGACGCGAGTAGAGAACCGTTCGCTAGCGGCGGTAGAGGTTGTGGATCTGCGGGGAGATTTCCAGCAGACCCACCAGACGAGCCCCATTTCGCAGGCTTTGCACGGCGGGATCGCGGAATGCTTGTCGTTCAACACGCAGGCGCTGGTGCTGATCAATCGCCGCGGCTATTCCTGGTTTATGCTGTGCCGCAGTTGCGGGGCTTCCGTGCACTGCGTGAACTGCAGCATATCGATGACCTATCACAAAAGCCGCAACCGGCTGGAGTGCCATTATTGCGGATCGATCCAGGCAGTGCCGAAGACTTGCCCAAAATGCGATTCGAAGTACGTCTACTTTTTTGGCGAGGGCTCGGAGCATCTGGAAGAACGGCTGAGGAAAGAATTCCCCGGGGCGCGGATTGCCCGCCTCGATCGAGATACGGTGCGAACGAAGCAGCAATACCAGGAAACGCTGGGGGCATTTGCAAGCGGCGCTCTCGACATTTTGGTTGGGACGCAGATGCTGGCGAAAGGGCACGATTTTCAACGGGTGACGCTGGTGGGAGTGATTTCGGCGGATTCGTCGCTCAGCCTGCCGGATTTTCGCGCAGCCGAGCGGACCTTTCAGTTACTGACCCAGGTTGCGGGCCGGGCAGGGCGTGGCGAATTCCCCGGGCGCGTGCTGATCCAGACATACTATCCCGAGCACTACGCGATTCAGGATGCGGTGCGGCAGGATTATGTGTCGTTCTATGAAAGGGAAATACATTTTCGAAGATTGATGGCTTATCCGCCGTTCACATCGTTGGCGAATGTGATTGTGAGAGATGCAAACCTCGAGAATGCGATTAAATGGTCCCGGCGGCTTTCGGAATACTTTTCGCCGCATGAGGGAAAGGCCGTGCGCATCCTGGGGCCGGCTTCGGCCCCGCTGGCTCGGTTGAAAAAAGAGCACCGCTATCAATTCTTATTGAAATCGCCGAAGCGATCCGTGATGACGAAATTGCTGAGCGGTGCGCTCTCGTTTTGCGAGGCGAACGAGATTCCGGGAACGGCGGTGCTTGTCGATGTGGACCCGCTAACGCTGCTGTGAGCGAGACGAAGAATGCAGCCCGTTTCAGAGGGCGGCTAGCGAGAGCGACTAGTCGCGACGGCTACGGGACCAGAAAAAGTAGCCGGGGAGACCAAGAAGCATCAGAGCGATGGCGACGAGAAGATACGTGAATTGATGTGGGTCTACAACCGCGGCGTAGATCGCGTTGCCGACGATCGCGGCGGCGGCCAACACGAAGATTAGGGGAGTGAACGGATAGCTGGGAACGCGGTAGGGAAGTTCTTTAGCCTTGCTGGCTCGACGGATCGGAAAAATCGCCGCGGCACCGAGTCCATAAAAAATCCAGCCGATGAAGATGGCGCCGTTCGTCAGTTTCGCAAATTCACCGACGATCGCAAGGACGGCGGACCAGATCCCCAGAGCGAGGACCGCTGCGGCTGGCGTACCGTAGTGCGGGTGGACCTCAGCGAGTTTCTTAAAGAAGAGATCGTCCTTGGACATGGCGAAAAAGACGCGTGGGGCGGTGAGCATCACGCTATTTGCGGAGCTGAAAGTGGAGACAAGGATGGCCGCCGCCACCAGCTTACCAGCCCAGCCGCCGAGTACGGCCTTGGCCGCCGCGGCGGCGATGGCGTCGCTCTCCATCGCGGCTTTGGGGCCAAGTGCGACCAGGTAGGCAATCACGGCGAAAAGATAGAGGCCCGCGAGTATCAGCGATCCGTACAAAAACGCACGCGGGAAACACT
>Ga0207826_1000600_pt1 | contig 10099 bp, 4 predicted proteins | sample LuqExpMetageno80_FD_187837 | JGI IMG/M metagenome (GOLD analysis project Ga0207826, IMG submission 187837) | Tropical forest soil microbial communities from Luquillo Experimental Forest, Puerto Rico - Sample 80 (SPAdes) | ecosystem: Environmental > Terrestrial > Soil > Tropical forest ... | reverse complement strand
CAGGGTAGCCAGCCGGGTCCGCAGGCCGTCAGCGCTGGAGTCCTGCAACTGCAACTGGAAGACCTTCTGCGCGCCCACGCTGCTCTTCAGATCTTCGGGAGTGCCGCTCACCAGGATTTTGCCGTGGTCGATGATGGAGACCCGGCCGCAAAGCTGGTCGGCCTCCTCCATATAGTGGGTAGTGAGCACGATGGTGATCCCACGTTGTCGGAGTTCGCGAATGATGTCCCACAATGCCAGACGCGTCTGCGGATCGAGGCCGGCGCTGGGTTCGTCGAGGAAGAGCACCTCGGGCTCGTGGGCGATGGCGCGGGCGATTTGCACTCTCTGCGCCAGCCCGCCGGAAAGCGTCTTCACGAAGGTCTTGGCACGCTCGGCAAGTTTGAAGAGGTCCAACAGTTCGTCGGTTCTCTTGGCGGAATAAGCATGCGTAAGTCCGAAGTAGCGGCAATGAAAGTAGAGGTTTTCCCACACCGTACACTGGCGGTCGAGCGTGTTGAACTGCGTCACCACGCCCATGTAACGGCGCGCTTCGGACGGGTGTTGCACCACATCCACGCCGGCGATTGTCACCCGCCCCGCGGTGGGCAGCGAGCGTGTGGTGCACACGCTGATGGTGGTGCTCTTGCCTGCTCCGTTGGGCCCGAGCAGGCCGAACAACTCGCCCCGCTCGACGGCGAGGTCGATGCCCTTGACGGCCTCGACCGGCGTTTTGCCGGGATAGGTCTTGACGAGCTGCTGGATGTTGACGATCGCGTCGCTGGCCACTTGTGCGGCTCTCCGAGTGTTGTTGGTGGAACCCCGAATGATGTTGGTCTAGTTTACCAAGCAAACGGGCTTCACCACAGAGACGCAGAGGAAAGGAGAAATCAAACGGCCTGGCCGGCACTGAAGCCCGAGGCCCAGGCCCACTGGAAGTTGAAACCACCGAGGTGCCCGGTGACATCGACCACTTCTCCAATGAAGTACAGGCCGGGAACCTTGCGGCTCTCCATCGTCTTTGCCGAGAGTTCGTCGGTATCCACGCCACCGGCGGTCACCTCGGCTTTGTCGTAGCCTTCTGTGCCAGCGGGAGTTATCTGCCAGTGATGCGCGGCGCGCTCCAAGTCCTCGAGAGCGGCGTTCGTCCAGCGTTGCGGAGCATGGAGATCGACCCAGCGGTCGGCGAAGCGATCCGCCAGGACGGCGCGGAAAGCGGCTTTCGCCGCCTTCAAGTCGCGTCCTGCGGGCCGGCTCTTCATGCGCGTCAGGACGTCCTTTTCGGGAGCGAGATTGAGGGAAATGGGCGACGCTCCATCCCAGTACGACGAGATCTGCAGAACCGCGGGCCCACTGAGGCCACGGTGCGTGATCAGCATCTTCTCGCGGAAGCTCTGGCCCCCGCAGGATGCAACTACCTCGGCCGAGACGCCTGAGAGATCGCAATAGTGCTTGCGGTCTTCAGCGCCGAAGGTCAGAGGCACCAGCGCCGGACGGCACTCACAAAGCTTGAGTCCGAACTGGCGCGCCAGTTCGTAGCCGAAAGGAGTTGCGCCCATCTTTGGAATCGAGAGCCCGCCGGTGGCGACAACCAGCGACGGAGCCTGCATCTCGTCCGCATCGGTGCGCGCCACGAAGCGGTCGCCGCGGGTGACTTCGCGCACGCGGGCGCCGGTAACGATCTCTACTCCCACGCTGTGGCACTCAGCTTCCAGCATGGCGACGATCTCGCGGGCGGAGCCGTCGCAGAAGAGTTGCCCCAGCGTCTTTTCGTGATAGGGGATGCGGTGCTTTTCGACCAGGGCGATGAAGTCGTGCGGCGTGTAACGAGCAAGGGCGGACTTGCAGAAGTGCGGGTTGGCCGAGAGGAAGTGTTCGGGACGGCAATGCAGGTTGGTGAAGTTGCAGCGGCCCCCGCCGGAGATGAGGATTTTCTTGCCGATGCGCTCGGCGTGCTCGATGACCACAACGCGACGGCCACGACGGCCCGCGGTGATCGCGCACATCAGGCCGGCGGCGCCGCCGCCGAGGACCACCGCGTCGTAGGAGAGGATCACACGACCAGTTTCAAGTTTCGAGGTTTAAGTTTCAAGTCGCGAATGCGACGCTCATCAGTCCGCGAAGACGGGCACTTCGTCTTTCTTCAGCGCCTGCTTGCGGCGCCAGGGCAGAATCGAGAGGAACCAGGCTTGCAGGCGGTCCATGTAGAGGTACACGACCGGCGTGGTGAAGATGGTAAGCATCTGGCTGACGATGAGGCCGCCGACGATGGCGACACCCAGCGGACGGCGCAACTCGGAGCCGGTGCCGCGGCCGAATGCCAGCGGGACCGCGCCCAGCAGTGCTGCGGCGGTGGTCATCATGATCGGCCGGAAACGCAGCTTGGCGGCTTCGTGGATGGCGTCGAGCGGACTCTTGCCCTGACGCTCACGCTCGAGCGCGAAGTCGATCATCATGATGGCGTTCTTCTTCACGATGCCGATGAGCAGCAGGATGCCTACCAGGCCGATGACGTTGAGTTCCATCTTGAAAGCAAGCAGGCCGAGCAACGCGCCGGTGCCGGCGGAAGGAATGGTGGAGAGAATCGTGATGGGGTGGATGTAGCTCTCGTAGAGCATGCCCAGCACGATGTAGACCGCGAGCAGCGCTGCCAGCACCAGCAGGGGCATGGAGGAGAGCGAATCCTGGAAGGCTGCCGCCGCGCCCTGGAAGGTGCCGTGGATCGTGCCGGGCATGCGCAATGCAAGTTGTGCCTGCTCGATGGCGCGGGTGGCTTCACCCAGCGACCCGCCGGGATTCAGGTTGAAGGAAATGGTGACGGCCGGGAATTGTCCCTGGTGGGCGACGGCGAGAGAAGTGGTCGAGGGGCCGAAATGCGCGAACGACGATAACGGTACCTGGGCGCCGGAGCTGGTAATGACGTACACGGTCTGCAGCGCGTCGGGTGTCAACTGGTACTTCGGGTCCACTTCGAGCACTACCCAATACTGATTGAGGGTCCGGTAAATCGGCGAGATCTCGCGTTGTCCGAAAGCGTCGTAGAGGACCTCATCGATCTGCTGCGGAGTGATGCCGAGGCGCGCTGCGGTATCGCGGTCGATGACAACGTTTTGTGCCAGGCCACGAACTTGCTGGTCGCTGCTGACATCCTTGAGCATGGGAATGGCGCGCAGTTTATCGAGCAGTTTGGGGGCCCAGGCATAGAGATCGTCGAGGTTGTCGCCTGATAGGGTGTACTGATACTGGGCGTTGGCCATGCGACCGCCAATCTGCAGGTCCTGCACGGCCTGAAAGTACAGGCTGGCGCCGGGAACGTGGCTGAGCTGCGGGCGAAGGCGGTTGATGAGCTGATCGGCGCTGACATTGCGGTCTTTGAGCGGCTTCAAAGTGGCGAAAACGCGGGCCTGGTTTTGTGGCCCACCGCCGCCTACGGAGGCGACGACGTTCTGGATGGCGGGGTCGCGCTTCACGATCTCCACGAACTGCATGACCTTCCCATTCATGGCGTCAAAGGAGATATCCTGGTCACCCATCACGATGCCAAAGATGCGGCCCGTATCCTGCTGCGGGAAGAAACCTTTCGGCACGATGACATACAGGTAAACGTTCAGGGCGAGGGTGACGATCACCATGCCGAGGACGAGCAACTGGTGGCGCAGCACCCAGGCGAGTGCGCGCCGGTAGCCGCGATTCATCCGCTGGAAACCGCCTTCGCTCACGCGGTAGATGGCGCCGTGGCGGGCGCTGTGCGGCTTCAGAAAGTGGGCGCACAACATGGGCGTCGTGGTGAGCGACACGACCATCGAGATGAGGATGGTCGAGGTGATGGTCATGGCGAACTCGTGGAAGAGCCGCCCGATCAGCCCGCTCATCAGCAGGATGGGAATGAACACCGCAACCAGCGAAATGCTCATCGAGATAACGGTGAAACCGATTTCGCGAGAGCCGAGCAGCGCCGCTTCAAAGGGGCCCATGCCGCCCTCGATGTGGCGCATGATGTTTTCCAGAACCACGATGGCGTCGTCGACGACAAAGCCGGTGGAGATGGTGAGCGCCATCAGCGACAGGTTGTTGAGGGAATAGCCCAGCAGGTACATCGAGCCGAAAGTGCCCACGATGGCCAGCGGAACCGCCACGCTGGGGATGAGGGTGGCGCGCACTTCGCGCAGGAACACGAATACGACCAGCACCACCAGCACGACCGAGATGATGAGAGTGCGCTGAACGTCGGCCACGGAGGCGCGGACGGTCAGCGTGCGGTCGAGCCCGACTTCGAGCTTGATGCCCTGCGGGATGGAGGCTTCGAGGAACGGGAGCGCCGCGGTGACACGGTCTACGGTGGCGATAATGTTCGCACCTGGCTGGCGGAAGATTACAGCCAGCACGCTGGGTTTGCCATTGAAGCTTCCGGAGTTATAGATGTTGGAGTAGGCATCGCTGACCGAAGCGACGTCGCTGAGGCGCACGGGCGCGCCATTGCGATAGGCAACAATCAGAGGGCGGTAGTCCCTGGCCCTTCGCATCTGATCGTTGTCCTTGACCAGCCAGCTCTTCTGGTCGCCCTGGAGTGAGCCCTTGGCCATGAGCACGTTTTCACCGGCGATGGCCTTCCGCACGGCTTCCAGTCCAAGATTCATCTTGTTCAGGACAAAGGGATTGGCCTCGATACGTACGGCCGGCTGCGAGGAGCCCCAGATGAAAACCTGGCCCACGCCGTCAATCTGCGAAAGCTTCTGTCCCAGAATCGAGTCTGCCGCGTCGTATATCTGGTCCTTGGTGATGGTGTCGGAAGTCAGCGCCAGGATCATGATCGGTGCATCGGCGGGATTGACCTTGCGATACGTAGGGTTGCCCGGAAGATAGGCGGGCAGATAGCCGCGGGCGGCATTGATGGCCGCCTGGACGTCGCGCGCGGCGGCATCAATGTCGCGGTTCAGGTCGAACTGGATGGTGATGCCGGTCGAGCCCAGCTGGCTCGAGGAGGTCATCTGGTTAATGGCGGCGATGCGGCCGAACTGGCGCTCCAGCGGAGTGGCCACTGACGATGCCATCGTCTCCGGGCTCGCACCCGGCAATCCGGCGCCGATTGAGATCACGGGAAAATCGATCTGCGGCAGCGGCGATACCGGCAGTGTGGTATAGGCCAGCCCGCCAGCCAGCAATAGCCCGATCGTCATCAACGTCGTGGCTACTGGCCGGTGAATGGCTGGGCTGGAGATGTTCACACTAGTCCCCCATCGCCTCAGCCGGTTTGGGCGCGCGCAGGCGCTCAAGCGTACGTCCAAGGCGATCGAACCACAGGTACACCACCGGAGTGGTGTACAGCGTCAGCAACTGGCTGAAGAGCAATCCGCCGATGATGGTGATGCCCAAAGGCCGCCGCAACTCCGATCCGGTGCCTGAGCCCATCGCGAGCGGAATCGCGCCAAACAACGCGGCGAAGGTCGTCATCATAATGGGACGGAATCGCAGCAGGCAGGCCTCGTAAATCGCCTCGTGCGGTGGCTTGCCCTCCTTGCGCTCGGCTTCGAGAGCAAAGTCGATCATCATGATGGCGTTCTTTTTGACGATGCCGATGAGCAAAATGATGCCGATCAAGGCCATCACCCCCAGCGGCATATTGAACAAGTTCAACGCCAGGATTGCGCCCACGCCGGCGGACGGCAGGGTGGAGAGGATGGTGATGGGATGAATGTAACTCTCGTAGAGCACGCCCAGCACGATATACACCGTAACGATTGCCGCGAGAATCAGCCAGCCTTCATTGGCCTGCGAGGCTTCGAACGCTCGCGCTGTGCCCTGGAACCGAACCTGGATGCTTGGTGGCAGTCCCAGGTCCACCACGGCCGCGTTGATCGCCCGCACGGCCTCGCCCAGCGAATAGCGCCCGCCCAAGTTGAACGAGAACGTCACTGACGGGAACTGTCCCTGGTGGTTGATCGCGAGTGGTCCGGTCGTGGTCTCAAAGTGCGCTATTGCGCTCAACGGCACTTGCCCGGTCGCGCCCGGAACGAAAATGTTCTTCAGCGAATCCGGATCGTTGCGGAAGGAGGGGTCTACTTCCAGCACGACATGGTACTGGTTCAACTGCGTAAACATGATCGACACCAGGCGCTGACCGAAGGCATCGTAGAGAGTGTTGTCCACTGTCGACATGTTCACGCCCATGCGCGACGCCGTATCGCGGTCAATCACCAGGTTGGCCATCGACGCCTGGTTCTGCTGGTCGGTGGCGATGTCACGCAGCTCCGGAAGGGCCTTCAGCTTCTCCAGCAACCGGCTTGTCCACAGAGTTAATTCCTTGGAATCCGCGTCCTCGAGACTGAACTGGTACTGCGTGCGGCTGATGCGGTCTTCCACCGTGAGGTCCTGCACCGGCTGCATGTACAAGGTGATGCCTTCCACGCCGGCAACCTCCTGCTGCAGCCGCTTGATGATCGCCGAAGCATCTTCCGTGCGCTCGTCCTTGGGCTTGAGGTTGATCTGAATGCGTCCGCTGTTGGGCGTGGTGTTGGTGCCATCTACGCCGATGAACGACGACAGACTGGCCACGTCGGGGTCCTTCAGAACCGCCGCTGCCAGCCGCTGCTGCCGCTCAGCCATGGAAGAAAACGACACGCTTTCGGGCGCGTCGGAGATGCCCATGATCACGCCGGTGTCCTGAACTGGGAAGAACCCCTTGGGCACAATCCTGTAAAGCCAGATGGTCGCCACCAGCGTGCCAATCGTGACCAGCAACGTGGTCCTCTGGTGGCGCAACACGAATTGCAGGGTGCGTCCGTAAAACGCAATCGTCTTGTTGAAGACGTTTTCCGAAGCCTGATAGAACCAGCCATGGTGGGCCTCGCTATGAGGCCGCAGAAGCAACGCGCACATCATGGGTGTAAGCGTCAGCGAGATCACCGCCGACAACAAAATGGTCACGCTAAGCGTCACCGCGAACTCGCGGAACAGGCGGCCAACGATATCGCCCATGAACAGCAGGGGGATCAGCACCGCAATCAGCGAAACCGTCAGCGACACGATGGTGAAGCCGATCTGTCCCGAGCCTTGCAGAGCCGCCTCCAGCGGCGTGTGCCCCTCCTCAATGTAGCGGGAGATGTTCTCGATCATAACGATCGCGTCATCCACCACGAAACCGGTCGAAATGGTCAGCGCCATCAGCGACAGGTTATCGAGCGAGTAGTTCAGCATATACATCACGCCAAAGGTGCCAACCAGCGAAAGCGGCACCGCGATACTTGGGATGATGGTCGCGGACAGCGTCCGGAGAAAGAGGAAGATCACCGTCACTACCAGCACAATGGTGAGGATCAACTCGAACTGCACATCCTTCACACTGGCGCGAATGGTGTTAGTGCGGTCCGTCAGGATTTCCACTTTGACCGACGCGGGCAGGTTGGCCTGCAACTGCTTCAACCGCAGCTTAATGCTGTCGGCCACTCGGATGATGTTGGCGCCGGGCTGGCGCTGAATGTTCAGGATCACTGCGGGCGTGGTATTCATCCACGCCGCCTGGTAGGCGTTTTCCGGCGCCTCAATCGCCGTCGCTACGTCCGACAGACGCACGGGATTGCCGTTTCTATACGCAATGATGGTGTTGGAGTAGTCGTCGGGCTTGAACAACTGGTCGTTGGCGTTAATGGTGTAGGACTGCCGCTGGTCCTGCAGTTGGCCCTTGGCCTGATCAACGTTGACTTGGCCGATGACGGTGCGCAGTTGCTCGAGGCTTATGCCGTAGGAGGCCAGCGCCGTGGGGTTGGCCTGGATGCGCACCGAGGGCTTCTGGCCTCCACTGATGGTGACCAGGCCCACGCCGGGCAATTGCGAGATCTTCTGCGCAAAGGTGGTATCAGCAAGGTCCTCGACCTGATGCAGCGGGATGCTGTCGGAGGTCATGGCCAGCGTCAGGATTGGCGCGTCGGCCGGGTTCACCTTGCTGTAGATCGGAGGCGTGGGCAGGTCGCTCGGCAGAAACGTCTGCGCACTGTTGATGGCCGCCTGCACCTGCTGCTCGGCCACGTCGATGTTTTCTTCCAGGACGAACTGCAGCGTGATGACCGACACGCCGAAGGAACTGCTGGAGGTCATCTGGTTCAGCCCGGGCAACTGGCCGAATTGACGCTCAAGCGGAGCGGTAATCGATGACGCTGTCACCTCCGGGCTGGCGCCCGGATAAAACGTCACGACTTGAATGGTCGGATAATCTACCTGCGGCAGGGCAGAAATCGGTAGTTGGGTGTAAGCGACCAGGCCCACCAGCAGCAACGCCGCCATCAGCAGCGATGTCGCGATGGGCCGCAGAATAAATGGCCGCGAGATACTCATGACTGCGGTCCGAGGCTTCCGCCTGCTGGATCATTCTTCGACTGGTTTGCCGGGCCGATGGGCGCTACGCGGCTGCCGGCCTGTAGCTTCTCCTGCCCGTCGGTCACCACGCGGTCGCCCGCTTGCAAACCCGACGCGATGACTGCCGTCGTGCCCTGCGTCAGCGCCAATTGCACCGGTTGGACCTTCACCGTATTGTTCGAATCCACCAGGTAGACGAACGTACCTTGCGGTCCGCGCTGGATGGCGCTCACCGGTGTGGTCAGGGCATCTTTGCGCGTCTCCAGCAGCAAGTGCACGTTGACGAACTGGTTGGGCCAGAGACCGTTATCGGGATTCTCGAACACGGCCTTGAACTTTGCCGTCCCGGTGGCCTGGTCGATCTGGTTGTCGATGGTGAGCAGCTTGCCGGTGGAGAGCTTTGTCTGGTCGTCGCGGCTGTACACGTCCACAGCAAGCGCGCCCTGTTTCATGCGCTGCCGCACGGCCTGGAGTTGGTCTTCCGGCAGAGTGAACACGATGGCGATGGGATGGGTCTGGGTGATGATGACCATCGGCGTGGTTGCTGACGCTTGCACGTAATTTCCGATATCGACCTGGCGCAGTCCGACGCGGCCGTTGATGGGCGAGGTGATGCGCGTGTAAACGAGGTTCAGTTTGGCGTTGTCGATGGCCGCCTTATCGGCTGCAATCGTTCCTTCGTACTGGCCAAACGACGCCTGTTGCGTATCGAGGTCCTGTTTGGCGATAACCCCGCCCGAGTACAGCGCCTTCATGCGCTCGAACTGCACCTTTGCGTTGTTGAGCTGGGCTTCGTCGCGCTGCAGATTGGCCTGTGCTGTGGCCAACGCGACCTCGTAGGGGCGCGGGTCAATCTGAATCAGGAGTTCGCCCTGCTTAACGTCCTGGCCCTCGACAAAGTTGACCTGGGTGATTTGTCCATCGATGCGGGTCTTCAGTGCGACGGTGTTGAACGCCTGCACCGAACCCAGACCGGTGAGATAAACCGGGAAGTCGCGCTCCTGCACACTGGCTACGCCGACAGGTACCGGCGGCATGGGTGCGCTCGCCTTGGCGTTCTTTTGATCGCGGCTGCATCCGGCCAGGGCCGCGCAAATCAGAAGGGCCGCACCCAGGCACTGTATCGTGCGAGCTTTCAAGATTTCCTCCTCGCTGGCGCGCAGCGTGGTCGTCGGGGAAGAATTCGTTCGCGCCAGGGGCAAGGCACATGCAAGTGCCAATTAAGATATTATGAACCCCACTTCATTAGACTGAACGGACTTAGTTTGTGCCGTTAAGAGAGGGTGAAGGAAGGTTAAGTTTTGTGAAGGGCCCGTCCACATCACGAAACAATTCTTCACCGCAGGCGTCATCTGGAAAAGGCACAATGAATGCAGTGAACCAACTGCTCATCATCGACGACGACCGCGCACTCGTCAACCTCCTCAAACGTTTTCTCGAGGCCGAGAGTTTCAAGGTCGATGCCGCTTATGACCATGACTCGGGGCTGGCCGCAGCGCGCTCGAATCAACATGAACTCGTGATCCTGGATGTGATGCTGCCCGGCGGCTCGGGATTCGAGCTACTGAAGGCGTTACGTCACGAATCGGCAGTGCCTGTACTGTTGCTGACCGCTCGCGGAGAAGCAGTGGATCGCATCCTCGGGTTGGAAATCGGGGCCGACGATTATCTCGCCAAGCCCTTCGACCCACGTGAACTGGTGGCGCGCATTAGAGCTGTACTACGCCGCACCCGCGAAGCTGCGGCGGGCACGGCCCGTAGCGAGCTGGAT
>Ga0207826_1000599_pt1 | contig 10115 bp, 8 predicted proteins | sample LuqExpMetageno80_FD_187837 | JGI IMG/M metagenome (GOLD analysis project Ga0207826, IMG submission 187837) | Tropical forest soil microbial communities from Luquillo Experimental Forest, Puerto Rico - Sample 80 (SPAdes) | ecosystem: Environmental > Terrestrial > Soil > Tropical forest ... | reverse complement strand
GAGCAGACCTCAACTAGCGCTCGAGCAATCCAGGACCGGGCAGCCGAGCTCGCTTGATCGGAATGAAGAATGTCGGAATTTCCGAGCGCTCTTATACGGGCATTTAGCTCCACTACAGGTTGACGTCGCTGAGAGGCTTTAGGCCCCCCGATCCCGAGACGCCTTCATCAGTGAACTCAGGCCGCGTGACTGTCTCTCGCGGCCTTTTCTTTCCTTGCACTGTATTTAAGGGGCTTCAGCCGCCCGCAGTAACTCTCAGGAAATCGAACAGCATGTGACCCGGATCACATCCGGAGATCCCGCTCAGGAGTTTACTTCGCGGTAGAATGAACCTAGCGAGCATCGGACGGAGGGTGCCATGCCCGCACTAATCCAAACTGCCGCCGAAGTGCTTAGGGCGAGCGCAATTCCGCTCGTGATCGCGTCAATAATTTTGATTGCATTCGAACTCGTGCTCATCGGCTAATACGGGGAAACTTAGACGTCTACGGCTTCACTGAGTCGCCCTTGGCGGCCTTTTTTCAACTCGCGAGTGCCGTGACATAATGCGGCACTGCGGGGGTCATAGACATTGTGTGGTTTGTGTACCCGGGCCGTTCGGCATCCGCGCTCATAGCAACGCGCTCCACGCCATACCAAACGACCAAAATTGCGATAAACACGATGAGTTCAAAGGCAAACGCGTTGGCGACGCCAATGAACACAGAGAAATCATTGTTTATTTCGCACGCGCCCCCACCGACGCCCCCGCCCCCGCCCCCGCCGAAGTTAAACGTGCGCATCTCTACCCCCCAGCCCCAAACTTTCCCCCGCGCGCCAATATTTAATCTTAGCAAAGATTATCTAAAGTCTTAGCAAGTTTCGTGCCCACTTCGAGAATATAATGGTAGTCCAGGCACTTAGGGCGATTTGGAAAAGCTCATGACCGAGAGATTGTAAAGATTTTTGACAGGTCGGGCTCTTTCGCACCTTCAGCGACTTCGGGTTGCACGCACGGATCGAAGCCCCGGCACCGCGCGGCTTCATACTGAGATCGAGATGGTTCACGATGTTCTTTCGGGCGTCACGCTTCTGATCCCGCCCTCGGAGTAGCGGGTGGTCTCGCCATACCGATCTCGATAGCGTGCTTCGTCAGTGTCCGCAGAGCGCATACTCAGGAGCCACATACCTTTCTCGCGGTGCCATTTTCGTGCAGACTTGCTGCACCGCAGGGGGACGTTCGGATGACCGACAGCCCTCAGACCGCCGAGTTGCTACAGCACGAGGCTCCAAACCAGCCCGCCCTTGCCGTGCTCACCGCACTCGGTGTCGTCTACGGCGATATCGGCACGAGCACGCTTTATGGACTGAAGCAGGCGATCCATGCCGCCGGGCCGCCCACCCCGGACACGGTGACGGGAATCGTGTCGCTGATCCTTTGGGCGCTCGTCCTGATCGTGTCGCTCAAATACGCCATCTTGGTCCTCCGCGCGGACAATCACGGCGAAGGAGGCATCGTTGCACTGCTGGCGTTGCTCGACGTCAGGCACGCACCCAGCGGTAGCTGGCGTGCCGGCTTGCTCGTCGTTGGCTTGATCGGTGCAGCACTGCTTTACGGCGACGGCGCAATCACGCCGGCGATCTCGGTCCTGAGCGCTGTCGAGGGTCTGCAGATCGATGCGCCCCAACTCGCGCCGCTGGTCGTTCCGATCACCGTCGCGATCCTGGTCGGTCTGTTCCTCGTCCAACGCAAGGGAACGGGATTCATCGGCAGCATCTTCGGGCCGTTGATGCTGGTGTGGTTCATCGTCATCGGCCTGCTCGGCCTGCTCGGCATCGCGCGGTCTCCGGCCATCTTGGCGGCAATCAACCCCTATTATGCCGCTGCCTATCTCGTTCACGCAGGACCCGCTATCGGCTTCGCCGTGCTCGGCGCCGCCTTCCTCGTGCTCACCGGCGCCGAGGCAATGTACGCAGACATGGGCCATTTTGGCCGGCGGACCGTTCAACTTGGATGGTTCGCAATCGTGGCGCCCGCTCTTGTGCTCAACTATCTGGGCCAGGGAGGACTGCTTCTGGCGGCCCCCCGTGCGGACGAGAACCCGTTTTTCCTGCTCGCGCCAAGGTGGGCGCATTATCCGCTGGTCGCATTCGCGACCGTCGCCACCGTCATCGCTTCGCAATCCATTATCTCGGGGGCGTATTCGCTCACCCAGCAGGCGATGCAACTGAGCTTCCTGCCTCGCATGCGAGTGCTGCATACGGCCAGCCACGAGAAGGGGCAGATCTACATCCCCGCAGTGAATTGGCTCCTGGCCGCAGGCACGCTTATGGCAGTGTTTATGTTCGGTTCGTCTGAAGCGCTCGGCGGAGCCTACGGCATCGCCGTCTCCCTGCTCATGGCGTTCACGACGGTGCTGGCCGCGCTCGTCGCACTGAAGTGGGGTTACAACCCGCTGGCGGTCGTATTGGTCAACGGATTCTTCCTCGTCATCGAACTCATCTTCGTTGCCGCGAACATGACGAAGCTTGTCTCGGGCGGCTGGTTCCCGCTGCTGATAGCCGGTGTCATTGCATTCCTGATGCTGACCTGGCGAACCGGGTGGCGCCTTCTCGAGCAAGAGCGCGCCAAGCTGCGTCTGAGCGAAGAAGAATTCATCGCCTGGGTGCTCGCCAATCCGCCCATCCGGCTGCCAGGTGCGGCGGCGATCTTTACGGCAACGAGTACCGGCATCCCGCTCTGCCTGACGCATCTCGTGCGGCGTAATCGGGTTCTGAATGAGCGCGCGCTGCTGCTCGCCTCCATCAATGTTGATGTGCCGCGCGTGGAGCCGGAGCAACGCATCAAGCTGGTGCCTGTCGGCGCCGGCATTACCCGCGTCCTTTTCCATTTCGGCTTCATGGAAACGCCGAACATGATGGAGGGACTGAAACTCGCCTGCGGCGCGCCGGAACTTCGCGGCATCGATCCGCAAAACATCACGTACTATTTCAGGCGGGTAATGGTGATCCCAAGCGGCAAGGCCGCCGGTATGGCATCCTGGAGAAAAGCTCTATTCGCTGCAATGCACCTCAACGCCAACCTTCCGGCCGCGTATTTCGGGGTCCCCGTCGCCCAGGTCGTAGAGGTCGGTCTCGAGGTCGAGATATAGTGCCAAGAGCTTCGCCGGGAGCCCACCAATGCTGTCACCCGAATCCCGTGAGTCAACGCCGCCGACCCCACAAAAGCTCGAGTTCACAGCTTCCGAAATTGGTGCGCTCGCCCACCTCTACCGAGGCGAAGTTTATCGCAGCACCGTCTGGCGCACACGCCTCGACAGCTCCACGAACTGGGCGGTGGTTACGACGGGTATCGCCCTGTCTGCGACCTACAGCAACGCAATGGCCTCGCCGTTGCCGATGGTGCTCGTGGGCCTCCTCGTCACTGTCTTTCTGCTGTTCGAGGCGCGCCGCTATCGGTATTTCAACGTGTGGCGCGCCCGCGCGCGCCTACTCGAGACCGACTTCTTCGCCCCAATGATCCGCGGCGAAGGCGCGGTACGTGGCGTGGGTTGGACCGAGTTGCTGGCCAACGACTATCGCAAGCCGCATTACCATATCAGCTATGCACGCGCGATCGGCCGCCGGCTTCGCCGCACCTATGGCTGGATCTTCGCGATCCAGGCGATTGCGTACTACGGCAAGCTCGCAATCCATCCGACACCGCTGACCACCCTAACCGAGATCTGGGAACGGGCCGCCATCGGTCCAATCCCCGGCCATTGGGTCATTGCCGCAGGAGTGTGTTTCCACGTGGGTTGGGTGGTGTTCGCACTTCTCACCCTCCGCATCGAGACCACGTCGCGGCGTGATCGGCGCAGCTTGATTGCGATGGGGTAACGAGGGCGATCGGGCTCGCTCCACCGAATCGTCGGATGTGCCCTCCCCCCACAGCACAGTCTTCAAAAAGGCTGTCGGGAAGTGATTTCCGGCTAGGAAAAGCTGGCGGTCTTCCACTGGGTGGGTTTCGAGACGGTCAGCGGCTCAGCAGGCTGCCGCATCGTTAATTTTCTGACTGCCCGGAGTGCCCGGAGCGCGACCAGTCCACACACGGCTATAAAACTGATGAACAAGCTCGCGAGCGATCCGTACGATACGACAAACATCAACGCGTTCAAAAAGACCTGCACCGTCTACTCCGGTCACCACTAAGCATTTACCGCCGCTTATTCGAAGTTGCGCGGGCGATTTCGGGTCGCGCGTCATAACGCAGGACCTGCGAGGTGGGCAACAGCCGAAAGACGGTGGAGGGTGATCGGCATGTCCCCGCGAGGCCGCTCCAGGGCGCAGGGGTAAATGCCGAACTGCGTCCGCCGAAACGATCGCTGCGGATCGGATTACCTTCAACGAGAGCTCTCACCGTTCGCTCGGTGGCAGCGCCTACTCCGCCGCCTGTTTGTGCGCATTATCCATCTTCGCCTTCACCACGACCTTGATGGCGTCTTCGACACGATCCTTGGCGTAACGGATCGCGGTCGGCAGATCGTCGAGCGCAAAAGTGTGCGTGTGGATCTTCGTTGCGTCAAAGCGTTTCTGCTGCATGAAGGCTTCGGCGCGATGCGTGGCGCTCTTCCCCTCGCCACGGATGCCGTAGAGATAAATGTTGTTGCGCACGATGTATGCGACGTCGACCGGCACATCTCCCTCGTGCGGGAACGCGGCGAGGCAGACGCGGCCGCCGCGGTTGACCATGTGCACGGCATCGTTCACGGCCCCGCTCGCAGCGGAGCACTCGACGACGTAATCGACGCCCTTCCCGCCGTTGAGCTTTTTGACTTCCGCGACCACATCCGGAGTCTTGCGGATGTTGACGACGGCATCGGCGCCGAGTTCTTTGCCGATCTGCAGGCGGTTGTCGCGCGTTCCAGTGAGAATGACAGGCTGCGCGCCGAGCGCCTTCGCAACGGCAACCGCCATCAGGCCGATCGGTCCGGGACCCGTAACGCAAACGCTCTCTCCGGCAACGAGACCGCCAAGCTCGGTCAAGGCATACATCGCCGTGCCAGCGGTCACGACCAGAGTGCCCTCCTCGTCCGACATGGCGTCGGGAATCTTCACCAGCGTATTGATATTGTTGACCTGGTACTCGCCGAAACCGCCGTCGGTAGTGAAGCCGTTGGCGCGGTGGCCTTTATCCACGTCTCCATAATTGAGGCCGTAGTTGTGGCAGGACGTATACATGCCCTCGCGGCAGCGCTTGCATTGCCCGCAACCGGCATGGATCTCGACCGCTACGCGCGTGCCGATATCATATTCGTCCACGCCCGGCCCGAGCGCGACAACGGTGCCCATATACTCATGCCCGGGCGTGAAGTTCTTATTGAATGGCAGTCCACCTTCGATCATCGCTGGCGGGCCGTGATAGATCACGTCCAGGTCGGTCGCACAGATCGCGACCGCGTCGATGCGCACCAGCACTTCAGCTTTTCTCGGAACGGGGACCGTCTTCTCGGTGAAGACGAGTTCACCCAGCCCGCCGAGGACCCAGGCGCGCTGGCGATCCGGAATCGGAAACTCATTGTGGTTCGTCAACACGCCAGCCGGTGCGTACATCGTCCCTCCACGTCAAAGGCGGTCGGAAGACAATACACGGCTGAGTGCGCGGGACGAAAGCGGCTTTCACCCGACCGCGCTTGCAACAACAAAAAGCGCCGCCCCGGCCGGGCGGCCTTTTCTCCGAGACGCGCAGCTATTCGATTTCCTCGATCACCTTAGGATCGGACGGCTCGGCCAGGTAATTCAGCCGCTACCCCTTAGTCGGCGCCCGGCCCTCCGGCGCGACAATCGTCTCATACTGCGCCTCGGCGGTGAGGATACCGACATCGCGAGCAAAACGCTGCATGCCTGATACGAACGCGCGGGAGATTCCGGTCGTGTAATATGGCAGGTCGCGCCGCACGATGTCGGCGATCAATTCGGCTTCGGCCGGCGGAAACAGCTTGCGGCCGATCTTGGTCGCGAGCGACAGATCCAGCTTCAGCGCCGCATGCGTCCTGTCAAGAGCGCGCACCGTAGCCGCCGCTAGTCCTGGCGCCCGTTCCAGCACGCGGTCGGAAGTCGCGATCGAGGCCATCGTGTAGTTGAAGCAGCTTGGCGGCCCATCGCCGCGGCGCACGTCTAGCACCAACGTGCCCCAGCCGCCGCGGATCGCCACCTCGGCGCCCATGCCGTTCGCCCAGAAGCCGTCGATCTTGCGCTCCTGCAGCGCCTTCGCCGCCATCAATCCGAAGTTCGCCGTCGGGCTGCCCGTTCCGGGCACCGGCGCAATCGATACCTTGTCGCGCTGCAGGTCGATGCCGCTTTCGATCAGCAGCCGCCGCAGTCCCATCTCGACCCACGGAGCCGCGCCGATCCTGCGCCCTTTTACCGCATCGATCTCGCCGCGCCTGGCACTGAGATCCTTTTGCATCACGAGGAACCAGTACATTCCTTGCGCCTGGGCGCAGAGGAGCTTTACGCCTCGCCAATCCGGAAATGCTGCGAGCGCAGAATGCGCGGAGCCTGCGACGAGTTCGATCGTGCCGTCGCGCAGCGCGGCATAGGTCTTGTCGACGGGAAAGAGCAATTCGAGTTCGACGTCGAAGCCTTCGTCGCGGAAGAAGCCGAGCTCGATCGCCGCGACCGCTGGGAAATAGGAATTGGAAATCAGGTCGGGAACGGCGAGTTTCATTACTTACCCACGAGCTTCAGCGCGCGTTCGCGCGGCTCCGGCACGATCAGCGTTTTGACGTCGATCGGTTCCTTCAGATTACCGGTGCGCACGAACAACTGCTGCATCCAGTCGAGCTTGTCGACCGGCAGCTTCAGCTCCGGATCGATCGCCGACACGTGCTTCACCTCGTCGAACACGAACGCGGCGCGCGGATCGTCGGGCGCGGCACTGGTCATCTTGTTGGCGAGCGCAATCACCGCGGCGCGATGCGAGAGCGCATAGCGCTGCGCCCCCATCTCGGCGGCAAGAAAGTGCGCAAGATCGTCGCCGCGCTCCTTCAGTGTCTTGTCGCTCACATTAATGCAGAAACGGAGATAATTCGGCACCTCGTCGTGAATGCTGACGAGCAGCTTCACGTTGTTTTTCTTCGCGATCGGCATGAATCCCGTCGAAGCCGCGCCCGCATCGACGATGCCCGCCGACACCGCCTTGAAGCGGTCGGCGTCGCTGCCCATCACGCTGAAGTGCACGTCGTTGAGCGGGATGTTGTGCTTCTCCAGCACCGCGCGGACGACGAGATCCGGCAGCGAGCCAGGCGACGAGAGCGCGAACGTCTTGCCCTTCAGATCGGCGACGCTGTTGATGCCCGGCTTGGAATAGATCGCGTAAGTGAGTCCCGGCCAGTAGCAGCCGGCGATCTTCACGCCGCCGCCGTGGCCCGCCGCGATGATCGGCGCGCCGGGATTGCCTTCGTAGCTGTCGAGCTCGTCCGCGAGCATCGCGCGCAGCGCCAGCGCATCGCCCTTGAATTGCAGGATTTTGATGTCGAGCCCCTGCTTCTTGCCGAAGCCACCGTCCGCCACCATGAACACGAAACCCGCATCGCTCTTCGCCTCCAGCACGCCGTGCCGCCAGACCTTAAGCTCCTCAGCATGCACACTCGCGACGGTGAGCGGCGCAAGCACTGCGGCGATCCAAGCAGCGCGCAGCGTTCCTTCGATCGACGATCGGCGCATTACTTTCCTCCCCTTTTCCTGCGGGACTGACGCCCGCTTAAAGCCGCTCAGTCGCGATCGACCGGCGCATTCATGGGCATGTCCGCGCATCGCTGCCTTGCAAGCTCCGCGCCAACCGCAAAATAATCGCCGCGCGTGGCGAGCTCAGCCTGCCGCGCCAATTCGGCCGGCCAGTAGCCGAGCTCGTAGCCATGCCAGGGCGACTCCGGCTTCAGCGGCGGCAGGCCGAGGCGCTCCCACAGCGCCTTCGCCCTCTCCATGTACTCGCGGCGCGGCAGCGCGACCGGCGCGGTGCGGCTCTTGAGCAGCGCATTGATCAGCACCGACGCGCTCTCGCCATTGTCGCGCGGCCCGCGTGGTCCGTGGCCGGGATCCTTGTGTGGGATGACGTGCAGATCGTGCTGCGGCTGGCAGCGATACGACATCGCCCAGAACAGCGCATCGGCATTGTCCGGGTCGATGTCCTCGTCGATTGCGATCACCCATTTGCCGGCGAAGCGGTGCAAGGTCGAGGCGCCGTTGAGCGCGCGCCAGACTTCCGTCTCTGGCACGCCGCGCTCGAACTGGATCGCGATCACCGCATAGAGATTGGTCAGCGGCTCGTGCATCGCGACGCGCATGATGCCTTTGATCGACAGAACGTTGCGCAAATGATTGAGGAACAGCGGCTCCATCGCGACGCGGCGGATGACGCTCGATTCGCTAGGCGCCACCTGGCTGATGAAGGACGTCAGCACGGGATTGCGCCGCCGCGTGATCGCGGTCACCTGCATGAACGCGTTGTATTCCTGCAAATTGACGTAGCCATGCGACTCGCCGAACGGCGCCTCTGGCTCCAGCTCGTTCGTATCGATCAACCCCTCGATCACGATCTCGGATTCCGCCGGCACGACGAGGTCGACCGTCTTGCAGCGCACGACATTGATCGGTGACCCGGCGAGAGCGCCAGCAACCGCGAGCTCGTCCAAATTCTCCGGCATCTTCTGCACGGACGCATAGGACACGGCCGGCGGAGCCCCGACCACGACGGCGCAAGGCATCGGCTCGCCGCGCTTTTTATATTTCAGCCAGTGCGCATAGATGCCGGCGCGCAATTCGACCGACGGATTCATGCCGAGCCGCCGCGGCGCTTTCAACTGGCCGCGGTAATTGCCGACGTTCTGGATGCCGGTGTCCGGATCTTTGGTGATGTAATGACCGGCCGAGAGATACGGCGCATTGTCGAAGCCGGGCGTGGAGATCGGCACGGGTAGTCCGTCAAGCGCCGCACCGTCGCGGTCGAGCGCGTCACCGAGCGTGACCACGTCGTGGCATTGCGCTTGTGTCACGAGGTTCGGCAGCAGTGGCGACGCAATCGCCTTGACCCATGCGGATCCGATGTCCTCCAGCGCGCGCCCGAAGCCGATACGATAGACCTCCCGATTGGCCGCAAGTCCCGCGACAAGTACGGACCCGTGATAACGGCGGCCTTTCGAATCCGTCGGCTGCGTAAAAAGGAACGCCTTGCGCTCGGGCTCCACGATGCCGCCGCGGTACTGCCAGCGCACCAGCGGATGCATCTCGGTGTCTTTGTTCACTGGCTCGTCGACGACGACGAGGAGGTTCGCGCGAGCAAGCGCGATCACGTGCGCGTGCAGATCCGGATAGCCCCGCGCATTGAGCGGCGGCTCGTCCTGGTAGCGCGCGAGCGCGGGATGAAGCCTGCTCATGCGGCTTCCAACGTCATCGATGCGATGCGCCGCTGGCTCGCGATCATTGACGTGCGCAGAAGGAATTGCCGCGCGCGCACGGGATCCGCGGCAATGGCGGACAGTTCGTCCAGATTGCGCTTGCGCGTCTCGGGATCGCGCGCCTCCAGCCGCTTCTTGTTCTCGATCGACTGCTGCTGCACGAACTCGGTGGCAACGGTACGGCGCTGCAGGCTGAAAAGATCGAGTAGCGAGTCCGGCGCACGATCGAGAATCACGCGCCCGAGCTTGTCCGCGAGATTGGCCGCATCCTGAATGCCGCCGTTCAGGCCCATGCCGCCGATTGGATTGTTGAGATGGGCAGAATCGCCGGCCAGCAGCACCCTGCCCTTGCGGAATGTCTCGGCCACGCGCTGATGTGTGACGTAGAGATTTCGATGTACGATCTCGTACGGCTCGTTCGACGGAAAGAACTTCTGCATGCGCGCCTGCACGGCGGCGTCGCTCATCAATTCTTCTTCCGACAGCGCCGGGTTGGTCGGATAGACCGTGCGCCACAGCCCCGGCGGTCCGTCGGCCGATACCTTGAAGCAATTGCACCATTCGTCGGGGTCGGCGAAGTAGCTGCGATAGCAATAGCCGCTCGAGCGCTCAAAATCGAACGGCGTCGTGAGCACGATGAAACGCTCCAGCCAGGTGAAGCCGTCGAAGGCGATGCTGCTGTGCTTGCGCACGATGCTG
>Ga0207826_1000595_pt1 | contig 10134 bp, 8 predicted proteins | sample LuqExpMetageno80_FD_187837 | JGI IMG/M metagenome (GOLD analysis project Ga0207826, IMG submission 187837) | Tropical forest soil microbial communities from Luquillo Experimental Forest, Puerto Rico - Sample 80 (SPAdes) | ecosystem: Environmental > Terrestrial > Soil > Tropical forest ... | reverse complement strand
TCGAAGACCCGACCTGTGTAATATTCGAGACCGCGGACAACGGAAGGGTCGATCAATACTCTATCATCGCCATAGCCAACTGCTCGCGTCAGCCGATTAATCTGCTTCAGTTCTTCCAACCCTGCTTCGCCTGTCGAGCCTAATTCAATGCGCTCCTCGATCCATTTGATTGCCTCGGCACCATGAAATTCCGGATGTTCAATTCGGTCTCTCACATATTCGGTATGGCCACGGTTGGCTGAACCAGAAAACCCAAGATACCGCATAACCTTATCAGCCTGCCTTTGGGTTAGTTGCGCACCACGCGTGAAGTCGCCACTTTCGTCCTTCCTTCCGGTGGTAAGAAGCTGGAAGACAGCGGTCGGACCCAATCGATCGAGCTTATCGACAGCGCGGAATACCGTTATTCGCTTGTTCGCGTTCGCCTCACCGCCCAGGTGCAGTGACTCAAGCAGGCCGTCTAAAATTTTCCTACTATTTACCTTCACCACATAAGAGTCGCGCGGAATGCCAAGCGCCTCCATCGTGTCGGCCGCCATCATGCACAACTCAGCATCGGCGGCGGGCGATGACGAGCCGACCGTGTCGGCATCGAACTGCATGAATTCGCGGAAGCGGCCGGGCCCAGGCTTTTCGTTGCGAAAGACGTTGCCGACGCGGTAGCTGCGATAAGGCTTCGGCAGTGTGTCGAAATTCTCCGCCACATAGCGCGCGAGCGGCGCTGTGAGGTCATAGCGCAGCGACAGCCACTGCTCGTCGTCGTCCTGGAACGAGAACACGCCTTCGTTTGGCCGGTCCTGATCGGGCAGGAACTTGCCTAGCGCGTCGGTATATTCGATCGTCGGCGTCTCCACCGGCTCGAAGCCGTAAAGCTCGCAGATGGCGCGGATCTTCTCGATCATCTGCCGCGTGGCCGCGATTTCGCCGGGGCTGCGATCGGCGAGCCCGCGCGGCAGGCGCGGCTTGAGCTTGTTCAATTTCTCCGCTTTGTCGGCCATTCTCTGGAGCCTACCTGCAATTTCGCGGTGGTAGCAGTCGCATCACGCAGCGGCAAGCGAACGCGAATGCTTGCGCACTCCCTCTCCCCATGGGGGAGAGGGTCGGGGTGAGGGGGCTCCTGCGGTGGGGTTTGTCCCCGCCCTTACCCTCTCCCCAACGGGGAGAGGGAAGAGTTAAATGACGCGGATGCCGAGTATAAGTCGGCACAATGCCGGAGAGTGACACGATGAGCGACATGGCCCAGACGCGCCTTGCGACGGTCACAGCGCCGAACGATCTCGAATCCTATTGGCTGCCGTTTACGCCTAATCGCAGCTTCAAGCGCTCGCCGCGCCTGGTCGTGCGCGCCAAGGACATGCATTACTACAGCGCCGATAACCGCGCGCTGCTCGACGGCACGGCCGGACTGTGGTGCACCAATGCCGGCCATAACCGCGATCCGATCGTTGCGGCGATCAAGCGCGCCGCCGAACAGCTGGATTACTCGCCGGCCTTTCAGTTTGCGCATCCGGCGGCGTTCGAGCTCGCCGGCCGGGTCGCAGCGCTGGCGCCGGGCGACCTCAACCGCGTGTTCTTCTGTAATTCGGGATCGGAGGCGGTGGACACCGCGCTCAAAATCGCGCTCGCCTATCATAATGTACGTGGGGAGGGCAGCCGCACCCGATTGATCGGGCGCGAGCGCGGCTATCACGGCGTCGGCTTCGGCGGCATCTCGGTCGGCGGCATCGTCAACAACCGAAAATTCTTCGGCTCGCTTCTGGCCGGCGTCGATCATTTGCCGGCGACCTATAGCCGCGAGCATCAGGCCTTCACCAAAGGCGAGCCGCAATGGGGCGCGCATTTTGCCGACGAGCTCGAGCGGCTGGTCGCGTTGCATGACGCTTCGACCATCGCCGCCGTGATTGTCGAGCCGATGGCCGGTTCGACCGGCGTGCTGCCGGCGCCGCAGGGTTACCTGCAGCGGCTTCGCGCCATTTGCGACCGCCACGGCATTGTCTTGATCTTCGACGAGGTGATTACCGGTTTCGGGCGGCTTGGTTATGCCTTTGCCGCCGAGCGCTATGGCGTGGTGCCCGATCTGATCACCTTCGCGAAGGGAATTACGTCGGGCGCGGTCCCGATGGGAGGCGTGATCGCGCGCGACGGCATTTATGAGGCCTTCATGCGCGGACCGGAACACGTCATCGAATTGTTCCACGGCTATACCTATTCCGCGCATCCGCTCGCTTGCGCCGCCGGACTCGCCACGCTCGAGCTTTACCGCGACGAGAGGCTGTTTGCCCGCGCCAAGTCGCTCGAACCGCGCTTCGCTGACACGGCGATGACGCTTAAGGGTCTGCCGAACGTGCTCGACATCCGCACCGTCGGCCTCGCCGTAGGCATCGATCTCGCCTCCCGCGCCGGCGCGCCCGGCCTGCGCACCTATCAGGTGATGGAGCGCGCCTTCCAAGAGGAAGGCGTCATGGTCCGCGCCGCCGGCGAAACCATTGCCTTGTCGCCGCCATTGATCGTAAGCGAAACGCAGATCGACGAGATATTCGACAAGGTCGGCCGCGCGATAAAGGCAGTAGCGTAGAACTCGCTCGATCTCCCCGTACACGGGGAGAGGTAAATCACCGCGGCTTTAAGATCGCCCAGCCGACATGCACCGTGCCGTCGCCGCGGCGCATTGGCAGATCGAATGGCGCGCCAAGCTCGGCGCCGGGCGCAATCGCCGCAAATGCCGGCGGCACTTGGCGGGGATCGTTTTGCGTCCATACCAAAACCCCACCTTTGTCGCGCAGATCGCCAAGATCGATCCAGGGCGCGCGCGCCGGCAATCCGTCGATCAGCACCTCCGGCTGATCCGGCGAATAATGCGCCAGGTTGCCACCGTCCCACATCGATCCGATCACATAACGTAGCGGTGCGCCGGTAGTGTCGTGAAAACGCGCGGTCAACATTTCGCCGAGCTTATTGCCCGGGAACAGCACGGCGCGATAGCGGTGGTCGAGCGGCGGCAGCAGCAGATAGTTCGCGACGAACGCCAACACGAAAATCGTAAACACGATCGCCCAGGTGCCGATAATGCGAGCAAGACGCGCCGTATCGAAGCGCACGCGCGCCGCCATCACCAACCACAACCCGAGAAACAGCCACAGCGGATAGCCCCACATCGCCACCGCGCCCCGGCCGGTCACGGCGGTAAGCGCGACCATCGTCAGCGCCGGGCCGAAGGCGAGCAGCGTGACGATGCGACGATCGAACGGCTCGATGAAACCTTTCTTGCTCTCGGCCGCCTTCTCTTCAGCCGGCCAGAACAGTGCGGCGGCGATGAGCGATGACGGCAGCAGGAAGAAGACCTGACTGCCAAAGAAAACGGCAGGATGAAGCACGTGATCGAACCAGGCGCGAACCGGCGCGGCGCGATGACTGGCGTAAGCGAAGGGGAGAAAGTCGCTCTGAAACAGCCAGACGATATGAGGCGCAGCAACGACGAGCGCGACGCAAAGAGCGAGCCATGGTCCCGGCGTGGCGAAGGCGCGGCGCGCCTGGCGGTCGAACAGCATGAACAGCGCGTAGGGCACCGCCAGCACCACGACAAAATATTTTGCCCATAAGGCGCCGGCCATGGCGAAGCCAAGCAAGCACCACGCACCGAGGCCGCCGCGTCTGAGGGCGGCATGAAAGGCGTAACCGGCAAGCGCCCAGAACGGCAGTTGAATAACGTCGTGATTAAATTTTACGGCGGTGTACTGGAAATAATGCAATCCATCGATGATCAGCACCGCGATCAGCGCGCCGGTCGCGCCGACCAGTTGTCGCGCCAAGGCGAATACCAGCGCGAAGGCGACAAGGACCGCCAGCTGCGCGGCCGCGTAATAGGCGATATCGGCGTCAAAAGTGCGATGTACCGCTTCGATCAACCACCACGGCAAGGGCGGCAGCTTGTCATAACCAAGCTGCCATTCGCGGCCGTAAACGAGCGCCTCGATGAGGTCGAGCGGCAGATTGGCATAGAGCAACCCCGGCAACGCCGTCCAAACCACGAAATGCATGGCCAGGAAGCTGCCAAAAGCGGCCCCTGGCCGGCGCTCGATCCAGCGGATCAAGCCGGCGGCTCGCACCGAAGTCACAGGCGCGGTGGCGGCAAGATTTTCGGCCATCTCGTTAATCGCTCGTCACATTTTCCCTTATAAAAGCGCGGGCGGACCTTCGCTACGTTTAGCATGAGCAATTTCGGAACTTGCAGGCTGCCTTGCGCTTGTGAACACTGGTAGCATTCGGCGAGGTTCAAGGAGAGGTTTGTCGGTCACATGGTGCGCATTAGCGCCTTCTTAATCGCCGCCTGCATGGTGCTGATCGCCGCCTTGCTCGGCGCAGTGGTCTATGCGCGTTTCGGCTTCACCGGGGCGGAATCGGCGCTGGCCGGGCTTGGGGCGCTCACCGCGTTCGCGGTCTATTACGCCGTTGCCGCCCGCCGGCTTGATCGCCTTGAAACTAGCAATCAGCTGGCCAAGCTCGCCCGCGGCGCCGGCGATTTGGCTACTCAGCTCGCCGAGTTCGGGCGCCGCTTGAATGCAATCGAAGACAAGGTCGAATCCACGGTCGAACGCGCGGTGGCGATTTCGCAGCCGCTCACCGAGGAAGTCGAACGGCTCTCGCGTACGGTCAAGGAACTTTCGGGTTCGGTGGCTGCGCACGAGGCGGCGCTTAAGCGCGAAGTCGAAGATCTTCCGTGTATCGTCAGCGTCGAGCGCCAGGCGAACGCACCCGGTGTCGCGCGTCTGCAATTCGCTCCTTCCGCTTCGCGGCCGGTTGCGACCAACGGCAAGACGGCGTCGTTCGCGCGCTCCGATCGCGATTCCGATCGAGATGCGGTTACCGGAGCGCTGCAGAAGGCGATCGCCACAGGTGAGATCGAATTTCACTTGCAACCCGTTGTGACGCTGCCACAGCGTAAGCTGCGTTATTACGAGGCGCTGGCGCGACTCAAAACCGACGGCGGCGAGCTCATCACCGCAGGCGAATTCCTATCCGATGCCGAAGCCGCGGCCTTGATGCCCAAAATCGACTACCTTGCCGCGGTGCGCAGCGTGCAGATCGTGCGCCGCCTGCTGCTGCAAAAACGCGAGATCGGCTTATTCTGCAATCTGAGCGCGGCGACACTCGCCGATCCCGGCTTCTCGAAATTTCTTGAACTGACCGATGCCAATCGCGCCATTGCCGCGGCGCTGGTGTTCGAATTCACCCAGAGCGCCGTTCGCGCCATGGGAGCGATCGAGCACGCCCGTCTCGCCGCGCTAGCCGAGCGCGGCTTCCGCTTTTCGATGGACAATCTCACCGATCTTCGTGTCAATGCCCGCGAGTTGAACGCCCGCGGCTTCCGTTTCGTCAAGGTGCCGGCGCCGCTCCTGTTCAACCGGCTAGGGGCGGTGGCGGTCGACATCCGTCCCGCCGACTTTTCCGAGTCGCTGGGCCGCTTCGGCATCGATCTGATCGCCGATCGGATCGAAAATGAGAACACCGTGATTGATCTTCTCGACTATGATGTCCGTTTCGGCCAGGGCGTGTTGTTCTCGCCGCCCCGGCCGTTACGCGCGGGCGCGTTGGAAAGCGCGGACGTCAAAGCGGACCAGCAGAACGCGACAAATGGTGCTGAGGCGGCTGCAGCCGCGAGTTTCGCTCCGCTCACCCGCGCCGGCATGGGGCACGGCTAAAATCATGCGACAAGATCGGCACGCATTGGTTCGCTTCACGGGCAAGGCCGCGTAGATTAGCCGCCGTGGCCGACTTTATCGAACGATTTGAGCCGCTGGCGCGCGACTATGACGTGGTGTTGTGCGACGTCTGGGGCGTCGTGCACAACGGGCTCGCGGCGTTTCCGGCCGCATGCGAGGCTTTGATGCGCTTTCGCGCCGGCGGCGGCACGGCGATTCTGATCACCAACGCGCCGCGTTCGGGCGAGGCTGTGGCGCGCATTCTCGACCGCCTGAAAGTCCCGCGGCAGGCCTATGACGCGATCACGAGTTCGGGCGACGTGACCCGCGGCGTTGTCAAAGCCCGGCTGCCCGAGAGCGTGTTTCACCTCGGCCCCGAGCGCGATTTGTCGATCTTCGCCGGGCTTGACGTGCGCTTCGCTCCAGCTGAGACTGCCAACTACGTCGTGTGCTCGGGGTTGTTCGACGATACGATCGAGACGCCGGAAAGCTATCGGGATTTGCTGGCGGCGCTGCACGCGCGATCGCTGTTCATGGTTTGCGCCAATCCTGACATTGTCGTCGAGCGCGGCGACACGCTCGTCTACTGCGCCGGCGCGCTGGCCGATGCCTATGCCGCGCGCGGCGGCAAGGTGCTCTATTGCGGCAAACCGCATGCGCCGATCTATGACCTCGCGCTCGCTAGAGCCGCGGCCCAGCGCGGCGGCAAAACCCCGCGCCCGCAGCGTGTCCTAGCGATCGGCGATTCGGTTCGGACCGATCTTAAAGGCGCCGTTGCACTGGGCCTCGACTGCATGTTCATCACCTCGGGCATCCACGCTGAAGAATATGGTTCGCGCGAGGCGCCGGATCTGGCGGCTCTCAATGCGATGTTCGCCGCCGCCGGCGTTACGCCGCGCGGCGTGATGCGCGAACTGGTCTGGTGAGACACCGATGGCCGCGCAAAGCTTTCAGGTGGTGCGCGATTTTGCGCCCGGCGAGGCGCTCCGCGGCGCGACCGTCGCCATTGGCAATTTCGACGGGGTGCATCGCGGCCACAAGGCGGTGATCGCGGCGGCATTGGCGCGGGGGCGCGCGCTCGGTAAGCCTTCCGCCGCGCTCACCTTCGAACCGCATCCGCGCGCGTTCTTCAATCCCGACGAACCGCTGTTCCGGCTCACCCCCGAAGCCGCCAAATTGCGCTTGCTCGCCGCCACCGGGCTCGACGGCGCGATTGTGCTGACCTTCAATGCCGACCTCGCTAAGCTGAGCGCTGAAGATTTCGTCCAGCGCGTCCTTGTAGACCGCTTCGCCATTGGCGGCGCGGCCATCGGCTTTAACTTTCATTTCGGCGCCAATCGCGCGGGCTCACCAGGGTTTCTTCAGGCGCAAGGCAGGCAGCATGGCTTTACCGTCGATATCGTTCCGCCGTTGCTGGACGGCGACCGTCCGGTGTCGTCGGGGCCGATCAGGGCGGCGCTTGCCGCCGGACGGCTCGACGATGCGGCGGAATTCCTAGGCTATCCGTGGTTCGTTTCCGGAACGGTCATCCATGGCGACAAGCGTGGGCGCGAGCTCGGATTTCCGACCGCCAATCTGCGGCTCGATCCCGCCTGCGCGCTCCGGCACGGCATCTTTGCCGTGCGCACGGCGATTGCGGGACGACGCCACGACGGAGTGGCGAGTTTCGGCCGCCGGCCGATGTTCGACAGCGGCGCCGTGCTTCTGGAGGTTTTTTTGTTTGATTTTGCCGGCGATCTCTACGGCGCCGAGATCGATGTCGCCTTCATGGCCTGGCTGCGCGACGAAGCGATGTTCGCGTCCGCCAAGGATCTAATGCGCCAGATGAAGGAGGACAGCCGGCTCGCCCGCGAAGCTTTGGCCCGGGCCGGCGACGCGTTTCCGCCGATCTGACTGTCGTCGATCTAAAAATGCTGCTGCTCGGATTTGTCACGGTATTCGCGGGCCCATTGCGCAGCGAGGAAAGCGAGCAACGCCACTGGCACGATGCGCTGCCACCCGATTGTGCGACCGGCTTCGACCGCGGCGCCGAGAACTTTCGGATCGAAGAGCCAGGAGGGAGAATGCGCCCGCGCCGCTCGGGCGAGAATGGCGCGCTCGCGGGCGCGGCGGCGCGCCGTCGCGCAGACGATTGCCGCGATAATCGCGATCACAACAAATACGCCGGCCATGATCAGGCCGGCAAACACCGTGCCGAACTGAATCGCGAGCCAGGCATAGGCGGCCACACAGAGAAATGCGAAGGCGACCAGCAATGCGGCGACAATGACGATCGCTGAAACGGCGGCCGAAGTGCTCAGCCCGCTTCGCGCCTGAACGAATAATGTGATTTCACGCGTTACGGTTTTGAGCATGCCGCACGCTCCGTTAAACGCCGCGAGCTACGCTTTACCGTTGTCACGTCCTATCGTCGCCAGGTCGCGCCGAACAGGAAACCAAGTCCAATCGCCATCGCCAGCGTCGTATAGGGGCGATTCTTGATCGATTCGTCGACGGCATCGACAAATTTATCGGAAACCTCGCGCATCGCATCGACCGCCTCGCGGCTCTTGTCCTGAGCATCGGACATGACGTCGTCAACGCCCGATCTCGCCCGCTGCCATGCCGCGGTGCCTCGATTGGCGACGATGTCGGCCACCTGTTGCGCGAGACGGCTGAAATCCTCGCGCAGTATTTGCAGATCCTTCTGCAAGTCGCCGGAGGCTGCGCCGGCGGCGCGGCCCATATCGCGCACGCCTTCGCGCGCTTCATTGGTTGCGTCACGTATGTTGCTGGAAGCCGTTGAGGCGTTGCCCATCCTGTTACTCCATAATGCAAAACTGACGGATTTCTCGGAAATAATACATTTAAGGCTGCAAAAGTTCCATTCACTCGGGCAACCTGACGTCCTCGGACGGAAATAGGTGGTTCACGACCACGAGCCCGATGATCGACAGCGGCACCGCGAGCAGCGCTCCCATCGGGCCCCACATCCAGGTCCAGAATGCGAGCGCCAAAAACACCAACAGCGGGTTGAGCGTGAGCCGCCGCCCGATAATGGTCGGGGTGATCACGTGACCCTCCAGTGTGGTCAGCGCGATCAGGCCGAGTGGCGCGATCAATGCATGTGCCAGCGAAGGGAAAGTGACGAGACCGACGCCAAACAGCACGACGACCATGATTGCCGGGCCGATATAGGGCACGTAATTAAAAAGGCCCGCCAGAAATCCGAAAATCCATGGATTGGGGAAGCCGATCAGCCACGCACCGAGCGAAACGATAGTCGCCACTCCGATATTGACGACCGTCACCACGGCGAGATAGCCGGCAAGATTGCGCTCGATGTCGCGCATGATTTTCAGAAATCGCAGCTTGGAATCGCGATGGCCGAACAGCGTGACGAATTGGTTGCGCAATTCGATTTCGCCGACGAGAAAGAAGAACAAGGTTGTGAAGAAGAGGACGAGTTCTCCGGCGGCGGGGGTGACGAACGCGACCACCGGAAGCACGACGGTCGAGGCGGGCATACTCACATTGAGCCCAGCGTTATCGCCGAACAATGACGTCTCCAGTTGGCGCAAGGCGGCCATCGGTTCGTCGAGCACGGCAAGTTTATCTCGGATGCTGCTGCCAATTTCCGGCGCCCGCCCAATCCATTCGCTGACCGGACGCGCGAGCTCCATGGCGGCGAGGCTTAAAGCCCCGAACCCGAACAAGAGGATCATGATGGCCATAACCCAGGTTGGAACGCCGAAGCGTTTGGCGGCCTTTATCAGCGGCGCGAGCGTGAGCGCCAGCACCGCTGCGGCGAGGATCGGCAGCAATATGGCCCGGCCGAAATAAAGGAAGACGCCGAACAGCAGCAGGAAAATGCCGACGATGGCGCAGTGGCCGACCGACACCCATACGTTGTTGGTGCTGTCGAGCGGACGGGGATCGCCGATGATAAGCGCGTGGCGGACCTCGCGGTCGGTCCTGATGTCATCCACGAATCGCTCCCGCTTCCCGCCCGGCCTGCCGCCTGATCTCGCCGACTTAACGCCAAGGAGAACTGCCCGGTTCCTCGCGCTTCGCCCAGGGTAAGCGGAGGCTTGGCGGAGACCCTTTCCGCCATTCAAGTTGAAATTGTGAGTAAATTTTCAATTTTCTGGATCATACCCACAACAGCCAACCCATAAAGCGGGGCCGGGTTCACTCGCCAAGCACTCGCCGACGATGCTCCTCGCGCATTTCATCGGCGATGCCCGTCCGCGATAGGCGTACGAGTACGTTCGGGTTGTTGGCTAGACGATGGTTTACGGCTCCGAACTGACGCCCTTTATCCTCGTTACATGTTTTGAACGCGAAGCGTCCGCACAGTTTGGACGCGAAGCGTCCGCACAGCACGACGAGGGAGAACAGTTATGAGTAGGGCTCTCGTTCTCGGAGCAGCCGCTTTAGTGTTTTCAGCGGCTAG
>Ga0207826_1000594_pt1 | contig 10151 bp, 7 predicted proteins | sample LuqExpMetageno80_FD_187837 | JGI IMG/M metagenome (GOLD analysis project Ga0207826, IMG submission 187837) | Tropical forest soil microbial communities from Luquillo Experimental Forest, Puerto Rico - Sample 80 (SPAdes) | ecosystem: Environmental > Terrestrial > Soil > Tropical forest ... | reverse complement strand
TGCAGCGCCTGCAGCACTATCGCATGAACGGCACCGTCGCGAAAGTGAATCTCGCGCTGAACGCGCTACCGTCGTTCAGAGGGATTGATGGCAACGCGACTTCGCTTCTCGGCGGACGCATCCAGATCTCGCCAGAGGTGGACTACCTCGAGCGCGCCTTCGACGCGGCGAAGTACGGCGAGTTCTCGCAGCATCCATACCTCGAAGCTACGGTCCCGACACTGCACGATCCCTCACTCGCACCTGCCGGTAAGCACGTGATGTCAATCTACATGCAGTACGCCCCCTGCAAGTTGCGCAACGCAGACTGGGACTCGCAGCGCGACGCACTGGGCGGTGTCGTGGTGAACACCCTGGCGCAGTTCGCGCCCGGCCTGCCGAGCTTGATCGAGTCTCGCGAGGTCATCACGCCTAAAGACCTGGAGCAGACCTATGGCCTGACGGGCGGACAAATATTCCACGGCGAACTGGCGCTCGACCAGCTCTTCACCATGCGTCCGCTGCTGGATTGGGCGCAATACCGCACACCCATCAAGAACCTCTATTTATGCGGGTCTGGCACGCATCCCGGGAACGGACTTACTGGCGGCTCAGGCGCCAACGCCGCACGCGAGATTATCAAGGACCTCCGTCGACGATAGACACCAACCGCTGTTCCGCAGGTACGAATCGTTGTGTCGGTCGCTTTACCCGCGATCCTGCGGCTCCCGCTTCAAATCCTTCGCCAGCAGTCGATGAAACAAGTGCTCGCCCGCTTCGCGTCGCACCGACAACCGTCCGGCGCCATACACCCGCGAATGCAACCCCCGCTGCACAGATTCACAAATCCCAGCGTCTTCATCGTTCACGCGTTCACCCACGGCGATGCTCTGCCGGTTGCGCTCCGCCGACTCTTCGCTTACATCATCAAAATAGAAGTCAAAGATTACTTTGCAACGGTCCACGCCATCGGGAAGAACGAGGTTGGTGTCCATGTATCCCTTGTACAAGTTGATCATGAAGTTGGGATACTGCCAGAAGTACCATGCCCGCTCGCCCGTGCGCGTGGCCGAGGTTGCCGCATCGACATCCGACGAAACCATCGGGCTCGACTGCAAACAATAGCGGTCTTCGTTTTCGATGGTGTACTGCCGGTAGTCCAGCACGCTGTTCAGTGCCTTGTGCAGGTGCGGCACGTGATAGCCGCCGTCAAGGAAGTTATCGACAAACACCTTCCAGTTGCAGTTCAGCGAGTAAACCCGGCGTTCGCAAAAATGCAGGCTCTTGGGACTCAGCGGAGCAACACGCGGAATCAGTTTGCCCAGAGATGCGTCTAATGGTTCGCAGTCTGGATCAAGGTTCACGAACACAAACGGTTCCCAAATGTCCACCCGAACTGGAACCAGCCCGTTTCGATCCCGCTCGAAATTGCACACACCCTCAAACTCAGGTGCGCCTTTTAGCGCTCCGTCCAGCCCGTAGCTCCACCCGTGATATGGACAGCGAAAGATGCTGGCGCTGCCCTCCGGCTCGGTCACGACCGCCGCCGCGTGATGCCGGCACACGTTGTAGAACGCACTCAGCCGGTCCCGGTCCGTTCGAACGATGACCAGTGGTTCTCCCGCAAGTTGCGTCGTCACAAACTGTCCCGGACTGGTGACTTGATCGATTCGCGCCACTGCCTGCCAGGTTTCGCCAAACACGTACTGCCGTTCCAGCGCGGCAATCCGTTCGTCCACGTACCAGGACGCAGGTATGGTGTACGCCTGTTCCAAGGCGCTGTTCTCGTTATAGGATTGCAGGATTTCTTGCAGCGACGGCTCCATCGATCCTCCCCAATCTGTTCGCGGGAGGCATCATAACAGGCGCGTCATTGCCGGGCTAAGCGTGCGGGCTTCCAATTGCCCCGCGCAGCACCGTCACGAACTGTTCGATCAACTGTTCCCGGTTGCCGCTTACGTCTCCCATTCGATAGAACAACTCGCGGTCGGCTTCTGCCGTGAACAGCGAATCTTGCATGCGCTCGAATGTACACTCGAGCACCGAGGTAATCAGCGACGGATCCACGTCGCTGCGCACCTCGCCTCGCTCGATGCCCATCCGTACAAAAGCGGCCGTCCCCAGTGGATCTTCCGTTTCCACAAAATGAGCGATGCGCTTTTTCAAGTTGAGGTCCGAACCATAGTTGCCCAGCAGGACGATTCGGTAGGGTACCCGGTATTGTTCCCAGAACTCCACCGGCAGCATGAGGCGATAGCGAACCACTGCAAAGAACCCGGCCTCTTTCACCTCGGCGGGCACGTCCAGGTACTTTGGCAGCTCGCGCAGAGCGGTCTTGTACACCTCGAAGAACAGCCCGTCCTTGCTGCCGAAATGCTGGAACACCGAACCCTTGGCGATGCCCAAATGGCTGGCCATGTCGCCGACCCTCGCGGCTTCGTATCCGTGGTAAGCAAAGTGCTGCATGGCTGCTGACAGAATCAGCGAACGCTTTCGCACCGAGCGTTTGGCGGGCGCAACTTCGCCGGTACCAGGATTTGGTGTATGTTCAGTCATTTGAACCCCCAAAGCACTTACGACCGGCGCAAACGTGCAGGAATTTTCGTTGGCCCCGTGTGTGGTGGTAGTCCGCATGTGCGGACTTGGCTCTCCCACGCTCTCTTACGTGCGCGAATCATAAACCAAAGTCAGCACGTGTCGGAACATTCTGGCATAATTCATCAGCCCTCAGTTGCGCTGCATCAAGCACCCGGCGAGGCCGCTGACCGGGTTTCCCTGCACAAATATGTTGACGCCGCGCTCTCGCCGTGTTCCCTTGTCGGCATGTACTCGGAAGCGTTTGAGATCGAGGTCGTACAGGCAACTCCCGCCGACGTCGGGGTTCTAGCACCTTTGTTCGATGCTTACCGGCAGTTCTACAAACGGCCGTCGAACCAGGAGGCAGCCCGGCGTTTCCTCTTCGCCCGCCTGAGCAAGGGCGAATCTGTGCTTTTCTACGCTCATCATGGCCAGGGAGCGGAAGGGTTCGTGCATCTCTACCCTGTCTTCTCGTCGCTGAACCTCACCAGACAGTGGATTCTCAGCGACCTGTTCGTCGTCCCGGAGGCGCGCAAGCAGAGCGTGGGCTTCGCCTTGATGAACCGTGCCCGGCAGTTTGCGGATAGCACCCAGGCCGACGGCCTTATGCTCGAGACCGCTACGGACAATCGCACGGCGCAACGTCTTTACGAACGCCTGGGCTGGAAGCGTGACGAGGAGTTCTACCGTTACTTCCTGGCCCTATAGGCTCCTACCCCATGGACCCATCACCGGCCGCAATGAACGGCATCGACGCTCCGCCTTCTGCGCACCCCAGGCGCGCCCTCGACTTCCGCGACCTGGTGATGTTCTACCTGGTTACCACCCTGAGCCTGCGCTGGATCCCCGTTGCCGCCAGCACTGGTCCCAGTTCTATCGCCATCTGGGTTGTCGGCCTGCTGACCATCTTTATCCCGCTCGCCCTCTGTGTCATGGAGCTCTCCTCGCGCTATCCCCAGGAGGGCGGCATGTACGTGTGGACCAAGCGCGCTTTCGGCGACTTCCCGGCGTTCCTCACCGGATGGATCTACTGGACCAGCAACCTGCCATACTTTCCTGCTGTCCTCTATTTCGCTGCTAGTAACGCGCTCTACGTCGGCGGCACGCGCTGGAGCGCCCTGCAACGCAGTCCCTGGTATTTCATCGCCTTCTCGTTCTTCGGCGTCGGCCTCGCCCTTGCCCTCAACATCGTCGGGCTCAACATCGGGAAGTGGCTCAGCAACCTCGGCGCGCTCGGCGTGTGGATCCCCGTCACATTGCTTTGTGCCGTGGCCGTGGTTGCGTGGATGAGGTTCGGCTCTGCCACGCGATTCAGTCCGTCTTCGCTGCAGCCGTCGCTGAACCTCGGCACGCTCGGCGTCTGGGCGACGATTCTCTATGCCTTCAGCGGTGCGGAGTCGGCCTCGTTCATGGGCGATGAAATCAAGGACGCCCGCCGTACCATCCCCCGTGCCCTGATAACGGCTGGAGCGCTGATCACTGGCGGATACATCCTCGCCACTGTCGCGGTACTGATCGCCCTACCCACTGAGCAGGTCAACAGCATGGAAGGCATCATGCTGGCCATTACCAACGCCGCGGCGCGTGTCGGTTGGAACGGAATCGGCCCGGCCGTCGCCCTGCTCATTTGCCTGGCCAATCTCGGTGGCGTCGGCGCTTACCTCGCTGCGCTGGCGCGCATCCCATTCGTCGTCGGCATCGACCGCTACTTGCCGTCGGCGTTTGGCCGTGTGCATCCCAAGTGGGGAACTCCCGCGGTCGCGCTGGTTACGCAAGCCGTGGCCTGCATGGTTTTCATCCTCATGGGACAGGCCGGCAGCACGGTCCGCGGCGCGTACCAGATTCTTGTCACCATGACCATCATCACCAACTTCGTCCCCTACCTGTTCATGTTTGCCGCCATGATTCGCCTGCAACGCGAACCTGTCGAACCCGGCGTGATAACCGTCCCCGGTGGCAGACCCGTTGCATTCGCTCTGGCGATCCTCGCCCTCGTCACCACCTGCGCCGTCATCGTCGCCTCCGTCGTCCCCGACCCCGGCGAGCCCAACAAACTGCTCGCGGTGGCGAAGGTGATCTTCTTTAGCGTGGTGCTAATCGGAGGGGGAGTGCTGCTGTATGCGGTGGGGAGAAGGCGTGCCAAGGCCGACTGATTGGTTCGTGTCCTCGTTCTAGGATGCTGCCGGATCGTTAAATAAAATTTGTTATAGACCGCTACAACACAACTACACATGGGCGATGATTTTTAGAATTAGTCAGTTAGCTGCGCATTAACCGAATTCTTAAACTGTTATAGACAACCGCAGCACCATATCAGTAGAACACGATCCTGAGGAGAATCAACTCCAGGAGGCTGCGGAGAAAGTGGTTTCGAAAGTTGCAAGTTGCCACAGGGGCTAAAGCCCGCATTTCGATTGAAGCACTTACGGCACGACCAAGGTCGTGCCCTGATACGAAACGCTGGCCAAAACGAGTTCTTCCGCAACCCGCCAGACCATGGCGCGGACCCCAATAAAGAACAGGTTCGGTTTTCAAAGAACGATCCCGCCGGTGGCAAGGGACACCAATCCCTTCGCCTCACGAAGTATTGATGACACAGCGAACTTCACGGGTATAGGACGCAGGACACAGAGGTTGGTGATAAGGCAGGGTCGCCGCGGCCGACTTGGTAACTGGTTTCTCTAGCCCGGATGGCGCGCATGCTTCGCCGCCAATGCCTTCGCCAACATCGACTCGAGCACTGTCACGTTCACATCACTCAGCTTCTTGATGTAGAGGCAGCCCTTGCCGGTCGTGTGTTTGCCGAGCTTGGCCAGCAACGCCTCAGCACCGCTGAACCCGATCAAGCCATACAGCACGCTTGCGGCCGTGCGCGGCGAAAAACCGATCACCGGCATATCGCCCTCGCGTCCGCTGTCGTACTTGTAGTGGTAGGTGCCGAAACCGACGATCGACGGCCCCCACATCTTCGGCTTTTCGCCCGAAGCCTTTTGCATCAACTTGGCCAGCACCTTCGCATCGGCGCGCTTGCCCTCGTCGATGATCGCCTCGATGAACGCCGCCACGCTGACTTCGGTGGGCTTGGTCTTGTTTTCCGCCATTCCCGCTGCCTCCCCAATCGTTACGAATCTAACATCGCCTGGCACCAGAAAATCCCAAAGATAGGGCGTCTGCATTGGTTGTTTGAGTCCGCCACCTAAACGTCCCCGCCCTTCCTCAATTCACCTGACTGCCATTTCACGGCGGTATAATAACGCATTGGTTCCGAGGGGTACCCCAAAGTTATGAGCGACAACGACGGCAGCCACGAAAACGCTACAAGTGTCCTGAAACCGCGCGCGGAATGGATCGTCCGCCGCAAGGCAGAGGCTGCCCGCAGCGGTGACAGCAACATGTCGCAAATGCATTTCGCACGCAAGGGCCTGCTCACCGAAGAGATGGTCTTCGTCGCCGAGCGCGAAAAAGTTGCCCCTGAACTCGTGCGTGACGAGGTGGCAGCCGGACGCATGATCATCCCGGCCAACGTCAACCACCCCGAGCTGGAGCCGATGGCCATCGGCATCGAATCGCGATGCAAGATCAACGCCAACATCGGCAACTCGGCCATCACCAGCAACGTTGACGAAGAGTTGAAGAAGCTGCACACCTCCGTTCACTACGGCGCCGATACGGTGATGGACCTCTCCACCGGCGGCGGCATTCATGAAATTCGCGAAGCCATTCTGCGGCACTCGCCCGTGCCCATCGGCACGGTGCCGATCTACGAAGCAGTCTCGCGCGTCAAGCGCATCGAAGACCTCACCATCGACGTGATGCTCGAGGTCATCGAAGAGCAGGCCGAGCAAGGCGTCGATTACATGACCATCCACGCCGGCGTGCTGGTCGAGTACCTCCCGCTCATCACCCAGCGCATCACCGGCATCGTCAGCCGCGGCGGCGCGATTCTGGCGCAGTGGATGGCCCACCACCACAAGCAGAACTTCCTCTACGAGCGCTTCGACGACATAACGAAGATTCTCGCCAAGCACGACGTGAGCTACTCGCTTGGCGACGGCCTGCGCCCCGGCTGCATTGCCGACGCCAGCGACGAAGCGCAGTTCGCCGAACTCAAGACCCTCGGCGAGCTGACCAAGAAGGCCTGGGAGCGCGATGTACAGGTCATGATCGAAGGCCCCGGCCACGTTCCTCTGGACAAGATCAAAGAGCAGGTAGAAAAAGAAGTCGAGATGTGCTACGGCGCGCCGTTCTACACCCTCGGCCCGCTGGTCATCGACATTGCGCCGGGCTACGACCACATCACCTCGGCCATCGGAGCGGCGATGATCGGCTGGCATGGCGCTTCGATGCTTTGCTACGTCACGCCCAAAGAGCACCTCGGCCTGCCCAATGACAAGGACGTGAAAGACGGCATCATCGCTTACAAGATTGCCGCGCACGCCGCCGATGTCGCCCGTCATCGCCCCGGAGCGCAGGACCGCGACAACGCTATCAGCTATGCACGCTACACCTTCGACTGGGACAAGCAGTTCGAGCTCTCGCTCGATCCTGAGACTGCCCGCGCCATGCACGACGAGACGCTGCCCGATGCGTACTACAAAGAGGCGGCGTTCTGCTCCATGTGCGGCCCGAAATTCTGCTCGATGAATTATTCGGCCAAGGTGGACGAGTACAACAAGCAGGTCCACGGCGTGGAGAAGAAGGACTACTCGGAGCTAGTGAACAAGCTGGTGGCGATTAAATAGTGTTTCGCCGCCGTTTTGCCCGCTGGAGAGCTAAATAGGGAACTCTCCGCCCATCTCCACGACCTTGGTTGGTGGCATGTGGAAATACTCGCTGATTGGCGCTGCATTACGGTACAAAAAGGCGAAAATCGCTTCCACGGTGCGTGGCAGTCCTTTATGGTCTGCGCGCGGCACGATTCTGTCGCGACGAACGTAGTACACCACATCCAGGGGATCGCAGGGGAAGCCGCGCTCCTTTGCCCGCTGCACTAAGGAAGGAACGTCCGGCTTCTCCATGAACCCGTATCGCGCCCGCGCCCGCCAGACGCGAGGAGCAAGCTCTTGCACCGTCACGCGCCCCTCTGCCGGAACGTACGGCACAAGTTCCGTTGACACGTTCAGAATAAAGACCGTTTCATGCAGGGAGCGGTTCTTCATCACGTGCCATGCCAGCACCGGCGGAACATCCAATTCGCTGGGTGTCAGGAAAACGGCCGTGCCGGGCACGCGTGCTATTTGGCCGGTATTCATTTCCTTGAGGACCTGGTCGAGAGACACTCCCGTTTCGTGGCGTACCTTCAGCAGGGCTGAGTATCCTTTGTGCCAGATCAGCATGGCAGCGTACACCACGCCGCCCATGACCAGCGGGACCCAGCCGCCTGCCTCCACTTTCAACATGTTCGCTGAGAAGAAGCCAGCATCGATCACCGCAAACACGCCGGCAACCAGTAACGACGCCCACAAATCCCACTGCCAGATTTCCCGCATCGCGATGAACAGCAGGAGCGTCGTCAGCAACATCGTCAATGACACGGCGATACCATACGCCGCTGCCAGCGACTCGGACGTCTTAAAGTTCACGGCGAGCAGCAGAGTCGCCGCCATCAGGAGCCAGTTCACCGCCGGCACATAAATCTGTCCGTAGCCCATGGCCGATGTTTGTGTAATTCGCAGGCGTGGCAGCCATCCCAGTTGGATGGCTTGCCGCGTCATCGAGAACGTACCGGTGATGATCGCCTGGCTCGCGATAACCGTCGCCACGGTCGCCAGGATCACCATCGGCACCAGAAGGCCGTCCGGGCACAGGCGGAAGAAGATGTTGCTCTCTGCCGACGTACCCTCCAGTACGATGGCCGCTTGTCCAGCATAGTTCAGAGCAAGGCAAGGCATAACCAGCAGCGACCACGCGACTCGTATCGGCCAGCGTCCAAAGTGTCCCATGTCGGCATACAGTGCCTCGGCGCCGGTTACGCACAGGAACACAGCGCCGAGCACAGCAAATGCAGTGTGTCCTCCCGACAGAAGATAGCGGACACCAAACACCGGATTGAGCCCGAACAGGACCGAAGGATGTTGCACGATGCCGCGCAGTCCGAGTATCCCCAAAGCTGCGAACCACACGAGCATGATCGGCCCAAACAGCCCACCGATGCGCGCTGTCCCCTGATGCTGGAATGCGAACAGGGCGATCAGGATGATCACCGTGAGTGGGAGAATGTAACTCTGCATTCCGGGAGAAACAATTTCGAGTCCCTCCAGGGCTGACAGCACGGAAATCGCCGGAGTAATCGCACCGTCGCCGTAAATCAAGGATGCTCCCGCCAGGCCAATGAGCACAATAACCGGACGGTTCTGCCGCTTTATGCCTAACAGCGCCATCAGCGCAAGGATTCCGCCCTCGCCGTCATTATCGACCCGCATCGCCAACGCGACGTACTTGACGGACGTGATGATGATCAGCGTCCAGATGATCAGTGAGAATGCGCCCAGCGCCGTCGCGCGGCTTGGATGCGCGCCCGTCACGTTTAATACCGTCTGCAGTGCATAGAGGGGGCTCGTGCCGATGTCGCCGAAAACCACGCCGAGCGCTGCAAAGGCCAGTGCGGCAACACTTCCTTGAACCGCGCCGGATTGGCCGGGTTCCTTGATTTCGTCAGGCATGAATCCTTCTCCCGCCGAAGGGTCAGTTCAGGATACACAATCTTGTGCGTCAACCTGATTTGTCCGCGCCGTCGGCGCTTGCGCCGCCTTTGCTAAACTCGAAAGGTGCGAAATATCCGCCGCAACGCCTGGTTGCTGGCCGCCGCATCGGGCGTGCTGCAGGTGCTTATTTTCCCCGAACCTGCGCTTTATTTTCTGAGTTGGGTCGCGCTCGCCCCGCTGATTTATGCCGTTCTGCAATGCCGTAACCAGGACGCGCTGCTCACCATGGTGGAAGACGGCAAATGGTTTGCGCCGGCGACAGCGTGGCAGGGCTTCTGGCTCGGCTACCTCAGCGGAGTGATCTGGTACCTCGGCAGTTGCTACTGGGTGTACCACGTCATGCATGTGTACGGGAACCTCGGCCCTACGACTTCACTCTTACTGCTGCTGGCCTACGCGTTCTACCTTGCCCTGTATCACGGACTTTTCGGCCTGTTGCTCGCTCTTATCGCCCGTCGTCGCAACGGATATAGCCTGCGCGCGCTGGTGTTTGCTCCCTTCGCGTGGGTGGCGGTCGAACTCGGCCGCACCTACATCACCGGATTCCCCTGGGACCTTCTGGGCACGGCGCAGATCGACAACATCCCGCTCACGCGCCTCGCCGCCTTCACCGGCGTCTACGGCCTGTCGTTCGAGATCGCGCTCGTCAATACCGCCGTCGCTGCGGCGTTCCTGGTTCCGCGCGCCCGCCGCAACCTGATGCTGGCAGTCTCACTCGCGGCTGCCGTGGTTTTGCAGGCGGGCCAATACGTCAAGCCGCCAGCACTCACCGGCGATCACGGCGTGACGCTGGTGCAATCCAATATCCCCATTCTCGATGATCCCTGGTCGCTCGACTTCCTGCAACAAACCCTAAGTGAACTCCGTGCCTTGAGCACGCGCCCGCCACAA
>Ga0207826_1000593_pt1 | contig 10152 bp, 6 predicted proteins | sample LuqExpMetageno80_FD_187837 | JGI IMG/M metagenome (GOLD analysis project Ga0207826, IMG submission 187837) | Tropical forest soil microbial communities from Luquillo Experimental Forest, Puerto Rico - Sample 80 (SPAdes) | ecosystem: Environmental > Terrestrial > Soil > Tropical forest ... | reverse complement strand
TTGACATTACAACCTACGGGCCAGTTCGTGCGCTGCACAGCGGTCATTATGGCAATTGGGCGCCCAATCCGGCATTCGAATTGGCGTGGCTGCTGGCTTCGATGAAATCCCGCGACGGGCATGTTCTGATTGAAGGGTTTTACGACGATGTTGCACCTCTGGGCGAGACCGAGAAAAAGGCGCTCGATGCAATGCCGAACAACGACGCTGAACTCTCCAGGGAACTCCAGTTTTCGCAGCCAGAGGGAAATGGCAAGAGACTGGTCGACCTCCTCCAGCTTCCGTCGCTGAACATCCGCGGCTTGCAGAGTGCTTACGTCGGCGAGGGGGCCCAGAACGTAGTCCCAGAGAAGGCGGAGGCAGCAATCGATGTGCGATTAGTGAAGGGCCAGGACGCGGACAAGAAATTCGACCAGGTTCTGTCACACATCCGCAAGCAGGGTTTTTATGTTACTGCGGACGTACCCACGAAAGAGGAGCGGCTGTCGCATCCCTTTGTAGTTCGCGTTCACAAGGATGTATGGAACTATCCTGCGTCGCGAACTTCCATGGACTTGCCTGTCTCGAAAGCGCTTGTGCGAGTTGTTCAGGAGGCCACGGGCGGGGAGACAGTCATTGCACCCATTCTTGGAGGAAGCGTACCGATGTACATCTTCGAAGACCTGAACCTGCCTTGGATTGGCGTCCCCATCGTGAACTACGACAACCATCAACACAGTTCAGATGAGAATCTGCGCTTAGGCCATTTCTGGAGGGGTATGGAGGTCTACGCCGCAATACTGGCCAACCTGGATTGGTAGAGTCTACGGGGCCGTCAGTGGTTGCTGCTGGCAACGTTCGGCTGACGAGCACTCGGAAGTAGTGCCCGCGTAACCGGCAAAGTTCGTACTAGACGATCGGTTCGATATTGTGCGGACTTGTAGAAGCTGCATCGCTTTATTAGGACCTTCGGGCTTGCAAGGCGAGAACGAAGAGTCGAATCTGGAGCGGGAGCTGCGGCGGCAGAACCAGCATGCGTCCGTAGTCGACCCATTCGCCAATATGCCGACTGGCGCCGGCGGGAGTTCCGTTCAGCGTGTATTCAAAAACAGTAGCCAAATGGAGGCCACGGGGCGGTCTGCTTTCCAGGATGCCGAGCGATTTAGAGTATGTGCCGCCAGATAGCCTTCTGAACTCGCACAAGCTGTGGGACCCGTCGCTTACGGCGCGAAGCGAAACATCGGCCTCGAAATTTCCATCGGGAGTTTCGATGAATATCCAGCCTCGTGCGGCAGTGCGATATCTGATTTTGGCGACTTGCTGGTCTTGGCAATCCTTAACGATCATGCCCAGCTGAGTGGACGAGAAGTCTTGCCAGACGCTGTACAGCAAGCCTGAAAAGTCGAAACCGGCATTCTGGATCTGCGGCCAGGCGTCCACTGCCCTTAGTTCGAGAGCGTCGACATACTCTTGTTGCTTCCTTTAGTTGCTGTGGTCTTTCTGCGCAGACGGCACCGGCGCCTTGCAGCACAAAACCGATGCCTAGAGAGTTTTTTGCTCTTTCCACGATTTTTTTTATTTTTTCCGTTCAGCCAAGCCGCCTCTTTCGCCACCCTTCTCTGGAACCCGGTGGCAGTGAAAGGAGGCAGGCGGAGTGAACGCCTGCCTCACCATAGGGCGGCTGTACTTTAAAAGTATAGCTTCAACGCAAACTGGACGTTCCGTGCAGGTTGCGAAACTTGGATAACTCCTGTTGTAGAGACCGCCACAGTGTTGTTGGGCGCTCCGAGATTGACGTAGTTGAAGGCGTTTAGGAAATCAGAACGGAATTGTAATTTGAAACGTTCTGTGAGTTGGATGTTCTTTTGCAAGCTGATATCCCAGTTGTAGTAGCCCGGGCCCCGGAGGCCACCGATTTGCGGGGCACATGTCCCGAACGTAGTTGTGGGATCTGAATAGTTGCTGGGGTCAAACCAGAGGAACCCACCACCGACTCCCGCCGATGCTGGGCGGCGGCCGAAGACCGTGTTGGTACCGTTACAATCCGCACGGAGGCCACGTGAACCGGTGTTCGTCGGGTCGGATGCGTTGGTGCCGAGGTTCATCGGGAAGCCCGAGTGCAAGGAAAGGATCGGGCTGACCGTCCAGCCGCCCACAATCGCGTTCGCGACTTTGTTCATGTCATTGCCAAACTGCCTTCCCTTTCCGAAAGGCAGATCGTAGATCGCATAGGATGTAAGCGTATGGGCAGCGTCGTAATAACAGGGCGCCCACTCCGCCTTCGGATCGTAGACGTTTTGCCAATATGGAGAAGCCGTTTGGGATTGTCGTGCGTTAGACCCAGTGCCGTAATAACCGGTATTGTTGGACATGCACTTGGCGTAGGTGTAGGAAACTTGGTATTGCAGTCCATGACTCATCGTCTTCTGGAGTACAGCCTGCAACGAGTTGTACATCATTCTCCCATTCGCCTGGCTGCCAGATACAGTACCGCCACCCGTATTAATTGCTGAGATCAATTGCGGTCCGTCGCCAGTCAGAAAAAATGGACTGGGGCCAGTGCAGGGAGGTGTGCTACAAGAAGTGCTGGGCTGCACCGTGGCTTGTCCGTAATAGAACGGCACCATGAGGTGATAGGCAACCTGGCCGACATAGCCAATCTGGAATGTCGTGTTACCACCGAACTGATGCTGAACGGTCAGATTGTATTGGTCGTCGATCGCCGGTTGGACGTTTTGGTCCCAGAGACGAAATACAACGCCGGTGTAGCAGGAGAGGTTTGGACAAGCCAGACCTGTGTTTGGCGGCACAATGAATTCCGATGACGTGCTACCGGGTAAGGGCTGAAGTAGATATTGAGTCTGGAATTCGGGACTTCCCGGCGAACCCCCGTTGAACGGCGCATTGAGAGGTGGTCGCAAATTGGTGCCTGTCCCTTCCAAATAGTCCGAGATCGTAAAGGCACCGCGAATTACAGTTTTGCCTCCGAACCGCCCGGGCGTATAGGCGAAACCGATGCGAGGTTGTAGGTCCTTCGCACCATACACACCGTTATATAGAGAACGGCTGGCGCCACCCTGGTTGGCGATCTGGAGCTGCCCGTTCTGTAGGTTGTAGTTTGCCTGCTGGTCATTCCGCTCAATCCACGGAGTGTGTAGTTCATAACGCAGGCCAAGTGTGAGAGTCAGATGGCCGCTGAAACGCCAAGTATCCTGCCCGTATCCTGCGTAAATGTTGGAAGTTTGTGTCCAGCCACCCTTAGCGAGACCGCGTCCAAACGAAATCGGCAAACCCAAGAAAAAGTCGGCCATTCCCTCCCCCGTACCCGGGAGTGGGTTGGTCGGGGCCGAAGCCGTGAAGTCGGGACCAAAGGTCATGCCTCCAAGCGACCCGCTGTTGCCTGAATAGAACGGCTGGATGATGTTATGCCAAAATTGACCCCCAAATTTCAGCGTATGACGACCGCGCGTCCGCGTAATGGCGTCGTCAAACTGATACACTTGGCTTGGGAAATGCTGGGTAACCATGCTGTTTCCAAGGTTCGTAAGTGTCCCAGTGCCAGGGCTGGTCGGCGTTCCTCCGCCCAAGCCGAGAATTAAGAGGCCAGTGATGGGGTTTGAATTGGCAATTCCGATGGACTGACCGAAATTTCCGACTGAGGGATCCCAAGTAGTCCCGGTGTCGAGAGTCACGTGGTTCCACCCAAAGCGCATGTCGTTGACTAGGGTTGGAGATATGGAACGGGTCCAGTCGCCAACGGTGCTCCAAATGGGTGCGTGCGCATAGGTATTGCCAAGCAGAGGTTGCGAATTGGTGGCGGGATCGTTCTGATATGCCCGCGTAAACCGGCCAGAGACCTGGTCGCTGTCTGTGACTCTATAATCAACTCGGATATCACCTTGATCGGAGTTGAATTGCGTCCCGGTCTCTTGCAGCGCATTGTTTACTAGGTTATTGTTGATAGTTTTCGGATAGAGCGGCGAGGCAAACAAAGCAGCCGCCACAGGACTAATCATGGAGATAGGAATTTGGTTGTTCACAAAAGGCTGGCGAACGGGAGCCGCTACGCACGGAGTGGCATTTTGCCCCGTAGTCCCGGCGCAAGGATTGTAGAGTTGGATGGGGGCCGCGGTGTGCAGAAGTGCGGAGAAATCACCTTGCATTTCGGCAGGCGTATACACAGATATGAAACTGCCAGCAGGCGGATGGTCGAACCTCTGTCCTTGATAATCCACGAAGAAAAACAGTTTGTTCTTGATGACAGGCCCGCCAAGTGTACCGCCGAACATGTTCCAGCGCAGTGGCGCGCGCGGAATTGGCGCAGCCGTCGGATTTATCTTATTTTCCCACTGGTTGGAGTTCAGCACGTCATTGCGGAAGAACTCCCAAATATCGCCATGAAAACTGTTGGTGCCGGACTTCAAGGTAGCGCTGACAATGCCACCCATGAAATTGCCGAATTCGGCGGGCGCATTGTTGGTGATCATGTTGAATTCCTGGATGGCATCTGGAGAAGGCGTGTAGCCAAGCAAGTTATCCGATACTTGATTGTTATCCAACCCGTCTAGGAGAAAATTGTTTGCCTGTTCGCGATTACCGTTAATAAAGGGCCGAGCGCCGTTGGCTACGTTATCGCCGTTGTTGAAGGTGCTGGGGTCGGGGTGAATGGCTCCCGGTGAGAGCAGAGTCAACTCGACATAATTGCGTGTCGCCAAAGGAAGAGCGTCGTTTGTCGCAGAATCGATGATGGTGTCGACCTGAGTCGTTTCTGTCTTGAGAATCGGGGCAGCAGCAGTGACTTCGACGGTCTGACTGACCTGGCCAACCTTAAGCTCCACGTCGACGCGTGCTACCTGGTTTTCATGAAGCGTAAATGCTGGGTAAACAGAGATTTGAAACCCGGTTTTTTCAATTCGCAAATCGTAATTGCCAACCGGTAACAGCGGAATGCGGTAAATGCCCGCATCGTTGGTAACGCCGGTGTACGGAACTCCACGTTCCACCGAGTTCGCCGTGACGGTGGCGCCAGCTACGGCGGCACCACTCGAATCGATAACCGTCCCCGTGATGGTAGCGGTGACTTCCTGCGCGAAGGTGGCGTTCGCCCCCCAAAGCAGAAACAGCAAAGTGACGCAGCAAAACGACAACGCCACATACTTCAATTTCTTCATAACTATCCTCCCGTTGCGCGACCCTTCGACTTGCCGTTTTTCCTAGGTTGCTGGCTGGCGGGAGGGACGTTCTCGGTGATCGGCACCAGACGGATGATTCAATCAGCGCAACAGTTGGGCGTATGTGAACCCAGACTACACTTTTGCATCCCGATGTCGTTCCCCACTCACACCCTAGTTACGGCTTTGCCGTCGCTAGGCATAAAGATGACTAAGAAAGTGGTTGGCGACAATAACCACTCACGCCGAACTCGCCATAGCCACTTCAGGTCGTGGGGCTGCCAAGCACCTTTTGACTTGACTGTTACTTTTCTTGCAGGGCCGCACGAAGGCGCCGCACCGCTCTAGGCATTTCGTCTACGGGTATGCCACCAAAGCCCAAAATGAATCCTTGCCGTGGTGCGGAGCCCAAGTAACAGATCGAGAGTGGCCACAACCAGAGGTTTTGCAGCGCGGCTCGGCGAGAGATCGCTACGTCGCTCGCCTGCTCCTTCAGCATCACCGTTATATGCAGCCCCGCACCGCTGGCCAGCATCTTCAAGGTACCTGCGAGATCTTTGCGTAGTGACCCAACAAGCGCATTTAGCCGATCGTGGTAGATAGCCCGCATTCTGCGGATATGCCGCTCGAAGTGACCTTGGTTGATGAAATCACTCAAGACTTGCTGATGTAGGTTCGACGGGAAAATGTCCATTGCCTGCCGGACGGTTACGAATCGATCGACGAGGTCGGTAGGAATAACCACATATCCAACGCGGACGGAGGGGAATAAGACCTTGCTGAACGTTCCTATGTAGATGACACGTGAGTAGCGATCAAGGCCCTGCAAGGAAGCAATGGGCGCACCCTCGTATCGATATTCGCTGTCATAGTCGTCCTCGATGATCCATGCCCCGGTACTTTGCGCCCAATTCAACAGTTGCAGGCGACGAGAAGCGCTCATGACGACACCCAGGGGATACTGGTGAGATGGACACACATAGACTGCCTTCGCCTTAGCGCAAAGCTTTCTCCCTGCAGCTACGTCGAGCCCTTCTTGATCGACGGGCACTGGTACAACCCGGCTTCCGGCCATCATGAAAATATGCCGAGCCAGAGTGTAACCAGGCTCCTCAAGCCATACCCTGTCTTTCGGATCCAGCAAAACACGCGATGTGATGTCCAACGCCTGCTGGGAACCACTGACGATCATGATTTGTTCTGCGTCGCAGCGCACCGCCCGCGCCGTCCTCAGATAACTGACGATGGCCTCACGGAGATCCCTGAGACCCATCGGGTGACCATAGTGCAGGGAAGCCTCTACTATTTTTCGGCTTCGCAACGCAAGCAGCCGCGACCACAGATTAAATGGGAAATGATCCAGGGCGAGTTGACTGCCAACAAATGCAGCACGGCCCTGCAGCCACGGTTCGCTTGTGACCCCAGGAAGTTGCGCGGATATTTTCGACGGCTGGCGAGGCCCCGAAAGAATCCGGGTCGATCTCCCACCGTGGGGTCCAGGTAGAGTGGGCTGATCAGGCAAGGAACTCGAGACGACTGTGCCAGAGCCAATGCGACCTTCGAAGTAGCCCTCGCCCAGCAGTTGTGCGTAGGCGTTGAGAACCGGAAATCGTGAGATGCCCAGCTCCTCTGCCAGAGTGCGCGTCGATGGGATTTGTTGGCCTGACATAAGATTGCCCTGAACAATCAGATCACGAAAAGAATCGTAAATTTGACGGTGAAGCGGTGTGGAAGACTTGCGGCTCACCGCAATGACTGGGGTAATGCTCGAAGGAACTCGTTTCATTACCAGATAGTAGTGGCTATTTCGGCCTTCCTCCAAATGCTTGATCGAACCGACCAATTCCGTCAAGGCAGGTTGATAGATAAAGGGTAGACAACGGTAACTCCAAAGCCGCCCAAAAAACCTGGCTTCGCACTGCCTGTAACTGATTAAACGGCCGGTCCGGCGAAGTCGCTCGCCCACATACAGAGTTCTGATAAACGGCCTGCTCGCCCGCAAGTGAGATTTTACGGCTGGGTCGTTGAACCAACTCCTCGGAATCCTGGCCCGCGTAGCGCCATTCCGGGCCGTTCCCCCGTATGATTGCCCCGGTCAATAACGACATGGCCGTTTACGAGGACATAGTTGATCCCCTCAGGATATTGCTTCGGAGTTGCGAAAGTAGCTTTGTCATTGATGCGATTCGGATCGAACACGACGATATCGGCCCAGTAGCCTTCTCGAAGCAATCCGCGGTCCTTCAGGCCCAGCCGTTGTGCACCCAGAGAGGTCATGCGGCGCACCGCATCCTCAAGCGTTAGTACCTTTTCGTCGCGCGCGTAATGGCCCAGGACTCTAGGAAACGTGCCGTAATTGCGCGGATGGGGATGCCCCGCACCGAGAAGGCCCTCGACACTCAGTGATGAACCATCAGAGGCAATGTCCAGCCAAGGTTCGCGCAGGGCCGTTTGCACATCCTTTTCATTCATCATGAATAGCATGCAGAAAACCTGGCCGTGCTCATCAAGAAGCAGATCGAAAAATGCATCGGCTGGGTCCTTGTCGCGTATTCGCCCGAGTTCTTCAAGCGTCTTGCCAGCGAGCGATGCGTTCTTCTCCGTCCTCGTTCCCGCGATGACGATGCCCTGCCATCCGCCCGACTGTTGAACATAGTTCTGACTCCAACCCGGAAGTCCGTTCTCGATGTTCCGCCTTATACGATCACGAAGCTGAGGATCTCTCAAGCGTTCCATTGTCTTGTCAACGCCACCCTCCTGGGCCCAAGGCGGGAGTAGCGGAAGCATTGGATGGTACGCGGCGACGTAAGGATACTGGTTGGCGTTGACATCAATGCCGCGGGCTCTGGCGTCCTCAATAAGTGCGGCGACCTCCGGCATGCGACCCCAGTTATTCTTTCCTGCCACTTTAAGGTGAAATACCTCTACGGGGACATTCGCCTTGTCTCCGATTTCGATGGCCTCGCGAACGGAGTCCAGCACGGTGTCGCCTTCTCCGCGCACGTGTGTCGCGTAAATGCCGCCATAACGGGAAACTACTTCAGCCAGCTCGATGAGCTCGTCCGTCCTCGCGTATCCGCAAGTCGCTTCGAGCGCGTTGGTCAGGCCAAAGGCGCCTTGCTCCATTGTCGAGGCGACCAACTGGCGCATCTTTTCCAGCTCGTCTGCGGTCGGAGGCCGGTTCTCGTACCCGATTACGTCGTAGCGAACCTGGCATGAGGAAACGTAAGAGGCCACGTTGACCGACATTCCGCTTTTTAGAAGTCGCTGGAAATATCCGTCCAGATTGTTCCACGTCAGATCGATGTTATATCGCCGGAGCATCTCCTTCGCCTGTCCGACCGCTGGCCCTTCGATCGGGCCAGGCGACGTGACTTCACCAACCACTTCCGTGGTGACGCCCTGTCGAATCTTGCTCTGTGCATTTCCATCGTAGAGCAGGGGATACTCCGAGTGAGTGTGCATATCGATGAAGCCGGGAGTCACCACTTGACCGGTCGCATCAATTACCCGTGAGGCCTGTGCCTCACCTAGACGTCCGATTCGGGCAATACGCCCCCCGCTGATTCCGACATCCGCTTTGATCCACGGATTTCCGGAGCCGTCGACAACATGGCCACCTCGGATGATGACGTCGTAGGTCTGCGCGAATGCGCTTGGACAAATCATGACCGCGAGGCCAAACTCGAGCAGCCTAGGTTTCAACATCGTGCATCTCCAGAAGTCCGATCAATATGTCCAGTTTGGAAGCCCGTGTGCACGCCAGTCTACAGCTTGCTTGGTAGCCTCTCCAAGTTAGCTGCGGCCGAAGAGTAACAGAAACTTGAAAGCCAAGCTGAACACAATAGGAGCGGTATATGGGATTCCGCACATGCCGATGAATTGATGCAACCCGAAAGTCAGAACAGATTGGTGAGAGATTTCGTTTGGAATCGCTCGAACGAACCTTGGGTAAGCCCCATGTCGGCAACTGAAATGTCGGTGTTCTTTTCTGAGGATTCGGTTGGTAACTCTTCCACTAGGTCCACATCGCAATCTGCGCAGCGAGAGAAGCCGGAACGATACTCAACTTTGCATTCGGGGCAAAAGATTACTCGGATGATACTACGAAGAACGCCATTTCGGCTGTCGGGCCTGATTAACGTTAGAGCTTAACCGGATGCGCGTTTTCGCTGAGAAGCAAACGAGGCAGGAAGTTCTGGGCGCGTCCGGTTAAGCCGTTTGGACGTGGCCGTCCGTGGTTGCGGTGGACGCGGGCTGTTATGCAAATTCAATTGAAGGAAAGGGCGAGGATTGCAGTGTACCGGGGTTGCGCTGCGGAGCACGGCCCTCCATTGCGCCAAGCAAAGAGGCGTCTGAAACAAGAAAGTGTGGCGAGTACGGTCGTTGAAGAGGCTTGCAGGCAAATTTGTTTGGTGGAACAACAGAGAGGTACGGAGCGCGCGAAGACACGCAGAGTGACCGTGTTGGGGATAGTGGTTTCATGCGGCAGCGATGACCTCTGGTGGGGAACGAAGTAGGATCTCAGCAGCAGTGAGCCGTTCGATCACCTTCATCGGTCCCCCGCACTTGGGGCAGGAGCGTCCTCGGAGGTGGGAGCGTGTTTTTCGGTAGTAGAGGAGGAGGGCAAGATGTCCGAGAAAAGAAAAGATGAGCTTTTGATCGATCACAATCACGACGGGATCGACCGCCGGGGTTTCCTGAAGTGTATGGCATGGGCAGGAACCGGAGCGCTCTGTGTCATGCAGGGGGGCGTCCTGAAGTCGTATAGCCTGAGCAGAATGTCGGAGTTGGGGCCCAAGGCCGCTGGCGAGCTGAACTTCGTCCAAATCAGCGACAGTCACATGGGATTTAACAAGGCGGCGAATCCGGATGTGGTAGGGACGCTGAAGGCAGCCATAGACAAAATCAATGGTTTAGCTATGCCACCCGAGTTCATGTTGCATACGGGCGACATCAGCCACCTCTCGAAACCAGAAGAATTCGACACCGTGGACCAAAT
>Ga0207826_1000591_pt1 | contig 10178 bp, 8 predicted proteins | sample LuqExpMetageno80_FD_187837 | JGI IMG/M metagenome (GOLD analysis project Ga0207826, IMG submission 187837) | Tropical forest soil microbial communities from Luquillo Experimental Forest, Puerto Rico - Sample 80 (SPAdes) | ecosystem: Environmental > Terrestrial > Soil > Tropical forest ... | reverse complement strand
GGCGCCGGCTTTGATCCCGCCACAGACATCTCCGCGATCACCGTGAATCGTTGGGCTCATGGCTACGCCTACACACCTTTCGGCCTCGATACCCCAGACTGGAAAGAGGGCGAGCAGCCGTGGGTCCGCGGCCGCCAGCCATACGGGCGCATTGTTATTGCCAATTCTGACTCGGGTGCCAACGCCGACACCGGCGTCGCGATCGACCAGGCCTTTCGCGCCGTCGGCGAACTCTTCGCCCCTCGCGGCTAGGGGCACGCTCTCGCGGCATTTGCAAACTCTGCACCGCCCTCGCCGAACTCCGGCGGTGCTCTCCTCTTCCTGCCCTATCCTTAGAGTGTCCCCGCAAGGACGATCTCACTGGACGAACAAGGAATCTAATCCATGAAATGGGCAATCCTGGCCGTAAGTCTGATTCTGTCGGGCGTGGGCTTGAGTGCAGCACGGCAATCCGCCGACAGCGATGAAGGAGGCAGAATCCTGGGGCTCGAGAAGGCGTGGAATCTCGCACTTGAGCAAAAAGACGTGAAGGCTCTCAACATGCTGCTTGCCAACACAATGGTATCGGTCGATATCGATGGAAGCGTCTCCTCGAAGACTGAATTTCTGGCCAGCATCAAGGCGCCCGATTACCAGCCCTCTCAAGCCATCACGGAGCAGACGAGCGTCCAGGTCTACGGCGACTCGGCAGTCGTCGTTGGCATTTTTCGCGTGAAGGGCACCGACAAAGGGAAGCCCTTCGTCCATCGCGAGCGGTTTGTCGATACCTGGATCAAAAACAACGACGCATGGCAGTGCGTCGCTACCACGAGCACTCTCATCACGACAAAGCAAGCTGACTGATTTTGGCCTCAACCGCGGTTGTGGTTCACGCTCGCACTACCTTCGATTTCCGGGAGAGGGGGTCTTGTCAGGTTGAGCTCGCCTGCCGAGGCAAACAAGGCGTGGAGTGGCTCCGGGGCCTGGACTCGAACCAGGATATCCAGCTCCAAAGGCTGGCGTGCTACCGATTGCACCACCCCGGACCTGAGGTGCTTGCCTGCTCAATTGACTGGCGGAGAGGGTGGGATTCGAACCCACGGTAGGGGTAAACCTACACACGCTTTCCAAGCGTGCTCCTTAAACCACTCGGACACCTCTCCGCGGCGCACTGCAACCTTCCAAGTTTAGCAGAAACACTTTAGGCCTGCATGCGGCCCCGAGTGCGGCCCACGGTTGAGCCGCGCTTTAGAAGAACAAAATCTCTCTAGTAGTTTTCCTTTTTGGAGCGCCCCGCCTGTTGTTCGCCGTTGTACGCTTTCCACGCCTGATCGATCACGTACGCATGCACCGCATCCGCCTGCGCCACGGTCATGTGCGCCTTCGGAAAGGCAAACTTGGGGGGATCCGAGAGCCCCGGCATCCCTTTCTCCCAGTGGCTGCCGCCGAGAACGATTTGATACCAGTCCTTATGTACGTCCGCGGGCGCGTACCGCAAATCAGGAACAGCGCCGTCCAGAATCCATGCAGCACTCCCGTCGATGCCCGGCGAGTGACACCCTTCACAGTAAAACGTCACGTAGAGTTTTTCACCCTCGCGGATCGTCTCGAGGCTTGCCTTCTGTTCCGGCGGGCGGGGCACGGCAGGAATCTGAATAATCGGATACGGAAAGGGAGCACTTCCTCCCAGCTTGAATCCATAGATTCGAATAGGTCCGCGCTTCGATTCCGGCGTAGCCATCGTGCGTGCGGGTGCGAACAATCGTGAACCGGAACCCCATCCCACCGGCGTGACCACGTACTGTTCTCCATTCACCGAGAACGTAACCGGAATCGACTCGATCGCAGATTTGGTCTTGACCGACCACAGTTTCTTCCCGTTGTCAGCTGTATACGCGGCAAATTCGCCCGTACCCTGGCCTTGAAAAACTAGGTTGCCCGCTGTCGACAGGACTCCGCCATTCACCGAGATTTCCTCTTCCACCGACCAGCGCGCGGATTGTGCCACTGGATCCCACGCAATCAGCCTGCCGAACAGCCCTTGACCGCTTTCGCCCGCCTCCACAGGCGCCTTCGTCTCAGGGTGCCGGTCGGTGGTCGGGACGTAGACCAGGCCCGTCGTCGCGTTATAACTCATCGGCCACCAGTTGTGGACCGTCCATTGCTTCCCGCCGCCGTCGGAAACTGGAATCAAAACTGGCTTGCCCGTCTCGAGGTTGATCGAACTGGCCCACGTTGTCTTGACCAGCGGCTTGGCCGACCAAAGCTTTCCCGTCTTTGCATCCAGAACATAAAAGAATCCATTCTTGGGCACGGTCATCGCAACATGCCGCTTCTCACCGCTGATCACCAAATCTGCCATCACAATATGGTTGTTCTCGGAGTGCACTCCTTCCGTGCCGGTCTGGTAGTGCCACACGTATTCGCCCGTGTCCGCGTCCACTGCGATGATGCATTCGCCAAACAGCCGCTCTCCGGTGGCTTTGATCGCAGACATTTCCCCGTAATCGACTCCGACGCCTGCCGTGCCGAAGATTACCAGTCCCGTTGCGTCGTCATAAGTAATCGCGTTCCAGACGTCACCGCCGCCGATTCGCCACCAACCCTCGCCGTGCCAGGTTTTCGCGGCCGCTTCCAGTGCTTTTGATTCGAACGGCTTCGCGGGGTCACCGGGCACCGTCCAGAAGCGCCACGCTTCTTTCCCGGTTTCAGCGTCGTATGCCACAAGCGCACCCCGCACTCCGTCATCGGAGCCATTGAATCCCATCAGAATCTTGCCTTTGGCAACGTGCGGTGCTCCCGTGATTCCCGTCTGCAGCGGTTCGCAAACGGTTGCTTCCCAAACTTGTCTGGCCGTAGCCGCATCAATCGCCATGAGGCGGCAATCGCCGGTCCCAACGTAAACCTTCCCATTCCACACGGCGACGCCACCATTCGTCCGCGCGGAATAAGAGCCATTCAGCGACAGATTCAACCGAACCTTGGGATCAAACTTCCACAATAGTTTTCCGCTTGCCGCATCCACCGCATAAACCTTCGACAACGGCGCGCTGAAATAAATCACCCCGTCCACCACGAGTGGCTCCGACACAACTCCCATGCCGCCCTCGATGTCCAGGTACCACGCGAGCCCCAGGCTTGCGACATTCTTGTCGTTAATCTGTTGCAGTGGGCTGAAGTGTCTCGAATCGTTCATGCGTCCATTCACCAGCCAATTGTTGCCGGTATCCTTCTCCGCAAGAATCCGTGCGTCATTCACGGTGCCTTGCCTTGTGGAAGTGTCGGAACCAGGCGGAAAGCCGGGAGCCATGGCAATCGCCACGACGACCAGCGCCAGATTCAAAACTGAACGTGTCTGCATGATCGAAAGCCGCCCTTCGAACGCCGCGTAGCTACCGAGTCACTCCTCGACCCTGTTTGTCACTTGGGAAGGATCAATGGAAATATGTTAGTGACGCCGCCCGCGGAAAGTCAACGCAGCGAAGCCCTCGAGGCAAGGAAAGAATGACGCTCGTCCTCGGACCGAGGCCGATTATTCATGCCGCAGCGCAACCAGCGGGTCCACACTTGCCGCCCGACGCGCCGGCACCCAGCACGCCACTACCCCCGTCAAGAGCAGAATCACCGGCACGCAGGCCAATGTCCAGGGATCGTAGGCCGAAACGCCCCACAACTGCGTGCCGATCACACGGCCCAACGCGACGCTGGCAATCAGTCCGAGTCCCACGCCAATTCCTACCAGTCGAAGTCCCATCCGCAGTACCATTTGCAGCACGTCCGCACTGCCCGCGCCCAGCGTCATGCGGATGCCAATTTCCTGCGTCCGGCGCGAAGTCGTGTAGGCAAGAACGCTGTAAACACCGATCGTTACAAGCACAAGCCCTACGCCTGCGAAAATTCCCATCAGGAGAAATCCAAACCGAGGGCCCGCATAAGAAAACTGGTTGATGTATCCCTCCAGTGTTCCCGTAAACGTCAACGCCACGTTGTTATCCGTTGCCCAGATTTCATGCTGTACGGCGTTGAGCATCGCCAACGGCTCGCCGCCCGTTCGCACAAGAACTCCTCGAAACGCCGAGCCCGTCACCGTATACGGGATCCAGATCTCCGGTGTTACCGGATCCTGGAGCCCCTGGTTCTTCACGTCGGCTACCAGCCCGATGATTTCAAACGTCGGGTCCTTCACCGGATCCTGAAAGTCCGCTAACTGCAGGATTCTCACCCGTTTGCCGATCGAGTTCTCATTGCCCAGATATTTCTTCGCGAACGTTTGGTTCACCACCGCCAGCTTGCGCGCCCCGGCTACTTCTGCTTCCGTGAAACCTCGTCCATCTAGAAACTGGATTTTTAGAACGGAGAAGTAGCCTTCGCTGCACAACTGAAACGGTGCGTTCCATCTTTCTTCATGTGTTCTCCCTGGTATCTCGATGTCGCTCGAAATACCTCCGTATGGCGGCAGTGCGCTCGTTTCCGCCGCATCCACTACCCCCGGCAGGGCCTTCAGCCGTAAAAGCAACGGTCGATAAAAGCCCGTTACCTGCTCCGCGGTCTTGTAGCGATCCAGCGGCAGCGGAAGCCTGGCCACCAAAATATGATCGGGACGCAATCCGAGGTGCACTTCCCGCAATGCGATAAAGCTTTTCATCAGCAGTCCGGCGGTTACGAGCAGCGTCAGCGACAACGCTACTTCCAGCACCACAACCGCGTTGCGAAGCTTGCCATGTCGGAACCCTCCTCCGCTTCCTCGGGTGCTGTCTCTTAGCGGCTCATTCACGTCTTTGTGCGCTGCTTTGAGCGCAGGCACGAGCCCAAACACCACGGCGGTTAACGCCGCGAGCACGAGCGCGAACAACAGCACGGGCCCGTTCATCCGAATCACGGCCTCTGCCGGGATGATGTTCTGGGGCAATAGCGCAACGAGAAATTTCAACCCGCCCCATGCAAACAGTGCCCCCAGTGCCGCCCCGGCGAGCGCCAAGACCAGGCTTTCCACCAGGAGTTGCCGAACCAATCTCCACCGGCTCGCTCCCAGTGCCGCTCGAACCGCAAATTCCTTTTCGCGTGTCATGGCCCGCGCCAGCAGGAGGTTCGCCACATTCCCGCATCCGATCAAGAGGAGCAAACCTACCGCTGCCAGCACGATGAAAATCGTGGTACGGAACTGCCCCACAACCCCATCGGCCAGCGACTGCACCTCCAAACGGAAATGTTTTGGGTAATCCTTCGGATAAGCCGACGCCAGGCGGGTCGCGATCACCCCCAGGTCCGCCTCCGCCTCCTCTTTCGAGATCCCCGCTTTCAAATGCCCAAGCAAAAACCAGAAGCGCGGAAAAGCCCCCGCATATTCTTTGGTGTCGATCGCGCGGCTGGGCCGGTCCGGAATCCACATCTCCGCATCGCCCCATCCGAATCGCGGTGGCATAATGCCGATCAGCGTTCGCGCAACCCCGTTCAGAACAAATGTCCTATTGACGATTTGAGGATCGCCCGCAAATGCCTTCATCCACGTCTTGTACCGTACCACAAACACCGGAGGGGCGCCTGGCTCGTAATCCGCCGGCTGCATAACACGCCCAAACAGCGCCGGCATCCCCAGAAACTCAAACGTTCCGGGCGTCACATAGGATCCGTGAAACCGCAGGCTGCCTTCCCCTGACCTGTACAGCACGTCGGTATTCGCGCTTCCAATGACCCCGTCAAACACATGGTTTTGTTCCGCGTACTCCAGATACTCGGGTCCGTTGAACCCTCCGCGCCCGCCAGGCTGACTCTGTTCGGTGTCATGAATTTGCAGCGACATGAACCGTGATGCGTCCGGATAGGGAAACGGCTCCATCAAGACGTTGTCCAACACGCTGAAGATGGCCGTGGATGCGCCGATTCCGAGCGCTAGCGTCAACACCGCCACAACCGCAAAGCCCTGTGATTTCCCAAGGTTTCTCAGCGCATGCCGCAAATCCTGACCGAGTGCGCCCATAGCTCCCCCTGCCCCGAAAACGGAGAATAAGGCCACTCTGCTTCTTAGATACGCATGGCTCGGCAATTAAGTTCGACGCCGGAAATCCCGAATAGTTGGCAAATGAGCAGGGCTTGCTTCCGAGGCTGTTGCCTTCGAACTGCGAATGCCGTCACAATTAGATGTCCTCTCTCCTCCGCCTCTTGGGGGTCTATGGTTTTTCGTTCGATCGAGCAGGTTCGCCGCTTCTTCAAAATCCTCGCGGGCTTCACACTTCTGGTGGTGGGCGTTGTGATGTTTTTTACGCCGGGCCCCGGCTGGCTGGTGATCTTCCTTGGGCTCACCTTGCTGGCTGCAGAGTTCGTTTGGGCTCGCCGCCTGATGGACCATATGAAACAGCGGAGCAATCGCATCAAGGACTCGGTCCTCAAATTTGGCAAAACCGATTCTGCCTGAGAGAATCTCCCAATGCCAAATGAGTGGCGAAACAAATGGGCGCTGGTCACCGGCGCCAGCGCCGGCATTGGCGTTGCGCTAGCGACCGAGCTCGCCGCCGGCGGGACTCACCTTCTCCTTAGCGCGCGTCGGCGCGATCGTCTGGAAGCTCTTGCGCAAACTCTGAAGAAAGTCCATACAATCGAAACCGAAGTGTTTGCCGCAGACTTGGCCGAGCGCGACGCCCCCGAAAAAATCTTCTCGTTCGCAAAGCAAAAAGGCCTCGACATCGAACTCCTCGTCAACAACGCCGGCTTCGGCCAATACGGTGAACTCCCCGAGGTCCCCCCTCGGCGGTTGCTCGATATGGTGCAGGTCAATTGCTCCGCTGTTGTTCACCTCACGCGCCTTTTTCTTCCGGACATGGTGTCTCGACGCCGCGGCGATATTTTGATTCTCGCTTCCACGGCCGCTTTTCAGGCGGTCCCGTATATTTCGACCTACGCCGCCACGAAGGCCTTCGATCTTCTTTTTGCCGAAGGGCTCGCCGAGGAAATGAAGCCGCACGGCATTCGCGTCTGCGCCCTCTGCCCGGGCTCGACCGAGTCGGAATTTCACGTCGTGGCTGGGCAGGAGCGGTTTACACCCCCTAACCAGGAAACCGCTGAAAAAGTCGCCAGGACCGGCTTGCAGGCATTGGCAGCGGGCAAGAGTTATGTCATTTCCGGCCTCGGCAATTACCTCGGTGCGCATTCACAGAGGATCGTCCCACGCCGCATCGTAACTCGCATTGCTGCCAACATGTTCCGTCCGCGTACCAAGTGCTAGAACACTTAGCGCCTTCCATCCGTTTGAGTAACTCGTCTTTCTGCAAAGCTGGTCTGCCGGCCACTGGAACGCCTTTATGCCAGCGCGGGTTGTAATTTTCCTGAAACCTTCCGGGCCTTTCCAGGGTTCAATAAAGGTAAGGTTGTTGGCCTGAGGATCCGACTCGACCTTCGGATGGGAACTTTTCCGCCGCACCTCGGGAAATATCAAGAGAAAGCAGGCGTCTTGCTGGGAGATGCAAATCGACTTACAGGAGAGGGATGACGTTCTGCTTCGGCGTTCCGCGAAAGGTGACGAGGACGCCTTTGCCGAAATCTATCGCCGGTATCAGGCGCCCCTCTATCGGTTCGCTCTGCGGATGACGGGTAGCCCGTGGGCCGCTGAGGAAGTTGTTCAGGATATCTTTATGACCCTGGTGCGCGAGCCGAAAAAGTATGACCCCCAGCGCGGAGCCCTCGGCGCTTTTCTCTATGGCATCGCGCGTAACCGCGTGATGAAGCAATTGGAGCGGGCACCGAGGGAACTCCCGCTCGAGAACACCGATGGCACGTCTCGGGCAAACTTTTTCGCGACCGACCCTATGACTCCCGCCCACTGGGCTGAATTGCGCGAGCGCCGCGAGCAGGTTCGTTCGGCGGTGCTCGAATTGCCCATTGAGTTTCGCGAAGCCATCGTGCTGTGCGAGTTGGAAGAGATGAGCTACGAAGAGGCGGCCCGCGCCTTGGAGTGCCCGGTTGGAACCATTCGATCTCGTTTGCATCGTGGTCGCGCGCTTTTGCTCGCCAAGCTCGAAATGCTGCGCGAAGTGCCCAAGCGCGCCAACGCGAGCCATTAAAGGATTTTGTCGGAGAGCGTCGTATGACTTGCGAAGAATTCGCCATGACCGGACTCGAGCCTAGACCGTCCGCCGAAGATGGCCCGCTGCAGTTGGCGGCCCGCGAACATTTGCGGAATTGCCCGCACTGCGCCGCGCTTCATGAGAATTGGCAGACGTTGCGCGGCGACCTCCACGCCCTGGGCGCCGAGTCGCGCGAACTTGAGGTTCCCTCCCGCGTAGAAATGCGGCTACGCCAACAATTCCGCATCAAGCATTCAACGATGCGAACCCGGCGCACGGCAGCGATTGCCGCTTGGGCCTTAGCGGCCGCCGCCGTGCTCGTCGGGGCTGTTAGCTGGATCAACTGGCGCCATCAGGAATCCTTGAACGTCGCTGGCCGTCGCAACGCTGCGCCTCCGGCTGAAGGCGCGCCGCCGAATTCCGGTCCAGCCGCCCCCCTCGCCCCCACCGCAATGGAACTCGGCGATGTTGTCGTGGCTGCCAACTCGGTCGACTTCGCTCTTTTGCCCGGCGTCATTCCTCCTTCCCTAGAGGAGGCCACCGTTGTCCATGTGCAAATGCAGCGGGGAGCGCTCACGGCCCTTGGGCTCAGCGTGAATGAAGAACAGGGAGCGGACTGGATTCAGGTGGATTTGCTCGTCGGCGATGACGGCGTGCCGCAGGCCGTGCGGCTGCCGCATTCCGCGGATTAATTTTCTGGCGGCTTGCGGGCCCCAGTGCAGGAGAGAAGAAGGAGAAAGCAGAATGAAGAGCAGGTTAACTCATGTCGTGCTGGGAGGGATGCTCCTTCTCGGCGTGCACTCTCTTCGAGCTCAAGAACCGCCGCCCTCGCCCGATTTCCCGATGCCAAGCGGCTTTGCCGGACCTCGCATGGAAATTCTCGGGTTCGGCGAAATGCACCCGGGCAAAATCGTCGCCAACGCGCCCTACAACGCGGTCGGCGTCACTGAAACCAAGCAAACACTGCAAGACGGCAATTCCATCGACCGCACGGTTTCGTTCAACATCTACCGCGACAGCCAGGGACGTACTCGCCGCGAAACCACTTTTTCCGGTGTGGGCCCTTTGACAGCATCCGGCCAGCCCCGCTCCGTGGTCATGATTCATGACCCGGTTGCTTCCACGGGCTATGTTCTTCACCCCGACACCAAGGTCGCGGAACAATTGCCCAGCCCTCCTGGAGGTTCAAAACAAGGCGGTGGGCTCCAGGGTAAGTTCGAAGCCCGCATCCAGCAGGAAATCGCCAACGGCACCCTAAAGAAAGAGGATTTGGGCACGCAGACCATCAACGGCGTGAGCGCTCAAGGCACGCGCTATACGCGCACGATCCCTGCCGGACAAATCGGCAACACCAAACCCTTTATCATCACCACCGAGCAGTGGTATTCGCCTGATTTGCAGGTCGTCGTGAGGAGCGTTCGCGCCGATCCTCGCTTTGGCCAGACGACCTACAATCTCACCCAGATTCAGCGGACCGAACCGGCAGCTTCGCTCTTTGCCGTGCCCACCGATTACAGCGTGAAGCAAGCGACGCTCCGCCATGGCGGCAGGCGCGGCATGGGGCCTGGAGGTGTCCCCGACGCGGTAGTTCCGCCGCCCACTGAATAATTTTCAACAACGATCTTCTCTCCTGAAGACGGCGCGCCCTTTCTGCAGCGACCCCCATTTCTGCAGTTAGGGCGTCGTCGTCTCTGGAGTGCCGCGGTCCTGCTGTCCCGTTTTGTGCCGCCCACAAACCGTCATCTCGAGGGAAATCCGCGAAGCGACGGATCCCTTTTCGCTCGCGGCGGGGCATCCCGCATGACCGCGAGTTGGATTCACTTCATGCGCACGTCCCACGCGACGTCCTTGCGTGTGCGAGATCTGCGGTCGTCGCGCTAAAATGCCGACTAATAAACGAAGCCGCGCTCACCTCGCAGCTCCACCGCGAAGGATTTTCCCACGTCTACGTTTGGGAGGACGATCCGACCGCCCGCTATCCAGACCACACCCACCGCACCGAGACAGCGCACATTGTCCTTACCGGTGAAATGACCCTCACCATGGCCGGCGAATCAAGAACCTTTGGGACCGGCGAACGCTGTGACGTTCCCGCCAATGCCGTTCATTCCGCCGTCGCGGGCCCCGCGGCTGTCGCTATCT
>Ga0207826_1000588_pt1 | contig 10220 bp, 9 predicted proteins | sample LuqExpMetageno80_FD_187837 | JGI IMG/M metagenome (GOLD analysis project Ga0207826, IMG submission 187837) | Tropical forest soil microbial communities from Luquillo Experimental Forest, Puerto Rico - Sample 80 (SPAdes) | ecosystem: Environmental > Terrestrial > Soil > Tropical forest ... | reverse complement strand
TTCCTGGCGCACATATCCCTCGAGCGCGAGCCAGGACGTGCCTGCTAGTCGGGCAACCTGCTCGCCCGTGATGTCGGCAGCAGGTAAATTGTGGGGCCTCATGGACAAATCGACGATCCACGGCGTCGCACCGGCGCGCTTGAGCACGTTGGCGATGAAGTAAGCTTCTTTGCTCTTCGTGTTTATCGTCGCCAAGATGGCGACGATCGGTTTCAGTACACTCAAGAGGACCTCAGGAAAACGTTACGGCATTGACAAACAAGTTAAACAAATTCCCACCTATCCGATAGTTGCGGCGTGGAACGGACGCTACGCTAGGCAAATGACGGGAAAGGAGTTGATCTGCGCATGGTATCAGATTCACTGCAGGACATGTACCGGCGGCCTGGTTTCCTGCTCAAGCGCTGCCATCAGGTGTCCATGGCAATCTTTCTCGACGAGTGCAGCGAATTCAATCTGACGCAGTCGCAATACGGTTGCCTACGCGCGCTGGAAGCATATCCCAGTGTTGATCAAATTGCCCTTGCACGGCTTGTCGGCCTCGACCGTTCGACCGCCGGGATGGTGATACAGACGCTCAGCGCGCGAGGCCTCATCGAGCGTGTTGTCAATCGCCGCGACAAGCGGCGCATGCGGCTCAAACTCTCCGCCGCCGGGAAACGACTGCTGATCGGCATTGCGCCTGCGGCGGCGCGTGTCCAGGATCGTGTGCTGCGCGGGCTGCCGCACGGCTCGCGTGCGGCGTTTCTGAACATTCTGCAAGCGTTTCTCGCCGGTCATGATGCGCTGATCGACGTCGACGAGGTTCTTGCCACTGTGCCTGCGCCGGATTTCGAAAAGACACTGCCGCACCCCCTGGCCCGGCGTCACTCCCGCCGCAAATCACGCCGTAGTAGACCCGGCCTATGAAGGTCGAATGGTCGCAGTGAACTTTATCTCATCCGTACTGGCCGCAGCTCAAGCGGGGCGTGGATACCAGCGCGGATCGTCGTGTATTTCATGAAGAAGTCGCCGAGCGCGGACAATAACCCGACTGCCGCGAGGACCGCGACGCTCAAAGGCACCAGCTTCCCGCTGAGGAGCGCCAGCGGCACAAGCAGTCCGAGCGTAAGCGTGCCGCCATAAAAATAACCGGCAAATCGACCCGACAGCATTTCACGTGCCGAGCGCCGAGCCGCTGCATTCCCGCTAGTAAGCACACCCTGCATTTCGAGTACGAACAGGATGATCAGGAAAGCGGTTATGGCGATCCAAATGGTAATTAGCCGTTGGGCTATCTCCTCCGTTGGCACACCAAGCATTGCCATTGCCACGAGGAGTGCGGCCGCCCCGCCGCGCAGCGCATAGGTCATGTAAAGCAGAGGATGGAGTGGTGAAGTCCAGAACGGAATGCCCTTCGACGCGGAATATACAAACCCCATGTAGACTATGAGAATAATCATACCTGCTGCGGCCATAAGCCAACCCAGCCAGCCGATAGCCGAAGTGGCTTGCCATGGCCATGCCGTGAACACCAACGGTGGCAAGTAGAGTGCGGCGCCGGCGAGAAACAGGGTGAGCCCCGCGAAGCCGCGTGCCACCCAAGCAGTCCTAACGTGCCTCGCCATTTTCCAGAAGCGCTCGGGCCGCCCCAGAAACCCGAGATGGGCAATACCCCCGATGCCAGCCAGCAGAAAACCCGCGAACAATCCCGGTGGGTAGTCGAACAACAAGCCAAACAACCAAGCACCGGCCGCTACCCCGACGAGGAAGTGGCCAATGACGAGGAAGAGGCCACGGCCTTCGCCCCATTCGCGCTGCGGACGGAAATCCTGGCGCAGATCATGAATGAGCTGTTCGTATTTAGCGCTGATTTCGGCCATACGCTGCTCCTCATGGCGGCAAGTAATAGACTGCTGGACCGGTGCCGGCCTCCGGATGCAGGGTGAAGCCGCCGCGCTCCTTGATCAGCACCGAGATCTCGCTCGACGGATCGTCGAGATCGCCAAAATAGCGGGCGGTGGTCGGGCAATTGGCCACACAGGCCGGTAGTTTGCCGGCGCGCACGCGATCGCGGCAGAAATTGCACTTCATCACGACATTGCGCTGGTGACGTTCGGTACGTGCCTGCTCGAACGGCGTCATGCCTTGCGCGAAATAATGCGCCGGCTGGTCATTGAAGTATCGATTGGTATACGGACATGCCATCATGCAGGAGCGGCAGCCGACGCAAAGATCATGGTCAATATCGACGATGCCGTCCTCCTCCCATTTGAAGCTTGCCCCGGTCGGACAGGCCGCGACGCAGGGCGGATCTTCGCAGTGGTTGCACAGCACCGGCAGCGCGAATTGACGGACCGTCGGATATTCGCCGTCCTCCTTCTTGAGAACCCGCGCGTAATAAACACCGGGCGGCGTCCCGTGTTCGGCCTTACAGGCTAGCTGACAGCCGTAGCAGCCAATGCAGCGCTTGAGGTCGATCACCATTCCCCATCTCATGGCGATTCCTCCGCCGGCGTGACGCGGACCTTCACGCAAAGATCGAGATTAATGTTGACTGGGCTCATGTGCTCGAAGTCGAGTTCGAGCAAATCGTTGTAAAACACGCCCTTGCCCTTCGCGATCGGCTGACCATCGGTCCAATGGCCGCACATAGCCGCGAAGCCGAGACCTTCCGGGTGAATGCACTCCGTAAGTTTCAGGCGGCCCTTGACCTTGCGCCCGCTTTCGCTTTCGACCCAGACTCGTTGTCCGTCTGTGAAGCCGCGCGTGGCGGCCTCGGCGCGGTTAATCGCGATCGTGTAGGAGAACGGATCGAGCCGCGCTGCTTCATCGAGCCAGGGGTTCTCCATGGTAAAGCTGTTGGTGTGCACAACGTCACGATAGTAAAAGCCGTAGAAGTCGAAGTCTTTCTTGTTGCAACAATGCGAGCGGCAAGGAAGAAAATCTGGCAATGGATCGTAATATTCAAGAGGAATTTTAAAGCCGCGCGGCTCGGCAATTGCGGCGATCTTGTCGCCGATCGGCTTGAGAAACTCCCAGTAGATCGGCACGCGCACGTCGACGAACGGGCGCCAATAGACCTCTTCAGGTTTTTTCTTCCACTTGATGATACCGTTCTGCTTGAACCAGTCGAGACCGCGTTCTGCGCCGAAATTGTTCTTCAGTTCGCGGTCGCTGATCTCCTCGTAGCTGTAACGGGTATCGCCGGTGAGGCGATAGGGAGGCTCTAAGTTGAGCCACGCGTTGTAGGCGGCGTTGAGGTCGGCGCGGAAACCGACTCGGTCGGCAATCTCGAGCAACACTTCGGCAAACTGGCGTTGTTCGCCATCGGAAGGAAGCACCGGTTGCCGGATTGGCCAGCACCACTCGCCTAGGCCGCCTGGCAGACTAAAGATGAACGGAAAATTCGAGCGCGCGTCGAGCGACTGCAGATAGCTGCAATCGGGCAGTATGATATCGACGAAGTTCGAAGTCTCGGTCAAAAACAGATCGAACGAGACGATAAACTTATATTTCGACAGCGATTCGGCGACAGCATCCTTGTTGGCGATGCTCATCACCAGATTCGCCCCAAAATTGATCATGACCTCAGGCCGATACGGCACGTCGAACTTCTCCCACATCTCCTCGCGATCGACAGAGTCGAGGAAAGGAGAGGTCATGCCGATGACCAAGAGATCCTGCAGACCGAGGTTTTTTGGCAGGCGCGGCTCCGGCGGCGGGTAGGGATAGTGGTAGCCCATCCAGCTTCCCACCACCATCAAACCATCCGGTCCGGCAGTAGGGATGTAACGCACCTTGCCGGTCTCCGGATGGCCGTGGCTAGTTGGATTGAAACCAAGGCATCCGCCGACAACGTCCGCTGCGCCCACCAAGTGGTTGAGCAGATCAACGGCATAAAAGTTATAGACCGAATTCTTGTGGCCCTGCGCGCCGCGGAAGGCGATCGCGGCGACCGGACGATAGGGCAGCGTTACACCGTCGACCACTATGGTGCTGCCGATACGCGCCTCGGTAGCGAATTCGTTGGCCAGCCGACGCACTGTCGCCGCGGCTATGCCGGAAATATTTTCTGTCCAGTCGGGGGAAAACTTGCGCAGATGCTCGCGCAGGCAGTGGAAGGCTGGTCGGCAGGGAACGCCGTCAACCGTGAACTCACCCTCAAGCGCCATATCGGCGGCTGACACATCGTTGTACGGCCGCGCACTGCCACTTCGTCTGTCCCAAACGAGCGGCATTTTCGATTGCGGATGGCGCACGTAAAGCTTGTCGGGACCGATCAGATAGGGTGCGTTGGTTTTTGCTTGCAAATATGGGCCATCATAGACGCCAAGTTCGTTGACCATGACGTTGCACATACCGAGCGCGAGCGCAGCGTCGGTTCCGACGCGCAATGGTACCCACTCAGTCGCTTTCGCTGCTGCGAAATTGCACAGCGGGTCGACCACGACCATTTTCATACCGCGCACCCGCGCGTCCGCGGCCTTGCCCATGTTCGAGCAGGAGGCGTGACCGGCGGAGTGGCCCTTGGAGGCTCCGAAGAAGATCGCGTAATTGCAATATTCGAAGTCGGGAACAATCGACCATGATGCGTGCATGATCCCGCTGATCAGATGGGCGCCGTTGCCGCAATGTTGGCCGCCGCCCGACACCGAGAAATTCGGCGTCCCGAAGGCGGAAGCGAATGCGTGCAGAGGCACGCGGCTCGCTGTTACAGTCGTCGTGCGCTGCACGACCAGCTTGCGCGGATCATCCGCACGCACTTTGCGCAATACCTCTGCGATCTCATCGAGCGCCTCGGTCCAGCTGATCCGTTTCCAGCCCGGATCCTCATGCAGGCCTTTTTTCGGATTGGTACGCCGCATCGGATAGCGCAGGCGGTTGGGGTCGTAGTGCGTCATGATCCCGCTGACGCCCTTGCCGCACAGGCGACCTTTGCCCACCGCGCTGTCAGGGTTGCCCTCGATCTTGATGACCGTGCCATCGACGCGGTGCGCCAGAATAGAGCAGGTGCTGTAGCAGAGCGCGCAACTTGACGGCAGCCAGACGTCTTCTTGTGCCGCCGCCTTGAACTGATGCGGGCTAAACATATTCATGAGCCGTTTCTCCCCGCCGTCATCCGCCCTCGGGCGCGATCAAGAGAATGATGTCAATTTCAGTCAGATCGCTAATTGGATAGAGCGGCGTCTGCAGATTTTCGATCGGATAGCCTGCGACAAACAGCCGGCAATGGCGGCGCTTAACGCCATCTGCATCGACAACCTGTGCCGAGAAAATTTCGCCTAGCCGTTCTCCGAGGATGGCGATCACGTCGGCGACGAACGCCCCAGCCGACAGCACAAGTTCGAACGATCGCTGGCTGCTCAGCGCGGCGAGTGCCCCGAAGAGCTGCACGCGAACCCTGATATCAGTGCTATTCCGATCAATGATGGGGTGAGGGAGCGCCGGAGGAGCTCTGGAGCTTTCCACCGCTGCAGGGTCGACGACCGCATCCCACCGGATATTCATTCCAACCCCCTGATTGGCGCTGAGGCCAGGGCGCTGAAATCATCAGACGTCTGATTAATCCATCTGCGGTGACGGGAATTGATTTCGGTCAAGAGTTGCCGAGGCTATCGGTTTATTGTCACCGGTTAGCCCGATCGACGTCCGGTTGCTATCGATCCGAACGCAACTGCAAGCAGGTAAGACCGGATGCGAATGGCTTATACCAGCGATATTAGCTGGTTGCTCCGGGACCACATTCAGGTGCAGCCAGCGCAGGAGGCACCCATGAGCAGCGCATCGAGCGTCAGTCTTACACGTAAGGTGCTGCTCTGGGCTCTCGCGGCGTTGGTTCTCGTGGCCTCGGGCCTGGCGACTGCGCACGCACAGAGCAATTATCCGACCCGTCCGATTCGTATTATCGTCGGCTTCGCCGCTGGCGGCGGCAATGATATTTTTGCGCGCATCGTCGCGGCAAAACTCTCAGATATCGTTGGCCAGGCGGTGATTGTCGAGAATCGGCCCGGAGCCGGCGGACGGCTGGCAGCCGAATATGTCTCGCATCAACTGGCGGATGGCTACACGCTGCTGGTCGGTGCTAGCGGTGCAATGTCGATTGCCCCGGCTATCTATCCTGATCTCCAATACCATCCAACCAAGACTCTCGTGCCGCTCGCCATGATCGCAAGCTTCCCGCTGATCATGGTGATTCCGCAGGACCACGCGGCAAAGACCGTGAAAGAAGTGGTCGAATGGGCGAAGCAGCACCCGGACAAGGCCAATTACGCTAGTACTTCGCCTGCTTTCACCATCACCACGGAGCTCCTCAAACTGAAGTCTGGGATGCCGGGAGTGATGATCCCGTACAAGAGCAGCAACGAGATGATTCTCAGTGTTATGGAAGGCCAAACCTTGATGGCCATCGCCGATGGTCCGCCGACCATCCCGCAGGTGAAAGCCGAAAAGGTTAGAGCCGTGGCTGTCACCGGATCGGAGCGATCAGCCGAACTGCCCGACGTGCCGAGCATGGCTGAAGCCGGCTATCCGAGCGTCGACATTCATTTGTGGAGCGGCGTGTTTGCGCCGATGGCGACCCCGCCCGCCATCGTCGCCAAGCTGGAAAAGGCGTTAAGCGAAGCAATCCATGATCCGGGCGCGTCGGCGAAACTCAAGAATATGGCCGTAGATCCGGGCGGCGGTCCGGCCGCTGAATTCAGGCAGATGATTGACACCGATATCAAAAAATATGCCGCAGTCGTCCAGGCGGCAAACCTGCATTTCGAAGAAGAATAACATCCTTCCCAACTCCGCTAGTTGCGGAAGAACTGATCCCGTTGTTGTGCCGAGGTATTGGTTGGACGTTGCGTCATTGTGGTAAGGGGGAAACAATGCGTCGCACGGCGAAGATACTCGTCGTGACGGCAGGACTGGCGTTGAGCTTTGGTGGCGGCGCCGCCGAAGATGCTGCAGCGCAAGCGCAAGCGCAGAGTTGGCCACAGCGAGCGGTTCGGCTGATCGTCCCGCTTGCGCCCGGTAGCGCGACCGATGTGACTGCGCGTCTTTACGCAGAACGGCTTGCCGTGCGGTGGGGCAAGCCTGTTGTGGTCGAGAATAAACCGGGGCCGGACGGACTTATTGCTGTTAACGCGTTCGTGTCAGCGATCGACAAGCATACGCTGCTGTTCTCCTTCGGCGGACCCGTCACGATCAATCCGATCCTTTACGACAACCTGCCTTACGATCCGGAACGCGATCTCGTGCCGATCGTCTCGGCGTCTGATTCGTTTCTCGCCATCGCAGCCAACGCCGCCTTAAATATCAATTCGCTCGGTGATCTGCAGGCGCGTGCGCGCGCCGAGCCTGGCAAACTTAATTGGGCGGCAACACCCGGCATGCCCCAATTCTCCTTTGCGAGTTTCCTAAAATCGGCGGCCATAGACGTCACCTACATAGCGTATCGCGATTTCGCGCCGGCGCTGCAGGACGTGACCGAGGGACGCATAAGTGTCGTCTCGACCGCCCTCTTGCCACTGCTGGGTCTCGGACAAAATACCAGCGTACGCATTCTCGCGATCACGAACCGCCGACGTTCGCCAGCGGTGCCACAGGTTCCCACCGCAATCGAATCCGGCTTTCCGGACGTGATTGCGGAGGGATTCCAGGGGTTCTTTGGCTGGCGCGACATGCCGAACGAGTTGCGCGATCGGATTGCCGCGGATGTCCGCGCCGTTGCGCCCGACATGCCGAACGAGCGCCTCGTCGGTCTCGGCCAGGCGGTGCGCGTCGGTACCACGGCGGATTTCGTTGCGATGATCGAAGATCAGCGTAACCGCGCGCGCGCTGTGGTGGATGCCGGCCTGGTCGCGCCGCGATGAGGAAACGGCTGTGCCTATCGCCGCGTTGCGGTGATTGAGTTCCGAAGCCGGGAGACCGGATATGAAGTATGAAGATCCTGCATGCGCATATTGCCCGGACAACGTACGCGCCTGTCGGGCGGGCGAATCGGCTGAACGTGGTCATTGCCCCACAAAGATAGATCCCGACAGCATCCATGATGCGGCCAGTAAATACGACGATGCCTGGGTTCGGCGCATTTCCCAAATCTCCACTGTGGTCGAGGCAGCGGGCTACTGCAAGTGGACGCGCGTCCAGGAGATTTGTGAGTTTGCCAAGCGAATGGGTTTCAAGAAAATAGGCATCGCTACCTGCATTAGTTTTGTCGATCACGCCAAGATCCTGAGCGGCATTCTCGAGAGTCACGGATTCGAGGTTGCTTCGGTGGCATGCAAGCACGGCGGCATTCCAAAGGAAGAACTCGGCATCAGGGATGAGGAGAAGGTCCGGCCTGGTAACTATGAGGCGATCTGCAACCCGGTAGGCCAGGCGGAACTGTTCAAGCGTGCCGGCTGCGAGTTTAACGTGGTGCTCGGCCTCTGCGTTGGCCATGCCCGCTGTTTTTCAACTACGCCGCGGGACCAACTACGGTACTGGTGTCCAAAGACCGAGTGCTGGCACACAACCCGATCGGGGCTCTCAACTTGGCCGATACCTATTACAGTCAGCTGTGGGGACCTCACAGGCCGGAGAAGCCGCCGAAGATTCCTGTCGAGGGCCGCCGCCGCATGAGGCGTGTGAGCAGAATGCAGTTCTGATTCCATCATCAAAACGAACCCATTTAGTCTCTTGAGGTCCCAAGCCATGACCAACGGCAAAGATGCCGAGCCGGATCTGCGAAAAACCCGTGAAAGCGAAATTTTTCGTGATCCTCCGGGTAGCGGTAATTACAGCAGCAGTATTGGCGCCGCTCAGGGCATCGAATTGTTTAGCGGTGCTAGCGAGGTGCGGCGCGCCCGGCCGAACAAAACGATCGTGGAGCCAGCACGCCAAGTTCCGGTCTTTGCCGAAACCGATGTGCTAGTGGTCGGCGGCGGCCCGGCCGGAATAGCTACCTCCATTGCCGCAGCGCGACTTGGCGCCGATGTCTTGCTGGCCGAGCGCTACAATCACCTCGGCGGCCTTGCGACTGGCGGCCTCGTCATCTGGATCGACCGCATGACGGATTGGTCTGGTCAACACATTATCCGCGGCCTCGCTAACGAATTCATGGAGCGCTTGCCCAAGGACGCGATCCAGGGACCGCCGCGCGCTGACTGGGGCAATCGCGATCGTGAGACAGCGGCCTATTGGGCACAGCGGACCGCGGCGTATCACGGCATTGTCACTTGGTCGCCGACGATTGATCCCGAGGCACTCAAGACACTCTCTATGCAAATGGCCAATGAGGCCAAGGTACGGCTGTTGCTCCACGCCTGGTGCACGACGCCGATCGTGGAGGGTGGCGCGGTCCGGGGAGCAATTTTTGAAAGCAAGGAAGGCCGTCACGCTGTCTTGGCTAAGGTCGTCGTCGATACCACCGGCGATGCCGATCTGATCGCCAGAGCGGGCGCGCAGTGTGAGACCGACATCGACGCCAGCGATATTCACCACTGCATGAATACCGTCTTCCTGTTGGGCGGCGTCGATATGGAACGCTGGCTTGCTTTTCGCCGGGACGAACCGGAGGCGTTCACAGCCTTCATGGTCTTTGGCCGCGAACGCGTAAAATTCTTTGAAAAGCCATTTGTATCGTGGCGCAACGATGTGGCCTTGTTCCTTGGACCGCGGCTTGCCGGCTACAGCGCCATCAATGTCGACGATTTGACCACGGTCGAGTTGCGGTCGCGTGAGCTTGCCGTCGGCCATCTGGAAGTTTACCGCGCTGCCGCGCCGGGTTTTTCTAAAGCCTTCCTCATGCTTGGTGCCCCACAAATTGGCGTTCGCCACAGCCGACGGCTCGCCGGCCTGCGCAAGGTGACGCGCCAGCAGTGGGACAACGGACAGATCTGGAACGACGAAATCGGCGTGTCGACCTCCCTGGCGCCGAGATTTCCCAACATCTCCGTGCCCTATGGCGCGCTGGTCCCAGAACGACTCGACAACACTTTAGGCGCCGGCCGTCATGTTGCCTGCGATGCCAGTTCACATACCTTTCTGCGCGAGATCCCACAGTGTTGGCTCACCGGCCAGGCCGCTGGCATTGCGGCTGCCCTTGCCGCCGATTCTGGCAGGCGGCCACGCGATCTCGAAGTGAGCGCAATTCAGCGCGTGTTACTTCGCCAGGGAGCATATTTGTCGCCGGCTATCGAAACCGCCGTCCAGACGCCTGCGGCGGCAGAATAATGCGCGGCTTGGCCAACGAATCGTCATCGAGAACC
>Ga0207826_1000587_pt1 | contig 10237 bp, 13 predicted proteins | sample LuqExpMetageno80_FD_187837 | JGI IMG/M metagenome (GOLD analysis project Ga0207826, IMG submission 187837) | Tropical forest soil microbial communities from Luquillo Experimental Forest, Puerto Rico - Sample 80 (SPAdes) | ecosystem: Environmental > Terrestrial > Soil > Tropical forest ... | reverse complement strand
AGGACCAATGCTGATGCTGCGGGGATCGTCGATGGTCAGGAAATCGCCAGCGGCCATTGTGCGCAATCTATCGGTATGGGTCGTCGAATTCCTGAAGCTCCTCGGGCGATGTCGGCTACATCCGGTCAATGCCGAATGCCCGATCTGCCAGCAAATGGTGCGCCTGCACTATAGAAAAGCGGGGCGGCGCCACGTTCTCGCCCACGCTCGCGCCTACTCGCGCGCACTTTATGAAGGATCTCACTATGCCGTGCACTATACGGCAAAGCTTAAGTGTTTAGGTTCAGGCACTCTGGCAAGGTTCGATCCGCGTCCAAACGAAAATCAATACTTGTGGAGCGGCTTGATCAGGCTGAAGACTATCTGAACGAGCGCTTAACGGCGAACGGCGAGGTCTGGCGGCTGGACGCCAAGACACGGATAATGCTCGGCCTGCCGCCCCGTTCGAGCTAATTGGATCAGGAGCGTTCTTCCCAATAGTTTCACAGTGGTGCGATGGCGCTGCCAAACCAGGCTATGAACGCGTCGATCATCTCGCCCAGAACCTGTGCGTCTTTCCGGCCGCTCCGGGCCGGCACATGAAAAGAGTGATCGGCGTCTGCAAACAGGTTCACGGTTGCGCGCCTACCGAGCTTTTTGCAAAGCGGCTCAAGTTGATCGATCGACGCCAGATTATCGCGGCAGCCTTGCAAGAATAGCATCGGGATTTGCACGTCGAACAGATGCGCGCCGCGGTCCTGCGATGGGCGGCCGGCGGGATGCAGCGGAAATCCGAAGAAGGCCAATCCAGAAACTCCTTGCAGCGGTGCTGTTGCCTGGGCCTGTGATGTCATCCGACCGCCAAACGATTTGCCGCCGGCTACAAGCCGATGGTTGGGAAAAAGAACCAGTGCCGTAGCCACGCCGGCGCGGACCGTTGCCTGCGCCAGTTGCGGCGGATCGGGCCGCTTGGCGCCGCGCTCCATGTAAGGAAACTGGTAGCGCAATGTCGCGATGTCGCGCCGGGCGAGCTCTGCGGCGACGCCTGTCATGAACGGATGGTTCATTCCCGCGCCGGCACCATGCGCCAGTATATAGCAAGCCCGTGCGTAGGACGGGTTCAGCAGCAAGCCGGAAACGCGAACCGTATCACTTACTGTGACACTGATGGGTTTGGCGATCGAAGAAGACACGAAGACAATACTAGCAAAATCAGGCGTCAGCTTCTGTTTCCGTTCGAACCCGGCCGCTCACACATAATCACTTCCAGCAAAACTCACCAACACGCCCAGTCCAATTCCAATTATGACAATGCACAATAACATCGTCGTACGGAAATCGATCACTGCGACGTTTAGCGTGGACCAGAATATGACTTTGCCCAGTCGCGCCAGCATGACTCGCTACCCCCGATACGCCCGATGGTCGCTGAATTTCCCTAGCGCGCGTAATCAGGGGAGGACGTCATTTATTCTGTGATCCCAGTCCCGGAAAACATTGCCGCGGCAACGACAACCAGCGCATTTTCACCCCTTTTTTGAAAAAGCTGAGGAATTTCCAGTTCGACGGCTTTTTCCACTCGCCATGGTGCGCCGATGGCCATCCCAATGACGTTGCTGCAGCCGCTCGGGAATAATCAAATCAAGTGACCGGCCGATCGCGTCGTCCCGAATATAACCAAAGATGCGTTGCGCGCCGGGGTTCCAAAAGCGAATGATGCCGTCGCGGTCGGCGGCAATGATTGCCTCCGATCGTGTCAGGAGCAGCGAATGAGCGACTAGGTTGGCAAAGTCTATCAATGAGGACTCACAGACCGATTCAATGATGAGGAATCCAGGCTTTGACGTGCGGCATTACTTCTTGCGCAAACAGATACTGGCTAAACAGTGCCGGTTAAATGCCGCATTCATCAGATACCTGATACGGAAGGTCCTATTCATGGGCAGTCCTGTCATTCGAGCTCACTGCACGTCCTGCATCGCGGCAGCAATCTGCGCCTTTTGGTTAACCTCCGCGTGCTGCCAGGAGGCGGCAAAGCAGCCGAAATTGAACAGCGAGGTGGAGCGTTGCCGACGCATCATTAATGAACACATGCGGACGCACTGCCTTGAGCAAATAAACGCAAAGGCCGCTCCCGTTCCTCAACAACAACAGCCCGCCGCTTCTGGACCTTGGCAACTTGCGCGCACACCCAATCCATCGGGCGGACCTGATACGATTTCGATTACGAAAATTACAAACCCAAACCCATCGGCGCAGGACGTTACTGGACTTATGCTACGTTGTGCCGAAGGCGCGACGACGAATGTCCTTATTGTTTTAGCCGCTCCCTTGCCAGCGCGAACCCATCCCAAAGTGACTGTCGTGGCGGGAGCGACGACGACAGAGTTCATCGCCAGCGTTGTAGCACCAGGAGCTTTGGTCCTACTGCCAGAGAAAGCATCTGCTCTGGTCGAAAAGACTTGGCAATCCATCCCGGAGCTTGCCGTGTCCATCACAGATAACCAACATGCCCTCCGCGGTGTAATACCGCTAGCAGACATCAACACCGCAATGCAGGAATTGCAGTCGAATTGTCCAAAGTTAGTTCGCGGTCGCAAGTGGGATGAGTGAAGGCATGCCCTTTTGCCCACACTGCAACCGAAACACATTTGAGATCATGGCAGTTGACGTTGGCGGAACGATGTACAATTGCGTGCAGTGCTATAGCTGCAAGGCGCCTGTTAGTTTTGTTGAACGTGACCGCATCGAGGAACCCGACGAAGCTTTCGAGACCAGAGTGACTGAAGTTCTTCGTGTTGTGGTATCAAGTTTGCAAACAATCAATTGCCGGCTCCTTCGTATGGAGCAGCTAATGCAAACGAGGCAGTAAAAGCCGAATCGCTGGCAATTATGTCGTCTCTTACCGTGATGAATTCACAGAACATCACCATGGGACTTTCCCGCAGACGATTTTTCGAACTGCTGGCGGTGCCGCACAGTCGGCCGTATCAGGCACGGCGCGGGCGCTCGATTATCCGACGCGGCCGGTGCGCATCATTGTCGGATTTCCTCCAGACGGACCCACCGACATTTTCGCGCGTCTGATCGCTGAATGGTTATCAAATCAGCTCGGTCAGGCATTCATCGTTGAGAATCGCCCCGGTGCCGGAAGTACGATCGGTATCGCCGCCGTCATCACCGCGCCCGCTGATGGCTACACGCTGTTATTGGTCAGCACCTCCGCCGTCATCAGCGCTGCTTACTATCGGAATCTTAGCTTTAATTTAGTCCGCGACATAACACCGGTTTGTGGTATTGCGCTCGAGCCTCTTGTCATGGTGGTCCATCCATCAGTTTTGGCCCATACGGTTCCTGAATTCATTGCCTATGCGAAGACAAATCCTGGCAAGATCATCATGGCGTCGGTCGGCAATGGCACCACGCCGCAAATGACTGGCGAGTTATTCAAGATGATGGCAGGCGTCGACCTGCTCCACGTTCCGTATCAGGGCGCTGCACCCGCCCTGACAGATCTGTTGGCCGGCCGGGCGCAGGTCATGTTCGAAGCGATGCCGTCCCTGGTCGGCTACATACAGTCGGGAAAACTGCGCGCCTTAGGAGTTTCGACGGCGACCCGCTCGCTTGTTTTCCCGGACATCCCCGCGATCGGCGACTTTGTGCCAGGCTATGAGGCAAGCGTTTGGTTTGGCATCGCGGCGCGCCGACAGACGCCAGTCGAGATCATCGAACTGCTTAATAAGGAGATTAACGCGGGACTCAGTGACGCTTCGCTCAATCCGCGGCTCAGCGAGTTCGGTGGCACAGCCCTCAAGGGCACGCCCGGTGAGTTTGAAAGACTATTTGCAGGAGATGCCGAGAAGTGGTCTAAAGTGATGAGAGCCGCGAACATAAAACCCGAATAGCCGAACAAATCGGCTGCGCCGCAAATGCTCGTCAACCCGGTTGCGGCCGGCTATACCGAAACGCCCGTCAGTCCCGATTGCTCCTACTGCAGATCAAGAGGCTGATAGTGCCCATTCGGATCAAGTTGCGTGCCCCATACTTTGTGCACGCCTTGATGCTCGGACCCGCCGAAGGTGACCGGCGTTCCAAGCCCAACGTCTAGATCGCGCAGATTTTCAAGAGTGTCGACTAGTTTTTCTGTGTCGAGCTGCGGCCCGTTGCGCTGCAAGGCGCCGATCAACACGTTGGCCTCTACATAGCCCTCGAACGAAACATAATCTGGCTCCTGCCCAGGGAAGTATTTGGCGAGAGCGGATTTATAATTGAGGACTAAAGACGAGTGGCCGTCCACTGCGGGCACAACTTGGGTGACGATGACCCCGGTTGCGTATTTTTTGCCAAGAAGCACCAACTCGTCGGCCAAAGCGGTGCTGCCCACAAACGACACACTGGTGTAAATCATGTCGGGGTATAGATCGCGCGTCTTCTCAATGAATTTCGCTGCGGCGCGATAGGTCGGCACCATGATTACCGCTTTGATTGGATTGCGGCGCCTTTGCAGCAGCTGGGTGACGGCATCGTCGACGTCTATCGTGTTGCGTTGATAGTTGAGCCGCAAAATTGTGGCGTCGTCGCCCCGCAACGCGCGGACGGCCTTCGCCACGCCGGCGAAACCGGCATCGCCGTATGAGTCCTGCTGAGCAAAGACTGCGATCTGGTCGGGCGCGATGTGCTTGACCTTGACCAGATAATTCACAACAGCCGCGGTCTCCTCAGCATAACTGGCGCGGTAATTGAAGACGTAGCGATCTGGCGGATCATTTCTTAGCAAGTCGGCGCCAGTAAACGCACCGAAGAACAACATTTTTCGATCAAGCGCATAAGGCAGTGCGACAACCGCCGTGGGCGTCCCCACATTGCCGATGACGCCGAAGACTTGATCTCGTTCATAGAGCTGCTTCATCGTGGCGGCGGTGCGCGCTGGTTCATAGCCGTCGTCGACTGCGACCAGGCGCAGCTGACGGCCGTAGACCCCGCGATTGGCGTTGGCCACGTTGAATGCCGCTTCGATGCCAAGCTTGATATTCAGACCGAGCTCCTTGGCAGGGCCAGTGAGCGGCGCAGAAATCCCAAACCGAATTTCGCTGTCGGTGACCCCGCGGACGGCAGTCGCCGGCGCGCTCGGGGTGAGAGAGGCTTGCTGCTGGGTCGGCGGTGCGAGACGCGCCTGCGGGCTTGTCGGTGTCGCAGCCGGCAGTGCCGCAACCGCTGGCCCTGCCACGAGCGCTCGGTTCGCTGTGGTCTCAGGCGCCGCCATTCGTTCTGCGATTTTGGAGGTCTGGTTCGATTGTGAATCGCCATTGACCAGCGGGCGTACCGTTTCCATTACGGGATCTAGGATTGGCTTGCGGAACACGAGCAGCAACGCGACGAAGGCCGCGAGTCCAACGACGAGGCCAACACGGCCGAGCAGGGCCAGAAACCTGTCCCCGTGTGCTTCGAGCGGCTCCGGGATCACGTCCGGCCACAAGACCTGGTCAGATCGTGAGACATGGTCGGATCGTGAGACGTGGTCAGATCTTGTCCACCGCATCCGATCGAGTTCTGCGGAGGCCGGAACAGTTGAGGCGGACGAGACGTAAGGCTGTCGCTCAAGCTCAGGCGCCAGCTGCTCAGGTACCACCTGCTGGCGATACCGTCTGGGCACATACTCCCGAAATTCCTCCCGAAATTCGTCATTGCCGCTGTCGTTGCGGACGGGACCACTCATGATTCGCCCCCCGAAAGGTCGCCGATCCAAAAAAATTTGTCTTATTATTGGCAAGTACGATATCGATTTGGGCGATCTGAAGTATGACCAAAAAGGGACGGTCTCGCGGCAGGCCGCGCCTTGAAATTGTCTCATCATCGAAAGTCCAACAGACTGCGCGCAAGCGGTCTTGGCCTCCGAGCGGGATGCGAAAACCAATGCAAACTACAAGGAGCTATCGATGTTGCGAGGCATGAAGCGCGCCATCGATGTCGAAAGGGGAATCGATGAAACCTCCGAGCTTACTGTCGGTGAGTTGCGTTCCATGGCGACCGATAGGGCGGCTCGGCTGGCCACTCTGCGACGACGGTGGGAGGCGACGGTTGACCTGCGCGCTTATCGGCGCCTTGATCTTCGAGCAAGCGCGATTGCCGGAATGGCTGTTCAGGGGCTTGGTGCAGAGCTTAACGAACAGTTCAACAACCCGTATGTGACGCGGTTTTTGGCAGTGCGCCGCACCCATGACGTTTTGGGCATGACGATGGACGAAGCCTACGATTGGGCTGCGGAAAACATCGACGATCCCGCGGCGAGCGGTGGCCGAGATACTATGATGAAATCATACCAAAAAATCCGAACCCAGGTGGCGAAAATCGATCGCATCCAGCGGCGGCCACGTGCCCGTAGGCGTCGAAGCTAAGGCGCCCCGCGTGGTAACCGAAACGCGTTGCGGCATGGAGCCTACACCCGCGAAGCCATTGCCGAATATCGGCAGCTCCGCACACTCATAAAACAATCGCGGAAGCTATTATGCAAACTCGAGTGAGCGGTTAATCTCGCTCGCATTCGAACTAGCGGTAGTCGCCTGCCGCTTTGACGGTGCCCTAAAACAGGAGACTAGACGTCTCAGCGGTGGCGGCGAAGCAGCACGTCTTTGGCCTCGTTGATGCGGCTGGCGAGATACGTCGTCCCTCCTTGGTCGGGATGCAGCTTCTTTATAAGGGATCGGTGCGCGCGACTGATCTCTTCCGTGCTGGCCCCAGGCTGAAGCCCGAGGATCTGATAAGCCTCCTCTTCGCTCATTTTGCCAGCGGCGGTCGACCCAGCGCCGGCACCACGCTCCTCGTATTCACGCCAGCCGGGCTCCCGACGGTCAAGATAAGCTCCTAGTAAATCGCGGCTGTCAGCGTCGATTTCGCTGAATAATTTCACCAGGGCCGCTCGGTCCAGTGCATCAAGCGAAGCGCCTTGACAGCTGCCGGCGAGAACATGGCCATACATTCTGCCGGTGTCGTGATCGAGCTCCATTTCAAGGAAAGCCGTCCACACCCGCGACGCCTGGCCCGTGCTTCTTTGTGTTCGCGCCTCGAAAGGAGTCGGCTAAAAGGATGTCCAGCCGAGTAGACCTAGCACCGAAAGCTCCGAGCGGAATGGCCACTGCAATTGCGCCGCGAAACAGCAGAAATCCGGCAAGCAGCAACGCGGCACCCCCACCGATCCAACGCACCGCACGCGCGACTTCTTTGGGATCGGCCTTGATGAACGCACTGGCGGCCCACAGCAACAAGAGAAGGGCCACAACTCCGAGCAGAAATGCCGGCATGACTACTTCAGTTGCTCGATTAACCTCGCAACGCTGGCGCCCTGCGTTTTGAGATCGGCCAGGGCCTTGAGGCCGCCAGCGGCATACACTGCTGCGGCGCGCAAAAGCTCTGCAAGTTCGTGCGCGGCGCCCGGTGCAAAACGGCAGTACGCACCGCCCGTGAGGCGAGCGATTTCGCGGAACGCTTGTTCGCAGATTGGATCGTGACCCTCCTGAAACATAAGTGCCTTCACGTTGCGTAAACCAAGTTCTCCGGCGCGCGCGCATAGCTCGTCGAGCGGTTCCTCCATTGCATCGCCAACAAAGACCAGCACGGCGACCTTGCCGTTCTCGGTTTCGTGTCGGGCGTGGGCCAAAATCTTGGCAATCTGAGTCTGACCGCCGCGGCAATCGATGCCCGACATTAACGCGCCTAGCCGATCCGGATCAGCAATCCAGGGTGACGCGCGGCATTCCGCCAAGCCGCGATAATAGACGAGCTGGATATCGAGACCGCCGACGGCTGCTGCTTCGTGGAACATCTCGGCCTGTAACTTACAGGCCTGATCCCATGTTGGCTGGCGGCTCATCGTAGCATCGAGAGCAAAGATGAGCCGGCCACGGCGCCTGGTTTTAGCGTCAGGGCCAAGCGCTTTAACTTGGTCGAGAAAGCGATCAATCTCCGCGCGGGCCGACGTCGCCGTAGCCGGTCGGGATTGATTGCCCTGCGGTCGGGCTGACATTGGCTCGGACGGATCTTTGCTCATCGTGAGAGCCAAGGCCTACTCCGGCGCCATGCCTTTGTCAGCCAGTTCCTTTTTTGCTTTCTCGTTCTTGGCCAAGTGCATCAAGCCCATGCCACGCAGCACATTGGGTGCTTTTGTGAACTGAATATTGTCGTAGCCGACGATCTCAACTCGGTTGCCCCAGGGATCGCGAAAATCTAGGAACGGACCGTCAAGTGGGGTAACACCAGCTGCCTCGAGTGCCTTGCGGGCCGCCTCCTTATCGTCGACAACGAGACCGAAGTGACGCCCATCGTCTGCAGGCTGCCTGCGGCCCTTCTGAAGGGCAATGAACTGATCACCCAGGTCGATGAAGGCCATGGACTCATTTTTGCCGCGCAGTTCGAATTTGAAAAGACGGCTGTAGAACGCCAACGCCTCGTCGATATCGCCGACCTCCAGCGCGACGTGGTTGAAGCCTATGACGCGCGGCTTTGCGGACTCAGCCATCGGAACCTCGTTTGCCAATCTGGAGATAGGTGGTTACGCGAGTTCAAAGCGGCAATGCTCCCTGGGGGTCGCTCAACTACCCGGTACCGACACGTAATCCTCATGTATCGGAAGCTATTGGGGCCAATGTCTGCTTTTGACCCTAGGCGGACGTCTTTCAAAAGACGTCGCTACAATAACTGTGTCTGTGGCATATGATTGGACCAAGACCCAATTGGCGAAGTCGGTAGCTCACTCAAGACCCGCTCTGATCATGACCGACTTTGTAGGTCGTCAAATGACGCGATTGAGCGAACTTATTCGCGGTGAATCGAAGCAAAGCCTGTCGATGCCGCGCTGGCTTGAGCGTCTTGCCTCCATCGGCATAGTCACCGCAAATCCAGAGGTAGCGAGGCGGCAACGGATCACAAACATCGGCGCATTTGTCGCCGCCGGCACCACGTTCGCGCATCTGGTAATCAATGCGGTGCACAACCCTAGTGGTCTGGTAATAGTTCACATATTCAACGCGGTGTTTGCGCTGCTGGCCCTCTTGATACCCAACCTGCACCGTTATGGAGAGAATGCCGCAGCCATTGGTCTGGCTACTCTCGTTCTGCTTGGAACAGTGGTTATCGTCTGGCTGCTCGGTACAGCAAGTCACCTGCAAATATATTTCACGCTGATCGGCGCTCTGCTGCTTTTTGTCGGAATGCAGAACTGGAAGCTGTTTTCAGCATATTTTGTGTTGTTTACGATGGCTCTCCTCCTGACGCTGAATTACGCGCCTCACGATGGATTGATCGTGCCGCAGGACAAAGGGCTACGCGACATGCTCACTAATCAGGCGATGATCAACACAATCACGGTCAACTGCGTAATCATTTTCTATGCAGTGGCGGCATTGCGCCGTGCAGAGATCAATCTGGAGAACGAATACACACGTTCCGAAGCGCTGGTCACTACGATGATGCCCCCGTCAATCGCGACGAGGCTCAAGTTTACGCCCGATCAACGCATCGCTGATCGTATCGAATGCCTTAGTATCCTATTTGCTGACCTAGTCGGATTTACAAAGGCGGCGCACGATCTGCCCCCCGATCAAGTTGTCGCCTACCTCGACGAGCTTGTGTGCGCCTTCGATGCACTATGCGAGCGACTCGGCACTGACAAGATCAAGACTATTGGTGATTGCTATATGGCCGTGGCCGGCATCGACGGCGATGGACCAGGTGGAGCAAGGGCAATTGGCCGGCTTGCGCTGGCAATGCTGGAGACTCCTGATCGTTGTCGACTGCTCGCTGGGAAGCGCCTGCAGCTACGCGTTGGGCTGCATTGTGGCCATGCAACGGCCGGAGTTATCGGCGACACGCGCTTCTCTTATGACGTATGGGGTGATGCTGTGAATGTTGCCGCCCGCATGGAATCGCACGGCGTACCCAACCGCATCCATGTTAGCGACGCGTTCCGTGTCATGACGGATGGCACGTTCATTTTTGAAGAGCGCGGAACGACGGATATCAAGAGCATTGGGCCGACGCGGACATTTTTTCTAGTAGGGGATCAGCAGCAAGCCGCTCGTCAGTAGTGCGGAGCTGCCACCTAGGTTCGCCGAGGTGATGGACTAAGTTGCATCGATGTCCGCTTTTGGCACAAAGCAGACATCCCGCGAGTGAGTTCCGATGTCTGCTTTCGGGGGTAAAGCGGACATTGGTCGGACGTTAGCGGAAGGGCAGGATGATCGACTTCCAGACCTCGCGGTTGAAC